>Ga0208693_1000605_pt1 | contig 28231 bp, 37 predicted proteins | sample AD_UKC071_MetaG_FD_184438 | JGI IMG/M metagenome (GOLD analysis project Ga0208693, IMG submission 184438) | Active sludge microbial communities of municipal wastewater-treating anaerobic digesters from USA - AD_UKC071_MetaG (SPAdes) (version 2) | ecosystem: Engineered > Bioreactor > Anaerobic >... | reverse complement strand
AGCTATTTATGGAGATCGTTGAAGACATTCTTACTTTTGGAGCATTTGCTATTGAAGTTAGAAAAGATGCAAAGGGTAATTTCCACAGTTTTAGAGCAATTGATGCTGGTACAATCCATTTCATCAACCCAAAAACGACAGACAGTGCGGCAGATCAGGTTAGAAAAGAAGCCATTAGAATGCTGTCAGAGCTTTCGGGAATGCAATCTGAAGCTAAAAAATTTGAAAATGAAGAATACACATATGCACAGGTTATTGATGGAGTTCCAAGACAAGTATTCACAGATGAAGAACTAATCTATTGGTCAGCAGCTCCGTCAACTGATATTAATCGTAGTGGATATCCGATTACGCCAATCGAGCGTATTGTTAATGCAGTTACTATGCATATTAACCTAACCACTCAGAACAAGCTTTACTTTGTTAACGGCAGAGCGGCTAAGAATGTGATCGTATTTAAGTCTGATAATTTAGAAGCAGAAGATATAGCAGCAATTAAGAATCAAATGTCAGCACACATCAACTCTGTAGGCGCATCGCATAGAATTCCAGTTTTTGGACTCGGAGTTAATGATGAATTTAATATCGTGCCAATGGAATCAGGTGGGCGTGATATGGAATTCCAATATTTGGCAGATTTAAACAAACGTATGATTTTTGCAGCCTACCAAATGTCTCCAGATGAGGTTGCTGCATTAAGTTATTTAAGTCGTGGAACAAACTCTCAGGCAATGTCTGAAAGCAATAATGAGTATAAGTTAGAGGCCAGCAGAAGCTCTGGACTCCGACCGCTGCTAATCTCTCTAGAAGATTTCCTAAACGAAAGACTTCTTCCTAAAATTAATCACGAGTGGTCAAATCTTGTTATGATTAACATTGAAGGTTTAGACGCAGATAGTCCTGAAAAAGAAGCTACAAGATTACAGCAGGATATTGCAACGCATTCAACAATGAATGAAATCATGGCCCGAGTAGAAAAGGAAGTTCTTCCGATTGGTGGAGAATTCCCATTAAATGCAGCCTATCTTCAATTGCTAGAAAAATACTATACAAAAGGCCAAATTCTTAAAGCTTTTGGCGGTGATGAATTTAAAAATGCTGATCAAGACCCTCAAATGCAATACTATATGGGCGACCCAGTATGGTTACAGATGCAGCAAATGCAAATGCAGCAACAGGCAGCTCAACAACAAATGCAAATGCAGCAACAGCAATCGCAGCAAGATCCAGGCCAGATGAACTCTGAGCATGGAGAAGATGTATCAAAAGTGGCTGAAGGCGATGACTTAGATTCAGCTTTAGGTCAATTGCAAGAAAGCTTGTCTAAATCTGAGAATGTTCTTCCTAAAGCTCGTAAAGAAATGTTAAAGAAATTTAAAGTAGCTAAAGGTAAGATAATGAAAGAATATGCCAAGTCCTCTAAAAATGCGATGAAGGAATTGTTATCAAACCTAGAAAAATCTGAAATGCCTCATATCTGTACAGAAGATTGTGACCACGACAAGGAATAGTCTGTGAAAAACACCCAAGAGTTAGCTCAAAAAATTATTAGAGAGATGTTTAATAAGCTAAGATTAAACTTTCTTGGGCCACAATATATTGATAAGTCAGTCCCATACGTACTAGATAATTTTGATCCATCAACAACGCTAGGGTCCCTATATACTCATGCCTTGTCTCAAAATGCCATTCATCCAGACGCAATTGATGCGGAAACACTAAATACTCTAAATATCACCGCATCAAGCTTAGTAGATAAACTGCAAGAGAATATTCTACATGAGATAGATACTACATTTAACATGCATATGAATGAAGTAAATGTTAAGTCAAAGATTGCTGGTAAACCAATCGAAGATATATTAAATTCCGATGCTGGTAAAGAGATTAAAGATAAGGTTGGGGCTCAATTAAAATTTATATTTAATAAAATGAATAATGGAATAGATAGAATTGTAGTCAATGAGTCGCATAATGCCCAAACCTATGGCGCAATGGATGGCATTATGCACATGTCTCAATCTGTCGGGATATCCGATCCAGTGATTGCAAAACGCGGTATTATTGATGAGAATATGTGTAAGTTCTGTCGACAGCTATGGCATACAGAATCAAATATAAACATCCCTAAAGTCTATAAAATGTCTGAATTGCAGGGTGGATATATGGATAGAAAAGATCCGCAAGCAACGATGGGTATGACACATCCCCACTGTCGCCATGTAATCGTATCAGTAATGCCAGGATTTGGATTTGATGATGGCGGAAAGCTTATATATAAAGGTAGAGATGAGAATGGTGAACTTTGGGATGAGTATAAACATCAAAGAAGTTAAGTTTTCCCATTATTCAATTTAAACTTACTCTTGTTAGCAATAACCTCATGCCACTTAATATCAGGATTCTTACTGTATTCAATCATGTAACGCTCTAGTAAGTCTAGTTGCTCTTTAATTTTATTTTTATATTCCAGTACATCCATAGGCTCATTAGGTGCCATCATATCAAGCATCAGATGGATATTAGCAACCCCATTTAATTCAATACCTTTAGGTAAAAATGTAGCTAAACCCAAAATATCCTCAACCTTAAAAGATTCAGACATCTTAATATTAATGGCAAGATCTGCAGCCATATTACATGCGTCCACCGCAACTTTAGACATAGGTGTATATGGATTCAATTCATAATCTTCATACTCAGCAATAAAATCCCATAAAGCCGTTTTAGATTCACCGTAGCTGTGCGCCACACCTCGCCCATCAACCTCAGAGTATTTATACGAAATGGTTTGGTAAGGGTGTTCACCATCAAGAGCTAAAACTGTAATTACACCCATTCGACCAGTAGTAGTTGCACCCTTTAAGATATCTCCAGCACTTATACGTCGCATAATCCCTCCGATAAATACAATCTACCACACCCCTAATAAAAAGCAATAAAATATGAATTGCTGTATTAAAACGAGACTTTAGGTCAAAAATATTGTCATTTACAGCCACTTACATTTATATCGTAATTACTTAAATATGGATAATCTCAAGAAAAATGTTATTTTTGAAGGCGTGTTTAGCGCTGAAATGTTAGATAGCTCAGGAGAGCTAATGAAAATTGATGGTATGGATATATCCTCAATTGATGGAAAGAATGGTCCTCAATCTCATGGCTTTATTAACGTAGAGCACACTAATCCAGCTGACATTGCCAAAGACGAACATAAAGATTCTCCATTAAAAGGCTTTGAAACCATCATTGGTAAGACTATAAGTGCCAAAAAGATCTTCTCTGAGGACGATTGTGAATCTGATAAAGAATTAGCAGCATTTAAACAGCTTCAAAAACCTCTTTTGTGGGGTAAATTTGAAATTTTTGATGGACCAGATGCCCCAGAGTCAGCTAAAGCCGCTGCTTCACTAGCAAGAATGCTATCACAAGATCCAAACGGACCACAATTAGGTGTCTCTGTTGAAGGATCAACCCTAAAGCGCGAAGGAAATGAATTGACCCACACAGTCATTCGTGGACTAGCAGCTACAATTAAGCCATGTCTAAAAGTGGCTTATCCAGAAATTATAGAAGATAATACTGAGAGTAACAGATCGCCATCATCAATCACCAAATCTATACCGAGATTGCAGGATGGGTCAGAAATGTTACACAAATCAGTACCTATGCAGTATGTAAGTGTTCAACCTCAGACACAAGCCCAAGATCCAATCTTGTCAGGAATTGCAAATGCCCTACAAGATTTGAAAAAAGCTCGTCTGAATAAAACATTAACAGCTGGTAGTGGGAATGCCGCACCGTCCAGTCTAACTGGTGGAGCTGCTTTGCAAAAAGAATCTCAGCTAGGTAAAATAGCTAAATTAATGGGCAAAAAGCCTATTAATAAGGATACTTTAAAGCAAGCACTTCCTGGTTTAACTGACCAAAATGCTGAAACTGTTGAGAAGGTGCTCAAGTCCTACCTACACAAGAAAAACTTAAAAATGACAGAGAAGATATACAAATCACTGAAAAAATAACAATTTCCAGGATTTAGGCTCTTTTTTGCTTAGGTATTACAATTATTTATTGCAGATACCTAATATCTCTTATTGTAACCATTAAACTATTTAAGGAGAATTAAATGGCTCACATTGCAAAGGCGCAAAGCCTCCAAATGAAATTAAAGTCAAATCTTGAGAAAAGACTTGCAGTAGTTGCACCTACTTGGTCTGTATCTGAAGATTCTAGCAAAGGTATTGTTCTTTTAATCCAAGACAATCTTGCTGCTATCCAAATGATCGTTAGAATTCAATCTATGGACACTCAGTTCCAGAATTCAATTCAACAATCACAAATCGTATATTCACCATCTTTGATCCAAGTTATCGAAGACACAGCAGTAGCTTCTATTGCCGTTAAAAATTTGGTTGAATTTGAACTTGCAGTTCTTGGCGTAAAGCAAGAGCGATATACTGCAGCTACTCCTGCTCTTTCTCAATTAGAGTTAGACGGAACAGTATCTTCAGCTACAAAAATCCAGGATCTTAGCGACCTTAAATGGCCTCTTTCTGGACAGTAATCATTAACCACTAACTAGGGAGCTAAAATGTCTCTTAAAAACCAAGACATCAATTTAGAACAGCTTCTTGAAGAGGTTAATCGTGAGTTTGATGCTTTAATTAAATCTGAAAAAGATAAACAAGCATCATTGGCAAAATCTGAAGAAAGCAAAGAAGAGTCAAAAGAATCTTCTAAGGAAGAGTCAAAAGAGTCTTCTAAAGAGCAATCTAAAGAAGAAATGAAAAAAGATGAAGAAGGTTCTGGATACGAAACACCAGCACCTGAGGCGTCTGAAGAAGCTCCTCAACAAGAAGAGCAAATGCCACAAGAACAACAACCAGAGGGTGAAGAAGATCTTAACTCTATGGTTCAAGGACTTGACGATGAAATGCTTCATGAGCTAGCGCAAGTAGTACAAATGGAAATCCAAGCTAGACAAAGTCAACAACAACCTGAAGGTCAACCAGAGCCTCAGCCTGAAATGCAACAAGAAGAGCCAGCAATGCCTCCTCAAGATGCTATGGCTATGAAGTCTGAAAAAGATCTTAAGGATAAACTTTCTAAGTCTGAAGAAGAATTAACAGAGCTTAAAAAAGCTGTTGAAATCATGACTTCAACTTTCGAGAAAGCTTTCGCAAGACCAGTAGTTAAAGCCGTAACGGACATTAACATGGTTGAACGAGGATCTTCTCTTAAGAAGTCTGAATTATCTTCTGAAGAAGTAACTCAGAAAGTAAGAGCTATTACTGGGAACAATGCGAAACTTTCTCAATTATCAAAATCTGAGAGAGAAGTGGTTATGGACTATTTGTACACAAAGAAAATCAATAACCAAATTTTAGAAATTATTAATAAATAAGGAGTTTTAACGTGTCTAACATTCTAAAAGAAAAAGTAGAACAATTAAGCAAAGCTTTAGAAGCTGGTAGCTATAATGCTGCACCTGGGTCATTGACTCAAGGTTCATCGCTTCAAATGGAAGATCTTAGCGAGATCATGAACGTAGCAACGTTTGATGACAGCAAGATCAAATTACAAAAAAGCTTGAAAATCAAAAAAGCTAAAGGTACATTAGTACAATTCAACAGACAGTTGGATTACGGTGTATTTGGCGGATCAGCTACCCTTGAGGGTGGAGTTGGTCAAGAAGAGACTGATACATATGTACGTGCAGTTGTGCCAATGGCATATTATGTTCACGTTCGTCGTGTTACAGTTCAAGCTGAGATGATCGAAGCTTTCGACGGTGTAAAAGCTGAAGACCGCGTAGAAGCATCTGCTGCTCTTAAATTAGCTGGCGACATGGAATTTGAATTATTCCGTGGTAAATCTGCATATTCTAATGCAGGGGTATTTGATGGTAATCCATTAGCTATGTCTCAGAATGAAGCTGGAATGCATGGACTTGATCCACAAATTCGTCAGTCTGATTTTGACTATGCTACTAAAGATCTTATGTTTGACGAATACGGTGCAGATACTTCTGTAGCTATTAATCAAAACGGTGTTTTAACTCAAAGCACTATCGAAGATATTTACAGCCGCGCTCAAATGAATCATGGTTCACCAGAGAAGTTGTTTATTGATCCTTTGACTCATGGCGCTTACAACAAAATCAGCCATAATAAAGAACGTATCGTTCTTGCTGGTTCTCCGCAAGCTGCTACTGGCGCTTCTTTGAATCAACAATGGGTTGCCGGTGGAGCTATCTCTATCGAATCTTCTCGTTTCTTGTCTGGAAAAACTAAACCAGCTCGCGTAAGAATCGGTGCTCCTTCTGCTCCTTCTATTGCTTCTGCAATCGTAAGTGCTTCTGGAACTTCATTCATCGCTGCTGAAGTTTACAAATATTCAGTAACTGCTGTTGGTGATATGGGTGAAGGCGCTGAATCTGCAATCAACTCTACTACTATCGTAGCTAATGGTGATTCAGTTTCTTTGACAATCACTCCTGCTGGTGGAATTGCTCCTCGTCATTTCAATGTTTACCGATCACATGCTAACGAAACTAAGCGTGAATTTATCGGTCGCGTTGTTGCTCAAGGTGCTTCAGCTGTAGTGTTCACTGACCTTAATAACAGAGCCCCTGGTTTCGTAACTGGATTCGCACTTGACATGCGTGGCATGGAACTTGCTGAACTTTCTAGCTTCAAATCTATGGACCTTGCTCAAGTTGATTTAACTAAGCCAAAAGCTTTCTTGCGATTTGCTGCATTGGTTGTTAAATTACCAAGATTCAACATCCTTGTAGACAATTTGTCTAAATAATTTCGAGCACTTAACTGTGCTTAAAATTAAAAAATAAATAAATATTTGACCCCAGCCCTAAAAAGCTGGGGTTTTTGTTTTTAAAATCACTACTTTTAAATATTGGTAACAATATTACTAAAAAGTATCATCAAATAACACTTTCCGGGTATTCAATATTTAAAGTCTTGACAATAACACCGTAATTTTATATTATAAAATTGAGGTGATTATGAAACGCCAAGCTATACCTGAAGAAATTAAAGATGTTTTAACAAAAGATCTTGAAACAGGATTACATGCAGCAGCAGCTGCTAAAAAGTATGGCATAAACGAAGGATCTCTTCGTTATTTTATTAGAATTAATAACATATCTGCAACATCTGCCATAACATATTCTAAAACTTATGGAAAAGACATAGAAGATTTAGCCTCTAAAGGACACCAAGTAGGCGAGATTGCAAGAATTTTAAATGCATCCTATGTGACAATTTCTTCGTACTGCAAAAAGAATAATATTAAAATAGTTAAAGCGCCTAAAACTAAAGCACCTATAGAGCTGCAAGAAAAAGTTAAAGAGTTAGCTATTGCAGGAGTTTCTTGCACCAAAATAGCTAGAGATTTAAGTATAGGTAAAAATGTTGTGAAAAACATTTGCAAACACTGGAACATTACATTGAAACCTGGATCTCCAAAAAGAATGACGCCCTGGAAAAAGACTTCTGAGATAGAGAGTGAAATATTGACAAGAATCCAGCGCGGTGATAGTGCAAAACAAATATATCGTGAATTAGGGGTAGCCTCTAAGACTATACACAATATTGCAAAAAGAAACTCTACAAATATAACTATTGGATATAGTGGAAAATTTAATCAGGATGAACTTAACCAAATGCTGAACAAGCAGATGGAGTTTACAGGAGTTAAAAAGAGTGGAATTTATGAGGTGCGATGTAAAATACATAGTGATGAAATTTATAACAGAGCTGCGACTGATTTAGATTATGGATGCATACGATGTAATAACACTGGCTCTTCCAAAGCTCAAGAGGAAATGTTTGAATGGATACGAAGTTTAGGTCTAGATGTAACTGAAAAGACATATATTTCAGGAGCTTACAATCTGTCGAAGAATACAGAGAAAAGATTTAAAGATATTTTAGGTGAGAAGCTTCTTAACCATAAGAAGGAAATGGATGGGATTATCTACGAAAAGAATATTGCTATCGAATATAACGGACTATATTTCCATAGCTACGATTTAATAGAAAAGAGAGTTGGAGAACATATAAAGAAAAACCTCATTGTTGATGTAAAAGATATTGGCGATAAACTTTATGCCGAGACGGTGTTTTTGTCCAGATATTTTGCCAAAAGGTATCATTTACATAAAACTTTTCTAGCAAAACAAAATGGACTTCGGTTAATACATGTTTTTGAAGATGAGTGGAAAGAAAAAAAAGAGCAAGTGAAGTCGTTTCTAAAATCCACGCTGGGAAGAAATTCCACTATGCTAAATGGAAGAGATTGTGAAGTTGTCGAGATTAGTACTAAAGAGGCCAATGAGTTTGTGGACAAGTACCACATTCAGGGAGGAACGACACATCAAAAAAGTTTTGCGCTAAAATACAAGGAAGAGATTGTTGGTGTGATGTCCTTTGGTAAGCACCACAGAAAAAATGGAGACACTAAAGAGACAATTCTCCATAGACTATGTTTTAAAGAAAACGTAACGGTTAGAGGCGGAGCTAGCAAGCTTTTTTCAAAAGCAAAAGAGTGGGCAAAAAGCAGTGGATACTCTTGCATAAGAAGCTGGTCTGACAACAGATGGTCTGAAGGTAATGTATACACAGCTCTAGGGTTTACTCCAGCTAAAGAGTCTCTGGATATTGACTACCACTATGTTAAGGGTGGAAAAAGATTTAACAAACAAGGCTTTAAAAGCATTCAACTCAAACATCCAGACAAAGGCAGCACTGAGGCAGAGGTAATGAAGAATTTAGGATACTCTGTGATCTGGGATTGTGGCAAAAAAGCGTGGCTCTTCCCACTCTGAGACACCACAAAAATAAAATTTGCAAAATATAAAAACTAGGGCTAATCTCTATACATCAACACACTCCTGGGAGGGATTATGAAGACAAATCAAGAAATAAGAACTATTTATAAAGTTGATGCATTAAAGCATTTCCATTCAGGACCACTCAAGGGTCTCTCTGTAGACTTCTCGGTAAAGTATTATACACTTGAATCTGCAACAAAAGCTGTCGGAACACTAATGAAATTTACTAAAGTAACTACTAAAGATTTATCTAACAATGATGTAACGTACCATTGTATAGAAATTAAAGTAGGTTAGTTGCATGAAAACATACTATGTTGAGTTTACAATTAAACAAGCTTGGGTTGGGATTAAGATTGAATCCGATAAATATATGACCACCAAACAAATACGGGAATCCTTAGAAAAACTAGGACATAAAAACGTTAATATTCTTTATATTGGAGGATTAATATGAAATATCAAAAATTTACAGTAACAAATAGTGTAGATGGAAAACAAATGTGGCAATATGAACTTATTGTAGAGTAGGAGGATTTATGGCAGGTTACGCTTACGCAATCCAAATTGACTATAAAAAGCAAAAAATTACTAATACCAGAGCACATAGACTATCTAGTAATACAACTAACATTGATAAATTAAAAAAGTTAACTGGTGACAATGATTTTTATTTTGACACTGATGAAGTTTTTGGCGAAAATGGCATGCTACTATATGTTATTGAAAAAAGACTAGAGACTGATGCAGAGCAGGCAGACCGTATTGCTAAAGAAGAGGCTTATATGGTAGAATATAATAAAAGAAAAGCTTTGGGAGGAGAATAATATGAAAGTTCCAGACAAATATAAAGATAAGATCTCTCAAGAGAAGCTTGATGAATGGTATGATGATGCTGCTACAACTTGCTGCGAACGTATGGAAGACCCATCCGAAGAAGATATAGAAATTTGGGCCACATTTTGTGTGGAGCAAAGACTTGAACAAGAATTTGATGAGTGGGAATCAATCATAACCGTACATGCATCAGATATAGATGCAGAGAAGGGAAAATAGTATGATTAAGACATTGTTAGAAGAGCAAGAAATTAAAATTAAAAAACTAGAAGAAGAAAATCAAAAATTAAAAGATAAGGTAGAGGATTTACGCGCAGGACAACTATCCTTACTGAAGCACATTGAAAGATTAAGAGTGGATTCCCACTTAAATGACGATGATGAATCTGAACCAATGTACAGTACAGCAACAGAAACGACAACACATACCGATGGGTTGACTTTAGAAAGTCTAGCTGAAAAACTTTTAATTGCATATGTGACTAAAAATGGCTTTCCGACATCATCACGATGCCATGATACTAGGGCGCAACAAGAATGTGCACAAAATGCAATATCTCTTGCCAACGCCTTTATTTACGAACTTGAGAAGGATGGAGAGTAGTATGAAAATATTTGTGTACAGACTGATCTTTACCCTGATGCTAATAGCCGCGCTTATTCTATTAATTCCAGGAATTTTAGGCATAATAGGTTTAGTTTTTGTTTTAATGATAGAAGAGCCGCTAGCAAGATTATTTAATATGAGAGTTATTAGTAATAAGTTTGGGACTTATTACGAAGATTTGGATGGGAGAAAATAAAATGAAATATCAAAAATTTACAGTAACAAATAGTGTAGAGGGAAAACATCAAGAGAGCTTTGTTTGTTATGTTAGAGAGAAGCACATAGAAGACTTCCTAAAACTAGACCCATTAACAGAGAATTACCGACAAATGGCCTTGGCTGACTACATCGTAGACATGAATGGTGCATTGATTAAAAGCGCTTTACATGCTGAATCTATAATAGACGAGCTTCTTGGAATGGCATATAACCTGTAAGTAGTTAGGGAGATATTTATGTATAAATGTAAAATAGCTGTAGGAATTAGTGGTAAAATTCTAGTACTGGAAGGCTTCCCTGACGATGAGTACCATGCAGGTCTTCAGGAAATGTTAGAGGAGATGGAGTCAGAAGTTGAGCTTGATGAACTCCCTGGAGTGTACGAATGTGAGTGCGTAATTAAGAATGATGGCTATGTTTATCCACATCATGACTACGCCTACCTAGATGTTTATAAGGTAAAGAAAATCTCATTCTAATACACTAGAAAAGATAACCTTGCAGAAGCGATTGAGTATGGTAGAATATATTTATTAGGAGGATTTATGACCACATTGAGAACAATTTCGGAACAAGAATTAAAAAATATTTTAGATAAACATGATAAATTTTTAAAAGGGTTAGAAGGCGGAGAAAAAGCTGACCTTAACTCTGCTAACCTTCGCTTTGCTAACCTTAGCTTTGCTAACCTTAGCTTTGCCGACCTTCGCTCTGCTGACCTTCGCTCTGCTAACCTTCGCTTTGCTAACCTTAACTCTGCCGACCTTCGCTCTGCTAACCTTAACTCTGCTGACCTTAGCTTTGCTAACCTTAGCTTTGCTAACCTTAACTCTGCTAACCTTAACTCTGCTAACCTTAACTCTGCCGACCTTCGCTCTGCTAACCTTCGCTTTGCTAACCTTAACTCTGCCGACCTTGTTACATTTCAGTTCCAGAGACATACCGCATACTACACCTTTGACGGAACTTTACGAATTGGATGCCATGTTTTACCAATAAGCGAATGGGCGGAAACTTTTGAGCAAATAGGACAACAAAACGATTATTCTGAAATACAAATTAAAATGTACGGTAATTTTATAAAGTCCTGCTTAGAACTATTTAACGAGATGAATCCAAAATAGGAGATGATATGGAAGTAGGGAAAACGAAGGTTTATATTAAAGGGGTTTATGTAGGTATTTTAGAGAAATATGAAGTGATCAATAATGTTGGCCACTACTGGAGCCATACCTTTGATAGAGAGTGTACATATAACAAATCGGTAGACACCTTCTTTACTGTAAAAGGGATTACTCTCAACGTATTAGACTACACCCTATTCGTTCCTGACAGTGGTTCTGATACAGGGATATTTATCAACAGAGCTTTAATAGAGTAGAGGATTATATGCAAATACAGTACGATTTGTAGGAGTCCTATAATTGCGCCATCTTATGTAAAATAAATTGACAAAATAGTCTCATTTTGGTACAATATTTGAATGAATACACGACAAATATTTGAATTACGACAAGAGATTAATAAGTTTTTGGAAGAACATCCAGAATATCGGCAGTTTCAAAAGGACATTGAAGCGAGATTGAAAAGCGCAGGTAATTCTCACAATAGGATGGCACTTCTTAATATGATGATGCAAGAAAATGTTGGAAGACTGGCTAAATTGTGGAGAGAGTTAAGTGAAAAACCTGAGTAGGTCCTTGTGGAGTAGGTGCTCGGGAAATCATTTTAAATCCTTAGGGAAATTGCACGATAGAGCCCTGAGAATAAGAGATATTTATGATGTAAGACGCATTTGGTTTACACGAACAGACACCCACCTCTCATGTGTAGTCTCTGATAGGCTTAGGTTGGATGTGAGAAAAATAAAGAGTGCGATATGAAGCATGTTCATTTTGATGGATATAAAATCGTAATTGACTTGTCGGTCATATTACAGCCAAGAGCCTCAGATCCCAGACTAATATCTAGCGCAACCCTTACTCCTGTATCTGACGCCTTTTTGGTTGCTTTACGTAGACTAACTTCATCCTACTTAAAGAGTGAGGTTTTAGAGAGAGTAGAGATTGATTTGCGGAGTATGGTATGAAGCGTCTTGATGAGGATGTAATGTATTATTTCATAGATCCACTAACACATTTTTTGCTATTTGATCAAGATCCAACATACAGTAGAGATCAAAAACAACGAATTATGAAGCATGTAGAGGATTTTTTAGTTGACCAAGTAATTATTAGGTTGCATGATAGAACAAAGGATTGTCTTTACAATGCAATTTCAGATAGGATATATTTAGATTTTGTTAATGGAGTTTCGGATGAAAAAAAAACTTAGACCGTTAGGTCAAATAACTGATGATATCGAACCATTATTGCAAGAGATGGCAAATGACCATGAGATGCAGATGGGGGAGATATTGGCGTTAATAAAATGCTATATTGATATCCATCTTCCTGACTCTAGAGAGAACTATATAGATGGAACAAAGCCTGTATATTTTTATGGGCATATATCAGAGTTTGATAAAATTAAAGAATAAATTGACTTATTTAATTTTGCATAGTATGCTATTTTTTGAGATAGCGGTGTGGAAAGCTGTGAAATATAGGCTGGTATAAACCTAAAGCCTTACTGTAGGACGATCTGAAAAATGGTAGCAGATCTCGACTGTATTTTCTGGAGACACACGTTGTAGAGAAGGAGACTTGTGAAAATAAGCCTTGCCAGAGTCGCGTCTGGCCTATCTCACTTTTTTAGGAGTGTTTTATGAAACGAGCCGTTAAAATATTAGTTGCCGCAATTCTTTTTATCGCAGGATTTATCTTACCATCCCTAGCACTATCTGGAATTACTGGATTTATGATCTCTGGCGCAGCTGTAGGAGCTGCTATTGGCGCACTGTTTTATAGTGATGCATCTAAAGCTGGAGAAGAATAGCACCTATTGACATCTGACAAACTCCTGCTATAATGTAATTATTACAGCAGGAGGAATAATGAGCATTACTTTAAGACCATATCAGGCTGAAGTTCTAGAAAAAGCCAACCTTACATTAAAAACAAAAAAAGAAGTCGTAATTGCTGCTAGCCCATCTAGCGGTAAAACAATAATGGCACTTAAGTTTATCCAAGAAACTCCAGGCACATTCCTAATTGTTACACATGGCCAGAACATCCTAAAAGACATGTGGGAAAAAGAAATAGTAAAGCTCCTTTCTAAAAAAGACCAAAGTAGAGTTATTTTTGGACTGCCACAATCTTTAACTAGAAAAGAAATACCAGTAGTTGACTACATAATTGTAGATGAAGCCCATGAATTTACATTTAGTACAATGGTGCAAAAAATCTTAAATAAAAACCTTAAAGCAAAGAAGTTGTTTCTAACAGGAACTCCATCTAAATTTATTGAGAAAGGATATGACGTTATTGTTATACCAGCCGTAGACCTTATAAAACAAGGATACATTTCCGACCTATATGTTGGCGTATTTAGCACTAAAGCAAATATTAAAAAGAAAAATGCAGACAATAACCTGACAGCAGACTCTAGTAAAAATTTAGAGAAAACTGTTGACGATGACTTACAGTCTTTGCTAAAAGCTTTAACTGAAAGACTAAAGATGATTAAAACATTTAAGAAAACACCATTGGCGGCTAGATTTTCTGGGTGGACATCAGCAATAGGTGCACTAGGTAAAACCATGATAGCCTGTAACAGTATTAAACAAGCAGAAAAAGTAGAAGCTTACTTTAAAAACCAAAAAATCTCTGTAGTAATGAGTAACTCTGAAAACGATCCTGATAGTGAGAATATTAAGAAGTTTGAAAACGATCCAAGCGTTAAGATACTTGTGGTTGTAGATAGAGCAATTTTAGGCTTTAACTTTCCAGATTTGGCTAATGTGGTAGATATGACAGGGTCACACAATATTAATCGTATATACCAGCTGTATGCGCGAGTTATGCGTAAAAATGACAAAGTGCCAGACAAGTATTTTTTTAAGTTAGCAGAAGAAAGCCAAATGCTTGTTACAAAATTCTACATGAATGCGTCTTTATGTATGTTATATGAATATTTTATTGCAAATTTTAATGGTAGTAACTTGAATAAGCTTAAAATTCCAGCTAAAATACAAGGTGGCGACAAAAAGCGTAGCAAGGGTAAGGGCGGAGTTAAAAAGCCAGCCAGTACGATTACGGTTGCGGAGGACTTATTTGCAGCAGTGACAGCTGCTGACATTTTAAATGACATTTTTAATAAAGCAGGGTCAGACCTTAACGAATACGCCATGGTGACGTTTGGTGAAATTCGCGAGAAGACACTAAAAGATGGGTTTCAGCGGCAAATTGTTAATATAACGGAAGAAAATTTATTGTTCATGATTGAAAACGGAATAGTAGATGAGAGGATTTATGAATAAAATAATCAATAGAAAACAATTTCAAATTTTGATTCGAGGTTCATACGAATGGTTGAAAAGAAATCGACCAGACCTTCTTGATAAATATTTACCTACAAAACGAAAAAAAATATCGCTAGAGGTAAAACTTTTGTTCATTAAAGAATTTTGTAAAAAATATGAAAAATTTCCAGTCGTAGGGGGGATCTTACCTAATGAAACAAGATTAAATGCATACGGATACGAATTATTAAAAAGTAAGTTTAGTTGTGAGATTAAAAAACTCAAAAGTAGGTATGGAAGAAATGGTCGTACTGTGTGCAAGATTAATGATTTCATAGCCATACTTCCAAACAATATTTATCCAGTTAATCCCATAAATACGATGAACGAAAAAGCCGTTTTTTTTCACGATGGTTATGGAGAATTTAATGCTATCCCTACCAATCTCTACCTCACCATAAAAAAAGGAGGAAAGATTGGTCACATTAAAAGTAAAAAGGTTCTGTATATACAAAGACAAAAATCAATTGTTCGGTCAGACGGTAAAATGTACCCCTCGATTAGCGATGCTAGAATGGAGGGGTTTTCAGGAGTTAGTTTTGCTTTAAAAAATGGAACAAAATGCAAAGGCTACACATGGAAATATGTAGACGAGGAAGAAGAGTAAGTGTATGAATAAGAGTAAGAAAGGAAAGTAAATATATGAGAATAGTAAGAATTAGAGAAGTTTTAGTGAACTCATTTAAGACAATGTCTGGACTTAATGAAGTGGAGAATAATATACACGACTATTCAATTGTAAAAGGGGTAGCTCCCATTACAAATTCAAGTACAGACTCCAGCAGAAACTTAAGCATTAATGCTTATGAGACTATAGAAGGTTTAATAAGGAAACCTTTCTGGAAACATCAAGAATTAGCGGATATGGAGATCAAAAAACAAGTAAAACGACATTTAGGAGTGGGATGGCTTGCTCGTAGATCAGTTAAGGTAGGAATTCCAAATACGCTCTCAAGAAATACTAATTTAGGCATAGACATCCAATACCAAATGTATCAAAAACTCAGAATAATACATATTGTTAGGCTAAATACATCCCCACAAAAAGAATACAATCTTAATCGTATGACTCAACGACTTATGCAGTATGCTAACAAAACGGAACGACAGGTAATGAAAGATTTAGAGAGGTTTTTATGAAAATTCTAAAAGCATTAGAGAATTTGAATGTTAACACACCAACATCCCCAAAAATGCTAAAACGTACAGCAGCAATCAACCCGATGTTACATACAAAGATTTTTTGGTATTTAAATCGACACCTCTCTACTTCATACATCAAAGGGGATTTTAAAAAACAATTACAAGCTGATCCATGCGGACAAGTTCTCCATGTTGTACAAGATAGACTGAAGCGGGATTTATATGAATTTGAAAAAAAGTAACATGAGGTTCATTGCCCGAAGATCCCTAAATATAGAGGAAAATTCTGCGTTTTTTAGAAAGCTACTTGCCAGATGTCGATATACCATCTATTTTAGAGACAAACTAGATCTTTCCCGAACAGATAAGTATGCATTCAATACTCAGAAAATACTAAAGCATGACTTAAAGAGGTTTCAAAATGCCAATCTGCAAAAATAACCATAAATATTCAAAAGATAGAATCAGATGCCCTAAGTGTCACAACAACGCTTCCAAAAAGCGCTACGAAGAAAAGAAGGAGGAAATCCTTGCTAAAAACAAAGAATACCACAACAAAAACAGAGAAAAACTTCTCACATATAAGAGAAACTACTACCTTAAAAAGAAGGCAGAGAGGCTACAAGTTAAGCTTAAAAAGACTAGACCTAAAATAGCCAATAAAATTCAACTACCTGTAGGAATCGCTAACCTATTAATCTCTAAATAACCCATCAAATTCTATAGGGAATTTGGCCCTTTACCAATAACACCTAATTTACTAAGGTACTATAAGGAAACCTTATGTCCCTAGCTGATAATAATGATGATTACCCTGGAGAGATTGTGTTGGATTTAGAACGATTAAAATACACAGTAGAGAACGTTCAGGGCGACCTAGACGAAGCAAAGCAAGATATCAAAGAAATGAAATCTGAGAATCGCTCAATTTTTGAAAAGCTTGCTGATACTCAAAAGATCTTGTCAGAAAGAGTCATCACTCTAGAAGCTGATATGGAGCATATGAAGGATGCTGCAAAGCTTCAAAAGACCCTCCTTATCATGGCAGCAGGGGGAAGCATAAGTACGCTCCTTGGCCTTTTAATCAAAGCTATAATGCAATAGGTGTAAAATGAGACTTGGTATTGTAATGTTAAACGAAAGCTCAACAGTAAACGATTTAAAGCTTATTAGTCAGTCTAAAGTTGTTCCTGGGTCAACAAAGACGATTATGTTCCAATTAATCGACCTAGATTCCACTAACAAATGCCCATCACGCTACATTCCAAATGCAGGGGCTACAATAACGGCTAAAATCTCTAGCCAAAATAGCACAAACACCCTAAATAAGTTTCCAGTTGCTGCTTTTGCAGGAGATGGGTCTGTTTTTAAATTTAACCTGTCTACAACCGAAACAGCTCAAATTGGCTCTGTAAATCTTCAGATCACCCTGACTGAAGGAACTGATGTTAAAATTTGTTATGCAGATTCAGTAATTATCACTTCACCAAACAATCCACACTGGGGATAAAATGTCTGATTATAAGAATCGAAAAGATGTCCCTTATGCTCAATATCCTCAAATGGCGGAAGTGGTTGATGCTGACGGACAAACATCTGGTTTTACACGTGTTGAGGAGTATTTAACTCCCGATAGAATACGTAATGAGTTTTTATTTGGGATACCGCTTATATCACAATTGAATAATCAAGAAATGAGTGATGAAACCCTTAAGAATATCATCCATAGATGTTATGCTGATGCTGAGTTAGAGCTAAATGTGGATATATCTCCAGTGGTTAGAGTGAAGAAACTTGAGTACGATAGGACCAAATCCACCCAGGGGTGGAACATGCTTAATGTAGGGGTTAGGGCTATCAGGTCTGTGCAAGAAGTCTCTTTACGAACTACCAACAGCACAACGTTCCATAATGGAACTCAGTTTACGTATGGTATTGCACCACAAAGCCCTGAGGGAGGTATTCTCTATACATTACCTCTTGAGTGGATTGATTTATCAATGGCGCATAAAGGAATCCTCTCATTTGTTCCATTACAAACAGCACCTTCGAGCATAATCCCTGGCGGACAATTTGGTGGAGCTTCAGCTCCATTATTGGCGATCTTCCAACGATTACAGTATATTCCTGGCTTTTGGCATGTCAAGTATGAAGCTGGCTTCCCTACAAACGCCATCCCTGCAACAATTAATTCATATGTTGGATGTCTAGTCACCATGCGTGTAATTCAGCAGTTATTACCGACAATTAAGCTATCAAGCCAAAGCGTTTCTCACGACGGTTCGTCGCAAAGTATATCAAATGCATCTCTTTCCACATTTCCACAAGTCTACACTTGGGCTCAAGCAGAGCGCGTAGCACTAAAGGATCTTATAAAGTCTCGCTTTAGTACAAAAATATTCATGAGCAATATTTAATCTAAACACTTAAAATTCTTGACATTCCTGCAATTTATGGCATACTCTTAATTATACGAGTATGTCTGAAATTATTAAAAAACTCCTCCTTATTAAAAAGCTTATAAAATATGAAGCTGAACAGCTTCAAAAGGCTCCAATTGAATATAAGGGGGCAGATGACGGTAATTTTACAGCTCCAAAGCCAAAAGGTAACAAAATCAAAGAGGAAACTCTTCCTAACGGTCTTATACATACAGTGTTTCACAAAGAAGCTCACGAGCATCCATATGGTGGAACTGTAGCACCAGCGACATATCACGTCTTATCTCATCCAGACCTTGGCCAACTTGCCTCCCTAGAATTAAAGCATTATCAACACAAAGGTCCTGCGGCTGAGGGACAAATATCTCCTGAAGTATCTGGGTCTGAAGTTTTACCACAATATAGAAGCAAAGGTCTTGGCAAGCAGTTGTACCTAGCAGCTCTTAATCATCATGGCCAATTCCAATCAGACCAAACTGTATCTCAAGGCGCTAAAGGAGTATGGGATAGTTTAAAAAACATACCAGGCGTTAAGCATACAGATGCGCAATATGAATTGGAAGATGACAACAATACAATTGTCAATCCAGAAGCAGAACGAGACTCTGGAGAATCATTCATTGCTCAGATAGTAAATCAAGGTGATTTTGATAAAAATAAACACAAAATGTTTCCAGCAATATCTGGACTAAAAGTTAATGAGAAATTGGCGGCTAGTGAAGATGAAACCGTGAGTATGCCTAAAAAAGAATTTATTAAAGAGCATAAGAAGCTTGTTAATGTTTTGCGCAGTCCATCACATAAAGATGATATTGAAGAGGCGGACGAACAAGAGCTTGAGCTGGAAGAAGAATTGGATAAGGCTAAAGATGTTGATTGGAATCAGTATGGAATTATGCATGACACTGATGAGCATGGCATAAACTATGTATATATTCACACCAAACATCCAACAAATGCACCAGAGCCTGTAGGCGAGTTTCAATTTGTCGACGATCACCCATCAGCGCCTGGGTCGTTATATCCAATGCTGTCAGAAGTACATCCAGAGCATAGAAATAAGGGTTTAGCAAGTGCAGCATATAAATATGCTGAAGAAGTTTTTAAAAAGCCTATTGTCCCATCTCATTCACAAACAAGAGATGCAAGATTGCTGTGGAATCAACCCAATCGTCCATTTGGAAAATCTGAAAAATTAAATAAAATTGACAGCCCTGTAAAAATAAATCCAGAGCATGGAAAGATTATTGCTGATGCATATGAGAATATGCCGCACAATCCAGAGCATCCACAGGTTAAAGCAGCTTACGATGCCTTAATAAATGAAACAAAGCAGCAATATAAGGATTTGCTGGCATCTGGACTTAAAGTATCAAAAATGAAGCCAGGTATGGAAAACCCATACCCTACATCTAAACATTTACATGCAGATATTGAAAATAATAATCACATGTGGTATTATCCAACAGAGCAAGGATTTGGAACTGAGAGTGTAGCACCACAAAATCATCCAATGCTGCAACCTACTGAATTTAAAGATGATGAAGGTAAACCAATGTTAGCCAATGATATATTTCGACAAACCCATGATTTTATTCATAATAAATTAAAGAATGGCTTTGGACCAAAAGGTGAACACGAAGCGTACCTGGAGCATAAAAAATCTTACAGCCCATTAGCGCAAAAAGCTTTAGCCACTGAAACTATGGGACAAAACTCCACTGTAAATTTTGGAAAACATGGAGAGCATAATAGAAAAAATCCAGCGCAAACTATTTTTGCAGACCAAAAAGCTGGACTTCTTCCAGAACATATCATTAATGGGGAGTGGCATAAATGAGTAAACATAAACTCTCCAGAATAAATACACAAGAATATCAACAAGAGATGCAAGAGCTAGATCTTAAAAAATCTAAGCACACTCACTCACCTAAAGCTCATACTTCAATTGAAAAATTAAAAGAAATAAAAGAAAATAGATACCAAGGTAAGACTGGTAAAGAATATGATCCGCATGAAACTGATATTGCGTTAGCGCAAGCTCATGATAAAAAAGCTGCAAGACAAAAAAAGTTTCCAGAAGTTGAATCTGACAAGAATAGATCAACATTTGCAGAAATGGTCCCACCGCCATTAAAAAAAGCTCCATACAATTTGTCTGACTCTATTTCAACAGAGATGGGCCAGCAAGAGATCAACACTCCAAAGAGTAATGATAAGTTTAAGATATATAGAAATAAAAAGTTAGATGATGGCTTTCATTTACAGTCTTTTGTTAAGCAAACTGAAGATGGGCCACTAAAGTCCCATTATCTTATGGATAAAGACAACAAAACACCATTAGCAAAACTTCACACTGAAGCACACCCATATGATGACGAAATTCGTAATCAAGTAAAGTCTGCACAGGTAGCTCCAGGTAATGAAGGTGAGGGATATGGCAAACGTTTATACCTCGAAGCTCTAAAGCATGAAGGATCTTTGCACTCAGACGAGACTGTAAGCCAAAAAGCTCATGGTGTATGGCAATGGTTAGCCAAACAGCCAGGTATTGACATTAAATTTGGAAGCCCTAACAGTGCTGAAATACATCAAGCTAAAATTATTAAGCCAGTTAAAAAAAGTGAAGATGAAGAAGATTTAGAAAAAGCAATGCCTAGACACTCTGGAGAATTTCATCCAAGTCAGCCATGGGTATCTAAATTTCATCCAAATGGCGTACTTATGTGGCATGCCAATCCTGGACAACAAAAACACATAGATTCACATATTAATAATCCCGAAGTGATACAAAAATTTATGTCAAAAATACCAGACACACATAAAGCTTTAATGAATGGTATTATCAAAATGACACAAAATGATCCCAACAGACACTTTATACCCAGTAATGAGGGTGGAAAAGATAAATTAAGAGCAAGACATTTAAAAGGATTGCTATTAGGGGATAATGGTATTAGTATAGACACAAGTACACCTAACAAAATTACAATCACTAGAGATAGTCATAGCCAAGGGCTCAATGCTGGCAAATCTGTAGTAATGAATTTTAATGGAGTTACAAATGTTAAAAAATCTGAAGGAAATGACAGACGAGGACTTAGTGGAGATTTACCAAGCCTACTTCTGGGGACACGACCTAGAGGAGATGTACACTCCAGAGGAAGCGGATTATATAAGGATGAGAGTGAGCCCACTATTGAACGACATATTGATAATGGAGCTGGACGTCCCGATGGAGACGGAATAAATAACTTCGAGGTAGATATTACACCAGAATGGCAAAAACTTTATGGCATGGCTCCAAACAAGCCTACGCAATTATCGTTAGCTAATCCAATTACTGTTAATTTACTAGACTATCTTCGAGATAAAATGGTCGCAAGTGGAGATTTAGTCTTTCATCCGCATCATGGCTACATTTTAAATCAAAAATTGAGAGATCTTGGCGATGGCCTAACTATGTATAAGAGTGAAAAGGGAATTGACTTGTTATACTATAGTAAAACTCCAGATTTAACCACTATTGTACCGCATGGCGATTACAGCCAAATGATTCTTAAAAACGGTGCACCAGTTAATGGCTCAGAGATTTATAAATCTAAATACAGAATTGAAATACCGCAAGAGACCAAGTTATATGACTTAGGTCTTGATGGCGATGATGTCATTGAAGGTGTTTTAAAGATGAATGCTGGTAAATGGGACGAAAAGAACATATTAGACTTTTTAAAAAATGAAGGATACGAAGGCTTCTATTGCAAGGTAGATATGCACACCATTGTATGCTTATTTCATCCAGTGCCAGTTAAAATGGAAGAAGTTTTATGATTAATTCAAAACACATACTCATCAGCCTAGCCTCATCACAAATTGAACCTAAAGAGATTGTAGAATTTTTACGCAATCAAGGTGAAGATGCAGAAATTGCTATGGGTAAAGATGGCGAGAGAGAAGTTAAGTACATCCTAGTTAATGCACCAAAGCACAAGGATGGTCTTATTTCTATGGCTAGAGGCCAAGATATCAATTCTCCAAAAATTATTTGTCACGATGAAGGCCACAATCAACTCATTACCTTTGCAGGAGTTAGTGAAGGGGATGGAATCAACAAATATAATGAAGAGCCGATGGTTGACCATGTTAAGCATCATACAGTTGACGGACCTGTTTATATCAACTATAAATTTAAATTGAAAAAAAGTGAGCCAAAGCGTCTCAAAAAGACACAAAAGGTTGATAAACTAGACAAACTTAAAGAAATGCTAGAAAATGAAGCAGTGGTTGACGTAGAAGTGCCAGATAGGACCATAATCTACAATTCAGTACCTAACCATAGATGGGAGAGATAGCATGTCTTTTGATAAAACTAAAGAAATGTATAATCACATTGATAATGGAGATTGGGACTCAGCAATTGAAGTCGCTAAACAGATGCCAGCTAACTGGGATGTATTCCAACAAATGCCTAGCGCTGGTAAAATGCCAGACCATGCAGTGCACAAGGTTTTAGACCTACTCTCTAAAAACCCAAAATATAAAGATAATTTAAATACATTTATGTTTGAATTGGCAAGCAATTTGCCAGAAGATATGTCTAACCAAACTTTAAGTAAGCTATCGTCAATGGATGACTCTGGCTATACACAGAATTTAATTAGACAGCATCCAAATTTTGGGCACACTGGTAAAGACAAAGAATTAAAGGATGCCTCTGATTGGTGGAATTCCTATGAAAGATCGGTTAAGCCAGAACATTTTGCCACAATTAAATCTATGTACACAGGCAAGCCTGAAAGTGTGCAAGACCATAGAGGTAATACTGGATCATCGTCTGACCATATACATTTATTACCAGCCCTAAAGGACCATGCGGCTGAAATCCAAAAAAAGGTTTTACAAGATCCAAGCATTAAACAAAGACAATATAATGGTAAGCCATACGTAAAAGTTTATCGCGGTATTGGTGGAGCGTATGCTAAAACTATTAAAGATGCATCAGAATATAGCGCAGCAGATAATTCAGTAAAAAGAAAGACCTTAAACCTACCTACAGCCCACCTGACATCATGGACTACTGATCCGGAGATGGCAGCAAGATTTGCTTGGGGTAGAGGCAATATTGATATGAATGAGGGCGAAAATCACGGTGTTGTCTTGTCACAATGGCTACCTGTTGAAAATATACTACATTCAGGATTTCACAATTCAACACATGCCGTTGATCATCCACATCCAGATGAACAAGAATTGGTTTTTGGACATCCAGAAGGAAATGTTAAAGTTAAGACATCAAGCATGACGTTTACTCCAGAGAATAAAGATGCTGACTATATGTCAATAGTTAAGCCAAAGGTTAATAAGAGCGATTCAAACTATAACTCTGGAGATCTTAAGAATAAATTCATTGCTGCTGCAACTGCATTTGCAATGGCAGGAATACCACATGCTACATCTACAATGGATCAAGTGAAAGATTTAAAACAAACTCCCATCCAAGATGTTCAGGATCACAATCCAGATGATAAGCAATTGGATGTAATTGCAACAATAGAGTCATCAAGTGGTAAGAATGTTAAACACCCTGTGATTAAATTTGGGCCTCACGCAGGGACATCTGCTATTGGTAAGTATGGGATGATGCCAATGCAGGTTGTGGATACCATTAATTATGATAAGAATCTAAAGAAAAAGTATCCAATGATTGCAGCCCTACATTATGTCAACGACCAAGATAGAATCAAAGGGTTTTTAGAGCATAACCCAAAAGCTGAAAAAGATATCGTGTCCTCACACTGGAAAAGATTGTCACATAAGTTTGATGGCGACATGAATAAAATGGCATTTGCTTGGAATCAAGGTATCAGAGGCGCAATGAAAGCTGATGATGCTATTATCCAAGGTCATGATTATGTTAAAAAGTTTAATAAAATAAAAAAGTTAAAAGATCTAGAGAAGAGGAAGCTCACCAATATTAAAAAAAGTGAAGAACTTCAAAAACCTGCACCTATTTCTCAGTTTATACCATATACTGGCACAGAAGTTGAAAGATCTCAGATTGAAGAGATTAATGACCTAATTTTTCATGGTAAAATTACAGGATTGGATGATGCAGGACATTTCACAAAAGATAGCTACATCTTAGGAGATGACCAGCATAAAGCTTGGCTATTAAAAGTTGAGCAACCTAAAAAGTCTGCAATCAAAGCTGCAAAATATGGCCTACAGACAGTAAAAGAAGTGGCTTTTTATGAGATTGCAAAAGATGTAATGAAACTTGGCGAATATGTACCGATGGCTATTTTAGGTGAGGCTATTGTTGAAGATAAGCGTAAACCAACGGCAGCCATCAAAATGCTTCCAAGCGACTTTGTGTCAGGGTCATCATATAAGAAAGTAAACCGAGAAGGGTTTAAATCCTTAATTGAAAGTAAAACTCAAAAAGGTGATATGCATAAGTTGGCGGCCATGCTCTATATTCTTGGGGATCTAGATGCTCATGGTGGAAATCTGCTAACAAATGGAAATGAAATAAAGCTAATTGACCATGGCACATCTTTTGCCAATGAGACTATGGATGTATTGGATGATAGAATTTATGTACCATACATTTTACGTCAGGGTGGATTTAAAGATAATATGACAACCGAAGAAAAAGTGTCAGTTATGCCAAAAGTTAAATCTGAGAGGGTAAAAGAGGAAATTATCCACTGGATTTTGGCCATAGACCACAATAAGTTACGAGATTTGCTTAATAATTTTGAAATAGACCCAAAAGCTATCGAGGGAAGATTGAGAAAACTCCAATCTTATGCTGTTGCAGCTAAGAATGGCAGTGAGATGGGGATAGACGATTTTATAAATAGGGTCTGGGTAGACCCAAGGTGTTAAGATGAAGTTAGATGCAAAAGAAATCCTATTTAAAGAAGAAGTGGGATCAACTCAAAAAGGTGAAAAAGTATTACATATCCTAACTAAGGGTGGATGGAACTGTATTGCAGCCCTGTCTAGAGGTGGAGCTGTAAGAGTTTTAGGATCTGGTGTGCACAGAGCACACGCCAGAAATAATGCTTCAAAGGTAGAGAAGATTGACTGGAATGTTGAATCAAACCTATTTAAATCTGAAATGCCAAGACCTGCATCTGGATCATCTCCCAAAAACCACTACGACCTTGCTGCATTCCATTCTAAAATGGCTGGTAAGATCCAATCCCAACTAGATCCACACACATCTGACCTGTCTGATAAGATGAGAGTTTTGGGGCATTCTGACACAGCTTTAAAGCATTACCAAATGGCTGGTATGGATGCTAAATCAGCACGATTAGAGCATGACAAAAATTCTAAATATCATAAAGAATTAGATAACACACAAGCTCCACATGATCACAAAGCTTTAGAGCATGAATGGAAAATTAAGAATCCAAACATGAAAATTAAAGGATTATTAGATTAATGGATAAAAAAGACCAATCCTCCAAGGATGGAAATACATTCCATCCAAATACTTATGACCATCCATTTCCATCTGTGACAATGGGATCTGAAGCTATTAATAATTTCATCTCGGGGATGGGAATTAAATTTACACATTATAAGGCAATGCCAGATCCTCTCTTTAAATTGTCTGAGGGTGACGTGAGAGACTCCTTTGACCAAGAAGATGGATATCAATTCTCTGACTCTAAAACGTTTATTCGTGAAAATGGAATGCTGTATATTAAGCAACAAACTATTGTTGGAATATTCATGAACAACAACAAAAACCTAGCCTCTATGGGAGGCGGAATGTATGTTGACAGTAACGGCATGATTAGCTTTAATCGCTATTATGAAAATTCAACAAAAGTAGCCAGAATTGCTGAGTATGACAAATTCATTATGTCAGATTGCCCATCAGAACTGCTAACTACCAACTGGCAAACTTTTGAACATAATCCTACAGGTATAGATAGAATGCAATTTGCGGTTGAGGATGTTGAGTTTATTGTAGACAGTGCTGGTGTGTCATACGAAAAGAATATTGACTTTGAGATTAGTAAAAAAGTAATTCAATGGAAATCTGGACCTAAGGCTAAAAGGCCAGGAATGGACCCTCTAACCAACAAAGGTAGAGTTTGTTCAATTCGATATCAACACATCCCTATATTGTACGTACAGCAAGTTATGCACGATTTAAGGGTGAGACCAGACATCATTGATGGCCAAGTGAAAGCTGTAGCTTCAGGGGTGTTATGTCAAGTGAGAAGAGATTATATCTTCCTAGACAAGCGCACTGCTAACGACGCAGACATTGAGTCTCAATTAGATGCATTAGATACGTCAAACACAGGGCCACGGTAGATCAGGAATATTCATCACTTAGGGTATAACCCTAATATTATTGTATAGTTAAGGAAATTTTTATGAAAAAAAGAACAGGCAAAAATTTAGTAGACATGTCCTCTGCGTCTTCTATGGCTTTTAATGAGACAGCTGGATCAAACAAAGTCCTTAATTCAGGACCTCAAATGCTTGCAAAACCAGGCGACGATTCAGTAGCAGCTTACGACTTCTCAGCTGGAACTGCTATTGGAAACGGTATCTCTTTATGGATTTACAACAACTCTGGATCAGTAGCATTTATTAACTTCGGTAAAACTGCATTACCAGCAGCACCTACAAGTCTTGCAACTGGAATACCATTAAAACCAAATGACTGGACTTTCTTGAACACTGGTGAATATAATTACATTAGAACAAGCGCTGCAACTGTTGGCGTTTACATGATCAAAGACGACACTACTCTTACTGAAAGTAACTAAAATGTCTAAACGCGAGCTACTTGTAAAGTCTGTCCTTGGAGAAGCGGTTTACGAAACGCTTTCTAAAGCTATTATGAAGCAGGCAACTAGCTCTGTCGTTGACATTACAGAATTGCACGACGCATTAAAGATTGTTCCAAAATCAGTTATGGCTTTTATTTTGTCTATGACAAAAGAGATGGCCAAGGATGAGACTAAAGAAGAATCACTGCCGTGGGAAGAAAATGCTAAAATAACTATTACAAAATCTGACGATGATGTATATAAAGGTTATTTTGTAAAAGATGGTAAGAAGGTGCATGAGTTTGATTTGTGCTCCATACCTCAATTAGCTGCACACATGCTGTCATTCTCAGAACTATATGAAGATGCAATGGAAGATCACGAAGAGTCCTCTGTAGAGGAATCAAGCTCTGTGGTTGAAGAAACTAAGGAAGAGACAAAAGAACAAACAAAGTCTGCCGACCTAACTGGTAAAATTAAAGATTTGGAGTCAAAACTCGACTCACTAATCCTTCTCATTGCTAGCAATGGACTTAAGAAAGCAGAGCCTAAAGATATCATTAGAAAATTAAAAAAAGGCGGACTCGCTCCAAAGATGCCATCACCTCCAAGCCCAGGCGTGAAGGTTGGTGGAATGCAAGGTATTACAATGGGTGGAATTCATGGCGATAAGACATCTGCCACTGATACCAAAGCAAAAGCTGTAACAGCTGTAAAAAACCCTAGCCTTAAAGTACCAGATGCTGGCAAGGCAGCACTCACCCAACCAAAGCAGCCAAAAATGGCAGCAGCAAAAAGCGAATCAAAAGTACCTAAATCATTGACTTTTACCAAAAATGAGCTAAACTCTACTTGTGG
>Ga0208693_1000600_pt1 | contig 28352 bp, 20 predicted proteins | sample AD_UKC071_MetaG_FD_184438 | JGI IMG/M metagenome (GOLD analysis project Ga0208693, IMG submission 184438) | Active sludge microbial communities of municipal wastewater-treating anaerobic digesters from USA - AD_UKC071_MetaG (SPAdes) (version 2) | ecosystem: Engineered > Bioreactor > Anaerobic >... | reverse complement strand
CCCGCATCGGGGTCAAAGATGTAGCCACGGGTAGCAGGCGCGTCTATGATGTCGCGCACTATTTCCACTTCGAACTTTTCGGCCGGATATCTGCGTTCAATGAGGAGGCGAACAACAGTCCCAGGCTCGCCGCGCATCATCGATACAGCGCGGTCCAGAACCATGCCTTCTGTAGAAACTCCATCAATTTCCACGATGTGATCCCCAGGCATCAGTCCTGCACGCATTCCCGGCGTATTCGTGATAGGACTGATTATGGTGATCTTATCATCCCTTATGCCAACAAGGATCCCGATTCCGCCGAATATCCCTGCAGAATCGTCTTTGAGGGCCTGGAAGTCTTGGGGTGTCATATACCTGGTATAGGGGTCATTGAGCACTTCCAGCATTCCGGGGACGGTTCCTTTTGCGAAGTATGCCTTCATCAGCTCAGCTACTGAAACTGGCTTATAGAACTGAGCCTTGACAAGATACATCGCTTCAATGGCGGTGTGAATATCTTTGAATTTAGGCGCAGCCTCTTCATCCTGTGGCGAAGGCACGCCAAATGCTGATGGAGCCAACACCGTGCACACAAGTATTGCTGCTGCTACGGTAAGTACAAGCCAAGCAGATCTCTGCGCTTTCTTATATGAAGACATGATTCGGCACCCACTTTCACAAGTCCATACATCCTATGCTAAAGGCTCTGAGAATCGAACCGCCAAGAGGGCGTCGATCTTCAGGGCAGCCAACGCATGGGATCTTGAGGGGTCCCGTCTTGCCTGACTTCGAAATGTAGATGAGGCCCCGTTGAATAGCCTGTCGATCCCACTTTGCATATAATATCACCCTGCAGCACCACATTGCCAGCCTTTGTCGTGATAACGCTGGCATGGCCATATAACGTAGAAAGGCCGTTTCCGTGGTCAAGGATAACGGTGTTGCCGTATCCATTTACCCATCCCGCCAAAAGGACCTTGCCGTCGGCGGCCGCTTTGACAGGCGTGCCGCTGCTAGCAGCCAAGTCAATGCCTGAGTGGAACCGTTTGTTTTTGAATATCGGATGGATTCTCCAGCCGAACGGTGACGAAATCCTCGCCGTCACCGGCCATACGAACTTGCCCGTCCAGCTGATTGTACCGCCCGTCCTAGCCTGCATCTCCCTGATGGTCCGTTCCAGCTCCCTCGATGCACGCTCTTCCTCAGCCAGCTCCCGTTCCCATCTCTCACGTTCTGCCGATACCCTGCTGGCGTATTGCGATCGTTGAGCCAATACGGGCTCGATGGACCTTCGCTCGTCCTCCAAGGCGGACGACAGGAGGGCTATCTCTCTCCTGGTCTCCTCGAGTTTGGCCTTTCGGGCACAGATGCCTTCCTTCTGCTCCTCAAGAGATTCCTTTTCGGCCCTGATCTCGCCATATATGTCCGCGTCCTGCTTCGCTATTGCCCCGAGATAATCGTATCTGCTCACAAAATCAGAGAAGCTCGATGCGCCAAAAAGCAACTCCAGCAATGTTCCCGGACCAAGCTTGTAAATGAATACGAGCCTATCTTCGAGACTTTGAACCGAGGCTTCATACTGCGCTGTTGCGATCTCAAGCTGGCGCTCGGCTTCCTTCAACTCAGTCTGAACCTGAACCAACTGCTGCTCCGCATCTTTGAGCTTCTTTTCGGTCTGAGAAATCCTCGTTTCGATCGCAAGGATCTCTTCTTCTGTTTTCTGGAGGGCCCGCAGTGCGTCCTTCTCTTCCTTCTGCTTGCGCGACAATGTCTGTCTTATCTGCTCTATCTTAGATTGCAAGCTGTTGAGTTCGGTTCTCTTGGTGGAAATATCCGACTGTTGCGAGCTAGCAACAGCAACATCTGTAAGGAACCCAAAAGCAAGCGTCATAATGAGAACCAAGGAAAGGACTGCCCTCGCAGCTTTAATGATGCCCACTTTTCTTGCCTCTGGCGTCATAGGAGGAACCCCCGTATCCTAAACTTTAAGGTATCGCTTCGTCGAAATATTACTTCCCACAAGACCGACAGCAGCCCCAAAGCAAAGCATTATCACGATGGCTAAACCGAGATGGCCGCTATCAGTAACGATCGGCATGAACGGCGCCACAGAAGAGATCCACTTGGCCAAACCCTGGTACCCAGCGCCCACAATCACCGCAGCGGCGCCGGCGCCCAAAAGGCCTATGATTATCCCCTCAAGCACGAAGGGGAAAAGTATAAACGCGTCAGTTGCTCCAACCAACTTCATGATCTCTATCTCCTTGCGCCGCGCAAATACCGTCAGCTTTATCGTGTTGGAGACAATCAGACTGGCCCCGACCAAAACGAAGACAGCTATTATCCCTGTCACAACCCAGAATATTCGAAGAACGCCCACAAGTCGATCTACGAGTTTTGGGGCATACCTCACATCGGAAACTTCATCCAGTTCGAGCACGGCAGCGGCAATCCTATCCGCGTCCGCAGCGCGCAACAGAGATATGTCAAAGGATTCGGGCAGCGGGTTGCGGGGAAGATCGCCAAGAAAGAAGTTGTTCTCGCCTAGCTGTTTCCCCAGCCTCTGCAGAGCCTCGTCCTTTCCCACGTATTTCACCGACGCTACTCCCGGAATAGCCTGTATGGCGGCGTGCGTCCGGTCAACAGCATCGGGCGGCATATCCGGCGACAAAAAAGCCCTTATCTGTACGCCAGCCTGAAACTCGTTTCCTATGCGCGTCAGATTGACCGCAACCAGCATGAAAGAGCTGAGGACCAGCATGCATGCCATTACCACGATAATCGATGTCACAGATGGTGTCTTCTTCAGGCTTCGGAAAGCCTGGCCGCTGAGGGACTTCACCGTCCTAAGCTTCATGGCAGTAAGCTCCCCACCTCTCGTCGCGCACGATCATGCCACGTTCCAACTGAACTACTCGCTTTCTCATCCTGTCCACCACTACATGGTTGTGCGTGGCCATCACTACAGTAGTGCCTCGCACATTGATGTCACATAAAAGATCCATTATGTCCAATGTAGTATCCGGGTCAAGGTTCCCCGTGGGTTCATCGGCTACGAGTATGAGGGGGTCGTTGACAATCGCCCTCGCTATGGCCACACGTTGCTGTTCGCCGCCGGCAAGCTCTTCGGGCATGGCCGAAGCCTTGTGGGCAAGGCCCACCATGGAAAGGGCCTGCGGCACCTTCTTCTCTATCTCCTTCGGAGACGCCTCTATGACTTCGAGGGCAAAAGCCACGTTATCATAGACGGAGCGATCAGGCAGCAACTTGTAGTCCTGAAAGATAACCCCGATCCGACGCCGGAGCATGGGAACGTCGCGCCACCTGAGCCGGGCGACGTTGCGCCCGGCAACCAGGACGTGCCCGCGCGTAGGCACCGTCCCCCGGTATATCAACGAAAGAAGCGTGGACTTTCCCGAGCCACTAGGGCCCACAATGAACACGAAATCCCCTTTGTCTATATTAAGGTTTACCCCGCGCAGCGCTTCCACGTTGCCCGGATACACCTTGGTAACCCCATACATATTGACCAAGGTCAACCACCCCATCTTCAGCTGGCTATAACAGCATACCGTATATCAAAAACAGGTTCTCCTTAAGAGGCGCAAATTCCTGCTGAAGCGAAGCGGAAAACATGACGCTTCCGGCCAACATCTGCTTTTATAATGTATTTCTACGCCCTTTTCATCTCTATGGCGCGCTTTGCAGCAAATGATATGTTCTCAACAGTAAGCCCATAAGCTTCCAGAAGTTCGTCGGGCTTGCCGGACTTTCCGAACATATCCGCTACACCCACGCGTATCACTGGCGCCGGAGCACGTGAACACACGGTTTCGCATACCGCGCCACCAAGGCCTCCTATGACTGAGTGCTCTTCCACTGTGACGATTGCGCCGGTTTCGACCGCCGCCGCACGCACGGCCTCTTCGTCCAAGGGCTTTATGGTATGCATGTCAAGCACGCGCGCCCGAATCCCTCTTTCCTCGAGCCTGTCGGCGGCTTCGAGGGCCCGCGATACCATGACCCCGCACGCAATTATCGTTACATCTTGCCCTTCCCTCAGCGTCTTCGCCTTGCCAAGCTCGAAATCGGCGTCTTCATCGTAAAGCGTCGGCACGGAAGCCCGGCCCAGTCTGAGGTAGAACGGTCCCTTCTGTTCCGCGGCAATACGAACTGCCCACCCAGTCTGGACTGCATCAGAAGGCACTATCACAGTCATGTTGGGAAGGACTCTCATCAACGCGATGTCCTCGATAGACTGGTGAGACCCTCCATCCTCTCCCACTGTAAGCCCGGCATGGGTCGCGCATATCTTCACGTTCAGTCCAGGCGCGGCGATGCTCTGGCGCACCTGATCGAAAGCGCGCCCAGTGGCAAATACTGCAAACGTGCTTGCAAACGCTGTCTTGCCCGTGGCAGCGAGACCTGCAGCAGTGCCCATCATGTCGGCCTCAGCAATTCCCATCTGTATGAAGCGCTCCGGGTACTTTGAGGCAAACCCGGCAGTCTTGGTCGATCCAGAAAGGTCGGCATCGAGCACTACGATGTCCGAGTTGATCCCGCCCAACTCGGCAAGGGCCTCTCCATAGGCCACTCTGGTAGCTATCATCTTTGTCATTGCGCCACACCGCCTTTTCGTGATGCTTCAAGTTCCGCCAATGCCGCCTCTACCTGTTCGGGTTTGGGAGCAGTACCGTGCCATCCTGCTTCGTTCTCCATAAAGGAGACTCCTTTGCCCTTAACGGTTCGAGCGACTATCGCCGTAGGCCTCCCGCTGGTTCGCTGGGCCTCGTCTATAGCCGCCATTATCGCGGGTATGTCGTGGCCGTCTATCTCTATTACATGCCATCCAAACGCGGCAAACCGTTCACCTATATGGTCAACAGACTTCACTTCGCGGATAGGCCCATCAATCTGAAGTCCATTCCAGTCCACGAATATAGTCAGGTTGTCCAGCTTCCTGTGGACAGCGGTCATAGCGGCCTCCCACACCTGACCCTCTTCGATTTCGCCATCACCTAAGACGGCATAGACGCGCCAATCAGCGCCATCCATCTTCGCGGCAATCGCCATGCCGCACGCTGCAGAGAGCCCCTGTCCGAGGGATCCTGTGGACATGTCCACGCCCGGCGTCTGATTCATGTCGGGATGCCCCTGGAGATAACTGTCGATCCTTCTCAAAGTAATCAGATCATCCACCGGAAAGTAACCTGCTTCAGCCAGTGCGGCATAAAGCACGGGAGCGGCATGTCCCTTCGACAACACGAATCTATCGCGGCCAGACCATGTCGGATCATCCGGACGAATCCTCATCTTGTTGAAGTAAAGCACAGTCACAATGTCAGCAGCCGACAATGAGCCTCCAGGGTGACCAGATGATGCGGCGCCAACCATGCGAATTACATGCTTGCGGATCTCGCACGCCTTAGCGGCGAGTTCCTCTGGGTCTGAGAGCACGACTCTTTTCAACGTCATCAACTCCTTCTGCTCTTGCGAAAAGCCTCACCCATGACTGCAAAGACGAATGCGGGTAAAGCCGTCATCCTCTTTGCTCTGCGAGGTTCTGATACTAGCCTATATAACCACTCCAAGCCCAACTTCTGAAAGGCAGCGGGCGCCCGCTTCACACTTCCGGACATCACATCGAAGGAGCCTCCGACTCCTATCCATACCGCGCATGGCGCCATCTGGCGCGCCTTCGTTATCCATTTTTCCTGCTTTCCCGCTCCCATTCCCACAAAGACGAAGTTAGGGGCGGCATCGCGAATACAGCGGAGAACTTCCTCCTCCTCGGCATCTGAGAAATAACCGTGCCAAGTTCCTGCAATCTTGAGGCCAGGGAATTCCTTGCTCATGTTCTCTGCAGCTGCCTCGGCGATGCCAGGTGCCGCGCCTACAAGGAAGAATGACATTTCGCCTCCAGCCGCCGAGCGCATCAAATTCGTCGCCAACTCTATCCCAGGCACCCTCCCCGGAGGCTTGTATCCGAGGATTCTCAGCCCGCGCACCACACCCACGCCATCTGGAACAACCAAGTCAGCCCCGCGGATAACATCAGCGAGTTCAGCATCGCGCTTGGCTGCAAGCGCCATCTCGGGGTTTATCGTCACCACATGGGCTCCCAAGCCTAAAGCAGCACGCTCCATCAATATGGATACTGCATCATCCATGCCAATACAGTCCACCGGCGACCCAAGAACTGACGCCCTCATATAGTCTTTGCCTTCCTCCGCTTGGGCTTTCATTCTTTCTGTCACGGGCTTGTCCAATATAGGGGAAAGCGAGATGCTCGCAGCCGCCTTCGCCTGCTCTCTTATGGTCGGCATAATCTCCCTCAACCTCGCCCTCGTTTCATCCCTAGATGCCCACGCACCGGCAATCGCCGCGTAGAGTTGATCAGCTGACGCCCCCACTTCCACTATGTACGGTTCCGACACGCGTTGGCAGTGCGCCCGAATCTTAGGATCGTAGTCTATTGCGACAGCGGGCACCCCTGCATTTGCGGCAAATATCAGAGAGTGCAGCCTCATTCCCACCACCATCTCAGCTCGGGATATCAACCCAAGCACTTCCTCCGGCACCATGTCACACGAGATAACAGCAGGACTTTTTCCGCCGACCCTACATTGATCTGCAATTCGGTGAGCCACCTCAAGATCGCGGTCAGGCTGGAACGCCAGGAAAACAGGGCATATGCCCAGTTCCGATACTGCACGGTCGATGGCTAACGCATATTCAGCCTCGCGACCATCAAGCCCCGGCCATGGCCTCAAACAGAACATCACCGTATTCGGTGCTTGAACAGCCATGGCGTCCGGCGGGTCGCAGGGAACAAGCCCAAAAGCGGGATCAGCAACTAGCATAACCTCAGGCTTCACAACGCCGACCTCCTGCAGCAGACGGGCAGAGGCCTCATCCCGCACAGTTATGACGGAGGCCCGAGAAAGCGTCCGCTTCACCAGCCATCTCGAAAAAGCATGATTCAAAGGGCCAACTCCCTGTGCGTACACTGAAACCGGCCGACCCATCATCCGCGCAAGGGCAATGATGCCAAGATAGTATGGGACCGATTTCTTGCCTGTTGCGTCCTGCAAGAGGCTGCCCCCGCCGCTTATGACGATGTCAGACCGGCGAATCTCGCGAATGATAGCTCCAAGCGACGCCCTAGGCACCGCCTCTATGCCGTGTGCCGCGCTAGTCTCTGATGGGTCGCCAGAGAGCGCCACACACTCTGCCTTCGGATCTATTTCCTTGAGGTGTTGGACAAATGCGGCAAGCACCGCCTCGTCTCCGAGATTCCCCATTCCATGGTAGCCGGAGACCAAGACCCGCATACTGCACTCACCTGCTTTCCCACGCACGACACTTACTCAAGATCATCCTTCCCGGCCCGCAGCCCGACGTATCTGGGCAACTACGGCCCTATAGACCACGGTTGCAACAAGACCGATCGCAAACCCGAGCCCCAGTCCGATAATGACCCTGGCCAATGTGAGGCTTATGGGAGTATGGATATGAGCGAACGTGTTCGTCAGCGAAATCTGGCCTATGAGGCCCAAAATGGAGATGGGCAACAGTAGACCAGTCTCCCCCAAAGCAACAAGAGCGCCAGCAAGAACAAAAGCCGGGTGCCCGATGAGGAATTCCTTAGTTCGGGGCCTTGCGGGGAAGATGTTCTCCAAAGCAGCCCTCATTTTCTGCTCCCATTGGGGAACCGCTACCGGAACAGACGATGTATTGCCAGTTCTCGCAATGTATATCAGCCCTGCAACACCCAGAATCGCAATGACAATCACGTGCCACACGAGGATATTGGATCTGTTGAGCCTAGCCAATGAGGCTATAAGCGATTCATTGCCCCGTCTCGCATACCGCTTCCAATAAGCCACTAACACGAACAACATTGGGAAGATGTGCATTGCCTTAACCCCCAAAAACTGTTCGCCTTTGACCATGAACGCGCGGCTCGTAAGGCATGCGGCAAGCATGAGCCCACCGGCAAGGCATAGCATCGATGCGGTAAGGAATTTGGTTCCTGAAGATCCCAGCCAGTCTTTGCTTGCCAAGAGCGCCCCATCGTCGCAAGTATCGCAATCCCTGGTTTTCCCGGGAATATCAGGGCAGAACAGAACAAAAGCACCGAGCGAGGGAAACGCAATGGCTGCAGCGAGCGCAACAGATTGCCTCGCCAAGAGCGGATATCCCAATCCCCAAAGAGCAGCAAATCCAGCGGCAAACACCGCAACAAGCCCTATGCATATGGCAAACGGCAGATCCCAAATGGCATCAAGCAACACTACACATCCAGCCGCAACACCCAAGACTACCAAAAGCGTCAGAAGAAGCCCAGGATCAAGTTGATCGAATGGTGCAGCCGGGCCAAGCGAAAAGCCTTGGTCCGTGATTGCGCTAACCACTTCTGCCACCAAAGACTGGTTAACCTCGGGGAGACTGCGTTCGTCAATGGGCTTCATCATAGGACGCATGTAGAGCACTCGTATGTTGCGCTCCCGGACAGCCCTGGCATACCTGTCTCTCATCGCAGCTACAGAAAGATCGCGATCGACTTCCGCCCTGCTAATGCTGTGGACTCGCACTGTCTTGTAATCGAGAGCCCGGGCCAGCTGGCGTCCGCCTGCTTGATTCTGGAATTCTATGTCGCCATAAACTGTTCCCAAGCGATCCAGTCCGCACACTGTAGCGGATACAAATCGCGGATAACCCAGGACTTCAGTTCCAGCGAATATGACGCAATCCGGAATAGCACCGACAGCTGACAATGTCATCACAGAGTCTATCCACTTTTCCGACACATTGGGGAAGTTGGAAAATCTAACGACCACACGGAGCCCGGCAGCCTGCACTTGCGCCGTCTTCGACGGGCGGATTCCCAGATTGAGCTTGCGTGCCTCATCGACAGGAAGAGAGACTGCGTATCCCGTTGCATCTCCCGCCCTGATCACGGAGATGGAAGGCCCATCGCACGTACGCAAAGTCAAGCGGTTCGCAAGAAAAGTTGCGGCGTCCACATTGCACGGGATGACAATAGTATCCGAAGGTGAAAAGACCTCCATCTCTGCAACCGCCAACAGGATATCCCTGTACGGGCTTCCGTTCGATCCCAGTGCAAGCGCCTCGGAGCCCCTGATGATCACGATCTCCCCAGCCGTCTCCATCGAGCCTAGGGTATCCTCCTCCAAGGCGACCGAGACAATACCCTCCTCAGCGAGGCCTCGCAGGCAGTCCTCGATATTGATGCCAACGCGGCGACTGTAAAGAGCGATTTCGCTGTAATCCATGCAAAGCTCAACAACACTGTTAGCCTTCTCAACACGATTTCTTTGCCAGGCTATCCAAGCAGATGATACTGAAGCCAACACGATCAGCGCAATCAGCCACCCAATAGACCGAGGTTTCCTGTGGCCCATCACAGACTGCCTCCCTCCGAAGTGCGACCCAGCAGACGGACCATGCCTTCGCCCACTTCAACGCTTTCTAACTCTATGTCAAAGGGGAGATCCGAAAGGTCGATCCCAATAGCTATCCCATCTTCAAACATGTCCACAATAAAAGCTGGAACTTCACTCTTCTCCACAATGAGCTTGTCAACTACGTAGACTAGTTTGACTCCGTCTCCTATGCTAAAATGTCCCTGCGATTCAACGCCCACACTGAAGCCGCCAAGGAAAAGCCGTCCCGCCAATTCTGCGATTCCGGGGTGGAACCGAACACCGAAGGCGCGAAGGTAATCGTCCCTGTGACCTAAGTAGTCATTGACATTGCTCTCATCTATAATGACCTCCAGCTGGGAATTGCCGAGAGCACGAGCCCAGCGGCTAGATCCCGGTTCGAATCTTCCCAGAGGGATTCGAGCATCGGACGAGTCAAGCGAAATTCGCCTGATCACAAAGCCCGAGGACACAGCTTCTTCAATATCAATTGAAAGCCTGTCAAAGTGTCCATATAAGAGTTTCAGAGCAGGCATCGCTCGTGCCGCCACAGAAATCGATTCGGCAGAAGCAAAACCGCTTCTTACTGCGGATTCCACCTTTTTCTCGACATAGAAAGGCACTGCCACCTCTGTGGCGGCCACCAAAAGAAGCATGATGATGGCGATCCGCGGGATTCTCCGGGGGCTGACGCGACGAGCCATGCTACTCACTCCCTGCGTCTCGGTTAGCAGAGGCAGCGCTCAATCTCAGTTGCGCCTCGATGAACTCGTCGATTTCTCCATCCATAACGGCGTCCACATTTCCAGTTTCCAACTCTGTCCTGTGATCCTTGACCATGGTATAGGGCTGGAACACATATGACCTGATCTGGCTTCCCCAGGCTATCTCGTGCTGTTCGCCACGCATGGCGGACAATTCCTTCTCCTTCTCCTCCCTCTGAAGCTCCGCCAGTCGAGCCCTGAGCACCCTCATTGCAGTCTCCTTGTTGCTGTGCTGCGACCGTTCGTTCTGGCACTGAACGACAATGCCTGTGGGAAGGTGCGTAATCCTCACAGCACTGTCTGTCTTGTTGACGTGCTGCCCACCAGCTCCTCCTGAACGATACGTATCTATCTTGAGGTCTGCCGTGTCGATCTCTACGTCCTCTTCAGCCATTTCAGGCACTACGTCGACTGAGGCAAAGGATGTATGCCTACGTGCAGAAGCATCGAACGGAGATATCCGCACCAGCCTGTGGACTCCTTTTTCATTCTTCAGGTATCCATAGGCGTTGTGTCCATGCATGATCAATGTTGCACTCTTTATGCCGGCCTCCTCGCCTGGCAGCAGATCGGCTACCTCAACGGTATAGCCATTGCGTTCAGCCCACCTTGCATACATTCGCATAAGCATTTCGGCCCAGTCCTGGCTCTCAGTGCCCCCAGCGCCCGGATGTATCGACATGATGGCATTTGCAGAATCATGAGGCCCTGAAAGCAGATGGGAAATCTCCACCTTGTCCACTGCTGACTCAAGAGCTTCGATCTCCTCAAAGCACTCCCCTATCGCGTCCTCGTCATCTTCTTCATCTGCAAGTTCAGCCAGTATCTTCAGGTCTTCAAATCTTGAAACGATCGAATCATAAGAGGCAATTTCCGCCTGCAATCTCGATATCTTCTGCATCAGCGACTGCGCTGAATCACGATCTTCCCACACCCCCGGCTCAGCAGCTCGAGCCTCGCATTGAGCAAGGCGCTCCAACTTACCAGGTATGTCAAAGATAGGTCCTCATTTCATCGATTCTCTCGCTAAGCAGCTCTATGGGTTGTTCAAGCTCAGCTCGCATATACTCATCACCCTTATCTGATTTACTTCTGGGCGCCACAGCACTTCTTGTATTTCTTGCCGCTGCCGCATGGGCAGGGATCGTTTCTTCCGATCTTCTTGCCATCTCTTCTCGCCGGCGCTTTGGTTGATGAATCAGTGCCTCTGTTAGTAGATACAGCATACTTCGGGCGACGGAGGCCAGCGGCTGCGGCAGCCGCACCCGTATCCTGAGGCGACGCCGATTCCGACTCGCCCTCAATGCGGATTCGGACTCGGAATACGTACCTCACAAAGTCTTCACCAATGCTCCTCAGTAGATCGTTGAACATCATGTATGATTCCCGCTTATACTCAACAAGGGGATCCAGCTGACCATAGGCCCTAAGCCCTATTCCATCTCGGAGCATGTCCATAGCCTGTAAATGATCCACCCATTTGGAATCTATCAAGTAGAGCATGATAGCACGTTCCAGCTCACGCATGCGTTCGGCGCCTACTGCAGCCTCCTTTTGCTCGTATGCCCGCATGAATATAGTGAGCACGGCTTCGTGAAGCTCTGTCCAGGAATGGAACTCCCGCGCTTCAAGATCGGGCCCGGATCTCACATTGAGTATGCTGGCTATTTCCATGGAAAGCCCTCGCAAGTTCCATTCGCCGTGTCCAAGCTTCTCATCGGCATACGCTCTAACCAAACCTTCCACCATCGTGCCTACGAGCTCTATGGCTTGGTCCCTCAGGTCGGTTCCTTCGAGGATCGCCGCCCTCCTGGCATATATCGCCTCGCGCTGCTTGTTCATGACATCGTCGTATTCGAGAACTTGCCGCCTGATCTCGAAGTTGCGTCCCTCCACCTTCTGTTGAGCGCGCTCGATCGCCTTTGTCAGGGTGGGATGTTCGATCGCCTCATCCTCGGTCCAGCCGAAACGCTCCATCATTCCGGAGATGTAGTCTCCTCCGAAGAGGCGCATCAAGTCGTCCTCGAGAGACACATAGAACCTGGAAGAGCCGGGATCGCCTTGCCTCCCTGATCTCCCGCGCAGCTGATTATCGATTCTACGGCTCTCATGCCGCTCAGTGCCGATTACATGAAGTCCGCCAAGCTCTGGGACGCCCGGTCCCAGTACAATATCGGTTCCGCGTCCCGCCATATTTGTTGCAATAGTAACTGCGCCAGGTTGCCCGGCAAGTTTTATGATCTCGGCTTCCTTTTCGTGATTCTTCGCGTTGAGCACCTGATGGGGGACGCCTCTTTTGGAAAGCATATCCGAAAGCAATTCGGATTTCTCGATTGAGACGGTCCCTACAAGAAGCGGCTGCCCAGTGGCATGCCTCTCGCAAATCTCATCGACCACGGCCTGGAACTTCGCTCGCTCAGTCTTGTAGACCGCATCAGGCAGGTCCTCCCTGATCATGGGCTTCGCAGTAGGTATCTGCACCACCGGCAGATTATATATCTTTATGAACTCATTCTCCTCAGTGACTGCAGTGCCTGTCATGCCTGCCAGCTTTTGGTACATGCGGAAGTAGTTCTGGAAGGTTATTGTCGCCAATGTCTGGCTCTCGCGCTGGACATGAACGTTCTCCTTGGCCTCTATCGCCTGGTGCAGTCCATCGCTGTAACGCCTCCCAAACATGAGCCTTCCCGTGAATTCATCTACGATGATGACTTCGTTGTCCTTGACAATGTAATCTCTATCCCGCCGCATCAAAGCCTTAGCTCTTAAAGCTGCATTCAGATGGTGCGTCAGCTCTATGTTCTCCTCGTCATACAGGTTGCTCACGCCTAGCCATCTTTCCACCCGCGCAACCCCTGATTCAGTGATCGACACCGTTTTGGCTTTCTCGTCCACCGTGTAGTCTTCTTCCTCTTTGAGGCTTTGAGCAATCTTTGCAAAGACGAAGTACTTCTCCGTGGACTCTTCTGCCTGTCCAGAGATGATCAAAGGGGTTCGAGCCTCATCAATGAGGATCGAGTCGACTTCGTCGACTATCGCGTAGTTATGTCCGCGCTGGACACGCCCATCCATCGAAGTAACCATATTGTCACGAAGATAATCGAATCCGAACTCGTTGTTCGTCCCGTAGGTGATATCTGCCATGTAGGCGTCCTTGCGCGCAGTTCCCTGTTGGTCATGGACAATCACTCCTACGGTGAGGCCTAAGGCATTGTATATGGGGCCCATCCATTCAGCGTCGCGACGGGCCAGATAATCGTTGACAGTGACGATGTGCACACCCCGGTCTTCAAGGGCATTGAGGTAAGTTGGCATGGTGGCCACTAGGGTCTTGCCTTCGCCAGTCTTCATCTCGGCAATTTTCCCCTCGTGCAGCACTATGCCGCCCATCACTTGCACATCGTATGGGTAAAGTCCTATGGTTCGCCGGGCGACCTCGCGGACTGTTGCAAAAGCCTCTGGAAGAATCGAGTCCAGTGGCTCCCCTCGCTCTATTCTGCCTTTGAACTCTCCGGTGCGGGCGCGCAGCTGTTCATCTGTGGCCCGCTGGGCCTCGGGGGCGAGAGCCGATACCGCATCTACCCTGGTGCCCAGATCCCTCAGTTCCTTGGCATTCACATCAAATATCCGCTTGAAAAGGTTTAACACCCATGGCCACCTCGCTTGTGTCTTTGCCGACTAAGCAATTATACCACATCACATCTCCCGCCATGTTCTGCTGCAGCAAGCAGTCTGACTCCGCCAGAGACAAGGGAGTGGCCTCCAAGTGTCACCGGCAGCCCGGCCTCAGCAGCCGCCTTCACGAACCGCGCAACGCCATTATCCGCCAACCTATCATAGAGGAAAAGATCGGACGCGAATCTCTCCTCCTGCGACAAGTCCGCCCGCATGTGGAAGAAAAGAACTCGCGTATCGATGAATGCTGCGTCACAGCACCATGCAAGATCAGCGAAGAAAGCCTCCGGTCCAACTGCTTCTATGTGCTTGCCGATGAGGCTCCGCGCGCCCCCAGGCACGTCCCGGCCAAGAGCTCTCATGTTGCGCTCCTCGGAAAACACTCTCAGCCTGCAACGGGTGCGAGTATTCAGGTCCATTGTCGTAGCCGGGGAGACTCGTCCGAAGAGGCCAACCTCGGCAAAATCTCTGCCTAACACCTCCCTGGCCTCGGCAAGACGACTCATGGCAGGCTCTATCGGGCCTGAGCGTATTGCATCGAGTACAGCCGCCTCTTCGGGGGCAAGCTGAGGGATGACCGACGCTAACACCAGCAAATCCGAGGGCGTGTCCACGTCGAAAACCGATCCGACTGAAGGCGGCAACGCCACCAGATCCATTCCGGCGGCACCGGCAATCATAGGCACAGAATTGTCATTCGACGGAAGATTTAGGCGAGCAATAGCATCTGAACTAGCGGTTCCGAACATGTCGGCTGAGAAGAGGTTGTTGGCCACAATGGCCTCAGGGTTATTCTTGACCATTTCCGCAAAGTTCACAATTTCCGGGACAGTCATGAAGAAGCCCGAACCTCCACCCATGTAGACAAATCCCATGGCGGCCCGGGCCTGCAACGCCTGCACAAGCCTTGCTCCGAAATGGTAGTTGTCACAGCAACGGTCGAGCTCAACAGATACTCCGTCGATAGCACCAGCTCGGTCGGCAAGCGCAGGTCCGTCAGTTATCAACACGACATCATCGAATACCCCCGACGACGCCAATTTTCTGCAGAGAGATATCGCCAGCTCCTCTCTGACCCGCTCAACCCATCCGCTGATTTCGCCCTGCCGCCTCCCGCCTTCGAAAACCAGTGCCACCAGTCCGTCCACGATGACCACCCCCGTCACACGCCAAATGACTTCCAAATATATCGGGGGCGATGCAATATGCACCGCCCCGCTACGCAGGATCCCCGCGCGGTTTAGAATTCGGGTTCTATCAAACCGTAGTTCCCGTCTTTGCGCTTGTAGACCACATTCACATCTTCAGTGGAGTCATCCATGAAAACGAAAAAGTCGTGCCCCAAGAGTTCCATCTGCATAATGGCCTCTTCAACCGACATGGGTTTCATCGCAAATCTCTTAACCCTGACTACTTTGAGCTCGGAGGGTTCAGACGCATCCGCAGCAGCCCCATGACCGACAGCGGATTCCACCAGCCTATTGCCATCCTGCCTTAGCTTCCTATTTATTCTAGTCTTGTGCTTTCTTATCTGCCTTTCAATCTTGTCCACAGCGCCATCAATCGATGCATACATGTCACCGGTTCGTTCTTCACCACGGAGCAGCAGACCATCGACTTGAATCGTTACGTCCGCTGTGTGAATGCCTCGTTCAACTGCCATGGTAACCTGAGCATCCACAATCTCGCGCTCGAAGTACTTCTGGAGCTTATCAACCTTCTTCTCGGCATAGGCCCGTAGAGCATCTGTGACAGCAATATTGCGACCTACAACTGTGATCTCCATTCATACCAGCCCCTTCCGAACTAGTTGTGGCGCACATCGGCTGCTTCAGTACTTCACCCTTTGTGGGAAAAATCCTGCGGCAGTCGGAGAAATGCGTGTCCTTCCAATGCAGACGTTCAGCCGTGACAGCACTCGAAGCTCTCACGCCTCGTGACCGCGTCGCCAGCTCACTTCTCGGGAAACGAATTTGGTAACCTCCCCAACTACTAGCATGATCAAAGCCAATGCCAGAGAGTTAACGAGCTTTTCCCCGTGCACATCCACAAGATCAAAGAAGCCGCGGATGGGCGCCATGTACACGACTGCCAACTGTAGTATGGCTGATGCAACAAAAGCCATGACTAGCCGCCTGTTGGTAAACATCCCCACTTTGAACAACGAATCAAGCTCCGATCTGAAATTGAAGGCGTGAACTAGCTGGCAGAAACTCATAGTAAGAAGACACATAGTCCGAGCCTCCGCGAGACTTGCCGCAGACGTATCGAGCGGTCCGGGCCATCCAAGCCCCATAGCAAACGACGACAGGCCCAGCAACGCTACTGATATCCCATACACAACTAGCCTGCTGACGGCCGCATGCCCCAAAACATCATCGTTTCCTCTGCGAGGCTTTCTCCTCATCAAATCAGGAGCCGGAGGATCAACTCCAAGAGCCAGCGCTGGCAGACCGTCTGTCACCAAGTTGAGCCAGAGTATCTGAATAGGCAACAGTGGCCTGGGAAGCCCGAGCATGATAGCTGCAAATATTACTATAATCTCTCCCACGTTGCACGATACCAGATACTGCACCGACTTTTTTATGTTATCAAAGACCACCCGACCCTCGCGAACCGCAGTCACTATCGTGGCGAAGTTGTCGTCTGTGATTATCATGTCAGCCGCGCTCTTTGCGACATCTGTGCCTGTAATACCCATAGCCACGCCAATATCGGCACGTTTCAAGGCTGGAGCGTCATTGACTCCGTCACCGGTCATCGCTACGATATGTCCCTTGCGTTTCCATGCGTCAACAATGCGAACCTTGTGTTCAGGCGCAACCCTGGCGTAAACCCTGACTCGGTCTACGGCATCGTCTAATTCCTCATTAGACATCTGCGAAAGCTCGGCGCCGGTGATAGCGATTGTGTCAGGCGTCATGATCCCCACGTCTCTTGCCACCGCAACTGCCGTCACCTTATGATCCCCGGTGATCATGACCGGCGTTATCCCGGCATCAAAGCATTCTTGAACAGCGGTTTTTGCTTCAGCCCGAGGCGGATCCTGCATGCCAATTAAGCCAAGAAAAACGAGGCCATTCTCGATAGTGTCTACGCTGATCTTTGGGGGCAGCTCGTCGAATTCTCTTTGAGCCACCGCTAACACCCGAAGGGCAGATGAGGCCATCTCGGCGTTGACTCTACGGATCTCCTCACGCAAAGCCTCAGTAAGCGGGATTATCTCCGTCCCATCATATACTGAAGAGCAAACTTTAAGTAGTTCATCAGGCGCACCCTTAGTACAACTGAGATAGGCTTCGGGAAGTCGATGAATGGTGGTCATCCGTTTCCTTTCAGATTCAAATGGCAGCTCCTCTATCCTAGGCGCCCACTGGGTCAGGTTAACTTTGTCGACTCCGGCTTTGAGGCCCGCAACGACTATCGCCCCCTCTGTGGGATCGCCGATCATCTCCAGCCTAACGGGCGAGTCATCAAGACTTTCCTCACTCCCAAAAGTTTCTATCTCGACAGATCTCACCCTAGCATCATTGCACAACACCGCGCTCGCAAGCATCCGCGTGATTGAGGGATCCTCAGAAACATCTATCTCTGTGCCTGATTCTATGAATGCTCCCTCAGCGGAATATCCGTCCCCGCTGACCTCCAGAACCCTGCCGGGCACGTAGACCCTCCTAACCGTCATCTGATTGGTGGTCAATGTCCCCGTCTTGTCAGAGCAGATTACATCGGCGCTTCCCAATGTCTCTACTGCAGGAAGATGTCTTATAATTGCGTTCTTGGCCGCCATTCTTTGAACTCCTATGGAAAGCACTATTGTTACTATAGCAGGAAGGCCCTCAGGTATCGCAGCAACTGCCAGGCTCACTGCTGTCAGAAACATGTCGAAAGCGGCCTCTCCTCGGAAAACACCGGCGGCAAAAACCCCAACGCACAACAGAACAGCTGCGATTCCCAGCTTCTTCCCAACCGCTTCAAGTTTGACTTGGAGAGGGGTGGGCTCGTCCTTGCCTTCCTGCAGAAGAGCAGCGATCTTCCCCATCTCAGTAGACATTCCAGTGGACACTACAACTGCAACGCCTCTTCCGTACGACACAGAACTGCCCATGTAAACCATGTTCACCCTGTCGCCTAGCGGAGCATCTTCGTCCAACACCGCCGATGCACAAAGCTCAACAGGTTCCGACTCCCCCGTAAGCGACGACTCATCCACCTTCAACATGCCGGACTCGATGAGCCTCGCGTCTGCAGGAACGCTGTCACCAGCCTCGATAAGGATTATGTCGCCCGGAACCAGAGTCGACGCGTCAATAACCCTCGGCTCACCGGACCTAATGACTCTGGCCTTAGGTGATGCCATCTTTTTCAGCGCTTCAAGCGCATTCTCCGCTCGTTGTTCCTGAATTACCCCGATGACGGCGTTTACTATGGCTATTGCAATGATAACTAAAGCATCCTCGACTTCGCCCACAACTCCGGACACACCAGCCGATATTAGGAGAAGAATCACCAAGAAATCTTTGAACTGCGCCAAGAACTGTTGGAAAATCGTCCGTCGCGGCGGCTCTGCCAACATGTTTGGGCCATACTCTTCAAGCCTGGCCCTAACCTCCTCATCCGAAAGCCCACTTTGCCGCGAGGTTCTTAGTTCTACGAGAGCTTCCCCATAAACAACTGCGTGCCACGGTTTTGCCGTATCCGGTGTCAACAATCATACCTCCATATAACCATGTCTATAGATAACATTATGCCCGCCACCGCGCCAACCGTCTCTTGAGAAAAACTGATGGCAACGGAGTTGACGGGCTCGTTCATCCTGAATGGACCAACAAACCCTCATGCCGAAATTGCCAATACCATGATGATGCCTGCGTTCAAAAGCAATCTGCGCGCCCCAAGCGCGCTCACGGCTGGATTTGGAGTTAATTATATATCCTGAGAAGTCCTGTGCGCAACCAATGTCTTAACCAAAACCAGTACTGGGCCACCGCTAGCCGCTGATAGACCAGCTATGATCTCCAGGCTCGGGCCGATCGCAAAAGGCCGCATTGACAGGAGCCATCTGATACTGGAAAGAGAATACCGCCCACAGTTCATTTTCCGATCTGAGTTGCGCTTCGACATGATGAACTGCTAAACCTAATCTCCGTGCCCCTCAAAGAGAGACTCGAAAGTAAGGCCTGTAACCCTCATGCTCGGCTGCTTCCCGGAGCCTCAAACCAATCCCTCTCATCAGCCACTGACACGCCAAATGTCAGAACGTATACTTTCGCCGCCCCCGCCATCAGGAGAGCCCTGGAACACCCGTCAGCAGTGGCGCCAGAAGTCAGAACGTCATCTACGAGAAGCACATTGCGTTGGGAAACGAGAGCTGGAAAAGGGCACAAGAAAGCCTGTATCACGTTTGCTCGGCGATCACGCCTATCCAAAAATGTCTGGCTGCCCGCGCTTCGCTGACGTTGGAGGGCTTTGACCTCCAACGGAATCCCCAAGAGCCGTCCCACATCTTCTGCAAGCAGCTGAGCCTGGTTGAAACCGCGCCTAGCCGCCTTCTCAGGGTGAAGCGGAACCGGGACTACACACTGGCATTCCCCGGCCATCCCGTCGCCGATGGCCACCTCCGCCATCATTCGGGCAAGCGGCGCAACGAGTTCCGTTCGCGCCCTGTATTTCAGCTCATGAATGTGATCCCGCGCCGCGCCATTATATACTGCAACAGCCCTTGCGCGCTCGAAGTAGTGCCGAGTCGTCGCACATCCCGAACATACCTGATTCTCCGGGTTTGAAACAGATTCGCCTCGTGTTTTTGGCCCCAGCAGCCTGAGGGGAGTACCACATAGCGAACAGACGGGGGGAAGGACATAAGCGATCCTTTCCTTGCACTGGCTGCACATTCCACTTCTATCAGCTATCCGCCCACAAGACGCGCAACGAAGCTCCCCTCCGAACAGCACTGTGTCCACAAAATCCCGAAAGCGTGACAGCTGAATCATGCTTCATACCTCACTCCCAGCATTTAAAAAGCCCCGGGACGCCGCATCCCGGTTCATTTCGTCAATCATCTCCCGCGCAGCCTGAATCTGCCGGTTTTCCCTTGAGCACGTGAACCACACACTCCCTGTCGGATTCGATGCCGTCCTCCCTACCCGCCCAGCCATCTGCACAAGCGCCCTGCAGTCGAAGACAGTCTCCCAATCCGCGTCAGCCACTATTACATCGACCCCGTCTACTGTAATGCCCCTTTCCATCACCGATGTGCTGACCAGAACTTCACATTCACCTTCTGCCAACATTCTCCTTTTGCTGTCGCGCATTGCATCGCCTGAATGGACCCACTTTGTCCTCGCATCTGGCACAGTTTGAGATAGATATTCCGCCACTTCTGGGGCACGATGGCGTGTGGGAACGAAAACCAAGACCGGGCATCCTCGTTCGAGACTAGCTGTAGCAAGTTCGGCAACGACAGGTTCCTGGGGCTTGTCCCCCATCTCGATCACCACAGGCATTGGCAAAGGATGACCATGATGACGCGCCGATATCTTGAAACAGGGCAGAGTACCCGCCTTTATTCTGGCTATGTGCCCTAAAGACGGCGTGGCCGTGAGCACCACCGTACGTCCGCCAAAGGCCAATGACCTGTCGACCGAAGCGGCAAGCGCTTCAGAGCCGTAATATGGGAACGCATCCGCTTCATCTATTATCACTAGGTCGAAAACTCCGTAAAATCGCATCGCCTGGTGGGTGGTGAGAAGAGTTATGTCGGCTCCGAAATACCGTTCTGAAGAGCCTCCATAGAAGACGCCGCACCGAGCCGCTGGAAAGGCCGACTGTATGCGCGGAGACAGCTCTGCCACTACGTCTCTGCGCGGCGCCGCGTATGCCACACGCTTGCCTGCCTGCAGGGCAGCAGCGATTAGGCCGTACGAGACTTCGGTTTTTCCTGCGCCACATACTGCCCACACAATAGCCTCAGGGGATTCGTCCGTCTCGTACCATTCCACAAGGGCCCGAGCAGCATCTACCTGAGCAGGAGTAAGCGCGTGCGGCATTACCATATTCGCCTTGTCGGCAACTGACCCGATGATTGAGGTGCCAACGTAAGGCGGGTTGACAAGATAGATAGGCGTACACTCTCTAACAATTCCCATATTCCTGCACTCCGAACAGACTGCACAAATGTCTCTGCCGCATCTGGCACATGGAAGTTGAAGAAAAGGCCCTCTGGAACCGCATCTGTTGCATTTGAAGCCGCCGATGCTGGTTATGCCCACTCCTGGGAGGATTGTGGCATTGCCGTCCAAAACCATGGCACCCAGCAGATGGTCCGCACGGTCCAGACCGCACAGACCTGCATCAGCCAGAGCCCGTTTGGCCTCCTCGTCTAAAAGCGCACGGCCTCCCAGTTCGTCTATGCATGCCTTCAAGACATCAGACGGCGGCAAGTCTAATCCATGAACAGACGAATCAAATGAAGACGCCGACAGGAGCATCGGCCGCGGAAGACGAGACCGACCGCCGTATCCGACAGCTGATAGAACAGACTTGGCTATGCGGCGCCCACGTTTCAATGCCCGCTCGGGCGGGGCATCAATGGGAATCGATGCATTCAGCTCGCGCGCCACAAGCTCTGCAATGGCTACAGGCAGGGGAGGCGTGAGAACTACTAGGTCGGTCGGGGATCGCGTGTTCAAGAACATCCATTCGAACTCGGGCGAACGCCCGAATCCAGCCCAAACCTTGGGCTCGGAGAATATCAGGTAGGAATGGAACATGGCGTCGGCCCACCTCTGGAGGTCATGATGCCATTTAGCTTCTGCATGGGCCACCATTTTCCTCCATTAAGCGGCAAAATCATCCTGGCTAACACCATCTGTTGCTAGCATGTCTCCTTCTCATACTGTTGACTCTGCCAGATCTCTGAGTCTCTCAGCCAGCATTGTCCTTCTTTCTAGCAGGGATGCATTCTTTATGCCGATTGCAAGCGCCCTCTTGGTTCCTATCATAACCACAGCTTCCTTCGCTCTGGTGACCGCAGTATAGATGAGATTCCGTTGCAGCATAACGTAGTGCTGAGTGGTGACAGGAATGACCACCGCCGTATACTCACTCCCCTGACTTTTGTGCACTGACACGCAGTAGGAAAGGACTAGTTCGTCCAGGTCATCTTGGAGATACGTGACATTACGGTCGCCTTCAGCTTCAGGATATCTGACTACAACCTCGCCTTCCTCCGGATCGATCCACACGATCCGGCCCATATCACCGTTATACACCCTTCGCTCATAGTTGTTGCGAATCTGCATTACCTTGTCACCACGCCTGAAAACCGTAGCCCCGTATCTTAGCTCGGATACCCCTTGCCTCGCAGGGTTCAGAGCATCTCGCAGGAGTACATTTAGATTGTCGACGCCGGTGACGCTTCGCCGCATAGGCGAGAGGACCTGAATGTCATCAACAGGGTTACACTTGAGATACCTGGGAAGCCTCGATTTAACCGTATCAACGACGGCCTGAGCCACCTCTTCAGGATCTTCCTTGTCCACAAAGAAGAAGTCCCGTGCGCCTCTGAGGTGGGGAAATTCGCCCCGGTTTATTCGGTGCGCATTTGAAACGATCATGCTTCCTGGAGCTTGCCTGAAAACCTCATCCAAGACGACGACCTCCACCACGCCGGAGGCAATGATGTCTCGCAACACGTTTCCAGGGCCCACAGATGGAAGCTGATCGACATCGCCAACGAGAATCAGCCTAGTTCCAGGTTTAACAGCCTTCAGCATGTTGTTCATGAGAAGAATATCCACCATAGACATTTCGTCCACAATCAGCACATCACACTCGAGCGGGCTCGATACCCCCCGTGCAAAACGCCATCCCTCCTCGCCGGGTTCAAACTCCAAAAGCCTATGTATAGTCTTCGCCTGTCTCCCGCTCGCTTCCGAAAGCCTCTTCGCAGCCCTTCCAGTAGGCGCCGCCAGCATCACACGGAGTCCCCTACCTTCGAAAAGGTCAATCATCAGCTTTAGGGTAGTAGTCTTTCCGGTTCCAGGGCCCCCGGTAAGAACCATGACTCCACATTGAAAAGCCCGGACTATTGCCTGCTTTTGCTGTGCTCCAAGGGTTAATCCCGCCTCAGCCTGAGCCCGACCGAGTTCTTCATCGGATAGCGCATCCAACTGCCACATCCTGCCATGATTCAGTTCCCAAAGGCGTTTCGCAACACCACGCTCAGAATGATAGAATGGGCCCAGCCATACCGACGATTCGCGCTCGCAGAATACCTCGCCCGATTCCTCCAGGGCCCCAAGGCCCTGCTTAACCAAGTCCTCCGAAACGTCCAGCTCGGCTGCGACCTCACGTATAACATCCTCCGCCACCGAGTAGCAATGGCCATCATCTGACGCCTTGGCCAGCCAGTACTTGATTCCCGAGTTGACGCGGTATGGTGAATCCTTGTCGACCCCGACCTCCCTCGCTATCTTATCGGCGGTCTTAAAACCTATCCCGTAAATGTCATCGGCAAGTTGATAAGGGTTTCTACTAACAATCGCTACAGCATCGTCTCCGTAACGCTTGTAAATCTTCGCAGCATACGTGGGGCTCACCCCGTGCGACTGTAGGAAGACCATCACTTTCTCAATAGACTTATGCTCTTCCACGGCTTTCACAATCTGCGCTGCACGTTTCGGGCCAATACCCGGCACTTTCAACAGGGCGTCAGGACAGGACTGGATGACTTCTAACGTCTCCATGGCAAAATGCTCTACGATTCTCTTCGCGGTTACAGGTCCTATGCCGGGGATCAACCCGGAGCCAAGATATTTCTCTATCCCCTCAACAGTAGCCGGCGCAACTACTTCCATCTTCGCGACTCGGAACTGGCGCCCGTATGACCTGTGAACAACCCAGTCTCCAGTCAACTTCACAGCTTGGCCAGGCGTGGCTGAGCTGAATGGACCGACGGCCGTCATGATTCCGCTATCCGTGCTAATGCGGGCCACAGTATAAAGAGTATCCTCGTCGCGGAAGGTCACCCTGTCGATGATTCCCTCTACAAGATCCAGCTTCGTTCACCTCACCACGGTGCCAATACCACGACTGGGGAGCGCTCATGCCCCCCAGTCGTGACCGAATATTGCAGGCGCATGCCTTACATGCGCTTACGCACCTCTTCAACCATGTCCAACGCCTCCCAAGGCAGATCGAGGTCGGGCCTTCCGAAGTGGCCATATACGGAAACCTGCCTGTATATAGGGCGACGCAGATCGAATTTGCGTATTATCGCCTCAGGTCGAAGGTCAAAGACCTCACGCACTATCCTGGTTATCCGTTCATCTGGGATAGCGCCCGTTCCATAAGTGTCGACCGAAATCGATACAGGGCGGGCGACTCCTATCGCATAGGCAATCTGAACCTCACATTTGTCGGCCACACCCGCGGCAACGAGGTTCTTTGCCACATGCCTCGCGGCATAAGCTGCAGACCTGTCCACCTTGGTGGGGTCCTTGCCTGACAGAGCGCCTCCCCCATGCCTTGCCATGCCACCATACGTATCAACAATCAATTTCCTTCCAGTGAGGCCCGAGTCAGCAGATGGTCCTCCCTTTTCGAACCGGCCTGTAGGATTTACTAAGATCCGGGTATCGGCATCGATCAGGTCACTTGGGATTACGGGCTTTATAACATATTCAATAATTCCGGAAGTCAGCGTTTCCTGGGAAACCTCATCATCATGCTGAGCCGATACTATGATCGTATCGATCCGAACCGGCCTCCCGTTTTCGTACTCCACAGTAACCTGTGTTTTTCCATCCGGTCTTAGGTAATCAACTACACCGGTCTTTCTGATCTCAGCAAGCCGCCTGGCAAGGTTGTGCGACAAAGTTATGGGAAGAGGCATGAGCTCGTCAGTTTCGCGCGAGGCATAACCGAAGACCATACCCTGGTCCCCAGCGCCAATTAGGTCGCATTCATCCGCACCTCGTGTGCCGCCCCCACACGAGCTTCTAACCTCGAGCGCCCTGTCGACACCGAGACTGATATCCGGCGACTGCTGGTCTATGGACGTAATGACCGCACACGTATCACCGTCAAATCCGAATTTTGCTCTGGTGTACCCGATATCGCGTATCGTTTCCCGTGTAATCTCGGGTATCTCCACGTAGCAGTGGCAACTTATCTCGCCCATAACCAATACAAGACCTGTGGTAGCGCATACCTCGCAGGCCACTCTGGCCCAGGGATCCTTCTCGAGGATAGCGTCGAGAACAGCATCAGCGATCTGGTCGCAAACCTTATCCGGGTGGCCTTCAGTAACTGATTCTGATGTAAAAAGACGTTTCTCGCTCACCAGCAAACCCTCCAACAATGATGCATGGCCAGGTAGCGCAAACGCTGGCATGACGCTGACCGGCCCTACAGCATCTTACCATACTTTAGCCTAGCAAGGAAACTGACGCTTCTCCATCCTTTTCGCAAGTCATTCTAAAGGCTGGAGTTCCCGGTCTGCATGCCTCAGCATAGGAACTCCAGCCTCATTATACCATCAGCCTTTGGCCTTATCTCCTGGCATCTGGAACAGCCAGCCCCAGAATCTTAGCTGTCTGCATCACAGAGAAGAAACACTCTGCACCTACAGGCAACTCAAGTTCAGGGTTTTGACTCAAGACTCCACCCAGCGCGCCTTCTTTGCCCACCACTGAGAACCTGCGCAATCCGTCTCCCGCAACCACGGTCATGTTGGAGTTAGCGCCTATCGCCGCTTGGTCCACTCCAAGAGTGACAGGAGAACAGTCCATTCCCTCAGCGGGGTAGAGCTCCATATCCACCCTGGCCCTTACGCCTATCTTCGTTGGACGCACGGTCTCGACGATTATAGCATCGAGCAATGAGCCTGCCGGCATCAGAAGTCTGCCCTCGAATATTACATCGTCGACTACCTCAAATCTGACCACATCTCCCGGCCTCGACTTGACAGAGCTGATCGCCGTCACAAGCTTTGTCTTCACAAGAGATCCCTTGGGCAACAGCGCATAATCCACATTCGGCCTTCCGGAAGGAATCGTAAGCTGCATAAGCGAATCAAGCCGGCTTCCTATAGATCCTGTTTGCGGCTGCCCGATGAGGTTCGATTCTATGTTTTCTAGCATGGGCACTATCGCGCCATCAGTAATCCGTCCGTACATCGTCCACTGCACGGCCTTCAACTTGAACTTCAAGTTCATGCTGCCTGCTCGGTCGCCTTGCACGAAATTCCAGCACCTGTCCAGCCTTTCCGGAAGCGTCCCAGGGCCAACCTCTCCAAATATCGCACGTTCGATGGACTCAAGGCGCGCAACCACAGGCCCCTCTTGAGGCCCGCCGTATAGGAGCCGTTCCATGCCGATAAGGCGCTCCACAGGACTTGAATTGCCTACGGCATAACCCCCGCCAAGACATAGCACCACACATAATACAATCATGGTTACGACTTGAGCCTTCGACATTCTCATTGAGCTACCTCCCCTTACTGGTACGATGAAAGACTCTTTAGAATCTGATGGTGACTTCGGCCGTCGCCATGTTCTTGGGATCGAGGGCATTTATCTCAGTAAAATCGATCAGCTTGTAGCCTAACATGACCGAAGCGTCATTCATCAACCTATAGCTGAAGTCGATCGACGCCACAGTGCGAGTTACGGCGTCAGAACCCTCAACAAGCTTCAATGAGCCTTCACTAGGCCAACCATACAGACTCGTCTCGTACAGGCCATCTCTCGCCCACACTGCTCCGGATGCAACAAGGTCGCGAACATGTTCGTACCTGTACGCTGCCTGTAGTGATGCAGCCTCCCCGAAAAGCAGCCTGTAATCGATGGCCAAAGAAGTAGTCGCCTGCAAGCTATTCTTCTCACCATCAAGCGTGATAGGCTCTCTGCCATAGAGCTCGTAGCCAGCCCTCACGGTCAAAGAATCAGGCCCTGAAGCCTTCCCACCGGCATCGGGAAGCGAATACTTCACATCTACCGATGTGATAGTCTCGCGCAAACTATTCGGGGCAGGGCCGGCAAGATCCGTTACCCTATGACCAACGCTCACCCCGGACCCCTCCTGCTCTCCTATGGAGACTCCTACCGCTGTGGATGTAGGCCTCTCAACAGCCTTGTCGTCCGTCGCAAAGCTTGCGGTGAATCGAAGGATATCGGATAACTGCACGCTGGTAGACAAATCAAAACCCTGAGCAGTCGCGGGCTCGGAGTAGTCCCGGGCCGGCACAGTCGAACGTTGAGCGGCCTCACTCGACAGCCCGATCGCCAACATTCCAATCGGGCTGTTGACTCCCATCTCCATCTTGGCTTGAGCCTGAGGCTCCTGATGTGCAACCGCCTGCTTAAGCATAGCCTCCAGGCTATCCAACGTTGTGACCGCTTCTATGGTTCTGATAGGATAGCCAACACTGCCTGTGTTCGCCGTTAGCTTGAGAATATCATGCAGCTCAGCATTTCCGTGCGTAGCGTGGCGAAGCGTGAGCGCCAGCCCGTCCTCGTAGTCTAGTGGAAGGCTTCCTGGAAGCCTCGTCAGGGACGGGTCCGAGAAGCTCGATCCGAATTCCGCCACGAGATCTGCAACAAGACAGATCTGCCTGGCTGATAGCCTCAGCGTATCCGACGGGCCGCCTGAAAGTTTCAAAGGCCCAGCTGTAGCGCCCACTACCGATGTGGAATCGCCATTAGCCTGGTTCAGCCGGTAAATGGTCCTTTCAACACTGGCAGACAGCTCTTTTTCGGTGACGGGAATACCGCTCGCATATCGGGCAGCGTCATCTTCGTACAGAAGCCCCCCGCGCCCCAGTTCCGCAAGGGCTCTGTATCTCCAGTCCTCAGAAGGAACCAGGGGCGACGAGGCGATCGTATGAGCAGAAAACGCAAGAATGAAGACGGATAAAGCAAGGATGAAACAGGCAGAGCACTGTATCTTCCCAGCCCGACAATGATTGCTCATACTTCTTTCGCCCCCTCTGCTCTACACTGCGCTATCCTCCGCAGTTTGTACTATATTCTTCACAAATCCTACGATTCCTCTCCTATGATACACTGTCAAAATATCGAGCCGCAAGGATCTCGGCTACATAATCGTCATAAGGTTCTTTCGGGGTCCTCAGCCCGATCGGCAAAAAGCGAGCGATTCCCTTTCCAGGATTCTCTCGAAGATAGCGTTCCCGCGCCTCCATAGAGGACATGTGCTCGTCGACGGCGATAATTTCCAGGTCGCAAACATGTCCTAACGCCTCTATTATTTCACTCGATCCAGTCCTGTCCCCAATCACGATCCTCGCAACGCCATGTTTTTCGGCCAACTCGCACACTTGCTCCACACATTCCGACGCCTCTATCACGCATTTATGCATCGTCCCGCGTTCCCGTGATACTACTGCAATTCCTGCTTTCTCCCGCCCTGGGTCTACAGCAAGCACTATCTCGTCCACAGCACATCACCTCCTATATCG
>Ga0208693_1000597_pt1 | contig 28490 bp, 19 predicted proteins | sample AD_UKC071_MetaG_FD_184438 | JGI IMG/M metagenome (GOLD analysis project Ga0208693, IMG submission 184438) | Active sludge microbial communities of municipal wastewater-treating anaerobic digesters from USA - AD_UKC071_MetaG (SPAdes) (version 2) | ecosystem: Engineered > Bioreactor > Anaerobic >... | reverse complement strand
CATGTTGACACAACCAAGCACCTCCGGTGTTGGTTGCTCCCCACGATGCATGTTCGGCCGGTGCGGTAAAACGCCATGGATTGGTAATTACATGAGCTACCCAACCTTTAGCTCCATAAAACGTTTTTGCGGTAGTGGTTCCTGACGTGACAAGCGATTGTGTGAAATGGAGCAAGGGTTTGTGCAGCGCTGAAAGATTGCACACTTCTGCAGGCCAATAATTCATTTGAACATTGATGTTCAGGTGATAGTCGCCATTCCATGGCGTTTGCAGGGTATTAGCCCACAGCCCCTGTAAATTAAGCGGAAGAGAATTTTCGCGTGTTCCGCTAATCATCAGGTATCGTCCAAATTGGAAGTATAATGCGGCAAACGAAGGGTCGTTGTTTTGCTGAAAATCTTTCAGACGTTCATCGGTAGGCAATTTGTTGTTTTGTTTTCCTAAATTCAGTTCCACGCGGTCGAACTTGCTGCGATAGCTGTCGATATGCGCCTTTTTCAGCTTTTTATATGGGGTTTCAATGGCTTTTACAAGTGATTTGTCCACACTAACCCGATAATTTTTGTCCAACATGTCGGTAGAAGTGGAGATAAAAATGATTGCCTCATCGGCTTTAGCAAGGGATATCGAGAAATCGTCGGAAGAAAGTGTGCCGCCCTTATTGATGATTTGTACCTTGGTAAGGTAACGAACCCCTTTATCGGTATTGTAGCCATCGTTCAGCTGTCCTTCCATTTGCAAGACATTGTTTTTTACGGAAATCGTTGCCCTTTCGGGACGAGTGAGGGTCAATTCGAAATCAATGGCCTTTTTCTTATCCGAAGTAAGGCGGATTACCAGTATATCGTTCGTAAACGAAGCAAAGTATTCACGTGTGTATTGCGTGTTTCCTTTTTGAAAACGGGTATAAGCAACCGCATCGTTCAGCGAAAGCGTTCGTCGATAGTTGGTGGGGAGGCCGCTCTCAGGGTATGAATAACGAATATGCAAATCTCCTAGCATCTGAAAACAGCCATACGGGGCATCTTTTGCCTGCCCGAAAGCCGATCCTTTTCCCCCGCAGCGAAAATGTTGATACATGATGTTTTGGGCTTCAAGATTTTTGCCTTCGAGTAATAATTTACGAATTTCGGGCAGGTGGTTAATAGCTTCGCGATTTAATGCCTCCGGGTCCTCACTTCCCGACCACATGGTGATATCGTTCAAAACGATGTGTTCCGCAACAATACCCCCATCGGGCATCATCCCGATGCGTCCGTTGCCGAGCGGAAGAGCAGCTTCCCAAATTTCGGCAGGCGAAGTATATTGCAATAAAAGATCATTTTTTGTGGTTTTCGATGCACATGCCGGAAGCGAAAGCAGAATTAAAAAAAGAGCGTAAAAATATTTCTTCATCTCAATACACTGCTACGTTAGACAAAACCGGGCATGCTTTAGAATCCAGAATATTAACCCTTATTTTTTGTGTGATCACCGGATCAACTTTCAATATTCTTTTGTAACCGATGGTTGTTCCTTCGGAAATTTGTTGCCATTTATTGTCTTTCCAAGCATCTATCGAAAATGATTTTACCCTTTGACCCAATTTGATGTATTCTTGCAACAGGACATAAGAAACAGTCTGTGGTTTTCCGAAATCGATTTCGAACCAACCTGTCTCCTCTTTGTCGTCTGTTGCCCAATAGGTTTCTTTGTTTGTGTCTGTTAAGTTTACAGGGGCATATTTTTTCGATTTTCCTCTGTAGCCGGATGCTTTTACCGAAGCTCCTTCTGCCAAGTTGTTTGCAAAAATGGAATCCAATAGTTGTTTAAAACCCCGAAGAGATTTCACGTCGTTTTCATGAATCAGTCCTCTTCTGTCTGGTGGAATGTTCAGCAAAAGAACGGCGCCTCGGCCTACCGACGTCAAATAAATATTGAAAAGTTGTTCCGGTGTTTTCACCAGCTTATCCTCTTCCGAATGGTAAAACCATCCCGGTCTGATGGATACATCTGCTTCGGCAGGAATCCATTTTGTGCCGTCAATGGATCCTGTTTTCAATAAATCGCTGATTCCCGGCTTCCCTGGATAGAGTGTATCGGGAGTGAGGGTATTCCAGTTGGTTTCACCAGCACATCCTTGTTCGTTTCCCACCCATCTGATATCGGGTCCGGAATCGCTAAAGAAAAGGACTTGTGGCTGTATGCTGCGTATTAAATTCAACGTAGTTGGCCAGTCGTAATAGGTTCTGCTGTCTATTTTGCGGGTTTCTCTTGCCCCTCCATAATATCCGTCTCCACCGTTGGCTCCATCGAACCACATTTCGAAAACAGGGCCGTAATCGGTAAACAATTCCTTGAGTTGATTTCTATAATAAGTGATATAAGCAGGTTTCCCGTAATCTTTGTGGTTTCTGTCCCACGGTGAGAGATAAACCCCGAATTTCAGGTTATATTTTTGGCATGCATCGCTTACTTCTTTCACGATGTTGCCTTTCCCGTTTTTATACGGACTGTTTTTTATGGAATGTTCTGTATATTTCGATGGCCACAGGCAAAAACCGTCGTGATGCTTGCAGGTTAGAATTACACCTTTAAATCCGGTTTCCTTGAGGGTTGAAATCCATTGATCGACATTTAAGGCCGAAGGATTGAACAATGTTGGGCTTTCATCTCCGTATCCCCATTCGCGACCGGTGAAAGTGTTGATGGTAAAATGAATGAAAGCATTTGTTTCCATTTCGTGCCATGCTAGTTGATTTTCAGACGGCACAGGCAATACCGGTGCCGGAGGTGCCACATCTTTTTTCGATTGACACGAAATCAGTACGTTGCAAGTCACAATCAAAATTAGTGTTCGAATGCGATAATGATATTTTTTCATTTTGAGTAGTTTCTTAATTAATGGTTAGTGTTGTTTGTGGATTTTTACTTCTCTTATAGGCTTGACTTCCATACCAGGCTACAACCATGAAGCAGATGAGCGGTAGAATAAACGATGCATTAACAGCAGGGAATGATTTACCTATAGTGCCCCGATCGATGATGGATGCTTGGAGTGGTGGTAATATCGAACCGCCCAAAATGGCCATAATCAGGCCGGCAGCACCAAATTTGGCATCTTCGCCCATCCCTTTCAAGGCAATGCCGTAAATGGTTGGGAACATAAGCGACATGCATGCCGATACAGCTACCAGACAGTAAAGTCCGTGAATATCCTGAAAAAAGATGACGCCAAGTGTAAAAATGCCGCCCGCAATGGCCAGTGTGCGAAGCAATTTCCCCGGATTAAAGAATTTGAGCAGGTAGGTGCAAATGAACCGACTGGTGCAGAAAATAATCATAGCCAGAATATTGTATTTTTGCGACAGTACTTCGGCTGCTTGTTCTTCCATACCTTGCGCCATGAAAACGCGTGTTCCGTACTGAATGATGAATGTCCAGCACATGATTTGTGCTCCCACATAAAAAAATTGGGCAATTACGCCTTGTCGGTAATTGGGAATAGAGAATATTCGCTTTAATGTGGGGAAAAAATTGATTTCTTTCGATGAGTCTCCATTTTCAGGCATCTTTGTCAACAGAATAACGATAAACATGAAAGCTACAATTCCTCCTATGGCAAGATAAGGATGAATGAGAATGGATAGATCGGATTGTTTCAGTGCTTCAAATTCAACTTCACCTAGCGCTGCCCGTTCTGTTGTACTTATGGGGTTTAGCCGGGCTTGAATAAAATTCATTGCCACATACATTCCGGCCAGTGATCCCAACGGATTGAACGATTGTGCCAGATTGAGTCGTCGTGTGGCCGTTTCTTCCGGTCCCATTGTTAAAATATAAGGGTTGGCACTGGTTTCGAGAAACGACAATCCGCAAGTGAGAATGAAGTAAGCCAAAAGAAATGGATAGTAATTTCCCGATATTTTTGCGGGGAAGAATAAAAATGCACCGATGGCATATAATCCCAATCCCATCAAGATACCTGCTTTATAAGAGTATTTTCTGATAAATATGGCAGCAGGGAATGCCATTGCAAAATATCCTCCATAGAATGCCATTTGTACCAATGCTCCCTCGGTCACACTCATCCGGAAAATTTTGGAAAATGCTTTTACCATAGGGTTGGTGATATCGTTGGCAAATCCCCACAATGCAAAACAGCAGGTGACAAGGATAAAAGGAACAAGAAAGTTCTCACTGTTTTTCTTGAGAAGGGGTTGTTTTACTTTTTCCATTTCTTGTTAATATTTGCAGGTAAACGACATTCAGTCTATGGGCTTTTATTTGTTATGCCATTGCTGAATGCCGTCTTACCGATTTCTTTTTTCTTTGGTTTACATGCTGGGTTTACTTATTTATAAATTGGTCCGAAATTTTTGCATGCACGAAAATCGGCTCCCTCTTTTTCCATCCCGAAAGCGTTCCATGCCGACGGACGGAAAATAGCGCTCTCTTCTACGTTATGCATGCATACGGGGATGCGGAGAATCGAAGCCAAAGTAATCAAATCTTGACCAATGTGTCCGTAACTGATGGCTCCGTGATTGGCACCCCAATTGTTCATCACCGAATAAACGTCTTTGAAGGCCCCTTTGCCTGTGAGACGGGGTGCAAACCATGTGGTAGGCCAGGTTTTATCGGTACGTTTGTTGAGTATATCGTGCACTTCGGGATCGAGATCCACCGTCCAGCCTTCAGCCAGCTGTAAAACGGGGCCTAATCCGTCCACAATGTTTACTCGCGACATCGTGACAGGCATTCCGCCGCGTGTCAGGAACGTGGACGAAAAACCTCCTCCACGAAAATAATCGCGATCGGCAGGCGACCAGGTAGTGGCGGCCAGACAGGCTTCCACTTCTTCTTGAGTGATGTTCCATGGTTCTTTCATGGCCGGTTGCCCGTTTAATGTCTGCCGACCGGTGCCGTCGAGTGTGGTTGCTCCCGAATTGATAAGATGGATAACCCCATTAGCTGCTAATCCTGTAAGTTCCTTTCCGGTAACGCGTTTAACAGCTTGCGGGCTCCAATAAGTGCGAACATCGGAAAAGATTTGTGCTTTATTGGTTAGTAAATGATTGAACAGCATGGCGACGCCGTTCAGTGAATCGTTTTCTGTGGCCAAGAGATAGGCTTCTCGTATGCCGTTCCAGTCGAATGAGCTGTTTAAGATGGTTTCACTGAAGTCGCCATTAGGCAGGAAGTCGGTCCATTGGCGTTGCCCCTGAAATCCGGCTAGGATGGCATTGTGCCCGATGGCTTCTTCTTTGAACCCCATTTCCCTGAGTTTGGGATTGCCTTTCATGAGGTCGCGGATAATGAGGGTCATTTTTACCACAAACTCCCAGTCTTTGTCTTTTTCGGCACGACTTTTTTGCTTTTCAGGACGGTTGTAATCTGTTCCTTCGTTCACTTTGCAGTATTTTTCTGTCCATGCCATTGCTTTTTCGAACTCTTCGTGATCGTATATCCCTTCTTTCATGCGACGGATAATTTCAATGGATTCTACTGATTCGTTTCGCATACCCAGGTATTTTTGAAAGAAATCGTGATTGACAATCGATCCGGCGATACCCATCGATACACTGCCGATGGAAAGATACGATTTTCCTCTCAGGGTAGCTGTTGCTTGAGCTGCACGGGCAAAACGAAGAATCTTTTCCGCAACGTCTTCGGGAATCGAATTATCGTCAATGTCCTGAACATCGTGTCCATAAATACCGAAAGCGGGTAATCCTTTTTGTGCATGAGCTGCCAGAACAGCTGCCAGGTAAACAGCACCCGGGCGTTCCGTCCCATTAAATCCCCAAACGGCTTTCGGATAATGAGGATTCATGTCCATGGTTTCTGTTCCGTAGCACCAACTGGCGGTTACAGTGATAGTAGAACCCACCCCTTCGCGTTCGAATTTTTCGGCACAGGCGGCACTTTCTCCGACGCGGCCGATGGTAGTGTCGGCAATAACACATTCAACGGGACTCCCGTCGCCGTTTTTCAGATTGGAACTGATGAGTTCGGCTACGCCTTTTGCCAGACTCATTGTTTTTTCTTCGAGGCTTTCCCTCACACCTCCCTGACGCCCGTCTATCGTGGGGCGGATACCGATTTTCGGATATTTTTCCATTGTTGTTGTATTTTAATTGTACATTTATTCCGGTTTTTGGCACTTTGCCGAAACCTGATATTGAATTTGTCCTACTTTAGGAAAAGTAAAACATGTCTTTGGTCAGACTGAATTTCTGCGGTATACATGTGTTGGCAGATAAAGTTGAATTTTTTTCCCCGTCAGAGCAAAATCTGCTGCTATGCTTCCCATCAGCTTGAAATCGATGCTGATGCTGCTCACACCATCGCCGATGACTTCGTAGAATGGATTTTCGTTGTATGCGAGAAGACCAAAATTTTTTCCCATCTTCATATTATTTGACTTCGCCCGCTTGACAATTTCAACCACATCTGTTTGTTTAATGACAAGATAACAACAATTCTGCTGAACAGGGGTTGTTTCCGTTATTTTGTCGATGATTTCGAAATCGAGTCCGTTGTCAGTACAAAATCTTGAAAAATAGATTTTGCTGCTTTGCGGATGTTTATGCTGCTTGTTAAAAACGAATATCAGTTTTTTATATTTCGACAATTCTTTTTTTAACGATTCGAGCGCATGATAGAAACTTTCATCGAAGTCTTGGCATACGTACGAATAATCTTTTTTGTCGAATTTGCCGAAATCGAGCAGCAACAGGCGATCCTTGTCGATTTTTTTCAGAACTTCGGAAAATTTTTCGTTATCGTAATTCATTACAATATAGCGGTTGTATTTTCCGCATGCTTCATTAATAATCGTATTGAATAAATTTTCGTTATATTGATGAAACCATAAATCTACCGTGAAATTTTCCGGAAGTTTCTTGACCAGGCTATTATATAATGCTTCTTTGAATGGCGTGAATTCATCGAGCAGTAAAAAGATATGGGTTGACTGGTCCAGAACGTAATAGTTTTTCCCCTGGATAGAATCGATAATTCCTTTCTTTTTTAATATCATCAAAGCCTTGAAAACCGTGTCGCGCGAGACACAATATTTTTGGCTTAAAAAATTTATTGATGGCAACTTTTCTCCCACCTTATATTCGTTCACGATTATGGATTGTTCGATAAAATTGGCCATTTGTTGGACCTTGGTGCTGCTGTGATTAAATTTTAAACCCATAACAATTACTGTGCTGAACTTATCTGAAATCAAAAGTAAAGGGTTTGATTATAAATATAAAATTATTTTATATGTTTTGTAACATGATTTATATGGATTTAAAAAAAATCAACCGGCAATACACTTCACAGGGTTTTGCCGGTTTTTGGAAAATCAAAAGTCATATAAGAAATAGAACTAATCGGTATGATTTTTATTAATAGTATTCGTTTGATGAAATCGTATAAATATGTTTTCCGCTTTTTGCACTCTTAGGCGCAGTGTCGTTATAGCGGTAAACTAAATTGAATGTTTTTTCTCCTTCCCAGTCTTTTACTTTAATTGTCAATTGAACTGAGTCGACCGTTGGTACTCTCAGTGATCTCAGGTCAAAGCACACTAAACCTTCATAAAGGCGCGTATTTGTGCTTTGATAAGAATTGTGCCTGAATTCCAAATGGATTTTCCCATCATCAGGTGGGGTAACAATGGTATTTTTTACTAAATTAATAGCATGAGGCTTTATTCCTCCATAGTTGAAAAAGAAATCTACATTCAGGAAATCGCTTCCCACCCATATGCTGTTTATTTTTACAGGATCGTTGCCTATACTATCGGCATTTTCAGCCGTAAGAAGGAGGGGGCTTTTGGTGAGAATATCCCAAATGTCGTTTATTTGGATTGAATAATCGTAGCTGTTTCCTTTTTCGGAAAGGATGGTGTAGTTTACAAAAACACGTTGTCCATTTTTACCTGCGTAACGTACATCCGAAGCCAGAGGCCATAGTCGTGCCCCATTATCTAATCTGAGAACAAAAGTTTCGTCATCTTGAACTTCAACGGTAGCAATGTCAAACAGATAATTACCGGAGCTGCTATCATTACAGGAAAAAGCAGTAAAAAATATAGCAATTGCCACAATAGAGGAAACAAAATAATTTTTCATAGATCAATCGTTTTTTCGCGCTAACTTCTAATTAATAAGATGGAAAAAACGGGAAAACGCTGCATGGGGAAAAGGGAATTTATAAGATTTAGTTTTTATTAACCTTTTGGATAGATTTTTTTAATTAAGTCCGAACGTTGAATTTGCTTCAATTCTGAAATTATAACCGGTTTGTTTGAGGGTTGATGCCAGAAAAAGAATCGGTGTTGGGCATTTTTTTCTTTTTTTGTTCGAGCAGTATATATTGGTTCAAGGGTATAAGGGTGATAACCGGTATAATAAATTTCGGTTGCCAATGTCATAGGTGAAGGTGTAAAATCTTGTACTTGTTCGGGTTTTAACTTTAGGTTTTTGATGGTTGCTGCCAATTCTGCCATATCCAAGAGGGTACAACCGGGGTGTGAGGAGATAAAATAGGGTATAAGTTGCTGATTTAAGTGATGCTTCTGATTTATTGAGTCAAAGATTTTTTTAAATTGGATGAACTGCTCGAACGAAGGCTTTCGCATAATCTGTAATACATTGTCCGATGTGTGTTCAGGTGCTACTTTTAATCTTCCCGAAACGTGACGAGTAATCAGTTCCTCTATATAGTTTTTTGCGGCTCGATCGGTTTGTTCATTGTTGCTTTTGTGCAAGAGCATATCGTAACGAATGCCGCTGCTGATGAACGCCTTTTTAACTCCGGCTACATTATTTACTGCATGATAAATTTCTAACAAAGCGGAATGATCGGTGTTTAGATTAAAGCAAATTTTCGGAAAGATGCAGGAGGGCTTTTTACATTTTTCGCAAAGGGAAGAATCTTTTCCTTTCATGCGATACATGTTTGCCGATGGACCGCCGAGATCACTGATGTAGCCTTTAAAATCGGGCATTTCTGTAATTTTTTTTACTTCGTTGAGGATGGAGCGTTTGGATCGTGAGGCAATAAATTTTCCTTGATGTGCCGAAATGGTGCAGAAAGCGCATCCGCCAAAACAACCGCGATGCAGATTTACCGAAAATTTGATCATTTCGTAGGCCGGAATATGTTTTCCTTTGTATTTGGGATGAGGCAAGCGGGTGTAGGGGAGGTCGAACGATGTGTCAATTTCTTCTTCCGTCATCGGTAAAAATGGCGGGTTTACAACAAGTGTTTTATCGTCTACATCTTGCAAAAGGCGGGCAGCATACAAGCGGTTGGATTGTTCTTCTACCACGCGAAAGTTCTGTGCTTGTTTTCGCTTGTCGTATAGGCATTCTTCGTGAGAAAAAAGACGCTTTTCTTCTGCAAATGGACTGGATGGGACAGAATTTTTAGGAACAAGAAAGGCCGTTTGGGGAATATCGTAAACTTCGTTTATTCTTTTGCCGTTTTTTATCTCTTTGACGAGTTGTTTTAGGGGTTGTTCGCCCATTCCGTAAATTAAAAGATCTGCACCGGAGTCGGCAAGAATAGTTTTATGTAACCGATCATCCCAGTAGTCGTAGTGGGTAATGCGGCGAAGAGATGCCTCGATTCCTCCGATTACGATAGGTACATTAGGATAAAGATCCTTGAGGATATTGGCATAAACAATGGTGGTCCTATTGGGGCGCATATCAGGACGTTCGTCGGGTGTATATGCGTCGTTTGATCTAAGACGCTTATTTGCGGTATAGCGATTCATCATGGAATCCATGGCGCCGGCCGAGATGGCGAAAAATAATCGAGGTATGCCTAGTTTTTTAAAATCACGTAAATCATCGCGCCAATTGGGTTGAGGAACAATGGCAACACGTAAACCTTCTTTTTCGAGCAGTCTTCCTATGACTGCTGCTCCAAATGCAGGGTGATCGATATAGGCATCACCCGAAAACAAAATTACGTCAACATAATCCCACCCCCGCATTTTTATTTCTTTTTTTGTAGTGGGTAGCCAATCGGTTAGTCGCAGTGATTTGTAATCCATGTGTAATGTTTGAAAATAGTTGCTATGAAGATACTGAAAATAGTAGGAAGATAAAAAGGATTTTTTGTGTTTTTGAAATTACAAAAAAGAGCGATGTTTAAATCGCTCCTTGTTCAACCAGCACACAGGCCCGCTCGGTTAATCGATCTTTTCCATAGGGGTCATACCTTACTTTCAAACTATTCCCAAATAGTTTTGCAAATACGTTGTAGGTCCACGCCTTAAAACTTCCCATGAAAGCATCGATAATGCCGTATGCTGAAGTGTTTGTTTCTCTGTCGACCAATTTTATAAGTAGTTGACCTTGTGAACGAGTTAATTTACTCATATGAGGTTTATAGGTGTCGTAAAGATATTTTTCCATCGCTTCCAGGTGTTTTTGTCTTGCTTTTTCCGTTGGGAGCGTTTCCATATATTCATAAGTTTCGATAATGATGTGCGCTATCTCTTTGGCGTAAGGGAGCGTTTTCTTTACATCCCGAATCAGTTTATTATATTGAATTACTTCTCTTTGAGATTTAAAACGAAGAGGAGAATATTTAACAAATTCCCGCAAAGTCATACATGCTACTGTATCGCCTCCGATTAAAACAGCAGGGTAGACATTTGGCATCAAGTAAATGGTAGAACCATGGGATCCACCTCCTTTATTTGCATGATCGGCATAATGATACTGTGCTTTCAAAGATAAAGGCAAAAGCACCCCTATTATCACTAGCAATATGTAAATAAAATTCCTCATAGTTAGAACAAAGATAATAGTATTGTTCTTTTTTCAGCCAAAAAATTGCGTTAAGTGTCGTTAATTAAAGTTCGGATTTAGAGATTGTTAAGTAAATATTTTTTTGATTGTTCATTCCTAATTAATTCATTATCTTTGCAACGTTTTTTAATAATAAGAAGGAATGGATTATAACTTTGAAGAAATCGAAAAACGATGGCAACAATATTGGATTGATCATCAAACATATAAAGTAACAGAAGATCCTACGAAGCCAAAATATTATGTGTTGGATATGTTTCCTTATCCCTCAGGAGCAGGACTACACGTGGGACATCCGCTTGGCTATATTGCTTCGGATATTGTAGCAAGATATAAACGACTTCAAGGTTTCAATGTGTTGCATCCCATGGGTTTTGATGCTTTTGGATTGCCGGCCGAACAGTATGCTATACAAACCGGACAGCATCCTGCCATTACGACCTACAAAAATATTGCCCGTTATCGCGAACAATTGGATAAAATCGGTTTTTCGTATGATTGGAGTCGAGAAGTGATAACATGCGATCCCAACTATTACAAATGGACGCAGTGGGCATTCATCAAAATGTTTCATCATTATTACGATACCGAATTGCGGCGAGCAGAACCTATTGAAAAACTGGTAAAACACTTTGAGGAAAGGGGCTCAGAAGATATTCATGCCGAGGGAACCAGAGAATTGCATTTTACTGCAGAGGAATGGAAGGCAAAATCGGAAAAGGAACAACAGGAGATATTGATGAACTATCGTATTGCCTATTTAGGAGATACCATGGTGAATTGGTGTCCGCAATTGGGAACAGTGCTGGCTAATGATGAGGTGAGTGAAGGTTTTTCTATTCGTGGGGGGTATCCGGTAGAGCAGAAAAAGATGCGTCAGTGGTGTTTGCGTGTTTCAGCTTATGCTCAGCGGCTGCTGGATGGTCTTGATAAAATAGATTGGACTGATTCTTTGAAAGAAACGCAACGCAATTGGATTGGTCGTTCCGAAGGCGCAGTAGTGCATTTCAACACCCAGAACGGTGTTTCTTTCGATGTGTTTACAACGCGTCCGGATACCATTTTTGGTGTTACGTTTATGGTGTTGGCTCCCGAGAGCGAACTGGTTGAGCAACTTGTAACAGACGAATATCGTGAGGCGGTTGATGCTTATTTGGAAAAAACAAAAAAGAGAACCGAGCGTGAACGGATAGCTGATAAAACGGTGAGTGGTGTCTTTTCGGGTTCTTATGCCATACACCCTTTTACAAAAGAGTTGTTACCTATATGGATTTCAGATTATGTTTTGGCAGGATATGGTACAGGGGCCATTATGGCAGTACCTGCTCATGATAGTCGAGATTATGCTTTTGCTAAGCAATTCAATTTACCTATTATTCCTTTGATTGAGGGATGCGATGTGTCGGAAGAGAGTTTCGATGCCAAAGAGGGTATTATGATAAATTCCGACTTTCTGAACGGCCTTACAGTGAACGAAGCCATTTCTGCTGCCATTGAAGAAATAGAGCGACGGGGGATAGGATACCGTAAAGTGAATTACCGTTTGCGTGATGCTATTTTTTCACGCCAACGTTATTGGGGTGAACCATTCCCTGTTTATTACAAAGATGGTATGCCTTATACACTTGATGAGAGTAAATTACCTCTTGAACTCCCTGAAATCGATAAATTTCTTCCTACCGAAACCGGAGAGCCTCCTTTAGCAAGGGCTAAAAATTGGAAAACAGAAGAGGGCTATCCTCTTGAAGTTTTTACTATGCCTGGCTTTGCCGGATCATCGGCCTACTACCTTCGGTATATGGATCCTCATAATGATGAAGCTTTGGTTTCAAAAGAAGTAGTTGAATATTGGAGGAATGTCGATCTATACATCGGAGGGACCGAACATGCTACGGGTCACCTTATTTACAGTCGTTTCTGGAACAAATTTCTTTTTGACCTTGGAGTATCGTGCGTGGATGAGCCCTTCCAAAAACTGATTAACCAGGGAATGATTCAGGGGCGGAGTAATTTTGTATATCGAATAAAAAACACCAATACTTTTGTTTCTTTCAATTTGAAAGATCAGTATGACACGATGCCTATCCATGTTGATATCAATATAGTGCATAACGATGTTCTCGACATAGAAGCTTTTCGCAACTGGAGCCCCGAATACAAAGATGCCGAATTTATTCTTGAAGATGGGAAATATATCTGCGGATGGGCAGTGGAAAAAATGTCTAAATCGATGTTCAACGTAATAAATCCGGATGATATTGTAAAAAAATACGGAGCCGATACGTTGCGTCTTTATGAGATGTTTCTTGGCCCTATTGAACAGTCTACACCATGGGATACAAATGGGATTGACGGAGTTTATCGTTTTTTGCGCAAGTTTTGGAATTTGTTTTTTACTAAAGGTGAGTTTACCGTAACTGATGACGAACCATCAAAAGAAGAGTTGAAGTCGTTGCACAAACTCATCAAAAAGGTTACGTTCGATATTGAAAATTTTTCGTTTAATACAGCGGTTTCTGCATTTATGATTTGTGTGAACGAATTAACTTCTTTGAAGTGTAATAAAAAATCAATTTTAACCGATCTAACGATTTGTCTTTCTCCGTTTGCACCTCATATTTCTGAAGAATTGTGGCACAAATTGGGTAATGAAACTACCATTTTTGATGCTCAATGGCCAACATATAAGGAGGAGTATCTGAAAGAGGATGTGTTATCGTATGCAATTTCTTTTAATGGGAAAACGCGTTTTACGCTTGATTTTCGTGCAGATGCACCTCGCGAAGAAATCGAGAAATTGGTTTTGGAACACCCCAATTCTCAAAAATGGCTTAATGGGAAAACGCCGCGAAAAATTATTATTGTTCCCGGAAAAATTGTAAATGTCGTTATCTGATGTGATATGGGGAAGCAGCTTCAATATACTTCTAAAAAGTTTTATGTAAAAGATTTTTTTACCATTTTTGCGGGAACTTTTATGTATGCTCTGGGTATAACTCAGTTTATTATGCCTCATAAGTTTGTGACCGGGGGGCTTACGGGCGTGGGAGTATTATTGAATTATGCATTTAATTTTCCTGTCTCCGCTTCGGTTTTAATTTTAAATACTATTCTTCTGTTGATTTCGTTTCGAATTCTTGGAACGGAATTTTTGATAAAAACAATTATAGGGGTTACTTCTTTGGCATTTTTCATTGGAATGTTCGAAGGTTTTTCTTGGGAGCCCATTATGGCGAATGAACCGCTTATTGCCGGATTAATTGGGGCAATTATGTGTGGAGTGGGTATAGGATTGGTGTTGTCAGTAAACGGCAGTACAGGAGGAACCGATATTATTGTAATGATCATCAATAAATATCGTAATATTACGCCGGGAAGAACCATGTTGTTGATCGATTTGGCTATCGTATCTTCTTCTTATCTCATTTTTCATAGTATAGAGACAATCGTTTATGGCATTATTATCATTGCTGTAATGGCTACTTCACTAGATTGGGCACTCAACGGCATACGTCAATCGGTACAATTTTTTATTTTTTCTTCGAAATATGATGAGATAGCTACTCAGATAAATTTACAACTTCATCGGGGATGTACTGTACTTGATGGTATTGGATGGTATTCAAAACAGCCACAGAAAGTGTTACTGGTAATTGCAAAACGAAGCGAGTCCAATTCTATTTTTCGTATTGTAAAAACAATCGACGATAATGCTTTTGTTAGTCAAGCTTCTGTTATCGGCGTTTATGGTAAAGGTTTCGATGAAATAAAATAGTTTACTGATTGATATTAGTGAAACCTTTGTTTTATCTTTTAATGTCTTTAATAGACTGGGAGTGTTTACGCTGTTCATCTTATTTCTCTAGGAATTAAACACTTAACGTGTGTTCAAGTAAAATCTTAAGTCCAATGCCGATTAAAATGAGACCTCCTAGAATTTCTACTTTCAAATGAAAGCCTTTTCCTATGCGAATTCCTATTATTACTCCTGAGAGTGAAAATATAAAGCTGATCGACCCAATTATTGCGACACTCTTCCAGATAATTTGTGGATAGGGAACAAATATAATACCTGTTGCCAGTGCATCGATACTTGTAGCTAATGCTAGTGAAATGAGTTTTATAAAACTAAATGGATTTATTTCGGATTGACATTCCGTATTCTGTTGTCTTATTCCTTCGAACAGCATTTTTCCACCAATGAGGGCCAATAGACCAAATGCCACCCAGTGATCACTTTTTTTTATGATTTCCGTAAAGTTAAGTCCTGCAAAGTAACCTATAAGAGGCATTGCTGCCTGAAAAAAACCAAACAGAAAAGCCATTACCAATGTAGGGATGAGGCATAATTTTTTTACACATATGCCTTTACTTACCGATACGGCAAAACAATCCATCGCTAAACCAATTCCGATGATAATGATTGAACAAGTGTCCATGATAATAAAAAAAGCTACTCGATACGAGTAGCTTTTTACATGAATAGAGATTTATTCTTCTTCTTCTTTTGTTACCTTTTCAAAAATACGTGAATGTGTTGATGCGCTCATTTTTTCAAAATCTTCTTTCGATCCAACGATAATCTTTTCGAATTCACGCTGACCTGTACCAGCAGGTATACGGTGACCACATATAACGTTTTCTTTTAATCCTTCCAAGGTATCTTCTTTTCCATTTATTGCTGCTTCACTAAGCACTTTAGTAGTTTCTTGGAACGATGCTGCAGACATAAAGCTATTGGTTTGCAATGCTGCACGTGTAATCCCTTGTAAAACTTGATTTGCCGTTGCAGGAATTGCATCCCTTGCTTTTACAGGCTTTAGGTCGCGGCGTTTCAACGAACTGTTTTCATCGCGAAGTTTGCGTGCAGTTACAATTTGTCCCGGCTCAAATATTTGAGAGTCACCCGGATCAACAATTACTTTTTTACCCCAAATACGATCATTCTCTTCCATCAATTCGTTCTTGTCGACCAATTGCTTTTCTAAAAATCGTGTATCTCCCGGATCAACGATTTCAACTTTGCGCATCATTTGACGGACAATAACTTCGAAATGTTTATCGTTAATTTTTACGCCCTGCAAACGATAAACGTCTTGGATTTCGTTTACGATATATTCTTGAACAGCAGTAGGTCCTTTAATAGCCAGAATATCTGCAGGGGTAATAACTCCATCAGATAAGGGCATTCCGGCACGAACGAAATCGTTTTCCTGAACAAGTATCTGTTTGGAAAGAGGAACAAGGTATTTTTTAACTTCTCCTGTTTTGGAGGTAACAAAAATTTCTTGATTTCCTCGTTTAATTTTTCCAAATGACACTTCTCCGTCGATTTCAGAAACGACAGCAGCATTAGAAGGATTACGTGCTTCAAAAAGTTGTGTTACGCGAGGTAGTCCTCCTGTAATATCGCCCGTTTTGCCTATGGCTCGCGGTATCTTTGCTATGATATCGCCCGCTTTGATTTCGTCGTTTTCATTTTTAACGATATGAGCACCTAATGGTAAGGTGTATGTACGTAAAATGTCTCCATTTTCGTTTACAATGTATGCAGACGGGGTTTTTGTTTTATCGCGTGATTCGATGATCACTTTTTCTTTTAATCCGGTTTGCTCATCTGATTCTACTTTATAGGTAATATTTTCGATGAAATTTTCGAAATGAATTTTTCCGCTCATTTCTGAAATAATAACGGCATTAAACGGATCCCATTCGCAGATGAGGTCACCTTTCTGTACTTTGTCACCTTCACCATAATATAGCTTTGCTCCATAGGGTACATTGTGCGAGAGCAATACGATTTTCGTATTCGGATCAACAATACGCATCTCTACTAGGCGGCTTACCACTATTTTGTAAGGTTTGCCTTCAGCATTTGTTTCTTGCGGATCGACTACACGAAGTTCGTCAAACTCCAGTATTCCGTCGTATTTGGCAACAATATTACTTTCGGCTGCTATATTTGAAGCAATACCACCCACGTGGAAGGTTCGAAGAGTAAGCTGAGTTCCTGGCTCGCCGATAGATTGTGCAGCGATGACTCCGACAGCTTCACCTTTTTCTACCAGGCGACCGCTAGCGAGGTTGCGTCCGTAGCATTTTGTACAAACACCACGTCGCGCTTCACATGTGAGAACAGAACGAATTTCTACTTGTTCGATGGGCGACTCTTCAATTTTTTTCGCAATTTCTTCGGTTATTTCTTCTCCCGATCGAACCAGAATTTCCCCTGTGAAAGGATGTTGTACATCATGAACAGAAATGCGTCCCAATATGCGTTCATAAAGAGAAGCTACGACTTCATCGTTGTTTTTTAGCTCTGTGGCAACTAATCCTCGGAGTGTTCCACAGTCTTCTTCTGTTACAATTACGTCCTGTGATACATCTACTAAACGGCGGGTAAGGTAGCCTGCGTCGGCTGTTTTAAGAGCTGTGTCGGCGAGTCCTTTACGTGCCCCGTGAGTAGAAATAAAGTATTCAAGTACCGATAATCCTTCTTTAAAGTTTGCAAGAATAGGGTTTTCAATGATTTGAGCACTTTCGGCACCACTTTTTTGTGGTTTGGCCATCAGTCCGCGCATACCGGATAACTGCCGAATTTGTTCACGTGAACCGCGTGCGCCGGAATCCAACATCATATAAACCGAATTGAATCCTTGATCGTCTTCTGACAATCTTTTCATCAGAATATTGGATAACTTGGAATTGATATGGGTCCATGTATCTATTATTTGGTTGTATCGTTCGTTATAGGTTATGAATCCCATATTATAGTTTTCCATAATCTGATCGACCCGTGCGTATCCCTCACGAATGAGCTCTTCTTTTTCAGGCGGAATAATAATGTCTTCCAGATTAAATGAAAGACCGCCTTTAAACGCCATTTTATAACCGAGATCTTTGATATCATCCAAATATTGAGCAGTGCGAGCTGTTCCGCATTTTTTCATTACTTTGCCAATAATATCGCGAAGCGATTTCTTTGAAAGGAGCTCATTAACATAACCTACCTCTTTTGGAATATATTCGTTTGTGATAACTCGTCCTACCGTGGTTTCGTGCATCTTTCGGATTGGATTTTCATTCTCATCTATGTCATCAACGACCACTTTTACCAGCGCGTGGATATCTACTTTTCCTTCGTTGTAAGCAATAATGGCCTCTTCTTCGCCATAAAAAGTCATCCCTTCACCTTTTGCTCCCGGACGGATTTTGGTAATGTAATACAAGCCAAGAACCATATCTTGAGATGGGATAGTGATAGGTGCGCCGTTAGCCGGATTTAAAATGTTATGCGATGAGAGCATCAGAAGCTGAGATTCCAAAATTGCTTCGTTACCTAACGGGAGATGAACGGCCATTTGGTCCCCATCGAAATCCGCATTAAATGCAGTACACGCCAACGGATGGAGCTGAATAGCCTTTCCTTCGATAAGTTTTGGCTGGAACGCCTGAATACCCAAACGGTGCAGCGTTGGAGCACGGTTTAGCAGTACCGGGTGCCCTTTCATTACATATTCCAGAATATCGTAAACAACGGGTTCTTTGCGATCGACAATCTTTTTCGCTGATTTTACGGTCTTAACAATCCCTCTTTCAATAAGTTTACGGATAATGAACGGTTTATATAGTTCGGCTGCCATGTCTTTGGGCAAACCACATTCGTTCATTTTTAGTTCGGGACCGACTACAATAACCGATCGGGCAGAATAATCTACACGTTTACCTAATAGGTTCTGACGGAAACGTCCTTGTTTTCCTTTCAAACTGTCGGAAAGTGATTTCAATGGTCGGTTTGATTCCGTTTTAATTGCACTGGATTTTCGTGAATTATCGAAAAGCGAATCAACGGCTTCCTGGAGCATTCGTTTTTCGTTTCGAAGAATCACTTCAGGAGCTTTGATATCGATAAGTCTTTTCAGTCGATTGTTTCGGATAATTACCCGACGATAAAGGTCATTTAAATCGGAAGTTGCAAAACGACCACCATCTAGGGGTACTAACGGGCGAAGTTCGGGAGGAATGACGGGGATCACTTTCATGATCATCCATTCGGGCTTATTGATATGCCTCGAGCTCCTAAAAGCTTCAACCACTTGGAGTCTTTTTAGTGCTTCATTTTTTCGTTGCTGTGATGTATCAGTGCTAGCGCGATGACGCAACTGATTTGCCAGTTTGTCAAGATGAATGCGCTCCAGAAGATCCAGTATCGCTTCAGCTCCCATTTTTGCAATGAATTTGTCGGGATCCGAATCTTCCAATTGTTGATTTTCTTTCGGCAAAGAATCCAACAATTCCAGGTATTCATCTTCAGTAAGGAGATCATTTTCTTCTACTTTGTCTCCCAAAATACCGGGTTGGATAACCACATATCTTTCGTAGTAGATGATGGAATCAAGTTTTTTGGTTGAGATTCCCAACAGATAACCTATTTTGTTGGGCAATGTCCTGAAATACCAGATATGAGCTACGGGCACTACCAACCGAATGTGACCGGTACGTTCTCTTCGTACTTTCTTTTCGGTTACTTCGACTCCGCATCGGTCGCAGACTATTCCTTTGTAACGTATTCTTTTGTATTTCCCGCAATGACATTCATAATCTTTTACAGGACCAAAAATACGTTCGCAGAAAAGTCCGTCACGTTCGGGTTTGTAAGTGCGATAATTGATAGTTTCGGGTTTCAACACTTCACCATAAGAATTTTCAAGAATTTCTTCGGGTGAAGCTAAACTGATAGTAATTTTTGAAAAGTTACTCTTTATTTTATTGTCTTTTCTAAATGCCATATATTTATATTGTTGTGTTTATAAAGAGTTGTCAATATTTTTTAATTGAAAACGGTTAGAAGAAATACTTTCTTCCATTGTCTGTCCGTTTTCGAAGTTACAAATTAATCAAGAGAGATACTCAATCCCAATCCTCTAAGCTCATGAAGCAATACGTTTAGCGATTCGGGAATACCGGGTTGCGGCATAGGATCGCCTTTAACAATAGCTTCATATGCTTTTGAGCGCCCCACTACATCGTCTGATTTGATGGTCAGGATTTCCTGAAGAGTATATGCTGCTCCGAAGGCTTCGAGAGCCCAAACTTCCATTTCTCCAAAACGCTGTCCTCCAAATTGGGCTTTACCACCTAACGGTTGCTGTGTAATAAGGGAGTAGGGACCTATAGAACGAGCGTGCATTTTATCTTCAACCATATGTCCGAGTTTCATCATATAGATGACTCCCACTGTAGCAGGTTGGTCAAATCGTTCTCCTGTTCCTCCATCATAAAGGTAGGTTTTCCCGTAACGGGGTAATCCTGCTTTTTCAGTCCATTTATCTAGGTCCTCAAGCGTTGCACCGTCGAAAATTGGGGTTGAAAAACGGACACCCAATTTTTCTCCTGCCCATCCGAGAGCAGTTTCAAAAATCTGCCCCAGATTCATACGTGATGGAACACCCAATGGGTTCAAGACTATGTCTACCGGTGTTCCATCAGCCAGAAAAGGCATATCTTCCTGACGGACTATTTTGGAGACGATACCTTTGTTACCGTGTCGACCAGCTAATTTATCTCCTACTTGAATTTTACGTTTTTTAGCTATATAAACTTTAGCGATTTGCATAATTCCCGAAGGAAGTTCATCGCCGATCATTAAATCAATACGCTTACGTTTGAGTTCTGCATCTAATTCTTTGTATTTACGTAGGTAATTAATGACGGTAATGCGTATCAATTCGTTTGTATGTGCATCGTTTGTCCATTTGTTTAATTGAACAGATTGATAATCGATTTCTTGTAAAATTGCTGGTGTGAATCTTGCTCCTTTAGGAATCACGTCTGTATTGGTATAATCTTTCACTCCGGCAGAAGTTTTACCTTCAGTGAGCACGAGCAATTTTTCGATAAGCATCTTTTTTAAATTTTCCATTTTGGCTTCGTATTCCTCTTCCACTTTTGGAAGTAGCGCCTTGTTGGATAATTTGCCTTTTCCTTTCCTGATTGCTCTCGAAAATAGGTTCGTATTGATTACAACACCACCGAGTGAAGGGGGAGCTTTTAGCGATGCATCTTTTACATCACCTGCTTTGTCTCCGAAGATAGCACGAAGAAGCTTTTCTTCGGGAGACGGATCCGATTCTCCTTTAGGAGTAATTTTTCCGATGAGGATATCCCCAGGTTTAATGCGTGCACCTACGCGGATAATTCCCCTTTCGTCCAAATCTTTGGTCGCATCTTCACTCACGTTAGGAATATCTGCTGTTAGTTCTTCGAGTCCTCGTTTGGTTTCGCGTACTTCCAGTGAAAATTCTTCTACGTGTATCGATGTAAAAATATCTTCGCTAACCACTCGTTCACTTAGCACGATAGCGTCTTCGAAGTTGTATCCCTTCCATGGCATAAATGCCACTTTCAGGTTTTTCCCTAAGGCCAACTCTCCTTTTTGCGATCCATACCCTTCGGTTAATATTTGGCCTTTTGTTATTTTATCTCCTTTTCTACACAGAGGATGCAGGTCGACAGTTGTGTTTTGGTTTGTTCTACGAAATTTGGGTATTGTATATGTTTTGATGTTATCCTCAAAGCTCGTAAATTCTTCCTCTTTTGTTCTGTCATATTTTATTTTGATGGTAGTTGCATCTACATATATAACTTCTCCGTCACCTTCGGCCACGAGTTGGGTACGCGAATCTTTAATAACTTGTTCTTCAATTCCGGTACCTACTATTGGTGCTTCGGGGCGTACCAGTGGAACGGCTTGCCTCATCATGTTCGATCCCATCAATGCTCGGTTCGCATCGTCATGTTCAAGGAAGGGAATTAGCGATGCTGCAATAGATGCTATCTGCATAGGCGACACATCCATCAGTTCCACTTCTTCTGGTGGAACAACAGGATAGTCAACATCTTTTCTGGCTTTTACTCGAGGTAAGATAAATTTCCCTTCATCGTCAAGCGGTGCATTTCCTTGCGCTATCACTTTTCCTTCTTCTTCTTCTGCCGCCAGATAGATGATATCCTCGTTTTTTATATTTACTTGTCCATTTTTTGCTTTTCTGTATGGAGTTTCGATAAATCCCAACTCATTAATTTTTGCGTAAATGCATAATGAGGAGATGAGTCCAATATTTGGTCCCTCCGGCGTTTCGATAGGGCAGAGACGTCCGTAGTGAGTGTAATGCACGTCACGAACCTCAAAGCCAGCACGTTCTCGTGTCAAACCGCCTGGTCCCAATGCAGATAAACGACGTTTATGTGTAACTTCTGCCAATGGATTAGTCTGGTCCATAAATTGGGACAAGGCATTCGTACCAAAGAAAGTGTTGATAACGGATGAAATCGTTTTAGCGTTAATGAGATCAACCGGTGTAAATACCTCATTATCGCGCACATTCATTCTCTCCCGAATGATTCGTGCCATTCGGTTTAGTCCTATACCAAATTGGTTGTATAACTGTTCTCCCACTGTGCGTACACGCCTATTGCTCAGGTGGTCTATATCATCCACTATCGCTTTGGAGTTAACCAGTTCAATCAGATATTTTATTATTTCTATAATATCTTCTTTGGTAAGAACACGAATGTTTTCGTCGATATCAAGGTTTAGTTTTTTGTTAATTTTGTAACGCCCTACATCACCTAAATCGTATCTTTTTTCCGAAAAGAAAAGATTGTTAATTACCTCTCTTGCACTGGAATCGTCAGCAGGTTCGGCACTGCGAATCAAACGGTATATATGACGGATTGCGTCAATTTCCGTGTTGCTTGGATCTTTTTGTAATGTATTATAAATAATCGAGTAATCCGACATACTGGGCGTTTCTTTGTGCAGCAAAATGGACGAAACACCCGATTCTAGAATTTTTTCTATTTCTTCTTCACCGAGAATGGTTTCGCGTTCAATAATGATTTCGTTTCTTTCGATAGATGTTACTTCACCTGTATCTTCATCAACGAAATCTTCTATCCACGATTTTAGTACTCGTGCTGCCAGTTTACGACCCATCACCTTTTTCAGGTTGGTTTTTGTAACCTTTACTTCTTCGGCAAGGTTAAAAATTTCGAGGATATCTTTGTCGCTTTCGAAACCAATGGCACGCAACAGAGTTGTAACAGGCAATTTCTTTTTCCGATCGATGTAAGCATACATTACGTTGTTGATATCGGTTGCAAACTCAATCCATGATCCTTTGAAAGGGATGATACGAGCTGAATAAAGTTTTGTTCCGTTTGCATGTACACTTTGACCGAAAAAAACACCAGGTGATCGATGTAATTGCGAAACTACCACACGTTCGGCTCCGTTGATCACGAATGTTCCTTTTTCGGTCATGTAGGGAATTGTGCCTAAGTATACGTCCTGAATGACCGGTGCAAAATCTTCATGATCAGGGTCTGTACAATAGAGATATAATTTTGCTTTTAACGGCACACTATAGGTTAGTCCTCTATCTATGCATTCTTCGATAGAATAACGCGGAGGATCGACGTAGTAATCAAGGAATTCCAGAACAAAATTGTTGCGAGTATCTGTAATTGGAAAGTTTTCCATGAAAACTTTGTACAGTCCTTCGTTTTTTCTTTTTTCTGGAGGCGCATCAAGTTGTAAAAAATCTTGAAATGACTTTAATTGAATTTCCAAAAAATCAGGAAAGTCAAAGGGATTTTTAATTGTTGCGAAATTTATTCGTTGGTTGGTGTTATTTAAAGACATGGAAATGTATTTTTTGAACTCAGTATGTATTGACACAAAAGGTTAAGAACCTTACTATAGAAGATTCTTAACCAAGTTAACCCAGTTTGAGGTAGCTTTGTTATTTAAGTTCAACTTCTGCTCCTGCCTCTTCAAGTTGTTTTTTCAAAGCTTCAGCTTCTTCTTTTGTTACACCTTTTTTCAATTCACTGGGAGCAGCATCAACCAAGTCTTTAGATTCTTTTAATCCAAGGCCGGTAATTTCCTTAACTGCTTTAATCACAGCTAATTTAGCTGCACCCGGACTTGTAAGGATTACATCGAAAGAATTTTTTTCTTCTGCTGCAGGTGCCTCTGTTCCAGCAGCAGGAGCTCCTGCTACGGCAACGGCTGCGGCAGCTGGTTCAATACCATATTCAGTTTTTAAAATTTCAGCCAGTTCATTAACTTCTTTTACTGTTAAGTTAACTAATTGTTCAGCAAATGCTTTTAAGTCTGCCATTGTTGTGTTATTTAATAGATTACTAATTCTGTTTTTGAAGTGATTAAAAATTATTTTTCGGAAAGCGCTTTTAATATTCCATGAAGCGTATTTCCTGCAGATTGTAGTGCGGAAATAACATTTTTTGCGGGAGATTGCAGCAGTGCAACAATGTCTCCGATAAGTTCTGTTTTGCTTTTAATAGATACCAGCTCTTGCAAATATTTATCACCGATAAAGAAGCTTTCTTGTACATATGCACCTTTGAAAGCAGGTATTTTTTTACTTTTATTGTATTTATCGATAAGCTTTGCCGGAGCATTGGGTATGTTTGAAAACATGACAGCTGTATTCCCTTTTAATAAGGGATACAGTTCTTCATAATTTTCATCAAGCGATTCCAAAGCTTTACGCATCAAGGTATTCTTCACTACCATCAGCTTGATATTCTGTTCGTAACACTCTCTTCTTAACTTTGAGGTTTTAACTGCATCTAGCGTGGCTATGTCGGTTAAATAGAAGTTTTCGTATTCCTTGACAGTATCAGCTATTTTTTTGATTATCTTTTTTTTATCTTCCTTTTTCATAGATAGTTTATTCCCTTTCTTAGTTTTCTTCTATCGATTTAGGATCTATTTTAAGACCTGGACTCATCGTAGTAGAAAGATAAATACTCTTAATATACGTACCTTTTACTCCGGCTGGTTTCAGTTTCATTAGCGCCCGAATAAATTCCCGTGCATTATCAACTATTTGTTCAGGAGTAAAGGATATTCTCCCTACTGAAGCATGAACGATACCGTATTTGTCTGCTTTAAAATCAATCTTTCCTTGTTTTATTTCTTTTACGGCTTTGGCTACATCGTCGGTAACCGTCCCACTTTTGGGGTTTGGCATTAATCCGCGGGGACCTAAGATACGTCCGAGGGAACCAATTTTACCCATTACAGCAGGCTGTGCGATAATCACGTCAAAATCCATCCAGCCGTTTTTAATTTTTTCGATATATTCGTCAAGTCCCACATAATCTGCTCCTGCTTCTTTTGCTTCGGCTTCTGCCTCAGGGGTACACAGTACAAGAACTCTTTTCTCCTTACCTATTCCGTGCGGGAGAATTACGGTGCCTCTCACCATTTGGTTGGCTTTACGTGGGTCTATATTCAAACGCACATCGATATCAACGGATGCATCAAATTTAGTTGTTGTAATTTCTTTTAGTAAAGTAGCTGCTTCTTTCAGTGAATAGGTTTTCCCCGGTTCAATTTTACTCAAAGCCAACTTTCTGTTTTTTGTCAGTTTTGCCATGTTTCAATTGAAGTTTTTGATTATTTTACATCTTGAGGAAATTCTCCTTTGACCGCAATGCCTATGCTTCGAGCCGTCCCGGCAACCATACGCATTGCTGATCCAATAGTGAAGCAGTTCAAATCGGGCATTTTTTCTTCAGCAATTGTTTTTACCTGATCCCAAGTGATTTCGCCAATTTTCTTTCGATTTGGTTCTGGAGAGCCACTTTTTGCTTTTGTAATTTCTAATAATTGCACCGCAACTGGTGGCGTTTTAACAACAAAATCAAAAGACTTATCCGAATAGTAAGTAATAATAACGGGTAATATTTTACCGGCTTTATCCTGAGTTTTGGCATTGAATTGCTTGCAAAACTCCATAATATTAATCCCTTTTGAACCTAATGCAGGTCCTACGGGGGGTGAAGGATTTGCAGCTCCTCCTTTGATTTGTAATTTTATTTGTCCGGCAACTTCTTTAGCCATTTTTCTTTGATTTAAATTTGTTTACGTTTTTTCAAAACATGTCAAAGAATTCACAGATCTGCGTAACCAAACCTGATTTTATTCTTTCTCTACTTGCATATAACCCAACTCCAGCAGTTGTTTTCTTCCAAAAATTTTAACCACTACTTTGAGTCTTTTTTTCTCTTCATTCACTTCCTCTACTTCGCCTGAGAAATTAGTAAAAGGGCCACTGATCACTTTTACGTTTTCTCCAACGTAGTATTTAACATCCAATTCTTCGCCGGCTTCTTCCAGTTCGTCCATTGTTCCCAGAATGCGTTTTATTTCGGAATCTCTAAGAGGTTGGGGATTGGTAGTACTGGGAAGGAAGCCTACGATATAATTGATGTTCTTAAGTCGGTGAATGACTTCGCCCGTCAGGTCAGCCTCAATAAGCACATAGCCGGGAAGATAAGCACGTTCTTTCATTACTTTCTTTCCGCCACGCACTGTATAGACTTTTTCTGTCGGTATGAGAACTTGAGATATATACTTCCCTAAATCGGTTTTTTTGATTTCTGATTCCAAGTACTCTTTGACCTTATTTTCTTTTCCGCTAACAGCACGTAATACATACCACTTTTTTTCGTTTTCAGTCATTTCTTGTTGTTCAGAATTATATTATAAAATACCGTAGAGAAGTTTTAGTGTCCACTCAAATAAAGAATCCATCGCAAAAACTATGAGCGCAATAATAAGGGAAGCAATCATTACAATTATTGTGCTGCTCGTCAATTCTTCACGAGAGGGCCAGGATACTTTATAAACAAGTTCGTTATACGCATCCTTAATATATGCAATTATTTTTTTCATTTAAAATTCAGATCGTTTAAGCACGGGTCGAGAGACTCGAACTCCCGACACCTGGTTTTGGAGACCAGTGCTCTACCAAACTGAGCTAGACCCGTAGACAACTTAGTTGGCAGACATTTAAATCTCCCACTAAGTTCAATTTTCACTGATGATAATTTTATTAGTCAAGCAACTCAGTAATCTGTCCTGCACCTACCGTACGACCACCTTCGCGGATAGCAAAGCGCAGACCCACATTACATGCTACCGGATAAATGAGATCAACCTTGATGGTTACATTATCGCCAGGCATTACCATTTCTACGCCTTCCGGCAGCTCAATTTCTCCTGTAACGTCCAATGTACGAATATAGAATTGAGGACGATAGTGATTGTGGAATGGGGTATGACGTCCACCTTCTTCTTTTTTCAGAATATAAACTTCTGCTTTAAATTTGGAATGAGGTTTAACTTGTCCCGGGTGAGCGACAACCATACCGCGTTTAATTTCGTCTTTTTCGATACCGCGAAGCAATAAACCCACGTTATCTCCTGCTTGACCCTGGTCAAGAATTTTACGAAACATTTCAACGCCTGTTACTACCGATTTTCTTCCTTTCGAGCCCAATCCAATGATTTCTACTTCATCTCCTACTTTTACGATACCGGTTTCGATACGGCCTGTTGCCACTGTACCTCTACCGGTGATAGAGAATACGTCTTCAACTGGCATAAGGAAAGGTTTATCGATATCGCGTGGAGGAAGAGGAATCCATTCGTCAACGGCTTTCATCAGTTCCAATATTTTTTCTTCCCATTGGGGGTTACCGTTCAATGCTCCTAATGCAGAACCACGGATAACGGGTGTGTTGGTACTGTCGAAATTATAGAAATCGAGCAATTCTCTCATTTCCATTTCAACCAATTCCAACATTTCTTCGTCGTCCACCAAGTCGCATTTATTTATAAATACAACCAAACGTGGAACGTTTACCTGGCGTGCCAAGAGAATATGTTCACGTGTTTGAGGCATGGGACCGTCGGTTGCAGCAACTACAATAATTGCACCGTCCATTTGAGCGGCACCGGTTACCATGTTCTTTACATAGTCGGCGTGTCCCGGGCAGTCAACGTGTGCATAGTGACGATTATCAGTTTCGTATTCAACATGAGAGGTATTGATAGTTATGCCTCTTTCTTTTTCTTCAGGTGCATTATCGATTTGATCAAATGTTTTCACTTCAGAAAGTCCTCTTCCTGATAAAACTTTGGTAATAGCAGCCGTTAAGGTAGTTTTACCATGATCAACGTGACCAATTGTACCGATATTCACATGCGGTTTCGTTCGGTTAAAATGTTCTTTTGCCATAAAAAATATTCTTATTAGTTAAATTAATATTTATATTTCCTTTTTTAAAATGGTTTTAATGATAAAAACTCCTTCGTTGGAATTATTTTTAAAAAGCCATCGAGCCGATGACGGGATTTGAACCCGTGACCTCTTCCTTACCAAGGAAGTGCTCTACCGCTGAGCTACATAGGCAATTGAGCGGAAGACGGGACTCAAACCCGCGACCCTCAGCTTGGAAGGCTAATGCTCTATCGACTGAGCTACTTCCGCAAGATAGTGAAACTAATTGATGGATTGATAGTTTTTTCATTTACATCAATTATTCTTTATGTTTTTTTGTGGGCAGTGATGGATTCGAACCACCGAAGGCTACGCCAGCTGAGTTACAGTCAGCCCCATTTGGCCACTCTGGAAACTGCCCTTTTATGCCCTTCTTATTATAAATCAGCAGGATAACTCTTTATCAACTGATTTTATTTTTTCTTTCTTCGCTGAGCCTCTTGTCGGATTCGAACCAACGACCCCGAGATTACAAATCACGTGCTCTGGCCAACTGAGCTAAAGAGGCTTATTTTC
>Ga0208693_1000566_pt1 | contig 29438 bp, 30 predicted proteins | sample AD_UKC071_MetaG_FD_184438 | JGI IMG/M metagenome (GOLD analysis project Ga0208693, IMG submission 184438) | Active sludge microbial communities of municipal wastewater-treating anaerobic digesters from USA - AD_UKC071_MetaG (SPAdes) (version 2) | ecosystem: Engineered > Bioreactor > Anaerobic >... | reverse complement strand
TGGAAGACCGCGCCACCCTGCGCATCAGCAGCCAGCACATGGCCAACTGGCTGCACCACGGCGTGGTGACCGAGGCCCAAGTGAAGGAGACCTTCGAGCGCATGGCCGCCGTGGTGGATGGCCAGAACGCCGGCGACCCGCTCTACCAGCCCATGGCCGGCCACTTCGACACCAGCGCTGCCTACAAGGCGGCCACCGATCTGGTCTTCAAGGGCCTGGCCCAGCCCAGCGGCTACACCGAGCCGCTGCTGCATGCGTGGCGCTTGAAGGTGAAGGCTGCGGGCGGGTAAATCATCAAAAATGATAGCTGCATGCCGAGGTACTTCCTCCGCATAGGGCTTATTTGATGCAAAAACGGCACCTTCGGGTGCCGTTTTTGTTGGTGTGCGGCAGGAGTCACCGATACGGGACAATCACCCCCCATGCCCACGCTGCCCCCACTTGCCCCGCTCACCTGCCCCCTGTGCGGGCGCAGCAACCAGTGCGCGGTGTCCACCGGTGGCATGGCGGCAGACTGCTGGTGCATGCACACACGCTTCTCGCCCAACGCTCGCACGGCCCTGGCCGCGCTGCCCGATGCACAGCGGGGGCAGGTGTGTATCTGCCCGGCCTGCGCCGCAGGGGGTGCCCCGGCGCCGGCCCGCAGTGCGTCGATATGATCGACGCTCCTATCCCCTCATTCCTCAGAAAGCACACCCCCATGCCCACATACCACGTCGAAATGATGGAAGGCCGCACGGTCGAGCAGAAGAAGAAGCTGGTGGCAGAGATCACCCGGGTGTCGGTCGAGATCCTCGGCGGAGCGCCCGAGTCGGTAGACATCATCATCACCGACATCAAACGCGAAAACTGGGCCACCGGCGGCAAGCTCTGGTCGGAGCCGCGCGGATAAACCACGGCGCTTGCGCCCCATGAGCACGGAAACGCCCACCCCCATCAACCCGCTGCGCGCGCGCTACGGCGAGCGCTACCGCTGGCTGCTGCTGCTCTCGGTGATGGTCGGCACCATGGCCTCCATCATGTCGTCCACGGTGGTGAACGTGGCCATTCCCGCGATGAGCCACCAGTTCACGCTGGGGCAGGAGCGGGCGCAATGGGTGTCGTCAGGCTTCATGGTGGCCATGACGGTGTCGATGCTGACCACGCCCTGGCTGCTGTCACGCTACGGCTACCGGCGCACCTATGTGGGGGCCATGCTGCTCCTGCTGGCCGGCGGCGTGGCGGGCGGCTTCGCCAGCTTCTATGGCCTGGTGCTGCTGGCCCGGGTGGCCGAGGGGTTGGCCGCCGGGGTGGTGCAACCGATTCCGGCCATCATCATCCTGCGCGCCTTCGAGCCGCACGAGCAGGGCCGCGCCAGTGGCATCTTTGGCATGGGCGTGGTGCTGGCGCCAGCCATCGGCCCCAGCATCGGCGGGCTGCTGGTGGACTGGTTCGGCTGGCGCTCGATCTTCTTCATGGTGGTGCCGTTCTGTATTGCCTCCATCTGGCTGGCCTACAAGTTCGTCCCCACCACTGCACCCGGTGGGGCCCAGACCGAGCAGGGCGCCAGCCTGGACTGGCGTGGCCTGCTGCTGGGCTGCGTGGGCACACTGTGCCTGCTCAATGGGCTGGTGGATCTGCGTGGTGGTACGGCCTTGTCGGCCGGGCTGCTGCTGGCCGGCGCAGTGGCGTCGCTGCTGCTGTTCATCTGGTGGCAGCGGCGTTGTGCGGCCCTGGGCGGCGCGCCGCTGATGAACCTGGACCTGTTCAACTTCCGCCCCTTTGCCATGGGCAGCGTGGTGTCGGTGATCTATGGCACGGCGCTGTTCGGCTCCACCTACCTGCTGCCGGTGTACATGCAGCAGGCGCTGCAGTTGTCGGCCTCGCACGTGGGCACCATCCTGCTGCCGGCGGGCATTGTGCTGGCCATCACCATCGCGGTGGTAGGCCGCCTGGCCGACAAACAGCCCACCTGGCTGCTGGTGAGCATCGGACTGGCGATGCTGGCCGCGTCGTTCGTGCTGATGTGGCTGGTGCACCTGGAAAGCGCGCTGTGGCTGCTGGTGGCGCTGGCGGTGCTGGGGCGCATCGGGCTGGGCTTCATCCTGCCTTCGCTGAACCTGGGCTCCATGCGGCCTCTGCACAAACACCTGATTCCGCAGGGTTCCAGCGCGATCAACTTCCTGCGTATGCTGGGGGGCGCAACCGGGGTGAGCCTGTGCGGCATCGTGCTGGAGTGGCGGCTGGCGGCGCACGGCGATTCCCTCTCCACGCTGCACAGCAGCCCCGAGCGGCTGGCGGCCTTCCACGAAACCTTCACCCTGCTGGCGGCGCTGTGTGCGCTGGCCATGGTGGCGGCCTGGCAGCTGCGTGTTCCAGCCAAGCCTTCTTCGACCCCCTAGCCTTCGACCCCCATGTGCCAGCTGCTCGGCATGAATGCCAACACCCCCACCGACGTGACCTTCAGCTTCACGGGTTTTGCACAGCGCGGCGGCAATACGGGCGACCACGCCGATGGCTGGGGCATCGCTTTTTTTGAAGAGCTGGGCCTGCGCCATTTCGTGGACCACCAGCGCGCGGTGGACTCGCCCATCGCCGAGCTGATCCGCCGCTACCCCATCAAGAGCCGCAACGTCATCGCCCACATCCGCAAGGCCACCCAGGGCGTGGTGAGCCTGCAGAACTGCCACCCTTTCGTGCGCGAGCTGTGGGGCCGCTACTGGGTGTTCGCCCACAACGGCGACCTGAAGGACTTCCGCCCGCGCCTGCACGGCAGCTTCCGCCCCGTGGGCAGCACCGACAGCGAACACGCCTTTTGCTGGCTGATGCAGGAGCTGGCCAAGTCCCACGCTTCGGTGCCCGACGTGGACGAGCTGACCCGCACCCTGCGCGAGCTGGCACCGGTGCCCGCCAAACATGGCACTTTCAACTTCCTGCTCTCCAACGGCACGGCGCTGTGGGCCCACGCCAGCACGAACCTCTGCTACACCGAACGGCGCCACCCGTTCCAGTCGGCCCACCTGGCCGACGAAGACCTGAGCGTGGACTTCGGCCCGGTGACCACCGAACGCGACCGCGTGGCCGTCGTGGTAACGGCGCCACTGACCACCAACGAGACCTGGACCAACTTTGCGCCGGGCGAGCTGATGGTGTTTGTGGACGGTGCGCGACGCGGCGCCTGAACGGGCAAGCGTCACATCCGGAAAACACATAAGCAAGTTCAAAAATAGACGTAGCGTCAGGTTCCACACTACGGTTGAATGGCGTTTCACGATCGCTATATGGTCGCTGGTTACCGGTCCACTTCCCCATGAGCCTCGACATCTTCTGGTTCCTGCCCACCTCGGGCGACACGCGCTACCTGGGCACATCCGACTTCGGGCGTGCGCCCACCAACGAATACCTGCGGCAGATCGCCGTCACCAGTGAAACGCTGGGTTACGACGGCCTGCTGATCCCCACCGGCGCCGCCTGCCAGGACCCCTGGGTGGTGGCCGCCAGCCTGGTGCCGGTGACACAGCGCATCAAGCTGCTGGTGGCGCTGCGCACCTCGCTGGGTGGCCCGGCCCCGTTTGCACGGCAGACGGCCACGCTCGACCAGGCCCTGCACGGCCGGCTGCTGCTGAACGTGGTGCCCGGCGGCGACGCCACCGAGCTGGCGGCGGACAGGGTGTTCCTGGACCACGACGCCCGCTACGAAGCTGCAGACGAATACCTCACCATCTGGCGCCGGCTGCTGCAGGGCGAGACGGTGGATTTCGAGGGCCAGCACTTCAAGGTGCAGGGCGGGCGCAACTACCACCACGCCGTGCAGAAGCCGCATCCACCGCTCTATTTCGGTGGCTCATCCCCTGCGGCGCATGACCTGGCGGCCAAGCATGTGGACGCCTACCTGACCTGGGGCGAGCCGCCCGCCGCCGTGGCCGAGAAGATCGCCGATGTGCGGGAGCGTGCTGCCCAACGAGGGCGCACCGTGCGCTTTGGCGTGCGCCTGCACGTGATCGTGCGCGAGACCACGCAGGAGGCCTGGGCCGATGCCGAGCGCCTCATCAGCCACCTGAGCGACGAAGACATCGCCCGCGCGCAGAACAACTACGCCAAGATGGATTCGGTGGGCCAACGGCGCATGGCAGCCCTGCACCAGGGCCGCCGCGACCAGCTGGAGGTGGCCCCCAACCTGTGGGCCGGCGTGGGCCTGGTGCGGGGTGGCGCCGGCACGGCCCTGGTGGGCGATGCGGCCACCGTGGCAGAACGCCTGCGCGAGTACCAGGCGCTGGGGGTGGACACCTTCGTGCTGTCGGGCTACCCGCATCTGGAGGAGTCGATCCGCTTCGCCGAACTGGTGTTTCCGCTGCTAGGCAAGAGGCCCGTCACCCTGGGTGGCCAGTCGCTGACGGGTGGGGCCTTCGATGTGCGGGCGGCGGAGCAGTCGCCCCAGCGCCAGGCGGCCTGAACTCAGGGCGCCGCGCGTTCCAGCATCCGCACCATCTCGGCATACCCCCGGGCACGGGCCAGCTGCAGCGGCGCACCGGCCTGGATCAGCTGGCGCACCACGCCGTCATGGCCCAGGCCTCGCCCGCGATGGCCTGCGCGATGGACACGATGTACCACCAGGTGCGGGCAGTGTGATGCGGGACATGGACCTGAAGATGGTGAACACCTCTGTCGCATCGCATTCATGCGACGGGCGAGAACTCCCGGACCACCTCGCGAATGCCGTTCAGTGCTGTAGCCACAGCCAGGCGGCTCACTGCGTCCTCGCGCCAGTACAGCGTGATGGACCCGAACTCCGACAGCTGCAGCGGAATCACAGCCAGCAGGTTCATACGCCGGTAGCGCATTGCCGGCCGTAGCGAGGCCACGCCGATCATGTCGCTGTGCAGCAGCAGTGTGGTGGTGAGCGAGGCGGAGTTGGACTCCACAAAATTCATGGGGGGCATCTGGCCGGCATTGATCAGGGCCTTGTCAAATGCGGTGCGTACCGGCGTCCCTTTGGCCCATAGGGCCCAGGGGAAGCTCAGTACGTCAGACCAACCGATGGTTTCGAGCTGGAAGATCGGGTGGTTGGTACGGGCCACCAGGTGGATCGGCTCCACATACAGCACCTCGGACCGGATCAACGGGTCCAGGACTGGCATGTCAGAAGGCCCGACCACGATGTCCATCAGACCGGTGCTCAGAGATTCGATCAGGGCCTCCGCCTTGGTCTCGAGCAGGCGGATATGGGCCGAGGGCAGCTTCTCCAGGATCTTCAGCACCGCCATCGGCACCGTGTCGACCGATGAGGCGCCGGCGAATCCGATAGTGACCAGGCCGCTGCCGCCCTCGCGCATGCGCAGCATGTCCTCGCGCGCGGTGTCCAGATGGGCTTCGATGCGGCGCGCGTGCGCGATCAAGGCCTCGCCGCTGGGGGTGGGGCGCAGGCCCCGCGCGTGCCGCTCGAACAGCGTCAGCCCAACATCGGCCTCGAGCTCCTTGAGCCATTTGGACAGCCCGGGCTGGGTGGTGTGCAGGGCCTCGGCCGAATGGCTCATGTTGCCGGTCTGGGCCAGGCTCAGCAACATCTGCAGGTTACGCAAGCGCAGCCGGTGGGTCCAATCCATGCCCATTCTGGTGTCCTTGGTTATTTCAAATCGGGTATGGATGATACGAAAACATTATTCGCATTTGTATGGCTGATACGGCAAAGTGCCTCCTGTACCACCATCAAAACGACAGGAGACACAGCATGGACAGCAAGCTTGCAACGGCCGCGCGTTTCGCGGGACGGGTGGCACTCGTCACCGGTGGGGCCTCTGGCATCGGGCGCGCGGTGGTAGACCGGCTGGTGCGGGAACAGGGCCGCGCGATCGTCTGGGACGTCGATGACAGCAAGCTGGCGGCCTGCCAGGCCGCGCACGGCGACGCAGTGCAGACGCAGCGGGTGGATGTCACCGACGACGCGGCGATCCAGGCGGCCCTGGCCACGGCGCTGCAGCGCTTCGGACAGCTCGACATCGTGGTCAACGGGGCCGGCATCGTCGGGCCCAACGGGCCGTTCTGGGAGACCACACCCGAGCAATGGAACCGGGTCATGCAGGTCAACCTGAGCAGCACTTTTCTGGTCAGCCGTGCCACCTGCGCGGTGCTGCGTACGCGCGGCTGGGGACGCATCGTGAACATCGCGTCGGTCGCGGCTAACGAGGGGCCGAAGAACCTCGGCGCCTATGCCGCCTCCAAGGCCGGTGTGGTGGGGCTGACCAAGTCCATGGGCAAAGACCTCGCAGGCAGTGGTGTGCTGGTCAATGCCGTGACGCCGGCGCTGATTGCCACCGACATGATGAAGCAGATCACGCCAGAGTACTATGCCGCCGCGCTCGCGCGCATTCCCCTGGGCCGGCCCGGCACGCTAGACGAGGCCGCCGCCCTGGTGACCTGGCTGTGCTCGGAAGAGTGCTCGTTTTCCACCGGTGCGTGCTATGACCTCTCGGGCGGGCGCGGACTGTGATGCTGACGAAGTTTTCCCTGCTCAAGCGCCGCGCCGACCTGACCCCCGAACAGTTCGGCGAGCACTGGCGTCACACCCATGTACAGGTGCTGGTGGAGCAGGGTGGGCACCGGGAATACAACCGGCGCTACGTGCAGAACCATGTGCTGCCCGGGCTCGACCTGGATATCGCATCCAACACCTTCGATGGCGCGGCGCAGATGCTGCCAGCGCACGCCGACGTGCTGCGCAGCGGCTTCCAGGAAGACCCGCGCTACCTGCGCTTCGTGCGGCCCGACGAGCAGCGCTTTCTCGATGTGGCGTCCTGCGTGGTGCTGTACTGCGAGAGCCAGCCGCTGCTGCTGAACCTGCGGCCCGGTGCCATCAAATGGCTGGTGCTGCTGATGCGCCCGCCCGGACAGGATCGCGCCACCTTCCTGCAGGCCTGGCAGGCGCACCGCGAAGCCTTGTTGCATGCCCCGACCGACACCTGGCGCCCACTGCGTGGCATCACCTGGCACGAAGTCCTGCCCGATGCCGCGCGCGGCATGGCCGCTGGCGAACGCGACCGGCCCGACCAGGCCTACGACGGCGTGGTCGAGCTGGGCTTTGACAACCTGACCGATCTGCAGACCACGCTGGCCTCTGCGGCCGGCCGCGCCCTGCTGCGTTTCGACCTGTTCGACTGGGTGGGGCACAGCCACGGCCTGGTCGTGCGCGAAGAACCCATCTACGACCAGACCGCATCCTCCCCTCTGAACGGAGCCCCCTCATGAGCCCTACCCCATCTGCCACCCGCCTGCCCGTTGCCGTGCTGGGCGCCGGTGCGATCGGCCGGATGCACATCGAACGCATCCTGGCCCACCCGGACGTGTCGCTGGCCGGCATCGCCGACCCGTCGGACGCGGCGCGCGAGCTGGCCGCGGCGGCCGGCGTGCCCTGGTTCGCCGACCCGCTGGCGCTGCTGGAGCAGGGCGCCGCGCGCGCGGTCATCCTGGCCACGCCCAACGCCACCCACACCCCCATCGGCCTGGCCTGCGTGGCGCGTGGCCTGCCGCTGCTGGTGGAAAAGCCGATCGCCGACACCGTGGCCGATGCACAGCGCCTGTGCGATGCGGCCGCGGCCGCCGGCGTGCCGCTGATGGTGGGCCACCAGCGGCGCCACAACCCCATCCTGCGCCAGGCGCGCGCGCTGGTGCAGCAAGGCCTGCTCGGGCGTCCGGTCACGGCCACTGTCATGGCCACCTGGCTCAAGCCCGATGCGTATTTCGACATGGCCTGGCGCCGCCAGGCGGGTGGTGGTCCGGTGCTCATCAACATGATCCACGACATCGACCTGCTGCGCTTCCTGCTCGGCGAGGTGGTGTCGGTGCAGGCACAGACCTCCAGCGCGGTGCGCGGCTTCGCGGTGGAAGACACCGCCTCGGCCCTGCTGCGCTTCGAGTGCGGCGCGCTGGCCACGCTGAATGTGAGCGACGCCGCCGTGGCGCCCTGGAACTGGGACCTGGCCGCCGGCGAAGCGGCACACTACGCCAAGCAGGATGTGGATTCGATCTTCATCAGCGGCACCGAGGCCTCGATCACGCTGCCGCAGCTGCAGATCGCGCGCTACCGCGGCGCGCGCGGCTGGCACGAGCCGCTGACGCTGGAGCGCACACCGGTGCACCGCGGCGACCCCTACGTGGAGCAGCTGCGCCACCTGCGCGCGGTGGCCGAAGGGCACGAAACACCGGTGTGTTCTGGCCTGGACGGCCTGCGCACCCTGCAAACGACGCTGGCGGTGCACGAGGCCGCGCGCAGCGGCGGCACGGTGCACCTGGCGCACTGATCACAAGACACAAGACAAAAAAGCAAAAACCCCCTCAGACCTGGATCGGTCGGCGGGGGTTTTGTCGGGGATGCAGGGACCGGCCGGGCGTGGGTCGCGGCCCGGCGGCGGCTCACATGCGCGCGAGCATCCCGCCATCGATGGCCAGAGTCTGGCCGTTGACAAAGCTGGCACCGGGCGACACCAGGAACAATACGGCCGGCGCGATGTCTTCGGGCGTGGCCCAGCGGCCGGTCGGCACGGCGTTGCGCAGGAAGTCCTCGAAGCCTTCGCGCTGTTGCAGCCCGGTCGTGAACTCGGTTCGCACGAAGCCCGGGGCGATGGCGTTGGCCGTGACGCCCTGACCGCCGTATTCCACCGCCACCGCACGCGTGAAGGCGCCCAGCGCGCCCTTGGCCGTGGAATAGGCCGCGATGTTGGCCATGGTGGCCTGACCCGCAACCGAGGACGTCATCACGACGCGACCGAAGCCACGCGCGCACATGCCGGGCAGGAACCATTTGCAAGGCTGCATCCTGGCCCAGGGCGTGTGTGCGGAGGATGTGGATTTCAGCCATACGTTGCATCTTAACGTCGGCACGCACGGGCCATTCATTGTGGAGTTTTCGTTGTGCCGTGCGCCGCCTTGATCGCAGAATTAAAGGGGCATCACATTCTCGGAACAGGGGAAGGACCAATGGGGAACCGGTTGCCCAGTCCACCGCAAAACGCGACGAAGACGGCGTTGCCCTGCCCTGGGTTACATCACGTCGAACGGCAGCGAACTGCCAGAGCGGCCATTCGGACCGACCGCCTCTAGCGACTCTGACCAGCCTGATGCCGTAACTCCCCACACCAAGGGGCAGCTCCAGACACTCCTCTCTTACCCACTTCCTTCAAGCCAGAACAAGTCCGACCTACCGACAACCAGCAGAGCACCAGAAACAAGAACGCCAACCTGGTCGGTTGGCGTTTTGTGAAGGTTTTACTTGCTAAAACCGTCTGAAGGATGGTGCGGCTGGCGGGGATCGAACCCACGACCCTTGGCTTCGGAGGCCAATACTCTATCCACTGAGCTACAGCCGCATGGCGTGTCTGAACGACAACAGCCGCGCATTATCGCTCATTGGGCCGCGCCCAGGACAGGCTGGCCCTTGCACTTGGGCGAAAAGCCCAGTCCGGTGAGGTAGCCGCGCAGCGCCTCACGACCGGTTTTGACCAAATCGAACTCCTGGGGGTCGAGCAGCCAGTTCTCGATCAGTCCGGTCACGATGGCATGCAAGGCATGGGCCGCGAGGTTACCGGGCACGGGCAGCGTCACCCCGTGGTAGCGTTCAGCACGCTGCAGGGCATCACGCAGGTCGGTCACGCAGGTGTTGCGCACCGCCAGGTGGCGCTGCCGCACGGCTGCCAACTCAGCCACGTATTCCACCTTGTGGGTGGCCACCTCAAACACCCGTCGTGCCTGCTCGTCGTGCATGGTGAGGTGCAGCGCATGCAGCAGACCGCCGCAGATGTCCTCCAGCGGATCGGTGCCGTCCTGCGCCCCGGCACGGGACAGCGACGACTCCAGCGGCAGCGTGACCCGCTCCATCATCGCGTTGAACAGGTCGGCCTTGTCATCGAAATGCCAGTAGATGGCGCCCCGGGTGGTACCGGTGGCCACGGCGATGTCGTTCAGGGAAGTGCGGGAAACCCCTTTTTCGTGGAACAGCAATTCTGCCGCGTCGAGCAGCCGGCTGCGGGTTTCTGCGGCATCTTCCTTGGTGCGGCGGGCCATATTTCCTTCAAAAAGAGTGGCGACGATACTTGAAATGCCTTTCAATCCGCATAAGGCATTTGGCATATACATTCATTATTGTATGTATACTCGCCGAGCCTCCCCTCAATACCCGTGCATCATGGTCTGCTTTGTGCATGGCTGTGCCGCACCCTTGCTCGTTTCCGCTGATCCGTAAGGAAAAACATGTCTGTTCTGCGCGATGCCCCGCTCCACACCCCGTCTTCCCGCCTGCCCCGCACCGTGATGCGCCCCACCCTGGCGACACTGGCCTGCACCCTGCTGCTGGCCGCCTGCGGCGGCAAGAACGACGCAGCCCCGGCGCACGCGGGCGGGGGCATGCCCCCGCCAGAAGTCGGCGTGGTTACGGTCACTCCGAACACGATCGGGTTGGTCAACGAGCTGCCAGGCCGTCTGGAAGCCTCGCGCCTGGCCCAGGTGCGGGCCCGCACCGCCGGCATCCTGCAAAAACGCCTGTTCACCGAAGGCAGCGACGTGAAAGCCGGCCAGCCGCTGTTTCAGATCGACAACGCCACCTACAGAGCAGCCGTGGAAAGCGCCGAGGCCAGCGTGGCGCAGGCCGAAGCCAGCGTGGCACAGGCCAGCGCCCTGGTGCAGCGCTACCGCCCGCTGGTGGAACTCAACGCCATCAGCAAGCAGGACTATGACAACGCCGTGGCCTCAGAAAAGACCGCCAAGGCCAACCTCGCGGCGGCCCGTGCCGGCGTGACCACGGCCCGCATCAACCTGGGCTATGCCGAAGTGACGGCCCCCATCGCGGGCCGCATCGGTCGCGCGCTGGTCACCGAGGGCGCCCTGGTGGGCCAGGGCGAGGCCACCCAACTGGCCGTGATCCAGCAGATCGACCCGATGTACGTGAACTTCACCCAGTCCGCTTCCGACACCATGCGCCTGCGCCAGGCCATGGACTCCGGCCAGTTCAAGCGGGCGCCCGGCGGCGATGCCGCCAGCGTCAACATCGTGCTGGAGGACGGCACGGTGTACCCCAGCAAAGGCCGACTGCTGTTCACCGATCTGACGGTGGACCCCACCAGCGGCCAGGTGACCCTGCGCGCCGAAGTGCCCAACCCGCAAAAGCGCCTGCTGCCCGGCCTGTTCGTGCGGGTGCGCCTGGAGCAGGCCCAGGCCGGCGACGCCGTGCTGCTGCCGCAGCAGGCCGTGACCCGCTCCGGCCAGGGTGACACCGTGATGGTGGTGGGCCCCGACAACCATCTGGCGCCCCGCCCCGTGAAGCTCGGCCCGGCCCAGGGCAACCAGTGGCTGGTGCTCGAAGGCCTGAAGGCCGACGAAAAGGTGATGGTCGATGGCTTCCAGAAACTGCCGCGCGGCAAGCCCGGTGATCCGATCGTGGTGAAGCCCGTGCCATGGCAGGCCCCAGGGGCCGCCAAGGCCCCGGCCGCTGCCGCGCCTGCAACAGCTCCTGCTGCCTCTGCCGCCTCTGCTGCAACGGCAGCCAAGCAATAAGGAGCGCGGCACATGGCCAAGTTCTTTATCGAGCGCCCCATCTTTGCGTGGGTGATCGCGATTTTCATCATGGTGGTGGGCGCGGTCTCCATCACCCAGCTGCCGGTGGCGCAGTACCCGGCCGTGGCACCACCCACGATCCAGATCTCGGCCGCCTACCCCGGCGCCACGGCCCAGACGCTGGAAGACAGCGTACTGGCCGTGATCGAGCGGGAAATGAATGGGGCCACCGGTCTGGCTTATGTGGAAACCACCAGCCAGGCCAATGGCACGGGCTCGATCACCCTGAGTTTCGAGCCCGGCACCAACGCCGACATGGCCCAGGTGGACGTACAGAACCGGCTGTCCCGCGCCACGCCGCGCCTGCCCGCCGCCGTGACGCAGCAGGGGGTGAAGGTTGAAAAATCACGCTCCAACTTCCTGCTGTTCTCGATGTTGTCCTCCGAGAACCCGGCGGTCAACATCGACCAGCTCAACGACTACGCGGCCCGCAACGTGGTGCCCGAACTGCAGCGCCTGCCCGGCGTGGGCTCGGTGACCCAGTTCGGCTCCGAGCAGGCCATGCGCATCTGGGTTGATCCGGCCAAGCTCAAGGGCTTCAACCTGTCGCTGGATCAGGTGAACGCGGCCATCAAGACCCAGAACGCCCAGGTATCGGCCGGCAACCTCGGTGACCTGCCCAACGTGGCAGGGCAGACCGTATCGGCGCCCATCGTGGTGCAGGGCCAGCTGGCCTCGAAGGAGCAGTTCGGCGAGATCGTGCTGCGCGCCAACACCGACGGCTCGGCCGTGCGCCTGAAGGACGTGGCCCGTATCGAGTTGGGTGCCCAGGCCTACGCCACCAGCGCCCGCTTCAACGGCAAACCCGCCGTGGGCCTGGGTGTGCAGCTCACCCCCACCGCCAACGCGCTGGCCACCGCCAACGCCGTGAAGAAACGCCTGGGCGAACTGCAGCAGTTCTTCCCGCAGGGCGTGAGCTATGCCGTGCCCTACGACAGTTCGACCTTCATCACCGTGTCCATCGAGAAGGTGGTGCACACCCTGCTGGAAGCCATTGCGCTGGTGTTCCTGGTGATGTTCCTGTTCCTGCAGAACTGGCGCTACACCATCATTCCGACCATCGTGGTGCCGGTGGCCCTGCTGGGCACCTTCGGTGCGCTGCTGGCCATGGGTTTCTCGATCAACGTGTTGACCATGTTCGGCATGGTGCTGGTGATCGGTATCGTGGTGGACGACGCCATCGTGGTGGTGGAAAACGTCGAGCGCATCATGAGCGAAGAAGGCCTGCCTCCGCTGCAGGCCACCCGCAAGGCCATGGGCCAGATTTCGGGCGCTATCGTGGGTGTGACCGTGGTGCTGATCTCGGTGTTTGTGCCGCTCGCCTTCTTTGCCGGCTCCACCGGCAACATCTACCGCCAGTTCGCCGCCACCATGGCCACGGCTATTGCGTTCTCGGCCTTCCTGGCCCTGTCGCTGACACCGGCCCTGTGCGGCACCCTGCTCAAGCCGGTGGAAGCAGGCCACCACCTGGAGAAGAAGGGTTTCTTCGGCTGGTTCAACCGCGTGTTCAAGTCCACCACCAAGGGCTATGAGGGCCTGATGTCCCGCATGCTGCGCCGCTCCGGCCGCATGATGGTCATCTATGCCATGCTGGTGGCTGTGGTGGGGCTGGTCTACACCCGCCTGCCCACCTCGTTCCTGCCCAACGAAGACCAAGGCTACATCATCGCCAACGTGCAACTGCCCGCCGGCGCGGCCCAGGAACGTACCCAGGCAGCGCTGCAGGAGGTCGAGAACTTCATGCTGGCCCAGCCGGAAGTGAATGCCATCGTGACGGTGGCAGGCTTCTCGTTTTCGGGTCAGGGACAGAACGCGGGCCTGGCCTTCGTGATGCTCAAGGACTGGTCGGAGCGCCCTAACGCCAACCAGTCGGCGCAGGCCGTGGCCGGCCGTGCCTTTGGCGCACTGATGGGGGTGCGTGATGCCTTCATCTTCGCGCTGAGCCCGCCACCCATCCCCGAACTGGGCAATGCGACCGGCTTCACCTTCCGCCTGCAGGACCGGGGCAGCAAGGGCCACGCGGCCCTGCTGGCCGCCCGCAACCAGTTGCTGGGCATGGCCTCGCAGAGCAAGGTGCTGGCCGGCGTGCGCCCGGACGGCATGGAAGACGCGCCGCAGATGCAGATCGACATCGACCGCGACAAGGCCAATGCCCTGGGGGTCGGCTTCGACAGCATCAGCAGCGCCCTGTCCACCGCGCTCGGCTCGGCCTACGTGAACGACTTCCCGAACCAGGGCCGCCTGCAGCGCGTGGTGGTGCAGGCCGATGCCCAGGCACGGATGCAGCCCGAGCAGATCCTGGCGCTGCCGGTGCTCAACAACAAGGGGCAGGTGGTGCCGTTCTCGACCTTCGCCAGCACCCGCTGGGCCAACGGCCCGATGCAGACCGTGCGCTACAACGGCTACCCTGCGATGAAGATCGCCGGTGACGCCGCGCCGGGCCTGAGCACCGGTGCCGCCATGGCCGAGATGGAAAAACTCGCGGCCCAGCTGCCCGAAGGCTTCGGCTTCGAATGGACCGGTCAGTCCCGCGAGGAAAAACTGGCCGGCTCACAGGCCATGATCCTGTATGCCTTCTCGCTGCTGGCCGTGTTCCTGTGCCTGGCCGCGCTGTACGAGAGCTGGTCGATCCCGTTCGCTGTGCTGCTGGTGGTGCCGCTGGGCGTGCTGGGGGTGGTGCTGGGCACCATGGGCCGAGGCTTGGCCAACGACGTGTACTTCCAGATCGGGCTGATCACCATCATCGGCCTGTCGGCGAAGAACGCCATCCTGATCATCGAGTTCGCCAAGGACCTGCAGGCCGAGGGCAAGAGTGTGTTCGATGCTGCGCTGGAAGCCGCCCACCTGCGCTTCCGCCCGATCATCATGACTTCGATGGCCTTCACGCTGGGGGTGATGCCCCTGTTCATCGCCCGCGGCGCCAGCTCGGCCAGCCAGCGCGCCATCGGGACCGGTGTGGTCGGCGGCATGATCACCGGCACCGTCCTGGCCGTGATCTTCGTGCCCGCGTTCTTCGTGCTGGTGCGCGGCTTCTTCAAGGGAAGCAAGCGCCAGCAGGAGCGCGACCTGCAGACCGCACAGCAGCACATCGAGCAGGCCAACCATGTTTGAACGGATGACCTCCATGACACAGACGATCTCCCGGCCCCTGCAGGGCCTGACCGTGCTGGCAGCCGCCCTGCTGCTGGCCGGCTGCAGCATGATCCCGACCTATGAGCGGCCTGCCGCACCCGTGCCCACCACCTTCCCGCAGGCCCAGGCGGCCACCGGAACGGGTGTGGCCGCGGCAGACCTGGCCTGGAAAGACTACTTTTCCGACCCGCGCCTGCAGCAGCTGATCGCCATCGCGCTGGAGAACAACCGCGACCTGCGGGTTTCGGTGCTCAACATCGAGCAGGCCCGGGCCCAGTTCCAGATCACCCGTGCCAGCCAGTACCCCGCCGTGAACGGCGTGGCCTCGGGCACACGCCAGCCCAACACCAGCGGCCAGTACGCCAATTCCTTCCAGGTGGGCCTGGCCGTGTCGGCCTGGGAAATCGACTTCTTCGGCCGTGTCGCGGCCCTGAAGGAACAGGCCCTGGCCCAGTACCTGGCCACCGAGGAAGCCCGCAAGAGCGCCCAGATCAGCCTGGTGGCGGCCGTGGCCAACGGCTGGTACACCCTGCTGGCCGACGAAGAGCTGCTGGCGATCTCGCGCAACACGCTGGCCACCCGCGAGGAGTCCATCAAGCTGGCCAAGCTGCGGCTGGACAACGGCGTATCGTCCGAGCTGGACTACCACCAGGCCGAAGGCCTGACGCAGGCCGCCCGCGCCACGCTGGCGCAGCAACAGCGCCAGCGCGCCCTGGACGAGAACGCCCTGGTGCTGCTGCTGGGCCAGCCGCTGCCGCCCGAGGTGCTGGCCACCGTCAGCGGCTACCGCCTGGCCGACACGCCGGCCATGGCGCCCCTGCCCGCCGGCCTGCCGTCCGACCTGCTGGCCCGCCGCCCCGACATCCGCCAGGCCGAGCAGACGCTGCTGGCGGCCAATGCCAACATCGGCGCGGCCCGTGCCGCCTTCTTCCCGCGCATCAGCCTGACCGCCAGCGTGGGCAGCGTCAGCAACGAGCTGTCGGGCCTGTTCAAGAGCGGCAGCTGGGCCTTCTCGCTGGCGCCGCAGCTGGCCCTGCCCATCTTCGACGCCGGGCGTAACCAGGCCGGGCTGGACGCAGCCCAGGCCGGCCGTGCGATTGCCGTGGCGCAGTACGAGAAAGCCATCCAGACCGCCTTCCGGGAAGTGGCCGACGCCCTGGCCGGCCAGGCCACGCTGACCGACCAGCTGAACGCCCAGAAAGCCCAGTCCGATGCCGAGGCCAAACGCCTGCAGCTGTCGGACCTGCGCTACCGCAACGGCGTGGCCAGCTACCTGGACTTCCTGGACGCCCAGCGCTCGCTCTTCAGCACCCAGCAGGCCGTGGTGCAGACCCGGCTGGTGCAGTTGCAGAACCAGGTGGCGCTGTACAAGACCCTCGGGGGCGGCTGGAAGGACTGAGGAAACACCCCCAAGCGGGCTTCGCCGCTCCCCCTCTGCTGCGCGAGGGGGTGACACCCGTGGCCGGGCAAAGCCCGTTCCACGGTGTCTGCTGGAATGCCAGCGCCCGGCTACTGCGCGCATGCGACTGTTACGCGGCCCTCTATAATGAAGGGTTGATTTTGCCCCGCCCACGATTCATCTGAGGACGCCATGAGCGACAACCACCACGATAGCGCCCACGAGGAGGCCCACACCGGCCCGATCAAGACCCCGAAGCAACTGCTGCTCGCGGCATTCTTTTCGTTTGTGGTCCCGATCTTCCTGATCATTGGCCTGGTCACCTACGTCACCTCGGCCAACAAGACCGCCCCAGGCTCCGACAGCGAGAAGGCCGTCAGCGAGCGCATCCAGAAGGTAGGCATGGTGGAAATCCGTGACGCCAACCGCCCGCTGCGAGCCGGCGAGGACGTGTTCAAGGGCCAGTGCGCCGCCTGCCACGCCACGGGGGCCGCAGGTGCGCCGAAGTTTGAAGATGCCGCAGCCTGGGGCCCACGCATCAAGACCGGCCTGGAAGCCCTGGTGCACTCGGCCCTGGCGGGCAAGGGCGCCATGGCACCACAGGGTGGCGGCGACTTCAACGACACCGAGATCGCCCGGGGCGTGGTGTACATGGCCAATGCCGCTGGCGCCAAGTTCGAGGAGCCCAAGGCCCCGGCCGCAGAGGGCGCTGCAGCGGCCCCCGAAGCGGCGAAGTAAGCGCTCGAAGCAGCAAAAAAGCCGGTTCACACCGGCTTTTTTGCATTCAACAGGCCATTCGCGGCCTGTGCTCCTGGGTATGCAGCTATTGTTTTTGCAGCAATGCACACTGCAACTGCATGGGGCTCTTCACAAAACCAAAACGCTCCGCCAGGGTGGAGGCCTCCACCGCCTGCGGCACCCACAGCCCCTGCTCCACCGCACTGGCCACGCAATCCACATCCAGGCTGTGCACCAGGCCAAAGCCCTGGTCGGTGTCCAGGTACACCCGGCCCTCCTCGTCCAGCCAGCAGGTGTCAGGCTGGGCGGCCAGGCCGGTATGGGCGGTGACGGCGAAGTCGTCCCCAGCCACCCGCCAGATATAAGGCGTGGCTTCCAGCTCCACATACACCCGCTGCGGCCCGTTCTGGAAAAACCACTGGCCGCTGGCGTCGGCCTCATAGTTGCGCTGGATGAAGTCCAGCAGCTTTTCGTGGCGCAGCACCGCGCCTTTGCTCTGCGGAAACGGCCCCGCCGCCTGGGTGCGGTCATCGCGCATGTACCAGTTGCCGCGTGCATCCAGCCCCAGCCAGCCATAGCAGTGGGGCACGTTTGGCCACTTCGCCATGGCCTGCTTCACGATCTCATCCATTTGATACCTCCTTTGCCAGCACCACGCCTGCCTGCGCCGCCAGCCAGCGGCCCACCGCCTCGGGCATGGCGAGCACATGGCCGGGTGGGCGGCCCTGCGGAAATCCTACATGCCCACCCTGGACCGGCTGCCACAGGGTGACACAGGGGCCGACCTCCCGGGGGCCGGGCAAACACCCGCAGGGCACAAACGGGTCGTTGCGGGCGTTCACCACCAGCGCGGGCATACGGATGTCGCGCAGGTGCGGCTTGGCCGATGCGCGGCGCCAGTAGTCCGGCGTGTCGCAAAAACCATGTAACGGTGCGGTGAACACATTGTTGAATTCAAACAGGTCACGCGCGGCCAGCAGCCGGTCGCGGCTGAACAGGCCCGGAAACTGCGCCAGCTTGGCCAGGGCCTTGGGTTTCATGGTGCGCAGGAACATGCGGGTGTAGACCTGCCGGTTGAAGCCCCGTCCGATGGCATGGCCGCCGGCTGCCAGGTCAATGGGCGAGCAGATGGCCGCCACCGCATGGGCTGTGGCCGCAGCACTGGCACCCGCCTCTTCGGCCCAGCGCAGCAGCGCATTGCCTCCGAGCGACACGCCCACCACCAGCAGTGGTGCCCCATGCTGCGCCCGCAGCCGCTGCAGCACCCAGCCGATCTCTTCAAAGTCACCCGAGTGGTAGGCGCGCGGCGCCCGGTTGATCTCGCCGCTGCAGCCGCGGAAGTGCGGCACCGCGAAACCCCAGCCCTGGGCCCGGGCCCAGCCGGCAAAGGCTTCGGCGTAGTGGCTGGCCGAAGAGCCCTCCAGCCCGTGGAACATCACCAGCAGCGGACGGGCAAGATCTGCTGCCGCACCGTCCTCTAGAAAATCCACATCCACAAAATCCCCATCGGGGGTGTCCCAGCGTTCGCGCCGATAGCGCGGCTGGGGGCCCACGACCCGCCGCCCGTAGAGTGCGGGCCAGATGGTCTGCAGGTGCCCACCGGGCAGCCAGCGCGGAGCGTGGTAGTCACGCATGGCAAAGGATGCGCATCAGTGCAACACGGGCGGCGCGCCGGCGCTGTCTTGCGATTCTTGCGGGGTGCCGGGGCTGGCATGGTGCACCACCAGGCGCCAGCCCTGCGGGATCTTGTGGTACACGTTGGTGGCGATGACGTAGGCATGGCGCATGCCGTCGGGCAGCAGCAGCTCGACATGTTCCACCACGTTGTGCACGGCGCTGGCCAGCGACTCGACCTTGCGCACCCGCTCCACCCGCGCCTGGATGCTGCCCTGGGCGAACATGGCCTCGAAGGCCGCCCGGATGGCGCCCGCGCCCACCAGGCGGGGGCCGCCGGGGTGCACGCAGACGATCTCGTCCTCGTCGGCCCAGCAGGCCATCAGCTGTTCGATGTCGCCTTTCTGCAGGGCTTCGTAGAAAGAGGCTTCGATGTCGTCGGCGCTGCCACCAACCGTGGCGGCGTGCAAGGGAGCTTTGGGCATGGCGCGGGGGAAAAATGGTTCCGGCGAAGAGGTGTGGATTTTGCCCCGGAAACCCGCCCCCGCGCGGCGGGAGGGACTGGACCCGCCATGGCAGCGCCGTGTTTCCCAGCGACAATGCGGCCTCCTCATGCCGCATTTTGGAGACCGTATGCAACGCTGGTTCCTCATCCTCTTCACCGCCCTGGCCCTGACCGGCTGCGGCTACAACGACTTCCAGCGCCTGGACGAACAGAGCAAGGCCGCCTGGAGCGAGGTGCTGAACCAGTACCAGCGCCGCGCCGACCTGATCCCCAACATCGTGGCCAGCGTGAAGGGCGAGGCCAATTTCGAGCAGGATACGCTGACCAAGGTGGTGGAAGCCCGCGCCAAGGCCACGTCCATGCAGGTGACGCCCGAGACGCTGAACAACCCCGAGGCCTTCGCCAAGTTCCAGGCCGCGCAGGGTGAACTCAGCAGCGCGCTGAGCCGCCTGATGGTGACGGTGGAGAAGTACCCCGACCTCAAGGCCAACCAGGGCTTCCGCGACCTGCGCGTGCAGCTCGAAGGCACCGAGAACCGCATCACCGTGGCGCGCAACCGCTACATCGACACCATCCAGGAATACAACGTGCTGGCCCGCAGCTTCCCCACCAACCTGACCGCCAAGGCCTTCAGCTACGCACCCAAGCCCAGCTTCACGGTGCAGAACGAAGCGCAGATCTCCACGCCGCCCACGGTGGATTTTGGTGGCGCGAAGAAGTAAGAATTAATAACCTAATATGCCACTAGCCGGCTTCTGGCAGTCATTCCTAGCTATTGTTTTTGCAATAGCGGCGGCTGGTGCGTGGGCGCAGCCGGTGCAGCCCGTGCCGGCACTGACTGCGCGGGTGATCGACCAGACAGGCACCCTCGACGCCAACCAGCGTGCGGCGCTGGAGGCCAAACTCGCCGCACTCGAAGAGGCCAAGGGCTCCCAGGTGGTGGTGCTGATGGTGCCCACCACCGCTCCCGAAGACATCGCCAGCTACGCCAACCGGGTGGGCAACGCTTGGAAGATCGGCCGCAGGGACGTGGGTGACGGCGTGCTGCTGCTGGTGGCCAAGAATGACCGCAAGATGCGCATCGAGGTAGCCAAGACACTGGAAGGTGCGATTCCCGACGTGCTGGCGGCCCGCATCATCGACGAGACCATGAAACCCCTGTTCCGCACGGGTGACTTTGCCGGTGGCATCAACGCCGCCGTGGGCCAGATCACCGGGCTGGTCGAGGGAGAGGGGCTGCCCGCACCTGAAGGAGGGGCGGCGCAATCCAACGAAAACACCCGAGGGAACTGGCAAGACCTGGCCATCTTCCTCTTCGTGGGGGTGCTGGCCGGCGGCACCATCGTGCGCTCCATCTTCGGCAACAAGCTCGGCCCCCTGATCATGGGTGGGGCTGCCGGAGTGGTCGCCTATGTGGTCACCGCCAGCATCACTATTGCCGCCATCGCAGGCATCGCTGCCCTGGTGGTCACGCTGGTGGGCGCAGCCGGCGGGGTAATCACCCCCACGCGGCGCGGCCGTGCCGGCGGGGGCTGGAGCAGCGGCGGCGGTGGTGGTGGCTGGAGCAGTGGCGGTTCGTCGGCCGGCGGCGGATTCAGCTCGGGCGGTGGTGGTGACTTTGGGGGCGGCGGCGCCTCGGGGGACTGGTGATGGACAGCTGGTGGACCCGATTCTTCCGCGTGCTGCGCCACCGCAGCCTGGACCTGCGCGACACCCAGCGCGCCATTCCGCCCGACATGGTAGAGCGCCTGATGGCGCGGGTAGCGGCCAGCGAGCAGCGCCACACCGGCGAGATCCGCATCTGCGTGGAAGCCAGCCTGCCCAGCAGCTACCTCTGGCGCGGCGCCAGCGCACGCGAGCGCGCGGTGATGATGTTCAGCAAGCTGCGGGTGTGGGACACCGCCCGGAACAACGGCGTGCTGGTCTACCTGATGCTGGCCGACCACGCCATCGAGCTGGTGGCCGACCGGGGCATAGCCGCCCACGTGCCCACCCGGCACTGGCAGGACATGGTGGCCCGCATGGCCAGCGCATTCCGCGATGGCCGCTATGAGGATGGGCTGACGCAGGCGCTGGAAGAGGTGTCGGCGGTGCTGGTGGAGCATTTCCCCGCAGTGGACGCCACGGGTGCGCCGCAAGCCAACCCGAACGAGCTGCCGGACGCACCGCTGCTGGGCTGAAGTACGCTGCATCAAATGCATTTTCGATAGCAGCCTACCGGCATCAGTGGGTCGTTTAGCGCGGCTTCGATACAGAAAAAGCCATAAAAAAACCGCCCGAGGGCGGTTTTTCTGCAGGCACGGTAGGCGCCTGTTATTTCTTGTCGCGGTACTTGCGCAGCGCAGCGATCTGGGCTGCCATGACGGCCAGCTCGGACTGGGCCTTGGCCAGGTCCACGTCGCTCTTGGCGTTCTTCAGGGCCTCTTCGGCGGCGGCGCGGGCCTTGTTGGCCTTCTCGTCGTCCAGGTCCTTGCCACGGATGGCGGTGTCGGACAACACGGTCACGCAGTCGGGCTGCACTTCCAGGATGCCGCCGGCCACGAACACGAATTCTTCGTTGCCGTCCGCCGTCTGGATACGCACCGAGCCGGGCTTGATGCGCGTGATCAGCGGGGTGTGGCGCGGCTTGATGCCGAGCTCGCCGGCTTCGCCGGGCAGGGCCACGAAGGTGGCTTCGCCCGAGAAGATCAGCTCTTCCGCACTGACGACGTCAACATGGATGGTTGCCATCTGGTTTCCTTCAAAAAGCGTGGAGAAAATGAACTGAATTCACCGGTCACGGGGCTCACACACCTGCGGTGGTGGCGCCCCGTGGGGTGCATCAGGCCAGCTTCTTGGCCTTCTCGAAAGCCTCGTCGATGGTACCGACCATGTAGAACGCCTGTTCTGGCAGGTGGTCACATTCGCCGCCGGTGATCATCTTGAAACCACGGATGGTTTCAGACAAAGGCACGTACTTGCCGGGCGAACCCGTGAACACTTCAGCCACGTGGAACGGCTGCGACAGGAAACGCTGGATCTTCCGGGCGCGGGCCACAGCCAGCTTGTCTTCCGGAGCCAGCTCGTCCATGCCCAGAATGGCGATGATGTCGCGCAGTTCCTTGTAACGCTGCAGCGTGCCCTGCACGGCACGGGCCGTGTTGTAGTGGTCTTCGCCCACCACGTTCGGGTCGAGCTGACGCGAGGTCGAGTCGAGCGGGTCCACGGCGGGGTAGATACCCAGCGAAGCGATGTCACGGGACAGCACCACGGTGGAGTCCAAGTGGGCAAAGGTCGTGGCAGGCGAGGGGTCGGTCAAGTCATCGGCTGGCACGTACACGGCCTGGATGGAGGTGATCGAGCCCACCTTGGTGGAGGTAATACGCTCTTGCAGACGGCCCATTTCTTCGGCCAGCGTAGGCTGGTAGCCCACGGCGGAAGGCATACGGCCCAGCAGAGCGGACACTTCGGTACCGGCCAGCGTGTAGCGGTAGATGTTGTCCACAAAGAACAGCACGTCACGGCCTTCGTCACGGAAGGATTCCGCAATGGTCAGACCGGTCAAGGCCACGCGCAGACGGTTGCCCGGCGGCTCGTTCATCTGACCGTACACCATGGCCACTTTGGACTCAGGCAGGTTTTCCAGATTCACCACGCCGGAGTCGGCCATCTCGTGGTAGAAGTCGTTCCCTTCACGGGTACGCTCACCCACGCCGGCAAACACGGACAGACCGCTGTGCGCCTTGGCGATGTTGTTGATGAGTTCCATCATGTTCACGGTCTTGCCCACGCCGGCACCACCGAACAGACCCACCTTGCCGCCCTTGGCAAACGGGCAGACCAGGTCGATCACCTTGATGCCGGTTTCCAGCAGCTCCTGCGAGGGCGACAGTTCGTCGTACGCGGGGGCCTTGCGGTGGATGGAAGCGGTCAGCTCCTGACCAACGGGACCGCGCTCGTCGATGGGGCGACCCAGCACGTCCATGATGCGGCCCAGGGTGGCCTTGCCCACGGGCACAGTGATAGCAGCACCGGTGTTCACCACGGTCAGGCCACGGCGCAGGCCGTCGGAAGAGCCCAGCGCAATGGTACGCACCACGCCGTCACCGAGCTGCTGCTGCACTTCCAGCGTCAGTCCGCCGCCTTCGTACTTCAGGGCGTCATACACCTTCGGCATCTGGTCGCGCGGAAATTCCACGTCCACCACGGCGCCGATACATTGAACAATTTTTCCTTGGGCTTGAGCCATTTTTTGCTCCAATTAGTTTGATTCTTGCAGTGGCGACGGGCGATCAGCCGCTGATGGCCGCAGCCCCGGACACGATCTCCGACAGTTCCTTGGTGATCGCTGCCTGGCGGGTCTTGTTGTAGACCAGCTTGAGCTCACCAATCACATTGCCGGCGTTGTCGGTAGCCGCCTTCATGGCCACCATCCGTGCGGAATGCTCGGAGGCCATGTTTTCGGCCACAGCCTGGTAGATCAGCGACTCGACGTAACGCACCAGCAACTCGTCGATCACGCTCTGCGCATCGGGTTCGTAGATGTAGTCCCAGCTGTGCTGGCCCGCATCGGCCTTGAGCGTATCCGCCTTCAAGGGCAGCAGCTGCTCGACCACCGGCTCCTGCTTCACCGTGTTGATGAACTTGGTGTACGACAGGTACACCGCGTTGATCCGACCCTCTGCGTATGCATCCAGCAGCACCTTGACCGGCCCGATGAGCTTGTCGAGGTGGGGGCGGTCGCCCAGCTGCGTGACATGCGACACCACCTTGGCGCCGATACGGTTCAGAAAACCCAGGCCCTTGTTGCCAATGGCCACGGCCTCTGCCGAAACGCCTTGCCCCTGCAGTTCACGCAGCTTGGTGGTAACGGCTCGCAACACGTTGGTGTTGAGGCCACCACACAGCCCCTTGTCGGTCGTCACCACGATGAAGCCAGCGACTTTGCCGTCGTTGGGTTTCATGAAGGTGTGCACGTACTCGGGGTTGGCCTTGCTCAGGTTGGCTGCGATGTTGCGGATCTTGTCGCTGTAGGGACGGGCCGCACGCATGCGGTCCTGGGCCTTGCGCATCTTGGACACGGAAACCATTTCCATGGCCTTCGTGATCTTCTTCGTATTTTCGAAGCTCTTGATCTGGCCGCGTATTTCCTTGCCTGTTGCCATAGTTGATTCCTTGTGTCGTCAGACCGGGTAGTTCAAGTCGTCAGGCGAAGGACTTCTTGAACGCGGTGATGGCGTTGGTCAACTCGGCTTCGGCATCCTTGTCCAGCGCCTTGCTCTGTTCGATCTTGTCGAGCAGGGCAGCGTAGCTGGTCTTCAGGAACTGGTGCAGGCCGTGTTCGAAAGGCAGCACCTTCTTCACGTCCAGGTCATCCATGAAACCCTTGTTCACCGCGAACAGCGTGGCACCCATCAGCGAGATAGGCAGCGGGCTGTACTGGGCTTGCTTGAGCAGTTCGGTCACGCGGGCACCGCGGTCCAGTTGCTTCTTGGTCGAGGCATCCAGGTCGGAAGCGAACTGCGCGAAGGCAGCCAGTTCACGGTACTGTGCCAGGTCGGTACGGATACCGCCGGACTGGCCCTTGATGATCTTGGTCTGTGCAGCCGAACCCACACGCGACACCGAGATACCGGCATTGATGGCGGGGCGGATACCAGCGTTGAACAACGAGGTTTCCAGGAAAATCTGGCCGTCGGTGATCGAGATCACGTTGGTCGGCACGAAAGCGGACACGTCACCGGCTTGCGTTTCGATGATCGGCAGTGCCGTCAGCGAACCGGTCTTGCCCTTGACTTCACCCTTGGTGAAAGCTTCGACGTAGTCGGCGTTCACACGGGCGGCGCGCTCGAGCAGACGGCTGTGGAGATAGAACACGTCGCCGGGGTAGGCTTCGCGGCCTGGCGGGCGACGCAGCAGCAGCGAAACCTGGCGGTAGGCCACGGCTTGCTTGGACAGGTCGTCATACACGATCAGGGCGTCTTGGCCGCGGTCGCGGAAGTACTCACCCATCGTGCAGCCGGAGTAGGCCGACACGTACTGCATGGCAGCGGATTCGGAAGCCGAAGCGGCCACCACGATCGTGTAGTCCATGGCGCCGGCTTGTTCCAGCGCGCGCACGACGTTCTTGATCGACGAAGCCTTCTGACCGATGGCGACGTACACGCAGGTCACGCCCTGGCCCTTCTGGGCGATGATCGCGTCGATGGCCACGGCCGTCTTGCCGGTCTGGCGGTCACCAATGATCAGTTCGCGCTGGCCACGGCCGATCGGCACCATGGAGTCGATGGACTTCAGGCCGGTCTGCAGCGGTTGGTCCACCGATTTACGGGCGATCACACCAGGTGCGACCTTTTCGATCACGTCCGTCAACTTGGCGTTGATGGGGCCCTTGCCGTCGATAGGCTGGCCCAGTGCGTTCACCACGCGCCCGATGAGCTCGGGGCCCACGGGCACTTCCAGAATACGGCCCGTGCATTTGACGGTGTCGCCTTCGGAGATGTGCTCGTATTCGCCCAGAATCACGGCGCCGACAGAGTCGCGCTCCAGATTCAGCGCCAGGCCGAAGGTCGGCACACCGTCCTTGGTGGCGGGGAATTCCAGCATTTCGCCGGCCATCACGTCGGACAGGCCATGGACACGGACGATACCGTCGGTCACCGACACCACGGTGCCCTGGTTGCGGATGTCCGCGCTGCCCGCCAGCCCTTCGATACGGCTCTTGATCAGTTCAGAAATTTCTGCGGGATTGAGTTGCATGACTCTTTCCTTCTTTCTTTGGTTAGCCGCGTCCCTGTGCGCCTTAGGCGCTCAGGGCCACTTTCATTTGTTCCAGACGGGCTTTGACGGACGTGTCGAGCACCTCGTCGCCCACCACCACCCGCACGCCACCGATCAGCGATGTATCCGGTTGCACGGACACATTGAGCTTGCGGCCGAAACGGCGTTCCAGCGTGGCGCCAAGGTCGGCCAAGGCTGCAGCGTCGATCGGGAAGGCGCTGAACACCACTGCATCCGACGAGCCGCCACGGGCGTTCTTCAGAGCGCGGAACTGCGCGGCGACTTCGGGCAAGGCTACCAGCCGGCCATTGTCGAGAATGGTCTGCAGGAAGTTCTTGCCGGTATCGGGCAATGCCGTCTTGGTGAGGCCCGCGATCAGGTCGAACACCTGTTGCGCTGCAACCTTCGGATTGGCGGCGAACTGCTGCAAGCGGGCATCCCCGGCAATCGCAGCAAGCTCGTCAACCCAGCCAGCGGTCTGGTCGAGGTCCACGCTGCCACTCTGGGTGACAGCCTTGAACAACGCCTCAGCGTACGGGCGGGCAATGGTGGCGAGTTCGGCCATGGTTGTCCTCAAACGTACGGTTTACAGCTCGGTCTTCAGGCGGTTCAGCAGGTCTGCATGGACGCCGGCATCGACTTCCTTGCGCAGAATCTGCTCGGCACCCTTGACGGCCAGCACAGACACCTGCTCACGCAGGGCTTCACGGGCCTTGACGGACTGCTGCTCGGCTTCCGCGCGGGCAGCGGCAACAATCTTGTTGCCTTCTTCCGTGGCGCGGGCCTTGGCCTCTTCGATGATGGCCTGGGCACGACGCTCCGCATCCGCCAGACGGCTCGCGGTCACATTGCGCGACTCGGACAGTTCCTTCTCGACGCGCTGGTTGGCAGCGGCGAGTTCGGTCTTGGCACGATCCGCAGCAGCCAGGCCCTCGGCGATTTTCTGGGCTCGTTCATCCAACGCCTTGGCGATGGGCGGCCACACGAACTTCATCGTGAACAGCACCAGCAGCAAGAAGACGATGGCCTGAACGAACAGGGTCGCGTTGATACTCACGGCAACACCTTTCTATGTGGGCGTTGAACGGAAGCTTAGGCCAGGACGAAGGGGTTGGCGAAAGCGAACAGCAGGGCGATAGCAACACCGATCAGGAAAGCAGCGTCGATCAGACCGGCCAAGATGAACATCTTGGTTTGCAGTTCGTTGATCAGTTCAGGCTGGCGGGCAGAGGACTCGAGGAACTTGCCACCCATCAGGGCGATACCGATAGAGGCACCGATCGCGCCGAGACCAACGATCAAACCACAAGCCAGAGCGACGAGACCGAGAACGTTTTCCATGATGACTCCTTTAGGACAGATTAAAAAAAGAAAAAACCGAAACGAAAACTTTAGTGAGCTTCATGCGCCTGGCCCAGATAGATCAGGGTCAGCATCATGAAAATGAAGGCCTGGAGCGTGATCACCAGAATGTGGAAGATCGCCCAGATGGTGCCGGCGATGATGTGCCCGATAGGCATCAGCACCCCCGTCAACGACAGCGCCGCCGCACCACCCATGAGTGCGATCAGCATGAACACCAGCTCGCCGGCATACATGTTGCCGAACAGCCGCATACCGTGGGACACCGTCTTGGCCAGGTATTCAATCACTTGCATCAGCAAATTGATGGGCCAGAGTACGGGATGGGCACCAAATGGTGCGGTGATCAACTCATGGCCCCAACCGCCCAGACCCTTGATCTTGACGCTGTACACCAGGCACAGGAACAACACGGCGGTGGACAAACCCAGGGTGGTCGAGAGGTCGGCCGTGGGAACCACACGCATGTAGGCATGGGCAGGGTCATGGCCTGCAGCGCCGTGGGCCATCGCCCAGATCTGCGGCAGCAAGTCCACAGGCAACATGTCCATGGCGTTGAGCAGGAAAATCCAGACGAACACGGTCAAGGCCAGAGGGGCGATGAAACGGCGGCTGCGTTCATTGTGGATGTTGGCCTTGGTCTGGTTACCGACCATCTCCACCAGCATTTCGACGGCAGCCTGGAAGCGTCCAGGCACACCGGCATGCGCCTTGCGGGCGGCAAGCCACAGCACAAAACAACCGATCACACCAATCACCAGGGCGGTGAGGATCGAATCGAGGTTGATGACAGAAAAATCAACAATCTTGGTCTGCTTGACCGACTGGAAATCTCTCCAGGTGACCTGCCAATGGGTCAAGTGGTGAACGATATATTCACTGGCGGTGGGTGCGTGTCCTTCTGCGGCCATCTCAGGTATTTCCTTCAGTTCTTCACAAGCAGTTCGTTCAATCCAGCTTCGATCTTCTGGACTGCACGACCAGTGCAATCCAATATGTCTTCATGGTGAGCACCATGCCTGCAATCAATGCAAGCCAGCTCAACCCGCCGACCACCCTGGGCGCTGCCACCAACATGGCAATCGTCAGGACAATCTTGACCATCTCCCATCCGAAGAACCCCAGCATGGCAATGCCGGGATTCGACCTGTTTTTGTGGCGCATCACGCCGCGTGCGAACAAGGCAGCGGGAATAACCACCGCCAATGCACCGTAACCTGCGGACCATGCCGCACTTTGCCGACCCGTCAGCGCCCAGGCAACCAGTGCCACCAGGACACCCATCAGCGCCTGGGCGGCGATCACTCGCCAGACCGACACCTCGGGGTTCACTTCCCGCCACTGGCGCGCCTCATCGGCGGTCAAGGGCTTGAAATCGCTGTCCTGATCCTCATTTTCATGTTCCGGGGAGATTGTTTTCATTGTGTATGACACCCCGCTGACGGATCAGGAATTCCGACAAAGCCATTGATTATAAGTAAAAACCCGTGCGACTCCAGCTTTTGGTCCGCGCGCGGGCTTCAACGTGCCCGCCGCCCCTGCACAATGCGCCGCACCGTGACGTGTGACGAGGCCGGCAAAAGCCCGGTATTCAAAGGTAAATTGCTTCTGAATTTGCACCACATGCGTGCGCTGTGGTGATGCCCGCACTGCGGCAAAGTTGTCGTTTTGCGCCCACAATCATTCCTTCGGCGACACCTTCCCCGCAGCCATCCAAGGTCTTTCAGCATGAGCACACCATCCACCCCCGTGCCTCCCGGCACCCCTGATTCCATTGCAGACACCCGCAAGGAATCCCTCATCGAGTACCCCTCGCTGTTTCCCATCAAGATCATGGGAGCCAAGGCCGACGGCTTCGTCCACGCCATCACCCACATCGCCGAGCAGTTCGACCCCAGCTTCGACGCCAGCACCATCGAGCTGCGCCCCAGCAAGGCCGGCAACTACCTGGGCATCACCATCACGGTGACAGCCACCAGCCGCGAGCAACTCGATGAGCTCTACCGCACCCTGACCAGCCACCCCATGGTGAAGGTGGTGCTCTAAGTGGACTTGCGCCACCTGGGCCGTGCGGACTACGCGCCCACCTATGCCGCCATGCAGGCATTTACCGCGGCCCGGGCACCAGACACCCCTGACTCGCTATGGATATGTGAGCACAACCCCGTCTTTACACAAGGGCTGGCTGGCAAACCAGAGCATATTTTGCAGAGTGATGCCGCCATTCCTGTGGTGCAGACCAACCGGGGCGGACAGGTCACCTACCATGGCCCCGGGCAGGTGGTGGCCTACCCGCTCATCGACCTGCAGCGCGCCGGCTACTACGTCAAGGAATACGTCTACCGCATCGAA
>Ga0208693_1000564_pt1 | contig 29606 bp, 24 predicted proteins | sample AD_UKC071_MetaG_FD_184438 | JGI IMG/M metagenome (GOLD analysis project Ga0208693, IMG submission 184438) | Active sludge microbial communities of municipal wastewater-treating anaerobic digesters from USA - AD_UKC071_MetaG (SPAdes) (version 2) | ecosystem: Engineered > Bioreactor > Anaerobic >... | reverse complement strand
TCGCGACCGACGTGCCGGTTTGTGTTGCCTAGGGGGGATTGCCATTGCAAAGCTGGCGGACATGACCGGACCACGCATCCTGCTGATCGTCGGCGGCGGCATCGCCGCCTACAAGTCGTGCGAACTCATCCGCCTGATCCGCAAGGGCGGGGGCGAGGTGACCTGCGTGCTGACCGAGGGCGGCGCAAAGTTCATCACCGCCATGACGCTTGCCGCGCTCAGCGAGAATCCGGTGCACACCACGCTGTGGGATCTGACCAGCGAGATCGAGATGGGCCATATCCAGCTCTCGCGCTCCGCCGATCTGGTGGTGGTCTGCCCCGCGACGGCCGACCTGATGGCCCGGATGGCCCACGGCATCGCCGACGACATGGCGACCACCCTGCTGCTCGCCACCGACAAGCCGGTGCTGGCCGTGCCCGCGATGAACGTGCGGATGTGGGAACACGCCGCCACCCAGGCCAATGTCCGCACCCTGATCGAGCGGGGGGTGACCGTGCTCGATCCGGACGAGGGCGCGATGGCCTGCGGCGAATACGGCCCCGGCCGCCTGCCCGAACCGCCCGCGATCTGGGCCGCGATCCGCGCCGCGCTGGGGCATGAGGCTCCGCCGGCGGGCGAGGCGGGGCCTGACCTTGGCGCCAGCGATGATCTTGGCGGCCTCAGCGCCGGCCTGATCCACCGCACCACCGTGTCGGACGCGGTGTTCGGGAAAGCGGGTGAGGGCGAAGCGCCGCTGGTGTCGCCCGAAGGGGCCGCAGCCGAAATCCCGCCTGCGGACCTGCTGCCGTCCGGCCCGCCGCTATCGCAGAAGGGCATGGCCAAGGCCGCGCCGCCGACCGATGCCCAGGCGATCAACCACCTTGTCGGCGATACCGCGCCGCCCGAACCGGCCGGCGACATGCTGGCCGACCTGCCGGTCGCTGACCTCCTGACCGGGCAGGGCGATTTTGAACCCGCACTGCCTATCGATGGCCCGCTGACGGGGCGCCATGTGCTGATCACTGCCGGCCCGACGCACGAACCGATCGACCCGGTGCGCTACATCGCCAATCGCTCGTCCGGCAAGCAGGGCTTCGCCATTGCCGGTGCCGTCGCCGCGCTGGGCGCGAGGGTCACGCTGGTGGCGGGGCCGGTGCACCTGCCCACGCCGCCGGGGGTTGACCGCGTGAACGTGGAAACCGCGCGTGACATGGCCGAGGCGGTCAAGCGCGCGCTGCCCGCCGACTGCGCGGTGATGGTTGCCGCCGTGGCCGACTGGCGGACAGTGGACGTCGCGGCCGAGAAGATGAAGAAGCGTGGCTCCGCCCCGCCGGCGCTGCTGCTGACCGAGAACCCGGATATCCTCGCCACCGTTTCGGTCAGCGACAAGCGCCCGAAACTGGTGGTCGGCTTCGCCGCCGAGACCGAGAAGGTGATCGAACACGCCACCGAAAAGCGCCGCCGCAAGGGCGCCGACTGGATCGTTGCCAACGACGTGTCGGGCGACGTGATGGGCGGGGAAGTCAACGCGGTCCACATCGTCACCGGAGCAGGCGTCGAAAGCCTGCCCGAAATGCCCAAGGACCAGGTCGCCATGGCCCTTGCCGAAAGGATTGCCGATGCACTCGCCGCCAAGTGACGTTCCGGTGCTGGTGAAACGCCTGTCCCACGGCGAGGGGCTGGACCTGCCCGCCTATGCCACGAACGGCGCATCCGGCATGGACGTCGTCTCGGCCGAGGAAGTCACGATCCCGCCGGGCGGCCGCCACGCGGTTGCCACCGGCCTCGCGCTGGCCATTCCGCCGGGCTACGAGATCCAGGTGCGGCCACGCTCCGGCCTGGCGCTCAAGCACGGGATCACCGTGCCCAACACCCCCGGCACGATCGACAGCGACTATCGCGGCGAACTGAAGATCATCCTGATCAACCACGGCCAGCAGCCCTTCGCCATCCTGCGCGGCGACCGCGTGGCCCAACTGGTGCTGGCCCCCGTGACCCGCGCGGCCTGGGTAGAGGCCGAACACCTCGACGAGACGGCGCGCGGTGACGGTGGGTTCGGCTCCACCGGCGGCGTGGCCGCGCTGGGGAACTAGGGGCACCAGCACCTGCTATCGTCATTGCTTCGCTGCGCTCGCAATGACGATCCGTGTGAGTGGCACGTATTGCACCAAAAAGGCGGGCCAGTTGCCTGACCCGCCTTCCTCGGTGAACCATTAAACGCGCGTGCCTGTGATCAGTTCCGGCGCTTTTCCGGAGCCACGCTGATCCGCACGGTTTCTCCCGAATTGCCCGGGAAGTTGGTGAACATCGCCTCGACCAGGTTGGGCACCAGATAGGGCAGGCGGTTGGAGGTCGATGCGGCCTCGGCCTTGCCTTCGAACAGGCGCTGGCCATCGGCGCGGCGATCGATCTTCAGGCTGATCCCGCTGGTGTAGACGATATAGCGTTCAAACCCGTTGTCGAACCACGGATCGTACCAGCCAAAGCCCCAGGCGCCCATCGGGTAATAGCTGCGCGGGTGATAGAAGCCGCGTCCGCCCCAGTAGCCATAGCGGGGATAGCCGTACCACGGGCCCCAGAACGGTTCGGGCGTCATGGTCTGGCGGATCCGTTCGCGTCCCTTGTCGACGCCGTAATCGAAGCGGACGATCAGCTGCGCGGCATCGGGGCTCGACGGGGTATAGCCGATTGCGGCGAGGCGCTGCTCGACCAGCCGCGCATATTGCGTGAACTCGATTCCCCCGGCCAGCGCCGGATCGTCAGCCACCACGGCAAAGGTCTGGCCCTGCGGCACCGGCAGCTGGTTCTGGAAGCGCGATACCTTGGCGTTGAAGGGCGTGGCGCAGGCCGCCAGCGCGGCCAGCATCAGGGGCACCAGTGCGGCTTTCAGCCAGCGGAATGGTGTGTGTTCAGACATGACCCGGTTCTCCTTGCGCCGTGCGCGCGATTCGCCCCACGAACGGCGGAAAGTGTAAGGATTGCGGCGAAGCTGCGCCACAGGGTCTGAATGGGCGTTGAATGGTGACCGATGACACCCGCTTCGTCGCCCCGGACTTGATCCGGGACGACGGAAGACGGGTGGGCTTAGCGCACCAGTCCCAGCGCCTCGTAGGTCCGCGCCAGGGTCGGCGCGGCAAGGGTGCGGGCCTTGTCCGCGCCCTTGGCGAGGATCTGGCCCAGCGCGGCGCGGTCCTGCCGCAGCTCCACGAAGCGGGCGTTGATCGGCGCGAGGCTTTCGACCAGCAGTTCGCCCAGAGCCGGCTTGAACTTGCCAAAGCCCTGTCCCCCGAATTCCGCCAGCACCGCCTCGACCGTGCTGCCCGCCATCGCCGCGTAGATGCCGACCAGGTTGGCGGCTTCCGTCCGGCCTTCGAGGCCCGCCTTCTCGCTGGGCAGGGCTTCGGGGTCGGTCTTGGCCTTCTTGACCTTGTTCATCAGCGTGTCGGCATCGTCGGTCAGGTTGATCCGGCTCATGTCCGAAGGGTCGCTCTTCGACATCTTCGAGCTGCCGTCACGCAGGCTCATGATCCGGGCGGCCTCGGGCGGGATGATCGGATCGGGCAGGGTGAACACCGGCGCGTCCGAGCCATCTGCATTGCCTGGCGCGAAGTCGTTGTTGAACTTCTGCGCGATGTCGCGGGCCAGTTCCAGGTGCTGCTTCTGGTCCTCGCCCACCGGCACGTGGGTCGCCTGGTACAGCAGCACGTCGGCGGCCTGGAGCACGGGATAGGTGAACAGCGCGACCGACTGGCCTTCGCGGTTCTTGCCGGCCTTGTCCTTCCACTGGGTCATGCGGTTCAGCCAGCCCATGCGCGCTGTGCCTGCCAGCAGCCATTGCAGTTCCGCATGGGCGGGAACCTGGGTCTGGTTGAACAGCACCGACTTGTCGGGATCAATCCCGCAGGCGACCAGCGCGGCGGTCATCTCATAGGTGTTGGCGGCAAGTTCCGCCGGAACGTGCGGCATCGAGATGGCGTGAAGGTCCGCCAGGAAATAGAGGCTCTGCCCGCCGCCCGCCGCGACCTCGTCCTGCATGCGCACCCAGTTGCGGATCGCCCCGAGGTAATTGCCAAGGTGGAGATTGCCGGTGGGCTGGATGCCGGAAACGATGCGCATGGGGTGTTACTCTACTTCGAGGATCTCGTCGTCGGCCCTCGTGCGGGGCTGACGGCGCCGCCTTAGCTGGGCAAGCACCGACTTGTCGACCGCCCCGGTGGCAAAGGCGCCCGCCGCGAAGACCGCGAGGCCCACCAGGACCAGCGCGGCGAGCGACCAGATCCGCTCCAGCCAGGTCCCACCGTAATAGGCCGCGAGGTGCGGCATCATCCACCACAGCACGGCTGCCATCGCCGCCGTCGCCACCAGCTGGCGGGCGACCCGGCCGGCAAGCGGCAGGGTGAAGCGGAACCAGCCGCGCCGGTGAAGCATGGCATAGAGCAGCAGGCAGTTGAGCGTGGCCGAGCAGGCGGTCGCCGCCGCAAGGCCGACGATCCCGTACTGGCGCACCACCCACAGGTTGAGCGCGATGTTGAACAGCAGCGATACCAGCGCGGTCCACACCGGGGTGCGGGTATCCTCGCGCGCGAAGAACCCGGGGTTGAGGATCTTGACGATGACATAGGCCGGCAGGCCTGCCACCAGCGCGACGACGATCTGGGCCATGATCGCCCCGTCGGCGGGCGTGAACTTGCCGCCCACAAAGAAGGCCGTACAGAACGCGGGCGCGCAAACCGCCAGCGCGGCGGCGGCGGGCAGGGTCAGCAGGGTGCCGATCTCGAAGGCGCTGGATTGCAGCCGCTGCGCCTCTGCCGCCTCGCCGGTGTGGATGTGGCGCGCCAGCATTGGCAGGATCGCCGTGCCCAGCGCGATGCCGACGATCCCCAGCGGCATCTGGTTGAGCCGGTCGGCCAGCTTGAGCAGGGTCAGCGATCCCTGCGGCAGCGAGGTGGCGAAGAAGGTGTCGACGAACTGGCTGATCTGGTAGATCCCCGCGCCGAAAGTGGCGGGCAGGATCAGCAGGCCCAGCCGCTTCACTTCCGGCGTGAGGCGCGGCATCCGGATGTGCAGGCGCACCTGCGCGCGGCGGGTTTCCCACCACAGGTAGAGGAACTGGCCAATGCCCGAGATGGCGACCGCCACGGCCAGCGCCGTGGCGACGATGGTGTCATCCCCGCTGTCGCCGCGCAGGTAATCGCCGGTCAGGATTCCGGTGATCAGGAACAAGTTCAGCAGCACCGGCGCCAGCGCGCCCGGGCCAAACCGCGAGCGCGCGTTGAGCAGGCCCGACAGCATCGCCACCAGGCTGATGAAGAACAGGTAGGGGAAGGTGATCCGGCTTAGCAGGACCGAAAGTTCGAACTTGCCCGCGACGTTCGCATAGTCGCTGGCCAGCGCCCAGACGATCCCAGGCATGAACACCATGGCCAGCGCACTGAAGGCCAGCAGCACCCAGACGAACACCGACAGGACATCGCCCGCAAAGCGGTTCGCCTCTTCCTCGCCGCCTTCACCGTGCAGCGCGCGGCTGTACATCGGCACGAAGGCGACGCTGAAGGCTCCTTCCGCGAACAGCCGGCGGAACGTGTTGGGCAGGGTGAACGCCAGCTGGAAGGCGTCAGCCGCCAGCCCCGCGCCCAGCACGCGGGCCAGCAGCATGTCGCGCGCAAAGCCGAACACGCGGCTGATCGCGGTCAGCCCGCCGATCGTGCCGACGTTGCGGATCAGGCTCATGCGCACTCCCTCCTATGCGCAGCGCCGGAGCGCGGAAGCAGGGCGCGCGGGATCAGGCCTGGCCGGCCGGCGATTCCGCGTCCACCGCCTGGTCCTGCTGCGCGGCGAGCTGCTGCAGGTAGATGCCGTTGAAATCGACCGGTTCCAGCAGCAGCTGCGGGAACCCGGCGGCGCGCACGGCATCGCCGATCACCTGGCGGGCGAAGGGGAACAGGATGCGCGGCGCCTCGGCATAGGTGAAGGCGTGCTTCTGCGCGTCGTCCAGGTTGCGCATGCCGATCAGCGCGCAATAGGACAGGTCGACGATGAACGCGGTTCCGGCCTGCCCGCGCGAGCGGACCTCGACCTTCAGTTCCACTTCCGACACTTCGTCGCTCAGGTTGCGGGCGCCGATGTTGAACTGCACGTCGATCTGCGGCGGGTCCTGCCACTGGAACGAATCCGGGGCGTTGGGATTCTCGACCGAGAGATCCTTGACGTACTGCGAGATGATGCCGGCCGAGGGCAGGGTGTCCGCTCCGTTGGGCACGGGGCCGTCCTGGGTCAGGTCGGTGATGATGTTGCCTTCGTCGGCCATGGCGGTCTGCCCTTCGTCTGGAAAATGGACTGCAATTGCGGTTTGGTCGCGCGCCTAGCAGGCCCGCACGGCGGCGGCAAGGATGCCACAGACTCGTCGCAAAAATTGCACGTGATCCTGCGTCCACGCGTTGTTCATTTGTCAATCCTACCTATCTGGTCTTAAGAGTAACGCTGCGCCGCCAACTGCGGCAGGGACTGGAACGTGGAAAAGACCGTCGAAATCGTCATCCTCGCCATGATCGCGGCCTTCCTGGGTCTGCGGCTCTATTCTGTGCTCGGTCGCCGGGCAGAGCGCGAGGAACAGCCACGGCTGGAACCGAAAGGCGAGGCGCCGGCCCGCGCGGCGCGGCCCGAAATGGCCGAGCGGGGCATGGCGCAGGCGCAGCCCCGCGCGATCGTGCCGGGAGTGACCCCCGCGATCGAGCGCGGCATCCGCGAAATTTCGGCGGCAGACCGCCAGTTCGACATGCTCGCCTTTCTCGACGGAGCGAAGGGCGCCTACCGGATCGTGCTGGAAGCCTTCTGGAAGGGCGACCGCGAGGCACTTGCCCCGCTGACCGACCCGCACGTCCACGCGGCCTTCGCCAGCGCGATCGACGCGCGCGAGGCGGCGGGCGAGAAGCTGGAGAACCGGCTGGTGCGGATCGAGGATGCGGTAATCGTCGCCGCGTCCTACCAGGCACCGCTGGCGCGCATCACCGTACGCTTCACTGCCGACATCGCCGCCGTCACCCGCAACGCCGAAGGACAGGTCGTGGCCGGTTCGCTCCACGACGCGGTCGAGGCACGCGACATCTGGACCTTCGTGCGCGACACCCGCGCGCAGACGCCGGACTGGCAGCTCGAAGAAACCGACGAGGGCTGAGCCTGTGCCGGGGGGCAGGGGGCCGCGCCGGGTTGCGGCGCTCGCTGCGCTTGCCCTGCTGGCAGGGTGCGTGCGGATCGTCCCGCAGCCCGAGCCGCCTCCTGCGCCGCCACCCGTACCGCTTCCTGCACCGACAGCTTCGCCCGCACCGCCGATGGCAACGGCGCTCCAGGCCGGTGTTGCGCCCGGCCCTGCCGTCGCCAGCCTGCCGCTGAGCGCTGCCGAGGCAACGCGCGCGCTCGCCTCGTTCCGGGAGAGCTGTCCGCGCTTGCTCGTCCGGCCGGATGCCAGCGGCCTCACGCGCCCGGAGGACTGGCGCGAAGCCTGTACCGCGGCAGCGGGCTGGAGCAATGCGGATGCGCCGCGTTTTTTCACCAGCCTGTTCGAAGCCGTCCGCGTCGGACCGGGCAGCGCCTTCGCGACCGGATATTACGAGCCCGAGATCGCCGGCGTGCGGCAGAGGCAGCCGGGTTTCGACGTGCCGGTCTACGCTGTCCCCGCCGACCTGGCGCAGGCGCGGACGGAACACGCGGCGCCGACCGATCGCGGCACCCAGCCATGGGGGCGTTACGACGCCGAGGGCAGCTTCGTGAGCTATTTCGACCGCGCCGGGATCGAGGACGGGGCGCTGGCGGGCAAGGGACTGGAAATCGCCTGGGTGGCGGACCGGGTCGAGCTGTTCTTCCTCCAGGTCCAGGGCTCAGGCCGGCTGCGCGCGCCTGACGGCAGCGTGATCCGGATCGGCTATGCCGGGCGCAACGGCCATCCCTATACCGGGATTGGCAAGCTGCTGAACCAGCGCGGGCTGCTGGGCAGCGCGCCCGGGCAATATCCCGGATCGATGCAGGGGCTGAAGCGCTACCTGCGCGACAATCCCGAGGCCGGCCGCGCGCTGATGCGCGAGAACCGCAGTTACGTGTTCTTCCGAGAGGTGATCGGCGACGGCCCCCTCGGCTCGCTGGGCGTGCCGGTGCGCCCGCGCGCAAGCGTGGCGGCCGATCCCGCCTTCGTGCCGCTGGGCGCGCCGGTCTGGCTGGCGCTCGACAGGGCCGAGGCAAGCGGGCTATGGATCGCGCAGGACACCGGCGGCGCGATCCGCGGCGCCAACCGCTTTGACACCTTCTGGGGCGCGGGCGAAGATGCCGCGATCATTGCCGGTGGCATGGCGGCGCGCGGGCAGGCCATGATCCTGCTGCCGCGCGGTGCGCTTGAGCGGCTGAAGGGCCACTGATGCGCCGGCAGCGCGGTCTGACGCCCGAGGAGGTGGACCTGTGGACGCGCGTCGCCCGCACGGTGCGCCCGCTCCATCCTCAGCCCAAGTCCGCGCCGGCGGCGGTGCCTGCCGCCGCCGTCCTCGCTCCGCCGCCGGCGCCGCGTCCGAAGGGGCGGGTGCCCGCGCCGCTTCCGCCGCCGGTCCCGCGCCCGGCCGATCCGCGCGCGCTTGACCGGCACGGGCTCGATGCCTCGTGGGAAAAGAAACTGACGCGCACCGGGATCGATCCGGATTTCACACTGGACCTCCACGGCCACAGTCTGGCCGCCGCGCATTCGCGGCTGGATCACGGACTGTCACTGGCGATGGCCCAGCGGGCGCGGGTGGTGCTGGTCATCACCGGACTGCCCCGGGCGGCAGAGGCCGCCGATCGCGGCGACCGGCGCGGCGCGATTCGCGCCAAGCTGATCGACTGGCTGGCCGCCGGCCCCCACGCCTCGCGCATCGCCGCCGTGCGCGGCGCCCACCGCCGCCACGGCGGGGCAGGGGCGGTTTACGTGATCCTGAAGCGGCTGAAGTAGGGGATTTTTTCGCCTCGCGGCGGTGCGGGAAGCCCATCCGGGCCTTCCTTGCCACACCAGCCTGCTCCCCCGGCGAGTCTTTTGTCGGGTGCGCTTTCGACATCCGTCGAAAGCTTGGCCTTGCCGGCCCACTCCCCCGGCCCGACCACCCACAGAGTACCATGAATGGGTGGTCGGGCCGGGGGAGTGGGCCGGCAAGGCCAGGGAAGCCCGGACGGGCTTCCCGCACCGCCATAAGGCGGACAAAAAGACGCCCCCGCACCGGGTGGTGCGGGGGCGGCAGGGAGGAAGAGGGAAGAGTGCTTAGAAGTTGATCGTGCCGGTCACGAAGATCTGGCGCGGGTTGCCGTAGAACGCGGTCAGCACGCCTTCCTTGCCCAGCGCCGGAACCAGTGCCCCGGTCGAGGTGGTGGTCAGCGCACCGGTGGTCGCGTTGGCGGCCATGAAGGTGTAGCCCGAGGTCTTGTACTGCTTGTCGGTCAGGTTCTTGCCGAAAACGCCCAGCGACCAGCGATTATCCGGTGCGCGATAAACGATGCTGGCGTCGAACAGCTGATAGGCAGGCTGATCGAGGTAGGGGTTGGGAACCTCGAACTGGTAGGTCTTGCTCTTGAACGACATCCCGCCGGAGAGGTTCAGCTTGCCGCCCGCCAGGTCCATTGCATAGTCAAGGCTGGCGCTGCCCGACCAGGTCGGGGTGTTCTGCACCTTGCGGAACGCGGCCACGTCGGTCGGCACGTTGCCGATGTTGGTGATGTACTTGGTGTATTCGGCATCGATGTAGCCCAGCGAACCGGTGAAGGTCAGCGAGCCGGTATCGGTCTGGAGCAGCTTGGCGCGGGTTTCGATCTCGAAGCCCTTCATGCGCGCCTTGCCCGCGTTGGAAACCACGCCGCAGAAGGTGGAGATACCGCCCGCGTTGCATGCGACCGAGCCGGGGATCTGGACGTCGGTGTAGTCCATGTAGAACGCGGCCAGCGCGATGTAGACGCGGCGGTCGAACAGGTCGGCCTTGTAGCCCACTTCATAGCTGTCGACCGTTTCCGGGCGGAAGCTGAGGAAGCTGGCGATTTCCGCCTGCGACTTCACGCCGTCGTTGTCGAGGTCGACCGCGTTGACGCCCACGCCGCGCGGATCGAACCCGCCGCCCTTGAACCCTTGCGTGAACGAGGCGTAGATGTTGCTGTCAGGCGTCGGCTGGTAGTTGACCGCGATCTTGGGCGTGAACTTGCGGAATTCGCTCTGCCCGCGGAAGTCGGTCTGCGCCGCACCGAACGCCACACCCGCGCTGCCGAACACCGGGGAGCCGCCGTTCAGGTAGTTCTGGCGCAGGATGTAGGCGCTGCGCTGGTCATAGGTGTAGCGCCCGCCGATCGACAGCTTGAGCTGGTCGGTAACGTCCACCGTGAAGTCCGCGAAGGCGGCGAAGGTGTCGGTCTTGACGTCGGCGTTGGTATAGGCCGCCAGCAGGAAAGGTGCGGGATAGGCGGTGTAAAGGCGCGATTCGAACTGGGTCAGCGCGTTGGCGTGCAGGTAATAGATGCCGACCAGGCCGTTGATCCGGTCAGAGCTGAACAGCGCCTGGACTTCCTGGCTGAACTGGTCGTTGCGGTAGATTCCCGGCACGTCGAGGTCGGCGCTGGGCAGGGCGTCGAAGTCGATCGGGCTGGTCGAATCGTCCTTGCGGTAGGACGTGATCGAGCGGAGCATCAGCCAGTCGGTCGGCTCGCCTTCCATGAACAGCGAGGTGCCCCAGGCCTTCACTTCCTGTTTGGGCGTCAGCAGCGCGCCGCGGGTGTCGTAAACATCGGCCAGCACCGGAAGCAGCGACTGCTGCGACGGGATCAGGCGGTGGCCGCCGCGCGGCAGCGAGTTGTCCTTGGTGTAGTCGCCCGACACGCGCGCGAAGAAGTTGGTCGCGTGGACTTCCAGCGTGCCGCGCGCGGCCCACACGTCCTTGTTGTAGTTTTCCTGGCCGGTGGTCAGGTTGGTGCCGAACCCGCCGCGCGAAAGCCGCGCGACCGATCCGCCGACGCGGATCACGCCCGAACCGATCGGGGCGCTGGCGGTGATCACGCCGTCGGCCTGGTCATAGCTGCCATAGGTGGCGCGGGCGGAAACGTGGGCCACGTCGTCCAGGCGCTTGGTCACGTACTTGACCGCGCCGCCGACCGTGTTGCGGCCATAGAGCGTGCCCTGCGGGCCGCGCAGCACTTCGATGCGCTGGACGTCATAGATGTCGAGCACGGCAGCCTGCGGGCGGTTGAGGTAGACGTCGTCAAGGTAGATGCCGACGCCCTGTTCGAAGCCCGAGACAGGATCCTGCTGGCCGACGCCGCGGATGAAGGCGGACAGGGTGGAGTTGGTGGCGCGGCTGGCTTCAAGCGTCACGTTGGGAACGGTCTCGGCCAGGGCGGTGATGTCCATCGCACCCTTGGCGGCGAGCTGATCGCCCGAGATCGCCGAGATCGCGATCGGCACGTCGACCAGGTTTTCCTCGCGGCGGCGGGCGGTCACGACGATCGCGCCCTCGTCCTCGCTGGCGGTGGTGCCGGCGCTGTCCTGCGCAAAGGCGGGAACGGCGGTAAGGCTGATAATGGCGCTGGCGATCAGCGACGTACGGCTGAGAAGTGCGTGGGCACGCATGGCAGAGACCCTCCCTGGAAAACGTTATTCCCGGAAGCCTCCTCGCTCCCGGTCGTGGAATGCCTCTATTAAAAGTTGAACCAACTTTCAACTCCGCTATGCTGGTCGAGGGATTGGGGAGCGACAAAAGTGACTGAACGTGGCAGGGCGGCAACAGTCGCCCGGCAGCAGCCGGGGCGAAGCAAGGGGAAACCCATGGACGGAAGCGCAGCGCCACGCGTGCCGCGCGTGCCGCGCACCGAGCGTGGGCGGCGGACCCAGCGCGCGATTCTCGATGCAGCCGCCGCGGAGTTCGGCGAGAAGGGCTTTCACGAAAGCTCGATCGTATCGATCACGATCCGCGCCGGCGTGGCGCTGGGCAGCTTCTACACCTATTTCGAATCCAAGGAGGCGCTGTTCAAGGCGCTGGTGGCCGATATGTCGGGCAAGGTCCGCGATCATGTCGGCCCGGTGCTGCGCGAACACCTGGAGGAACAGCGCGGGGCGGTGGAGGGTGAAGGCGCCGCGCTCCACGCCTTTCTCGACTTTGCCCGCCACAACAAGGAAATCTACCGGATCATCGACGAAGCCGAATTCGTCGCCCCGGAAGACTGGCGCGCCCACTATGTCACCACCGCCACCCGCATCCTCGAACGGCTCCAGGCGGCCCGCGCGCGGGGCGAACTGGCGGTGGAGCCGGACGAGGTCCACGCCTGGGCGATCATGGGGATGAACGTGTTCCTGGGGCTGCGCTTCGGAGTGATGGACGGCGAGGCGGACCTTGAGCGGGTCGCCGCCATCGCCAATGCCCTGCTGCGCGACGGGCTGGGCTGACCTCTCCACCTGCGTCGTCCCGGAGTCGATCCGGGTCGACATCGCGCCCTCGCCCTTATCCGCTTGGCCTTGCCAGCCCGCCCGGCTATGCGCGCGCTCCATGTCCAATCGCCGCACCTTCGCCATCATCTCGCACCCTGACGCGGGCAAGACCACGCTGACCGAAAAGCTGCTGCTGCAGGGCGGGGCGATCCACCTTGCGGGCGAGGTCAAGGCACGCGGCGCGGCGCGGCGGGCGCGTTCGGACTGGATGAAGATCGAGCAGCAGCGCGGGATCTCTGTCACCTCGTCGGTGATGACCTTCGAAAAGGACGGAATCACCTTCAACCTGCTCGACACCCCTGGGCACGAGGACTTTTCCGAAGACACCTACCGCACGCTGACGGCGGTCGATTCCGCGATCATGGTGATCGACGCGGCCAAGGGCATCGAGCCGCAGACCCGCAAGCTGTTCGAGGTCTGCCGCCTGCGCTCCGTCCCGATCATCACCTTCGTCAACAAGGTCGACCGGGAGGGGCGCTCGGTGTTCGAGACGCTGGACGAGGTGGCCGATGCGCTGGCGCTCGATGTGGTGCCGATGGCCTGGCCGATCGGCATGGGCGGCGAATTCAGGGGCGTGCTCGATTTCGCCAGCGGCATGATCAGCCGTCCGGAAGGCGACAGCCGCGAGTTCCTGGGGCTGCGCGATGCCGTCACCGCTGACAACATCCCGGCGCAGATCGCCGAGGAGATCGAACTGGCCCAGGCCGGTTACGGCGATTTCGATGTCGAGGCCTATCGCCACGGCGACATGACCCCGGTCTATTTCGGATCGGCGCTCAAGAACTTCGGCGTGGCCGAACTGATCGACGCGATCGCCAAGTACGCGCCGCCGCCGCGCCCGCAGCCCAGCGAGGCCGGGGAAATCGCGCCCGAGGGCAAGGAAGTCACCGGCTTCATCTTCAAGGTCCAGGCCAACATGGACCCGCAGCACCGCGACCGGATCGCCTTCATGCGGTTGGTGTCCGGCACGTTCAAGCGCGGCATGAAGCTGACCCCGTCGGGCAGCGGCAAGCCGGTGGCGATCCATTCGCCGATCCTGTTCTTTGCCCAGGACCGCGAGATCGCGGACAGCGCCGAACCCGGCGACATCATCGGCATTCCCAACCACGGCACGCTGCGGGTGGGCGATACCCTGTCTGAGAGCAACAAGGTCCGCTTCACCGGCCTGCCCAACTTCGCCCCGGAAATCCTGCGCCGCGTCGCGCTGAAGGATCCGACCAAGACCAAGCAGCTGAGGAAAGCGCTCGATGATCTGTCGGAAGAGGGCGTGATCCAGGTGTTCTACCCGGAAATCGGCAGCCAATGGATCGTCGGCGTGGTCGGCCAGCTCCAGCTGGAAGTGCTGATTTCGCGGCTGGAGGCGGAATACAAGGTGGAGGCCGTGCTGGAAGGCGCGCCGTTCGATACCGCGCGCTGGATCAAGGGCAGCGAGGCGGCGTTGCGCCAGTTCGCCGATTTCAACCTGGCAAACCTGGCCAAGGACCGTGATGGAGATCCGGTCTTCCTCGCCCGCTCGGCCTGGGATGTCAGCTACCAGCAGGAACGGAACCCGGACCTGACCTTCTCGGCAACAAAGGAACGCTGACATCCCCGGCATTCCAGCGTCGTCCCGGGCTTGACCCGGGACCGCTGGCCGGACAGGTCTGCGGTTGCGGCCAAAGATCCCGGATCAAGCCTGTCCCGAGCGAGTCGAGGGGCCCGGGATGACGCAGGGGACCGCCCCCGGACGACGAAGGGTACCCGATGGAACTGACCTTCGCCAGCTACAACATCCACAAGGCCGTCGGACTTGACCGGCGGCGCGATCCCGACCGGATCATCGCAATCCTCAACGAGATCGGCGCCGACGTGGTGGCCCTGCAGGAGGCCGACCGGCGGCTGGGGCGGCGCGAGACGGTGCTGCCGCGCGCCCACATCGACGAATTCACTCCCTATCACGCCGTCCCGCTCAACCACCGCCCGGATTCGATCGGCTGGCATGGCAACGCGCTGCTGGTGCGCCGCGACATTGCCGTGGCCGAAGCTGGCGTGGTGCCGCTGCCCACGCTGGAGCCGCGCGGGGCGATCCGCGCCGACCTGATCCACGAAGGGCGCCGGTTCCGGGTGGTGGGCATGCATCTCGACCTGTCGGGCCTGCGCCGCCGCCACCAGGTCCGCGCGATCCTCGCCCACCTCGATCGCTGCGATGCACACTGCCCGACCGTGCTGATGGGCGATTGCAACGAATGGAGCCTCCAGCGCGGCGCCCTGGCCGAGTTCCGCGATCCGTGGCGGGTGCTCGCCCCGGGGCGCAGCTTCCCCTCGCGGCGGCCCGTCGCCCAACTCGACCGGGTGGTTCTGTCGCAGGAGTGGAATCTGCTCGAATCCGGCGTCCACCATTCGGCCCTGGCCGCGCGCGGATCGGACCATCTGCCCGTCTGGGCCCGGATCGGCTTGCCTAAAAATTAGGCACTTGCCCGGGAAACGGGCGGGCACTTAAAAGCGCGCGCAGTGCAGGGTTCTCCGAATGACTGAATTATAACGATAAATCCAGATTGGCACGCACCTTGCTAAGCTGACCCTGACCGGCATGGTGCCGGCACGTAATCAGGGGTCAGGCATGAAATTCATCATCGCCATCATCAAGCCCTTCAAGCTCGACGAGGTGCGCGACGCGCTCGGCACGCTCGGCGTGGCGGGGATGACCGTGACCGAGGTCAAGGGCTTCGGAAGGCAGAAGGGGCAGACCGAGATCTACCGCGGGGCGGAATATTCCACCAACATGCTCCCCAAGGTGAAGATCGAGATCGCCGTCAGCGATGCGCTGGCGCCGCAAGTGGTCGAAACCATCCAGCAAACCGCCAGCACGGACGCCATCGGCGATGGCAAGGTCTTCGTGCTCGATCTTGCCTCGGCCGTGCGCATCCGCACCGGCGAGACCGGGGACACCGCGCTGTGAGCGCCGCCAACAGGAGGGATATGACGATGATCCGCAAGCTGATCTGCGGCGCCGGAGCGGTCGGGGCCTCGCTGCTCACCGCCACCGCCGCCTTTGCGCAGGAGGCGGCCGCTGCCGCCGAACCGGCCGTCGAAGCTGTTGTCGACAAGGGCGATACCGCCTGGATGATGACCTCGACCGTGCTGGTCCTGCTGATGATCCTGCCGGGCCTGGCGCTGTTCTATGGCGGCCTGACCCGCACCAAGAACATGCTGGCGACCATGACCCAGATCGGCGCGGCGGCCTGCCTCGCCATGATCATCTGGGTTACCTATGGCTACGGCCTGGCCTTCGGGCCGGAAGGCAATGCCTATTTCGCCTGGGGCAAGTGGTTCCTCGCCGGGGTGACGCCGGACAGTCTGGCCGACACCTTCAGCGACGGCTTCAAGCTGCCCGAATACGTGTTCATCAGCTTCCAGATGACCTTTGCCGCGATCACCGTGGCCCTTGTGCTGGGTTCGGTGGTCGAACGCATCAAGTTTTCCGCGGTGATGGTCTTCGCCGCGATCTGGCTGACGATCGTCTACTTCCCGATTGCCCACATGGTCTGGGCCGCGGGCGGCAAGTTCTTTGAAATGGGCGCGCTCGATTTCGCCGGCGGCACCGTGGTTCACATCAACGCTGGTGTCTCGGCGCTGGTCGCGGCCCTGATCCTCGGCAAGCGCATCGGCTATGGCAAGGAAATCATGGCCCCGCACTCGCTGACCCTCACCATGGTCGGCACGGGCATGCTGTGGGTCGGCTGGTTCGGGTTCAACGCCGGTTCGGCGCTGGAAGCCAACGGTTCGGCCGCGCTCGCCATGATCAACACCTTCGTTGCCACGGCTGCCGGCGCGCTGGCCTGGATGGTCGCGGAAAAGCTGGCCGGTCACAAGGCCTCGGCGCTGGGCTTCTGCTCGGGCATCATCGCCGGCCTCGTCGCGGTCACTCCGGCGGCCGGCAACTCCGGCCCGATGGGCGCCATCATCCTCGGCGCGGTCGCCTCGGCCATCTGCTTCGTCGCCGTCACGGTGCTCAAGCCCAAGCTTGGCTATGACGACTCGCTCGACGCCTTCGGCATCCACGGCGTGGGCGGCATCGTCGGCGCCCTGGGCACGGCCATCGTCTATGCCCCTGGCCTGGGCGGCCCCGGCGACGGCTCGGTCTCGATCGGTGCGCAGCTCGGCATCCAGGCCGCAGCAACCGGCGCGACGATTGTCTGGGCCGCGATCGGCACGGCTATCGCCATCTACGCTGCCAAGGCGGTCACCGGCCTCAGGGTCACTCCGGAAGTCGAACGCGAAGGCCTCGACCTCGGCGAACACGGAGAGCGCGCCTACAACTACTGAGCGCTCCCACTACCAGCTTGGCGGGGTCGGGGCTCCTCCCTCTCCTCCTCCCCGATCCCGCCTACCCATGTTCCTCCTGCGAACATCAACTCAATGGGCCGGAGCCAGCCGCTCCGGCCCCTTTTTTGTTGGGTGCGCGGTGGATGATATTTCACGCAGAGACGCAGAGGACTCCCGCCGGGCCGAAGGCCCTGCCGTTCCCGTCATGCCTGCCGGGCACGCCGCGCAGGAGATCCAAGCGGCTTCGCCGCCAAATCTCTGCGTCTCTGCGTGAATCTTTAACCCGCCAGCGCGGCTTCGCTCTGGCCCATCAGCTCGGCGACGATCTCGGCCACCGGCTGTTCGCTGGTCACCATGCCGACCGACTGGCCGGCCATCAGCGAGCCGTTCTCCACATCGCCGTCGATCACCGCGCGGCGCAGGGCGCCGGCCCAGTAATGCTCGATCTGCAGCTGAGCCTCGCCCATCGCGATCTTGCCGTCATCCAGCAGCTGCGCAACCTCGCGCTGCTTGGCGGTGAACTCCTCGGTGCCCTTGTTTTTCAGCGCGCGCACCGGGATCACCGGCAGGCGCGGATCGACCTGGACCGAGGCGATGGCATCGCGCGCATTGGCGCGGAAGAAGGCCTGCTTGAACGCCGGATGGGCGATGCTTTCGGTGGCGCAGGCAAAGCGGGTGCCCAGCTGCACGCCGCTGGCGCCCATTTCCAGATAGGCCGCGATCATCTCGCCCCGGCCGATCCCGCCTGCGACGAAGACCACGTGCTCTTCCGCCAGCGCGGGGAGGAATTCCTGCGCCAGCACGCTGGTCGCCACCGGGCCGATGTGCCCGCCCGCTTCCGATCCCTCGATCACCAGCGCGTCCGCGCCGCTGCGCAGCAACTTCTTGGCCAGCGCGAGGGTGGGGGCGAAGACGAGGACTTTCCCGCCGAACGCCTTGATCGCCTCGACGCTGCCCTTGGGCGGGATGCCGCCCGCCAGCACGACATGGCCGACCTGGTGCTTCGCGCAGACCGCGATCAGATCGAACAGCATGGGGTGCATGGTGATCAGGTTGACGCCGAAGGGTTTGGACGTAAGCGCCCTGGTCGCCGCGATCTCGGCGTCGAGCAGTTCGGGGGTCATCGCCCCGCAGGCGATCACGCCGAACGCGCCCGCGTTGGAAATCGCGGAAACCAGATTGCGTTCCGACACCCAGCTCATCGCCCCGCACAGGATCGCATGATCGGTGCCAAGGAATTCGCGGCCGCGCTGCATCAGCGCGCTGGTCTTGTCGTACACGTGGTTCCCCCCGGTTGTCGTAACGTCGCTGCGCCTATAGGCATGGCGAAGCCGGTCGCCTAGCCCAAAGGGGGCAGTCGCCCGGGCAGCATTTAAATCTACTGTGACGATCATAAAAACAAATTTAATCGCTTTTGCCGAATAATCGTGCCGCGCTAGACAGCTTTCACGATTTGGCTCGCAAGGAGATCGCCATGAATGCTCCCTCCAAGTGCCCCGTCATGCACGGCGGCAATACCAGCATGAGCACTTCGCCCGCCGCCTGGTGGCCGAACGCGCTCAACCTCGACATTCTCCACCAGCACGACGCGCGCAGCAATCCGCTCGATCCCGGCTTCGATTACCGCGAGGCGGTGAAGGCGCTGGACTATGACGCGCTCAAGGCGGACCTGACCGCGCTGATGACCGACAGCCAGGACTGGTGGCCGGCCGACTGGGGCCACTACGGCGGCCTGATGATCCGCATGGCCTGGCACGCGGCGGGCACCTATCGCATCGCCGACGGGCGGGGCGGGGCCAGTACCGGCAACCAGCGCTTCTCGCCGCTCAATTCCTGGCCCGACAACGCCAATCTCGACAAGGCGCGCCGCCTGCTGTGGCCGATCAAGAAGAAGTACGGCAACGCACTGAGCTGGGCCGATCTGTTCATCCTGGCGGGCAATGTCGCCTACGAGACGATGGGCCTCAAGACCTTCGGCTTCGGCTTTGGCCGCGAAGACATCTGGGCGCCGGAAAAGGACATCTACTGGGGCGCCGAAAAGGACTGGCTGGCCCCCACCGGCAGCGAGGGCAACCGCTGGTCGGGTGAACGCGAGCTGGAAAACCCGCTGGCGGCAGTGATGATGGGCCTGATCTACGTCAACCCCGAAGGCGTCGACGGCCAGCCCGATCCGCTCAGGACCGCGCGCGACATGCGCATTACCTTCGCCCGCATGGCGATGGACGACGAGGAGACTGTGGCGCTGACCGCCGGCGGCCACACCGTGGGCAAGGCGCACGGCAATGGCGATGCCGGCCTGCTTGGCGCCGCGCCCGAGGGCGGCGAGGTGGAAGACCAGGGCTTCGGCTGGCTCAACAAGTCGGGCCGGGGGATCGGCGGCGACACCGTGACCAGCGGGATCGAGGGCGCCTGGACCACTCATCCGACGCGCTTCGACGGCGGCTACTTCGACATGCTGCTCGGCCACGAATGGGAACTGCGCAAGAGCCCGGCGGGCGCCTGGCAGTACGAGCCGGTCGCGATTGCCGAGGAGGACCGTCCGGTCGATGCGGAAAACCCGGCCCTGCGCCGCAACCCGATGATGACTGATGCCGACATGGCGCTGAAGGTCGACCCGGCCTACCGCGCGATTTCCGAGCGGTTCCACAAGGACCCGGCCTATTTCGCCGAGACCTTCGCCCGTGCCTGGTTCAAGCTGACCCACCGCGACCTTGGCCCCAGGGCGCGCTATATCGGCCCGTGGGTGCCCGCCGAGGATCTGATCTGGCAGGACCCGGTGCCCGCCGGACCGGCTGGCTACGATGTCGCCGCGCTCAAGGCGAGGATCGCCGCGAGCGGTCTGCCGGCGGCGGACCTGATCGCCACGGCCTGGGACAGCGCGCGCACCTTCCGTGCCTCGGACAAGCGCGGCGGCGCCAATGGCGCGCGCATCCGCCTGGCGCCGCAGAAGGACTGGTCGGGCAACGAGCCGGAGCGGCTGGCGCGGGTACTCGCGGTGCTGGAACCGCTCGCGGCGGAGGCCGGGGCGAGCCTGGCGGACACCATCGTGCTGGCGGGCAATATCGCGCTTGAGCAGGCGATCGCGGCGGCAGGCATGGATGTTGCGGTGCCCTTCGCGCCGGGACGCGGTGACGCCTCTGCCGAGCAGACCGATGCCGAATCCTTCGCGGTGCTCGAACCGCTGGCGGACGGCTTCCGCAACTGGGTGAAGCAGTCCTACGCGGTCCAGCCGGAAGAGCTGCTGCTCGACCGCGCCCAACTGATGGGCCTGACCGCGCCGGAAATGACCGTGCTGCTGGGCGGTCTGCGGGTGCTGGGCGCGAACCACGGCGGCACGGCGCACGGCGTGTTCACCAGCCGGCCCGGGGTGCTGACGAACGACTTCTTCGTCACCCTGACCGACATGGCCTACAAGTGGCTGCCCAAGGGCGCCAACCTGTACGAGCTGGTGGAACGCACGACCGGCAAGGCGGCCTATTCCGCAACGCGGGTCGACCTGGTGTTCGGGTCGAACTCGATCCTGCGGGCCCTCGCCGAGCTTTACGCCCAGGACGACAACGCCGAAAAGTTCGTCCGCGATTTTGTCGCGGCCTGGACAAAGGTGATGAACGCCGACCGCTTCGACCTGGTCTGAAGGTCGGGCACGGCGTCACGAACCCCGCTCCGGCACGCGCCGGGGCGGGGTTTCCTTATTGCGTCAGGCCGCGTCGGCGGCGTCGAGCCCGTAGGCGCTGTGCAGCACGCGCACGGCCAGTTCCGTCTCGTCCTCGTCGATCAGGACCGAAATCTTGATCTCGCTGGTGGAGATCGCCTGGACGTTGATGCCCCGGTCGGCCAGCGCGCGGAACATGGTGGCGGCAATCCCTGCGTGGCTGCGCATGCCGACGCCGACGACGCTGATCTTGGCAACCTTGGGGTCGGTGATGATCCGGTTGAAGCCGATCGCTTCCTTCTGCGCATCCAGCAGGGACTGGGCGCGCAGCAGGTCGGCGCTGGGCACGGTGAAGGTCACGTCGGTCTCGCCCTTGTCACGCCCGACGTTCTGGATGATCATGTCGACGTTGATGTTGGCGGCGGCCAGCGGGCCGAAGATCGTCGCCACCGCGCCCGGACGGTCTGGCACGCGGGTCAGGATGATCTTGGCCTCGTTCTTGTCGGCGGCGATGCCGGTGATCAGCTGGCTTTCCATTTCCTGGTCCTTTTGAATCGCGGCAAGTTCCTCGTCCGAGACGATCATGGTGCCGGGGATTTCGTCGGCGGGGGTCGCGTCGTCGTCGATGAAGCTGGAGAGCACCTGCACCCGCACGCCCTCCTTCATGGCCAGGCTGACCGAGCGGGTCTGCAGTACCTTGGAGCCGACGCTGGCAAGTTCCAGCATCTCTTCATAGGTGACGTGCTTCAGCTTGCGGGCCTTGGCGACGATCCGGGGATCGGTGGTGTAGACGCCGTCGACGTCGGTGTAGATGTCGCAGCGGTCCGCGCCGATCGCGGCGGCGACGGCAACGGCGGAGGTATCAGACCCGCCCCGGCCCAGCGTGGTCACGCGGCCATCGGGGGACAGGCCCTGGAAGCCCGGGATCACCGCGATCTCGCCCGCCGCCATGCTGGCGAGCAGGGCCTGGGAATCGATCGTCTCGATCCGCGCCCTGGCATGGGCATCGTCGGTGCGGACCGGCAGCTGCCAGCCCAGCCACGACCGCGCCTTGCAGCCCAGCGACTGGAGCGTCATCGCCAGCAAACCCGAAGTGATCTGTTCGCCAGCCGCCACGACCACATCGTATTCGGCCGGATCATACAGCGGGTCCGCCTCGCGGCAGAAGCCGACCAGCCGGTCGGTCTCGCCCGCCATGGCCGAGACGACCACCGCAACCTCATGGCCCGCTGCCTGCTGGCGGCGCACGATATTGGCGACGCGGCGGATCCGTTCCGATCCCGCCATCGAGGTGCCGCCGAATTTCATCACGATGCGACCCAAGGCCAATCGCTCCCGTTGCCAGTGCTCATCCAGCCCGTGCGCTGCTCAAGAAGCCTACCGCCCGGGCGGGCGCCCTGTTAGGGAGGGGGCATGGCTAATGCAACAATTCGTGGCGAGGAAGCGGCACATTTCGGCGCGCTGGCGGCTGATTGGTGGGACCCCAAGGGTGCTTCGGCCATGCTTCACCGCCTCAATCCGGTGCGGCTGGCCTTCCTGCGCGAGGCAGTCGACGCGCATTGGCGGGGCGATTCGCGGGCATTGAAGCCGCTGGCGGGCAAGCGCGCGCTGGACGTCGGCTGCGGCGCGGGGCTGCTGTGCGAACCGCTCGCGCGGCTGGGCGCGGCGGTAACCGGGGTCGATGCGGCGGCGGAGAACATCGCGGCGGCCAGCGCTCACGCTGCGGGCGGGGGCCTCACCATCGATTACCGCTGCGGCGAGATCGGCGCGCAGGACATCGGCCAGTTCGACCTCGTCTGCTCGATGGAAGTGATCGAGCACGTGGCGGACAAGGCGGCCTTCGTCGGCGCGCTGGCGGATCGGCTGGCGCCGGGCGGGCTGATGGTGCTGTCCACCCCGAACCGCACCGCAAGGTCGCGGCTGCTGATGGTCGAGGCGGCGGAGCGGATCGGCATGGTCCCGCGCGGCACCCATCACTGGGACGATTTCGTGACGCCGGAGGAACTGCGCGATCTGCTGGATGGCGCCGGTTTGATCATGGGCACTCCGCGCGGCATCGGCTTCGGCCTGGCGAAGGGCCTGCACCTCTCGGACGATCTGGCGCTCAATTACATCGTCACCGTCACGCGCGGGTGAAGCCTTCCACCCCAACCCTCCCCCTCAAGGGGGAGGGCTTGAAGGATCAGGCGCTCCATCGGCCCAGCAGCGCGCGGACCCGCGCCTCGCGCTCGACCCAAGTGCCGGACACGCGCTCATAAGGCACGCCCGCGCGGACCAGCATTTCTTCCGCCAGCGCGGCAAAGCGCGCGCGTGCCTCGTCGGTGCCGAAGAAGCGGGTGCCGTCCGCGACCCACGGCACGTCGGGATCGAACAGCAGGTAACGCTCGGCCTTGGGATAGGCGAACAGCTCGTCGGGCGCGTGGCCCAGCAGCATTTCCGCCCAGGCGGCGGTCATCAGCGGATCGGTGTCGAGCAGCAGCAGCGGCGGCTGCGCAAGGCTGGCGGCGCGCATCGCCGCGTCCTGCCCCGCCGCGATCGTCAGCAGGTCGGCCATGGTGAAGTCCGTGCCTTTCGTTTCGGCATATTCGCGGCCGTATTCGGGCACCCATGGAATGCCCAGTTCACGCTCCAGCTTGGCGGCCAGCACCGACTTGCCGGTGCTTTCCGCCCCGTGCAGGCAGACGCGGATCACGCGGGAAGGGGCTTGGCTTCAGGCGCGCGCCGCGCGGCCAGCACCCATTCGCGCAGGCCGAACAGGCTCATCACCAGCATCCCGCCATAGAGCCCCGCCGTGGGATAGAGCCCGCGGTTGATGTAGAGCGCCACCGCGGCAACGTCGATCGCCACCCACAGCACCCAGTTTTCCACCCGGCGATAGGCGAGCAGGATCTGCGCGGCGACGCTGGCCCCGGCGATGGCGCTGTCCGCATAGGGCATGGCGGCATTGGTGAAGCGGTGCATCACCCAGCCAAGGTTGAGGCTGAGCGCGGCGGTGACCGCCAGCCAGACCGCGCGGCTCTGCCAGTCAAGCCAGCGCACGGGGACGCGGGAATCCTCGTCCCCCACCTTGTGCCACAGGTACCAGCCCCAGACCTGGGCCAGCACGAAGAACACCTGGAGGCCGGATTCGGCATAGAGCCGGGTTTCGAAGAACACGAAGATGTAGATCGCGACCGAAGCGATCCCGAAGGCGTAGTTCCACACGCTGCGGAACACCAGCAGGGCAATGTTGATCAGGCCAAGCCCGGCCGCGACCCATTCAAGCGCGGCCATCCACTCGGCAAAGGTCATCCCTGCAAGGCCGTCCATTCACCCTCCCTGAACCCCAAGAGGAGCCCGCCGGGATATTCGACGATGGGGCGTTTGATGCAACTGGGATTTTCCACCATCAGCGCGATTGCCCGCGCCTGGTCCAGCCCTTCGCGACTTGCTTCCGGCAGCTTGCGGAAGGTGGTGCCGGCGCGGTTGAGCACTTTCTCCCAGCCCAGCGCATCGCACCATACGGCCAGCTTTTCAGGGTCTGCTCCAGCCCTCTTGTAATCGTGAAAGGCATAGGCGATCCCCCGCTCGTCCAGCCACTTGCGGGCCTTCTTGACGGTGTCGCAATTCGGTATCGCATACATGGTTAACGTCACTGATTTCTCCACCGGCAGAGGTCCACTCGGGATGTGCGCACATACTGAACGTCAAGGCCGTCGCTAGCGACCACGGAAAACCGCCCTCCGAAGTCATTAGGACTTCGAAGATCACGCGGCGCGTCAGAGGATGTTGACAAGAGCGGCCAGAAATATCCGATGCCGCGCTCAAGCCGGAATTGATACTGACCGTCTGATTGCCGGTTCAAGTTCATCGCAGGCGCAACCGTGAGACGATAACCCTCTTTGGCTGGTTCTACCACATAGGTGAAAGAGTGTCGCTCTGCGTCACCGACACGAATCAAGCCGGGTTCGACTTTGAGCCATGGTGCGTTCACAGCCGTATAGCACCCGTATACCTGTTCAGGATTTATTGGTTCAGGCCTCAGATAAATGCGTGCCAGCACTACCAGAATGACGAGGGGGCCCAGCAAGATACCCCAGCCGATCACTTTCGCACGGAGCGGCACGCCAGTGAAGAAAGCGTCAGCGCTCATTTCGCGTGGTATGCTTTCTCAACACAATCATACGGACTTGCTCGCAGTTGGGAATGCCGTAGAGCGTGATCGTCATGCGTCGGGTCCGTTGAACTGATGGGTGCGCGGGTTCTCGCAGGTGTAGAGGGTATAGTCGGCGTAATAGCCCTCGCGCCCGCGCCGCTGGACTTCGGCGTGTTCGGCTTGGGCACCCCAGGCGCGGGCAGCGGCGGCGTCGACCCATTCGGAGAGGGCGATCACCTCGCCATCCTCGGCCACGTAGCTCTTGAACGAGAGGAAGCCCGGCTGGGCGCGGGCAAGGTCTTCCATGCGCTGCGCGTCGATGGAATAGGCAGCGGCGTCGATGTCGGCGCGCTTGCGGTTGCGGAAGACGACGAGGAACATGGGGCCGGTCTAACGGCGGCGCGCTTGCGCCGTCCACTGTTTTTGGCCAAAGCGCATCCCATGTCGATCAACACCTTCGGGCGCCTGCTGCGCTTCACCACCTGGGGCGAAAGCCATGGGCCGGCGCTGGGCGCTGTGGTGGATGGTTGCCCGCCGGGGCTGGAGATCAGCGAGGCCGCGATCCAGCCGTTCCTCGATGCGCGCCGTCCGGGCCAGTCGAAGTTCACCACCCAGCGGCAGGAGCCGGACGCGGTGCGGATCCTCTCCGGCGTGTTCGAAGGCAAGACCACCGGCACTCCGATTTCGCTGATGATCGAGAATGTCGATCAGCGGTCCAAGGACTATTCCGAAGTCGCCAGGGCCTATCGCCCCGGCCATGCCGACTATGCCTATGACGCCAAGTACGGCTTCCGCGACTATCGCGGCGGCGGGCGCTCCTCGGCGCGCGAAACGGCGGCGCGGGTTGCGGCGGGGGCGGTGGCGCGGCTGGCGATCCCGGAAGTGGCGATCCTGGGCTATGTTTCCGAGATCGGCGGCGATGCCATCAATCCGGCCAATTTCGACGCGGCTGAAATCCGCAACAACCCGTTCTTCTGCCCCGATCCGGCGGCGGCCCAGCGCTGGGAAAAGATCGTCGACGATGCGCGGAAGTCCGGGTCCTCGGTCGGCGCGGTGGTCGAATGCGTCGCCACCGGCGTTCCCGCCGGGTGGGGCGCGCCGCTTTATGGCAAGCTCGATGCTGACCTTGCGGCGGGGATGATGGGGATCAACGCGGTCAAGGGCGTGGAAATCGGCGATGGCTTCGCCGCCGCGCGGTTGACCGGCGAGCAGAACGCCGATCCGATGCGCCCGGGTGCGGGCGTGCCCGAGTTTCTGGCCAACCACGCCGGCGGGATCGCGGGCGGGATTTCAACCGGCCAGCCGGTGGTGGTGCGCGTTGCCTTCAAGCCGACCAGCTCGATCCTCACCCCCCAGCCGACCATCACCCGTGACGGGGAGGCGACCGAGATGCTTACCAAGGGCCGCCACGACCCCTGCGTCGGCATTCGCGGCGTGCCGGTGGTCGAGGCGATGATGGCGCTGGTGCTGGCGGATCACAAGCTGCTGCACCGGGGGCAGTGCGGCTAGCCTTGGCCGCATCTTCCTGACGGTTGCCGACACTAACCCCGTCACCCCGGATCAGGTCCGGGGTGAAGGCTTTGCCGGCAGGGTGGCGGGAGCCTAACCCCGCAGCACCGCGCCCAGCTTGGCCGCCGCTGCCGTGATCTTCTCGGCAATCGCCTTCAGCTCGGCCTCGTCGTAGCTCTTCTCGCCCGGCTGAAGCGTGACCTCGATGGCCAGGCTCTTCTGTCCTTCCGGCACGCCCTGGCCGCGGAAGTCGTCGAACAGCCTCGCGGCGACCACATTGGCCTTGTCCGCGCCCTTGACCGTGCGGACGAGGTCGCCCGCAGGCAGCCCCGCATCCACCAGGAAGGCGAAGTCGCGCTTCACCGCCTGGAGCGGCGGCGGGGCATAGGCGGCGCGGGCGAAGGTCGCCGCGCCGCGCTTGGCGGGAATGGCATCGAGGAACAGCTCGACCGCCGCCACGGGCACGTCGATGTCGAACTGCTTGAGCAGCGCCGGGTGGAGCATGCCGAAGCGCGCCAGCACGGTCTTGGGGCCAAGCCGCAGCGTGGCCGACTGGCCGGGGTGGAACTGCGGCCCGGCTTCACCCATGACTTGCAGGTTGTCGACCGGCGCGCCGGCCTCGGCCAGCAGGGCGAGGGCCTCGGCCTTGGCGTCATAGGCGTCGAACGCCTGCGCCTTGCCGGTGGCCCAGCCGCGCGGGGTCTTTTCACCCGCCAGTACCGCGCCCAGCGTCAGCCGCTCGTCGCTGTGGCCCTTGTCCCCGCGCAGATAGCGGCGGCCGAGTTCGAACAGGCGCAGGCCCGCTGCGCCGCGATCGAGGTTGCGGCGGGTCGCGGCCAGCAGCCCCGGCAGCAGCGAGGGGCGCATGGCCTTCATGTCCTCGCTGATCGGGTTGGCCAGCACCCACAGCCCGCCGTTGCCATCAGCGAAGGCCTCGGCATCGGCTTCGGGCAGGAACGACCAGGTCACCGCCTCGTTCAGGCCGCGCGCGGCGGCGGCGCGGCGCAGGCGGCGCTCCAGCTTCTGCGCCGGGGTCGCGGTCGGCCGCGCCACGCCATCGGCGCGGGGCAGGGCCACGCTCTCGATATTGTCGAGCCCGTGGATGCGGACCACTTCCTCGACGATGTCGGCGGCGCCGTCGACATCCGGGCGCCAGCTCGGCACGATCACGTTCCAGCGGCCGTCCAGGCCAAAGCCCAGCGCGGCGAGCGTCGCCTTCTGCGCCTCGTCGGCAATCGCCACGCCGCCGAGTTGCAGCGCGAGGCTGGGATGATAGGCCACCACCTTGGTCCCGCCGGGCGGAGTGCCCGCGCGAACCACGCGCGAAGCCTCGCCGCCGCAGATTTCGAGGATCAGCTGGGTGAGGAGGTCCAGCCCCTTGTCGAGGAAGGCCGGGTCGACCCCGCGCTCGAAGCGCTGGCGGGCATCCGAGGTGAGGCCCAGCTTGCGCCCCGTGTCCCCGATCCGCGCCGGATCGAAATAAGCGACTTCCAGCAGCACGTCGGTGGTCGTTTCCGAGCAGCCCGAATGCTCGCCCCCCATGATCCCGGCGATGTCGTGCACTCCGGCCTCGTCCGCGATCACGGTCATCCCGGAATCGAGCGCATATTCCTTGCCGTTGAGCGCCAGCACGGTCTCCCCGTCCTTCGCGCGGCGGGCGAAGATCGCGCCGGTCAGCTTGGCGAGGTCATAGGCGTGGGCCGGTCGGCCAAAGCTGAGCATCACGTAGTTGGTGATGTCGACCAGTGCCGAGATTGGACGCTGCCCCGCGCTCTTGAGGCGGGCCTGCAGCCATTCGGGCGATGCGCCGTTGGTCACGCCGCGGATGACGCGGCCGAAGAAGGCCGGGCAGCCTTCGGGATCGTCGGTGCGGATTTCGGTCGGACAGTCGAAGCCGCCGTTCACCGACTGCACGGCGACCGGCTTCAGCGTGCCGAGGCCGGCGGCTGCAAGATCGCGGGCGATGCCGTAGACGCCCATGCAGTCGGGGCGGTTGGGAGTGATCGCCACGTCGAACACCGGGTCCGCGCCCTGGTAATCGGCAAAGGCCATGCCGACCGGCGCGTCGGCGGGCAGCTCGATGATCCCGGCGTGATCGTCGCCCAGGTCCAGCTCGCGGCTGGAGCACATCATGCCGCTCGATTCGACGCCGCGGATCGCGCTTTTCTTCAGCTCGAACCCGCCTGCGGGCACGACCGCGCCGGGCAGGCCGAGCACGCCGACCAGCCCCGCCCGGGCATTGGGCGCGCCGCAGACGACCTGCAGCGGCTGGCCATCGCCGGTGTCTACGCTCAGCACCTGCAGCTTGTCGGCATTGGGGTGCCGCTCGGCGGTCAGCACCCTGGCGATGCGGAAACCGGCGAGCTTTTCGGCGGGGTTCTCCACCCCTTCGACCTCAAGCCCGATGGCGTTGAGCTTGGCCGCGATCTCTTCCGCCGTGGCGGTGGTGTCGAGGTGGTCCTTGAGCCAGGAAAGCGAGAACTTCATGCCACGGCTCCCACGCCGGCGGAAAGGGTCGGAACGTCGAGCGGCGAGAAGCCATAGTGCTGCAGCCAGCGCACGTCGCCGTCGAAGAAGGCGCGCAGGTCGTCCATGCCGTATTTCAGCATGGCGATCCGGTCGACGCCGATGCCGAAGGCGAAGCCCTGCCATTCATCGGGATCGAGCCCGCCCGCCGCGATCACCTTGCGGTTTACCATGCCGCTGCCCAGCAGTTCCATCCAGCCGTGCCCCGGCGCATCGCCGCTGCCGCCCAGCACGCGCCGCGCCTTGCCGTCGGGGCCGTTCTGGATGGCAAAGCCGACGTCGACTTCCACCGAAGGCTCGGTGAAGGGGAAGTAGCTGGGGCGCAAGCGCAGGACGATGTCCTCGCGCTCGAAGAAGGCCTTGAGGAAGGTTTCCAGCGTCCACTTGAGGTGGCCGAGGTGAATGCCCTTGTCGATCACCAGTCCTTCGACCTGGTGGAACATCGGCGTGTGGGTGGCGTCGCTGTCGCTGCGGTAGACGCGGCCCGGGGCAATGATCCGGATCGGCGCGCCGTCCTTCAGCATGGAGCGGATCTGCACCGGGCTGGTGTGCGTGCGCAGCAGCATGGCGCGCTCTTCCGCGTCCTTGTCCGGGAAATAGAAGGTGTCGTGCATCGCGCGGGCCGGGTGGCTTTCCGGGATGTTGAGCGCGGTGAAGTTGTGCCAGTCGTCCTCGATCTCGGGACCGGTGGCGACGGCGAAGCCCATGTCGGCGAAGATCTCCGCCAGTTCGTCCATCACCTGGCTGACCGGGTGGATCGTGCCGCGCGGCGCTTCGGGCGCGGGGAGCGAGAGGTCGATATTTTCCGCTGTCAGGCGGGCATCGAGCGCGGCCTGTTCCAGCGCGGCCTTGCGCGCGGCCAGCGCCTCGGTCACGCTTTCGCGCAGGGCGTGGATCTTCGGCCCGGTGGTCTGGCGTTCCTCGGGCGACATGGCGCCCAGCGTCTTCAAGAGGCCGGAGATCGAGCCCTGCTTGCCAAGAAATTCGACCCGCAGCTTTTCCAGCGTGTCGAGGTCCACGGCTCCGGC
>Ga0208693_1000553_pt1 | contig 30114 bp, 25 predicted proteins | sample AD_UKC071_MetaG_FD_184438 | JGI IMG/M metagenome (GOLD analysis project Ga0208693, IMG submission 184438) | Active sludge microbial communities of municipal wastewater-treating anaerobic digesters from USA - AD_UKC071_MetaG (SPAdes) (version 2) | ecosystem: Engineered > Bioreactor > Anaerobic >... | reverse complement strand
GCAGCGAGCTCCGTCACCGACGCCTGACCGAGAACCATCGCCATGGGTATGCCGCAGAAACCCTCGGCGGTGTGCGCCGCGGTCGGTGCGGCGGCGCCGATCATCGTGCCGAACAGCTCCAACCACCAGGGCAGTTCCTCTGCCGTGATCCGAGAGATCTCCTTGTGCGCCAAGGACTTCCAGACGAGAGTGCCAGCGATGGCGGCCACGACACCGGGGACCTGGGGATGCCCGCCCTGGGTCGCCAACCAGCGCAGCGGCATCGAGGTCACGCCGCGTTCGGCCAGGCCCGCGAGCATCGCCTCGGCGATCGGGTCGGGATCGGCGCCGATCGCCAGGGCGCGCAACTCGGGCGGCGCCGGGTATGCCGCGAGGTCGGTCTCCGTGTCGTCGACCGACAGCCCGCTGCCGGTGAAGAGGTCGATGAAGCCATGGATGGCATGTCGCGAGGCCTCGGCGCGGCCCGGCCCGGCGATGGCGAGCGCGGCGGCGATGACCGTGTTGGGGGTGTTACCGGCAGCCCGGGCCGCGTCGACGGCTGCGAGGGTGACGGTGCCGGTGAGGTTGACGTGGGCACCAACCGCCACGTCGACGAGCGCCCGGTCGCGCTCGCTCGCGCGACGGCCGAGCAGGGCCAGGACGAGGTTGTCCTCCATCGGATGCTGGGCCGCTTGGAGGATCGACATGCCCCGCAGGCTGGACACCTGGGTCAGCGGGTCCATCTGGGAGACGCCCGAGGCGTCCTTCATCGACTGCCGCGGCAGGACGGCGCCGATCTGCCGGTTGAGCTCGGCGATCTGCTGGTCGTAGGGCGGCATGGCCACGACGTTGGGCAGGTCGAGCTCGGGCGGAAGCTCGAGGTCGCGGGCTCGACCGAACCATGGCTTGAGGGCGAGGCTCCCCTCGGGGGCGAAGTCGGGCATGGTCGCGTTGAGGGCCATCACGGCGGTCAGGGCTGCCGGGATGTGGGCGATGTTCGTCACGACCGCTCCGCGACGGGAGCAGACCGGATTGTCGGGGGTGAAGGCGCCCTCGACCCCGAACTTCTCCATGAACCAGCGTTCCTTGGTGGCAGCGTCGTCGCCGCCCCCGGCCATCGCACCCGCATGGCCAACGGCGCGGGTCAGGCGAGACTTCCACCGTCCGACGACACAGGCGACGACCGGCTTGGTGAACTCGGCGTCCCACTCGTAGTAGCCGCCCGGCTCGACATAGAGGACGGCCGCCTTGCTGCGCATGTCGTTGGCCAACGCGAACGCGAACTCCGGTGCGGCGTAATGGATGTAGACATCCTTGCCGCTGGAGATGAGCGTGGTCGTGCCCCAGCCGGCCATCCGCAGGTAGGTGGCGATCGTCGTCGTGAAGTTGCCCGAGTTGGACAGCAAGGCGATCGATCCCTTGCGCAGCGCCTCCTCCGGGGTGTTGCCGCCCAGGGCGCCGCCGATGCGCACGTGGTTCCACGAGTCGGCCACGCCGAGGCTGTTGGCGCCGAAGATGTCGACCCCGTTGGACTGGGCCATCGCCCGAATCTCGCGCGCGTCGTGAGCGGGGATCTTCTCGGTGACGATGAAGATCTTGCGCATCTCGGGGTTGACCCGGATGAGTTCACCGACCCCGTGCCGGGCCGCAGCGGGGGGCAGGTAGACGACCCCAGCATTGAACCGGTGCCCGTCGGCCAGGCCTTCCAGGACGTTGTTGTAGACGGGGATGTCGCCCAGGTTGGTCGGCATGTGCGACCCGCCCTTGCCGGGCGAGGTGCCGAAGACGACGTTGCCCCCGGAGTACTCATGGCTCACCGGGGTGACATCGCTCGACTCACCTCCGAGGATGTTGAGCACACACACCCGGTCGTCCTTGGTGGCGATCTGGGCCAGTGAGCTGATGCCGACGTAGAACTTGAACTCGCCGACGCCCTTCTTGTACATCTGCAGGTCTCCTTCGTCGCCGCGTCAGCCGGCCAAAGCCTGCTGTTGGCGGGCGATCTGCTCGCGCCCCGAGGCCTTCATCCAGGCGTCAGCGGCGCGGGCGTAGTTGATGACCTCGGACATGTCTGAGTCGAAGCCGAACATCTTGTAGGGGATCTTGAGGCTCTCGAAGGTGTCCCGCAGGACGCCCATCCCCCGGATGAGGTTCGGCCCGCCGCGTCCGATCACGGCATACAGGGGCGTTGGCCCGTGCGTCGCGTAGTGCTCGCGCAGGGCGTCGGCCATGGCCCGGAAGGTCTCGAAGATGTCGGTGTTGTTGGCCTTGCCGCCGATGATGAACAGCACGTTGGTCTGCGGCAGCCAGTACTTGTAACAGATCCGCGCGAGTTCCTTCATCTTGACGTAGGGCGGGTTGCCGCCGAAGTCCGAGGAGATGATCGCGTCGTCGCCGAGCATCTCGGACACGAGCGAGTTGGCGCCGCCGCCGAAGGTCGGGGCGAGGATCGTCCCCTTCTCGTTGACGACGTAGACGTCGCTCTGGCCTTGGTAGGTGCGCAGTTGGTTGACCTCGTGCTCGAAGTCGGAGTAGCTCGAGGAGAACAGCGAGCGCGGCAGGTCGAGGCGGGCCACCCGGGGGTCGTCGCGGTCGAAGGCGCACTTGAAATCGCAGGCCACCGGCGTGAGCCGGCCGCGCTTGTCCGCGCGCATCCGGATCGGGTTGAGCTCGAGGGTGGTCATCCCGAACTCGTGGAAGAGCTCCCACAGGCTGGGCAGGTGCTGCACGAGCGGCGAGACGATCTCGCTGGGCGCCTGCAACTGCGACAGGGCGTTCGAGACGACGAAGGCGCGCATGCCGGTGAGCGCCTCGAAGGGCACCGACGCGACGAGCGACTTGTCCAACTCCTCGATGGCGACGCCGCCATGGTGGGTGATCGTCATCGTGGGGGCCCGGAAGTGGGTCGAGTCGGTGAGGGAGAAGTAGACCTCGTGCTCCGCGGGGATCATCGCCTCGTAGGTCACCCCGTTGGCCTTGGCGAGCGTCGTGCCGACCTGATGCTCGGCGAAGTAGAGCCGTTCCTTCTCGCGCAGCGCGGTCGGCAGGTCCTTGGCCCGGCCGATCAGGCCGGCCTTGCCCTTCTTGCCGACGCCACCCTTGAAGACCGGTTTGATGAGGATCTCACCGTGCCGGGAGATGAGATCCTTGATCTCTTCCTCGGTTGCTGCCGGGCCCAACACCTCCGCCGCGGGGAAGCCCGCGAACTGAAGAAGTTTCGCTCCATAGAGCATTCCGGTGAGATTCATCCTGTTACTCCAGCGGGTCGCCGTTGATCCTTTGACAGGGTAAGCCTTCCGGCCGGACCCATCCCGGGACGCTAGTCCCGTGAGTCAGGCGTGGTGAGCCAGGTGAGCACCATTTCGGTCACGAGAGCGATCTGGCGTTCCTTGTGCTCGTGAGTGCCCATCCGCAACCCGAAGGTCGCCTCAATGGTGGGTGCGTTGGTGATGCGGAACAGCGCCATGGACGTCATCATGAGGTGCAGGTCCAGCGGGTCCACGTCGCGCACGATGCTGCCCTCGGAGCGACCGCGCGCGAGCAGGTCCGCAACCAGCGCGATGATCGGCAGGTTGACCCCGGCCGCTCGCTGGGACAGGCGCAGGTGCGAGGCGTCCAGGGCGTTCTCGGAGGCCACCAGACGGGCCAGCCCCGGATGGGCCTCGTGATAGTCGAAGGTATGCCGGATGAGCACGGTGAGAGCGTCCAAGGGCGGCATGTGGGCCAGGTCCAGGGCCTGCTCGGTCTCCCGGATATCGGCGTAGGCCTTCTCCAGAACTGCGGTGAACAGCCCCTCCTTGTCACCGAAGTAGTAGTAGATCATCCGCTTGGTCGTGGCCGATTTGGCGGCGATCTCGTCGACGCGAGCCCCGAAGTAGCCGATCCGCGCGAATTCCTCGGTAGCGACGGTCAGCAGGTCGGCCTGGGTCCGGGCGGCATCGCGCTGCTTGCGGGCGGCCTTGGGGGAATTCGACACGGATCCAACTGTAGGCCGGACCCCAGGTGTCGGAGGCGAGCCGACGGGGCGCGCAGAGCTGGCCGGGGCAGGCGGCGGCATACCGGCCTCAGCGCCGCCGTGCTCGCAGCATGAGCAGCCCGTTGCCGACGGTGCTGGCCACTCCGACGCCCAACAGCAGCCAACCGAACGGGCCCATGGAGGCGCCGCCGTCACGGGCGACGTACCACCCGAGAGGGATGAGCAGGACCCCGACGACGAGACCGACGATGGGGTTGGTGGTTGAGCTCATAGTGGGCTCCAGGTGTGGGGGTGGGGCCCACCGGGCGGGACGTGGGAGAACGTCCCGCCCGGCGCACGGGCCAAGGGCACAACGGTATGCCGCTCACGCGGCGGTCCGCCGACTAAGCGGCGACCTTCTGGGCCTTCGCCGAGTCGATCGCAGCCTGACGCAGCCGGAGGTACTCCGCCTCGGGAACCGGCTTGGCACCGGGGACGCCGAGGTCCTCACTGCGGAAGCGGGAGGTCTCCGGCGAGAAGTAGGCACCGAAGAAGGAGATGATGCAGATACCCATCGTGATGGCTCCGACGACAAGCCAGACGTTCTGCGTGCCGGGCGGTGCCACCCAGGCGAGGACGAACGCCATCGCCGAGGAGATCGCGGTGCCCATGTTGTGGGCGATCGCCATTCCGGTCACCCGGGTGCGGGTGGGGAACTGCTCCGGGTAGAAGGCCGGGTAGACGGCGTTCTGGCCCTGGTAGACCGTGCCCCACATGAGCAGCGAGAAGGCAATGGCCAGCGGGACGTTCTTCTGGCTCACCGACCAGAGATAGCCGAAGGACAGCAGCCCACAGGTGATCGTCGCGAACATGATGAGCGGTCGACGACCGATCTTGTCCGAGAGGTTGCCGACGAACGGGATGACCGCGACCGCGCAGATGTTGCCGAGGATGGGGATCCACAGGTAGACGCTGGCCGCCATGCCGACGCCGTATTCCTTGTTCGTCGCATAGGTGGCACCGAAGACCGAGGTCGTCACGGCGATGATGTTGAACAACTGCATCATGAACACCCGCAGGATCGACATGCCGCTGTCGCGGAAGGCCTCGGCGATCGGGGTTTGGGCCACGTTGCCTTGGGCCTTCTCGGACTCGAACGCGTGGGTCTCCTCGACGCGGCGCCGGATGATGTAGCCGGCGAAGACCACGAAGACACTCAGCAGGAACGGGATTCGCCAACCCCACGACTTGAACGACTCGTCGGACATGAAGGTGGCGAGCGGCAGGAAGATCGCGGCCGCGAGGATCTGGCCGAACTGGGTGCCCTGCAAGGTGAAGCTGCCGAAGTAGCCGCGTCGCCCGAAGGGAGCATGCTCGAGGATCATCGAACTGGCACCGGAGATTTCACCGGCCACCGCGAAGCCCTGGACCAGGCGCAGCACGAGCAGCAGCGCCGGGGCGAGGAAGCCGACCTGCTGATAGGTCGGCAGGATCGCGACGAGGAAGGTCGAGGCGCCCATGAGGAGCATGCAGAGCACGAGGACGTTCTTGCGTCCGTGCTTGTCACCCCAGGCTCCGAGGACGAAGGCGCCGATCGGACGCGCGACGTAGCCGACGGCATACGTGCCGAGGGCGCCGATGATGCCCATCTTCGGGTCGTTCTTGTCGAAGAAGATCGACGGGAAGACCAACGCCGCGGCCTGGGCGTAGATGAAGAAGTCGTAGTACTCCAAGGCGCTGCCGATCCAGCCACTGGCCGTGGCCTTCTTGGTCTGCCCATGGTCGTGCGTGACGCCATGCGATGTGCTCATTGGTTACCTCCGTGAGAGTCCGTCCAGGCGCAATGCCGCCTAGTCCGGGTGGGGTCACTGCGGGTGCAACGTGCGGTGCAGAGTCGGGTGCAAGGGTCTCGTGCGCACAGCTTGAGCTGGGTTCGGGAGCGGTGGTGGGCCGGGGCCGACCAGGAGGGTCAGGCTCCGCCAACCATGTCGCGCAGGTGCCGGTGCATACGTTGAGCGTCAGGATGGACGCCCGTGAACTGGTAGAACGCCTCGACCGCCTGTTCAGCGGCCATTCCCCCACCGTCGACCGTGCGGCAGCCCTTGGCGCGCGCCACGCGCAACAGTTCGGTCTCCAGCGGGAAGTAGACAATTTCGGCAACCCAATGCTCGGGGGTGATGAGCTCCTCCGGCACGGCGCACCCAGGGTGCGTCGCCATCCCGGTGGGGGTGCAGTTGACGACGCCTTCGGCCCGGGCCATCGAGGCCGCCAGGTCCGTCCCGACCTCGACCCGGTCGGCGCCGAAGATGGCAGCCATCCGGTCAGCCAACTCCTGGGCCCGCTCGGGGAAGAAGTCGTGCAGGATGAGCGGGTTGGCTCCGTGGTCCAGCAGGGCGTAGGCGACTGCGGCTCCCGCTCCCCCGGACCCGACCTGCACGACGGCGCCGTGGCCGACGTCGGGCAGTTGGGCCTGGAACGGTCGTTGGAAACCGCACCAGTCGGTGTTGTGACCGATGGTCCGCCCGTCCCGGATCGCGACGGTGTTGACGGCGCCGAGGGCCGTGGCCCGGTCGGAGAGCTCATCCAGGTAGGGGATGATCGCCTGCTTGAACGGGTGGGTGACGTTGAACCCACTACAGCCCAGACGCTTGGCCCAGGTGAGCACGTCGGGCAGGTCAGCGGCGGTGAGCCCCAGTTCGAGAGCGTCGACGATCCGGTAGCTGACCGGCATACCGAGCGAAGCCCCCTCGCGCTCGTGCAGCGCGGGGGTCCGTGACTTCCCGATCCCTTCCCCGATGAGGAACAGGCTGTGGGTGACCAGTGGTTCGGTGCTCATGCAAGGCCTCCTGCGACAGTGCAGTGACGGGAAAGGGAAACAGCGGGTGAGGCGGTTTGTCCTCGCGGGAGGCGAGGCGGTCAAGCAGCGGGCTGGGCGAAGTAGGCCTTGGCGGTCTCGAGGCAGCGGCGGGCATGCCCTTCGGCACCGCGTTCGACTTCCTCGCGTTCGTTGGGCAACTCGATCGAGTGGAGGAGCGGGGGCAGGTGGGCGAGGGTGGCGGCCGGGTTGATCCCGCCCTCCCCGACGTAGGACCGAGCCGCTCGGAGGATGTGCGTCATCTTCTCGACGTCCGCGGGGATCTCCCCCGGCGCGTCACAGAGGTGACAGAACTCGAACCACTCGGGCGGAAGGCCGTCGAGATCCTCGACGCGGTCCCGAGACCGGTGGAAGTGGTGCAGGTCGATCATCAAGCGGGCGTTGGACCGCTGCGTTTCACGGAGCACGTCGACCGCGCCGGCGAGGTTGCGCACGGCTGCGATCGGGACGAACTCAAGGTTGAGCGTCATCCCATAGCTGGCGACCAGGTCGGCCAGCCGACCGAAGGCGTCGAGATAGAACGGGCGATCTGGCACCCAGATGCTCGTCAGCACTCCAGTGGCACCCAACTCGGCCCCGACGGCGATCTCGGGCTCGTAGACCCGCGGGTCCAGGCCCTCGACGATCCGGGCCAACTCGATGTCGTGGACCGGAATCCCCGTGTCCGCCAACGCGGCTCGGGTCTGAGCCAACAGCGTCGGGTTGGTGGCCAGGGAGTAGTCATCCCCGGGGAGACCATGACAGATCAGCCGGGGGCTGACGTAGTCGTAACCCGTTCGGTGAGCGATCCGTACCAACTCGGGGGTGGGAGTGTCCAGGATCGTCAGGTGCGCCAACGAGTAGCGCTGCGGGGCCGCGGTGCCCATCGTCTCGCCTTAGTCGGTGGAAGCGTGGTGGATGGACTTGCCGGGGCTGTAGATGTCCATGATGTTCCAGTGCCCCGCGGTGGGTGTGGGGACGTTGACCATGCGGACATCGATGACGACCGGGACGTTCATTGCGACGGCCCGCTCCAGGGCGGGGCGGAAGTCGGCGGCGGTCTCGACCCGGATCCCGGCGACTCCGTATGCCGCCGCAATCGCGGCGAAGTCGGTCTCCACCGGTCCATCGGCGTTCTCGAACACCGTCCCGTAGGTGGTGTCGTAGTGAGCCTTCTCGAGCCCGGCGATCGTGCCGAACGCGTTGTTGTTCATGACGACCCAGATCGCCGCGATGCCCTTCTCGCGTGCGGTGTAGAGCAGCGCCGGGTTCTGGCCGAACCCGCCGTCACCGACGAGCGACACGACGACCCGGTCGGGACAGGCGATCTTGGCACCGAGCGCGGCAGGGGCACCGAAGCCCATCGTGGCGAAGCCGCCAGGAGTGAAGACCGAGCCGGGCGTGAGGATGTCCATCTGCTGAGCCAAGCCGTTCTTGTTCCAGCCCACGTCGGTCGTAATGATGGCGTCCCGCGGCAGCACCGCCCGGACGTCGGCGAGGATCCGCTCGGGCCGCATCGGCCACGCGTCGCTGCTCGCGCCCTCCTGACAGGTGGCTTTGAAGGCGGCCCGGTTGCGCTGGATGTCGGCCAGCACCTCGGTGCGCTGCACGCCGGCCGGAGCCAGCTTCTTGGCCGCTCGAACGAGCGCGGCCAGCGCCGGCTTGAGGTCAGCCACGGCACCGAGCGCCAGCGGGTAGTTGCGGCCCAGCTCCGCCGGGTCGATGTCGATGTGCATGAGGCGAGTGGGCGGCATACGGAAGGTGTAAGCCTCCTCCCACGAGCTGGAGTCGGCCTCGGAGAACCGGGTGCCCAGGGCGAGGATCCAGTCGGCGTTGCGGGTCATGTCGTTGATGAACTCGGTCCCCCAGAAACCGGTCATCCCCAGCACGCACGGGTTGTCGTCGGCGACCGCGCCCTTGCCCATGAGGGTGTGGGCGACCGGGATCTGCAGGTGGTCGACGAGCTCGGCGAGTTCGTCGGTGGCGTCGGCGAGGACGACCCCGCCGCCGATGTAGAGCAGCGGGCGCTCGGCGGCGAGGAGGTTGCCGACGATCGTCTCAGCGGTCGCCTCGTCGAGCGACGGGCGGACGAGCTCGTGGGTGCCGGTCATCACGCGGTCCATGAGGGCGACGTCGATCTGTGCCGAGAAGATGTCCATCGGCACGTCCACGAGCACCGGGCCGGGGCGGCCGCTCTCGGCAAGGGCGAACGCCTTGTCGAGGATCTCGGGGAACAGGTGTGCCGAGTCGACCCGCCAGGCCCGCTTGACGAACGGCCGGTAGATCTGCCACTGATCGGCGTCGGCGTGGAGGTTGACCTCCTGGTGGGGGTGCTTGCCGTAGTAGTGGCTCGGCACGTCGCCCGCGATGACGACCATGGGGATCGAGTCGAGCGCGGCATTGGCCACCCCGGTAGCGGCGTTGGTGAGGCCGGGGCCCAGGTGCGAGAGCACGACCGAGGCCTTCTTGGTCGCCCGGGCGTAGCCGTCAGCGGCGTGCGAGGCGATCTGCTCGTGCCGGGTGTTGACGAACTCGATCTGGGTGCTACGCGACAACGCCGCGAGGACGGCGATGTTGGTGTGGCCGCACAGTCCGAAGACGTGCCGAACACCGCGGTGCTCAAGGTAGCGGACCAGTTGGTGGGAGACGAGATCCGTGGTCATCGAGACTCCTTGTCGGCGGTCGGTTCAGTCAGGTCAAGGTCGGGAACCGCACGACGCGCGGGCCCGGTGTAGCGATAGGGGATGGTCTTGGGCATCGGGCCCTTGATCCGTCCGCCTTGGCTGTGCTGTTCCCAGGCATGGGCGAGGATCCCCACCGAGCGGGAGAGGATGAAGATCCCCCGCCCGAGCTCGGTGGCGAACCCCAACTCGCTGTAGATCACGGCCGTCGCCCCGTCGATGTTCATCGGGATCCGGGCCGGTCGGCCGGCGCTGATAGCGTCCTCCACGGCGCGGCCGATGGCGGCATACCGGCCGCTGACGTCCCCTGCGGCCACGGCGTCATCGACCAGGCCGAGCAGCCGCGGAGCCCGAGGGTCCAACGGGTGCCAGCGATGTCCGAAGCCAGGGACGTAGCGCACCCCCTGAGTGCGCCACTCCCCCAGGACCTCGGCCGTTGCTGTCGCGAGGGCCGCTCCCCCATCGACCCTCGCGGCGATCTCGGAGTAGAGCTCCATGCATTGCTGTCCGGCACCGCCGTGGACGTCGTCCAGGACGTTGATGGCCGAGGCCATCGCGCCGTTGAGCGGAACCCCACACGTCATCGCCATCCGCGAGATGGCGATCGACGGGGCGTGCGGGCCGTGGTCGACAGCCGACACGAGGGCCGCCTCCATGAGCCGGGCCTGGGGCCGGGTCGGCAACTCGCCGCGCAACATCAGCCAGATCATCTCGGGGAAGGTGACGTGGCCGATGAGCTCTTCGATGGGATACCCGCGCATGGCGATGTAGCCCGGGTGGATGTCGACGATGTCCGTGGACCACCAGTCCTGGGCGGACTCGACCACCGCTTCGAGTTGTTGCGCGGTGCGTTCGCTCATCCGACTCTCCAACCTCTCGTTTAGGGGGGTGACGTCGATCAGGGGTATGCCGTGCCGTGCCGCGCGTGGTGCGCAGCGGTCAGGAGGTGATGACTTCGCCCTCAGGCTCGAGCGTCGCGTCGTAGAAGTCCCCGAAGAGCTCCTCGTCGCTGGGCTTGTCCTCGGGGATCGGCACCGACACCCACGTGGTGTTGAGGTAGTGCTTGAGGTGGACGTTCTCCGAGGTGACGTTGCCGCCCCATGTGCCACAGCCCATCGAGGAGGTCATCGGCATCCCGTTGTTGAAGGCGCCGGCGTTGGCCTTGGACTGGGGCTGACGGACCATGATCCGGCTCACCGGCGCAGCCAGCCCGAGGCGGTGGATGTGGTCGGCGTCATGGGAGTAGATGCCGCACGAGTGCCCCTTGCCGCCCACCTCGTAGATGGCCCGCATGGCGTCCAGCGCGTTCTCGAACTCGCCCTCGTAGCGGTGGACGGCGAGCAGAGTGGTGAGCTTCTCCATCGAGAAGACGTGCTCACGGCTGATCCCGTCACCCTTGACGAAGATGAAGGTCCGGTCGGTGGGGATCTCGAAGCCGGCCAGTCGGGCGAGCTTCTGCGGGGCGACCGCCACCGAGTCGGGCAGCCGGTGCTTCTCGGCATCCCACATGACTGCGGCCAGCGCGTCACGCTCGGAGCCCTCGGCGAGGTAGCCGCCCTCGGCCTGCAGGGCCGTGATCATCTCGTCCCAGATCGACTCGTGGATGATGAGGTTGCCGTCGGCAGAGCAGCCCGAGCCGAAGTCCGAGGTCTTGGAGATCCGGGAGTTTCGCGCGGCGATCGCCACGTCTGCGGTCTCGTCGATGATCATCGTCGAGTTGCCGGCGCCGACGCCGTAGGCGGGTGTCCCCGAGCTGTAGGCCGCTCGGACCATCGGCTGTCCGCCGGTCGCGATGACCAGGTCGGAGCGGGCCATGAGGGCCTGCGACACGGGGATGCTCGGCAGGGTGATGCACTGCAGGATGTCGGCCGGAGCGCCCTCGCGCTCGAGCGCCTCACGCATGAGCCGGACCGTCTCGAAGGTGGTCTTCTTCGACCGCGGGTGCGGCGAGAAGATGACGACGTCGCGCGCCTTGATGGCATAGATCGCGTTGCCCGCCGGGGTGAGGTCGGGGTTGGTCGTCGGGACGATGCAGCCGATGATGCCGGCCGGCTTGCCGTACTTCACCAGGCCCTTCTCGGGGATCTCCTCGATGATGCCGACGCTCTTCTGGCGCAGGGCATCACGCAGCACGCCCCGGATCTTCATCCGCTTGCCCATCCGGCTCACCGGGTCGCCGAGGCCGGACTCCTCGATGCCTTCGGCCACCAACCGGGTGAAGGTCACCTTGTTGGACACGGCCCAGGCGACCGCCTGGCAGAGCCGGTCGACGCGCGCCTGGTCGTAGGTCTCGATGATGGCGAGCGCGGCGCGGGCGCGGGCGAAGATCTCGTCCAGTTCGGCCTGCTGATCGGCGGTGAGTTCCTTCTTGTCAGCCATGGTGATGCCTCCGGCGCGGGGTGTTCGGGGAAACGGACGGCTACGGGATGTCCCGGACGAGCTATGGGGTATGCCGTCCGGCTGGGTCCCTGGGCGTCCCTGCGTTGGAGCGGCTCCCCTTCAGTGTGGAGGACCCAGGAGATTTATGCACTATCTAGTTAGTTACCAATAATGTGATCTGTGTCACATGCCTCGTCCGGTTAGGGTCGAGCCCATGTCGCACCAGTCGTCCGCTGCCCTGCTGGCGCTGCATGCCGTCCGAGTGACCGGCATGGCATCCACCGAGCGGGCCGCCGCGCGTTACGGACTCCCCCAGGCCGAGGCGCACGAGTTGCTCGAGGACGACCGGGCCCGCGGTTATGTCCGCCGGGTCGAGTTCGTGGATCTGGCGGGATGGACCCTCACCGAGTCCGGGCGCACCGAGGACGAGCGCCGCCTGGCCGCCGAGCTCGCGCTGACTGGGGCCCGCCCGGTGGTGCAGGCCGGCGCCGACGACTTCGTCGGTCTCAACGCGCGACTGCTCACGGCGATCACCGACTGGCAGTTGCGGCCCCAACCGTGGGACCGGCTGGCCGCGAATGACCACACCGACCATCGCTGGGATGACCGGGTGCTGCGTGAGCTCACCCGGATCGGCGAGCTCCTCGCCCCGGTCTGCGACCCGCTGGCAGCGGCCCTGAGCCGATTCGAGGGTTACCCACAGCGGTATGCCGCCGCGATGGCCCGAGTGGCCGACGGCGAGCGCTCCTGGGTGGATCGGGTCGGACCGGACTCGGCCCATGGGGTCTGGCTGGAACTGCACGAGGACCTGCGTGCCACCCTCGGGGCCGGGCCGTGCGTCACGCCGTCTTGAGCTCCTGCAGGGCGAAGGTCATCGCCAGGTTGTAACCGAGCGTGCCGAAGCCGGCCATCACCCCGACGGCGATGTCCGAGAGGTAGGAGTGGTGGCGGAACGGCTCCCGCTTGTGGACGTTCGAGATGTGCACCTCGGCGAACGGCACCTCGGCGGCGGCGAACGCGTCGCGGATCGCCACGCTCGTGTGGGTGAAAGCGCCCGGGTTGATGATGATGAACGCCGTCCCGTCGGTGCGGGCGGCGTGCAGCCGCTCGACGATGGCGCCCTCGTAGTTGCTCTGGAAGCACTCGACGCTCACCCCGGCGGCCTCACCTTGAGCCCGCACCGCGGCCTCGACGTCGGCCAGCGTCGTGCTGCCGTAGATCTCGGGCTGGCGAGTCCCGAGCATGTTGAGGTTCGGGCCGTTGATGAGCAGGACCGACATGGCGTTCTCCTCGGTGTCGTGCGTTGGCGGGGTCTACAGATCGGGTCGGGTGCGGGGCCGCCTTCAGGAGGCGAGCTCGGCGAAGGCGGCTTCCAGCAGTGCTTCGTCGGGCCCTTCGAGGCGCCCAGGCGTGGCCAGGTCATCGAGCACGACGAACCGCAGCAGCGCTCCCCGGCTCTTCTTATCGCGGCGCATCGCCGTGAGCAACCGCGGCCAGGCCTGCCCGCCTGCGCTCGGGTAGGTCACCGGCAGCCCGAGCGAGGTGAGGATCTCGGTATGCCGTGCCGCCACGTCAGCGGGCGTCCGCCCGGCCAGGCGACCCAGCGCCGCGGCATACACCAGCCCGACCGACACCGCGTTGCCGTGCCGCCACGAGTAGCCCTCGACCTGCTCGACCGCGTGCGCGAAGGTGTGCCCGTAGTTGAGGATCTCGCGCAGCGACGACTCGCGCAGGTCGGCGGCGACGACGGCGGCCTTGACCCGGATCGAGCGCTCCACCAACTCGGCCAGGACGTCGCCGGCGGGATCCAGCGCGGCAGCGGGGTCCGCCTCGATGAGCTCGAGCGTGCGGGGGTCAGCGATGAAACCGTGCTTGACGACCTCGCCCATTCCCGCGACGAGTTCGGCGCGCGGCAGGGTGTTCAAGGTGGCGATGTCGCAGACCACCCCGGCCGGGGGGTGGAAGGAGCCGACGAGGTTCTTGCCCTCGGCGGTGTTGATGCCGGTCTTGCCGCCCACCGCGGCATCGACCATCCCGACGAGCGAGGTCGGCACCTGGACGACAGCGACCCCCCGCAGCCAGGTGGCCGCGATAAAGCCCGCCACGTCGGTCACAGCTCCCCCGCCGACCCCGATGACCGCATCGGAGCGGGTGAACCCGGCCTGACCGAGCACCCCCCAGGCCTGCGCGGCGACGATGGGCGTCTTGGCCGCCTCCGCGTCGGGGACCTCGTGCAGGTATGCCGTCCGCCCACCGGCCTCGATCCGCGCGGCGAGCAGAGCGGCCAGGTCGCGCCCAGTCGGGGCGTGGACGACAAGCACCTTCGCGACCCAGTCGGCCAGCAGGTCGACGGCGAAGGTGGCGATCCCCCGGCCGACGAGAACGTCATAGTCGTCGCCGACACCGACGCGGACGAGATCAGCCATGCTCGGACGCCCCGACGGCCAGATCGTCCAGCGCGCCGGCGAGTTGCTCGACGTCCGGTGACACCCCGGCTTGGGCCCGGCCAAGGGCGTCCAGCAGGACGAACCGCCAACCCTTGCGGTATTTCTTGTCGCGCGCGAGCGCATCGACGAGGTCGTCCAAGGAGATCCGGGCGCTCGTGGGCAGACCCAGGGCCGCCAACGTGTCGCGGTGGGCGGCAACGCCGTCGGCGTCCAGGCGGCCCAAGCGGTGGGACAGGTGAGCGGCCGCCATCAACCCCAGGGCCAGGGCGCCGTCGACAACCTGCGGGTCAGGCACCCGCGCGAACGCCCGTGAGAAGGTGTGTCCGTAGTTGAGGTGGACTCGCCCACCCTGCTCACGTTCGTCGGCCGTGACCACGGCCGCCTTGATCTCGACACTGCGCCGCACGATCTCGACGAGGGTCTGACCGTCGCGAGCGACGATCGCGTCCCGGCGCTCGCGGAGCGTGTCGAGCAGGGCGGGATCTTCCAGGAGGGCGTGCTTGACGATCTCGGCCAGCCCGGCGCGATAGTCGGCATCGCCGTAGGTCGCCGACAGGACCGCCAACTCGATGTCGCACACGACGAGGACGGGCTGGTGGATCGTGCCCAGGAGGTTGGCGCCGTGGGGCAGGTCGATCGAGCACTTGCCGCCGATCGCCGAGTCGGCCTGTGCCTCAAGGGTGGTCGGAACCAGGGCGTGTGCCATCCCCCGGTTGTAGGTCGCCGCGAGGAAGCCGGTGACGTCGCAGGTCGCCTCCCCGCCGACGCCGACGAGCAGGTCTCCCCGGTGCACCGACAACTCCGCGAGCGCGGAGGCGGCGAGGCCGACCGCATCGAGGGTCTTGGCAGTGCTCCCCGACGGGAGGGTCACCCGACGCACGGGGATCGCCAGCGTGCGCAGTTGCGCGACGATCTCGGCAGCCGCCTCACCCTCGTCGGCCGTTGCCAGGATGACGATCTGCTCGGCATCGGGCATCGGCGGCAGCAGCGCGGCGATCTGCGAACGGATGCCGCGACCGACGTGGACCCGATAGGACCCGCCACCGGGGGCCACGAGGACCCCTGCCGTCCCGTCGAGGGCAGCCGTGCCGGTGATCGCGTCGATGATCTCGAGCCCGATGTCCTCGACCCGCCGGCCGGTCGTGCGCGAGGTGATGGTGGCCGTCGCCGCGTAGATGTCCAGGCGGGCGGCATACAGGGCGGGCAGGCCGGCGTCGTGCAGGAGCGGGCGGTATTCGTCCCGCCCGACCCGAGCCAGGGCCTCGTCCAACTCGACGTGCAGATAGATGACCGTGTGACCACGCAGCCGCTCCCGAGTCTCGGCTCGCCCACAGGCGCCGCCGCCGAGGGACAACACGCAGGCAGGTCCGTCGAGCAACTCGGCGATGGTGGCCGCTTCGACGTCGCGGAAGCCCGACTCCCCCTCCGCGGCGAAGATGTCCTTGATCGAGCGCCGCTGCTGGTGCTCGATGACCAGGTCACTGTCGACGAACGGCAGCCCGAGGCGTTCAGCGATGAGGCGGCCGACCGTGGTCTTGCCCGCTCCCATGAATCCGACGACGACGATCACCGCACGAGCCTCCTCACCAGGTCCGCATCCGCTCGGGGACGGCCGCGAGGTATGCCGCGTGGTTGCGTGCCGTCTCGGCGACAGAGTCACCGCCGAACTTCTCCACGACCGCTTCGGCGAGCACGAGGGCGACCATCGCCTCGGCGACGACTCCCGCCGCTGGGACCGCGCAGACATCGGATCGTTGGTGGATGGCCTTGGCCGGCTCGTCGGAGGCCACGTCGATGGTGTCAAGCGAGCGCGGGACAGTCGAGATCGGCTTCATCGCGGCGCGGACCCGCAGGATCTGGCCGGTCGACATGCCGCCCTCGGTGCCCCCTGCCCGACCGGTGCGCCGCTCGATGACACCGTCGTCGCGGCGGGCCATCTCGTCGTGGGCGGCCGAGCCGCGTCGTTTGGCCGTCTCGAAGCCGTCTCCGACCTCGACACCCTTGATCGCCTGGATGCCCATGAGGGCCCCCGCCAGCCGCGCATCGAGGCGCCGGTCCCAGTGGACGTGGGAGCCCAGGCCCGGCGGCACGCCGTAGGCGAGTACCTCGACGACCCCACCGAGGGTGTCACCGTCGCGCCGGGCCGCCTCGACCTCGGCGACCATGGCCGCCGAACCTTCGGCGTCGAGGGTGCGGACCGGGTCGGCGTCGAGGCGGTCGACGTCGTCGGGATGGGGCAACGCGGCCGTGTCTGCGACCGCGGCCGTGCCGATGGCGACGGTGTGCGACACCAACCGGATCCCGACCGTCTGCTCAAGGAACCTCGCGGCGACCTCGCCCAACGCGACCCGTGCCGCGGTCTCCCTGGCCGAGGCGCGTTCGAGGATCGGACGGGCATCGTCGAAGCCGTACTTCTGCATGCCGACGAGATCGGCATGGCCGGGGCGCGGCCGAGTGAGCGGCCGATTGCGAGCGATCTCCTTCTCGGCGTTGACGTCGTTCGCGGCGGCATACGCGTCGGGATCGACCGGCTCGGGGCTCATCACCGTCTGCCATTTGGGCCACTCGGAGTTGCCGACCCGGACGGCGATCGGCGAGCCGAGGGTGAACCCGTGCCGGACGCCGCCGAGAAACTCCACGTCGTCCTGCTCGAAGGCCATCCGGGCCCCTCGCCCGAACCCCAGACGGCGCCGGGCCAGAGCCCGGCCCAGGTCGGCACGGGACACCGACACCCCCGCGGGCAGGCCTTCGAGGATGGCGATGAGGGCGGGCCCGTGGGACTCCCCGGCGGTGAGCCAACGCAGCATGCTGGCATCCTCCCACGCAGCCTGGGCCACCGGCCCGACGACCCGGATGGCAAGACGTCACCCGAGCAGGACAGCCACCAGCGCCCCGACGAGCAGATACGGCCCGAAGGCCAGGTCCGTGCGCATGGTGAGCCGCCGGGTCGCCAACCCCACCACCGAGACCAGGCCGCTGATGACGAACGCGAGCATCAACCCCCACCACGGCAGGCGTCCGTCGACGCTGCCCAGGGCTATCCCGAGGATGCCCCCGACCGTCACGTCACCGAGGCCGAACTGGCCCCGCGAGATGAGGGCGAGGACGAGCAGGACGAGGTATGCCGCCACGCCGCTGACGAGCGCGCGGACGGGGAGCGTCCAACTCCCGGACACGGCGCCGGCGACCAGGACGATCCCCAGCACGCCCGCACCCAGCGGATAGGTCAGCCCGTGCGGGAGCCGGTGGACGTCGATATCGATCCACGACAACGCCACCCCGGCGAACCCGACAAGCAACAAGGCCGGCAGCAAGGTCAGGGTGCCTGGCCCTCCGACCCGCCACGCGAGCAGGCCCCAGACGAGGGGCACGAGGGCGACGAGCAGCCACGGTCGGCGCAGCACCGGCCGGTCCCATTCGTCGTCCAGGCGATAGCCGCCGGTAACCAACTCCCGACGCAGCCAGCCGCCGAGGGCAGACCCGACCACCACAGCCGCGAGGACGAGCCACCAGGGGCCGGTCTGGGTGAAGACGGTCATTGGAGGTCCCCTGGCTGCGGTGCCATCACACGTCGGCGGCGGCCAGCAGGGCCGCCCGCATCGCCTCGGTCGGAGCATCGCGGGAGGTCATCAGTCGCACCTGCTCTCGCGCCTGGTGCAGCAACATGTCGGTCCCGCCGACGACGGCATACCCGATCTCCTGGGCGACCCCGAGCAGCGGGCTCGGGCCGTCGCCGTAGACGCAGTCCAGGACCGCCGACCCGGGGTGGGCCTCCGGCAGGGCACCGAGCAGACCGGCATACGCCGTCGCGGGGATGGTGCTGACGATGACGTCCGTGCCGTAGGGCCAATGCCCCATCGGCACGGTCACGGCATCGAGACCCAGATCGCGAGCGAACGCGAGGGTGCCGGGACGCACGGCGTCCCGGACCATGAAGCTCACCTGCGCCGCACCGAGGTCGGCCAGCGCAGCCAAGGCCGAGCGAGCGGTGGCGCCCGCTCCGACGAGGACGGCCGAACGGACGTGCCCCACGCCGGCTTCCCGCAGCGCCTCGACGATGCCGTAGACGTCGGTGTTGTGCCCCGACCAGCCCGCCTCGTCACGCACCAACGTGTTGATGGCACCCACCTGGACGGCCAGGTCCGACGCCGTATGCACGACGTCGAAGGCGGCCTCCTTGAGCGGCATGGTCAGCGACAGCCCGCGCCAGGTCTCGTCGAGGGCGGCCACGTGGGTCGCCAACTCGTCGGCCTCGACCCGGATCCGGTCGTAGCTCCAATCGCCGAGCCCCAACGCTCGGTATGCCGCGCGGTGCAGCACCGGTGACAGGGAGTGTTCGATGGGCGAACCCCGAACCCCGCATCGGTTGTGCACCACAGACCTCATCGAGAGCATTTCCCCTGGTTCTCCGCCGCGTTGCACCAGGCTTGGAACTGCGCAACGTAGGTGTCATGCTCGGCCTGGGTGGCGGCGAACTTGGTCTCGCCCGTCTCGGGGTTGACCGCGACGAAGAAGAGCCAGGGTCCCTCGGCCGGCGCCACTGCAGCCTGGATCGAGGCGAGCCCGGGGTTGGCGATCGGGCTGTCCGGCAGGCCGTCCTTGGTGTAGGTGTTCCACCCGTTGACGCTGGCGCGTTCTTCGTCGGTGGTCGTGATGGCCCGCTTCTTGACGCCGTAGCTCACCGTCGAGTCCATCTGCAGGCGCATCGGCTTGGCCAGCCGGTTGAGCACGACCCGGGCGACCTTGGCCCGGTCCTCGGACCGCTTGGCCTCAGCCTCGACGATGCTGGCGATGATCATGATCCGCTCGGCCTGATCGGGTTGGATCTGCAGGTCGGTAAGGACCTTGACGGTCTTGCCGACCATGGCGGTGAGTTGGGTGACGGCGGAGTCCTTGTCGGAGAACTCGTAGGTCGCGGGGAACAGGTAGCCCTCGACGTTGCCGCCGGCCGACGGGGGCAGCAGCGCCAACACGTCGGGGCTCTTGGCCGCAGCCTCGTAGTCGGCCACCGAATGCTTCGTGGCCTTGCCCAACAAGGCATAGATCTCGCTCGCCCAGAGCCCCTCACGCACGGTGACCTTGGGGTTCTGTCGGTTCTTGGGGTCGACGAGGATCGCCAACGCGTCGGCGGCCTTCATCTCCTTCTTCAGGGCGTAGTCGCCCGGTTGGATCCCGGCGCACCGCGAGTCGGCGCTGCACGCGTCGACGAACGCCTTGGCGGTAAGGACGATGCCCTGGGTCTGCAGGTTGGATCCGATCGCGCGGCCCGTATCGCCGTCGTTCACCGTAAACCGGGCCGCCGCACCCCCCGGACCGGCAAAGTCTGACGCGTCCGCGGAGCGGTCGAACAACGGGCGCAGCGCGGTGAAACCGAGGAATCCGGCACCGGCGATGAGCCCCAGCGCCACGAAGAGGATGAGGAACCGGCGCACCCCACGACCGGTGTTGCGCCGCTCCCGCCTGGCCCGGCGTGAGTCTTCGGCGAACCCGAAGGCCGCTGCATCGGGATCGTGGTAGCCGCCGTGCCCCTCCTCCACACCGTCGTGCTCGTACTCGTGCTCGTACGCGTACTCCCCCTCGTGCGCGTCGTTCCCCGCGTGGGCGTACTCGCCTTCGTGGACATCGGGCCCTTCGTGGGCGTACCCACCGGCGCCGGAATAGTCGACCTCGTGAGCGTCATAGCCCTCATGTCCGGCGTGCACCTCGTGCTCGCCGGCGACCTCCCCCGCGGCCTGGCCCCAGACGTCGTCGCCGCGGGGATCCCGCAGCGGGCGCTCGGTCATGCTCGTCCCTTCGTCCGGGGCTTACGCCCGCCTGTGCTGACCAGCTCCCCCGGTTGAGACCCGGTAGCCCGCTCTGCCTCGAGTGCTGACTTGAGGATGAGCACTGCGGCCACCTGGTCGACGACGGCTCGGTGCGTGCGTTCCGCGCGGCCACTGTCGTGCAACAGCCGGTGGGACGCGACGCTGGTGAGTCGCTCGTCGACCAACCGTACGCGGACAGGGGCCACGAGCGCAGCAAGCTCCGCGGCATACGCCCTGGCTTGTCGCGCCGATTCCCCGGAAACCCCGGAGAGTTGCAGCGGCAAACCGACGTAGACGCACGTCGCGTCGCGGTCGCGGACCAACGCCGCAAGCGCGGCCAGATCGGCGTGTTCGGGGCTCTCGTCGCGGGCCAGCGTCGTCACCGGAGTGGCGAGTATGCCGTCGGGGTCGCTCTCGGCTACCCCCACCCGGACGGACCCGACGTCGACGCCGACCCGTCGGCCCTGCGACGGCATACCCCGTTAACCCTGGGCCCGAAGCGAGTCCTCGACGGCGCCGAGCGAGGCACCCATGGAGGCGGCGTCGACGCCGCCGCCCTGGGCGAGGTCGTCCTTGCCGCCACCGCCACCGCCGAGCACCTGGGCGGCCAGGCGGACCAGCGCCCCGGCCTTGACTCCGCCCTGGCGAGCCGGTGCGTTGGTCGCGACGATGACGACGGGCTTGCCGCCCATGGACCCGGTCATGGCCACGACGGTCGCGTGGGCATCGCCGAGCCGGCTGCGCACGTCGAGCACCAGCGAGCGCAGATCGTCGGGAGCGATGCCTTCACCCGCGTCATGGGTCACCAGTCGGACCGACCCGATCTCCCGTGCCGACGAGACGAGCCCCGGAGCGACCGCGAGAGCCTGCTGCTGACGCGCGGCGGCGATCTCGCGTTCGGCGTCGCGCAGCTTGGCAAGGATGCCGCTGATCCGCTCGGGCAACTCCTCCGGCCGGGCCTTGAGCGCCTCGGTGAGTTGGCCGACGATGGCGTGCTCACGGGCGAGGAAGGAGTAGGCGTCGGCGCCGACGAGCGCCTCGACTCGCCGCACCCCTGAGCCGATCGACGCCTCGCCGAGCAGCTTGACGACGCCCAACTGGCTGGTTCGAGGGGTGTGCGTGCCACCGCACAGCTCGCGGGCCCAGTCGCCGACCGACACGACGCGGACGGCGTTGCCGTACTTCTCGCCGAACAGGGCCATCGCGCCGATCTCGCGCGCCTGATCCTGGGTCATCACCTCGGCCGAGACCGGGAGGTCATCGAGCAGGACGGCGTTGACCCGGGCCTCGATCTCCTGCAACTGCCCCAAGGGGATGGCGTGTTGAGCATTGAAGTCGAAGCGGAACCGCCCGGGTCCGTTCTCCGACCCAGCCTGCGTGGCGGTGTCGCCCAGGGCCTCACGGATCGCTTTGTGAACCATGTGGGTCGCCGTGTGGGCACGCGAGATCGAGCGGCGCCGCTCGACGTCGACCTCCGCCTGCGCCTGTTCACCGACGGTGACCTCGCCGGCGATGATCGTCGCGCGGTGGACCGACAGCCCGGTGATCGGGCTCTGCACGTCGCGGACCTGCACGATCGCGCCGTTGGCCAACTCGATCCGGCCACCGTCGGCCAACTGCCCGCCACCCTCGGCATAGAACGGGGTGCGGTCCAGGACCAGCTCGATGTCCTCCCCGGCGATGGCCTGGCCGACGCTGCGCCCGTCGCGGACGATCCCGGCGACGCGGGCCTCCGACACGACCTCGTCGTAGCCGGTGAACTCCACACCCCGCCCGAGCCGGTCGGCGACCTCGCGGTAGACCCCGGTGTCGCCGTGGGCGCTCTTCTTGGCCTTGGCGTCGGCCTTGGCCCGGTCGCGCTGCTCCTTCATCAGCCGGCGGAAGCCGGCCTCGTCGACCTGCACGCCTTGCTCGGCCGCCATCTCCAGGGTGAGGTCGATGGGGAAGCCATAGGTGTCGTGCAGCGCGAAGGCCTCGTCGCCCGGCAGGGTCAGGACCTCGCCCCCGGTGCCCTTGAGCCGGGCGACCGCGCCATCGAGCAACGTCGTGCCGGAGGCGAGAGTGCGCCGGAAGGCCTCCTCCTCGGCATACGCGATCGCGCTGATCCGACCGAAGTCGGTGCGCAGTTCGGGATAGGACTTGCTCATCCGCTCCATGCTCACCGGGAGCAGGTGGGGCAGCGCCGGGTCGTCATAACCGAGCAGGCGCATCGAGCGGACCGCGCGGCGCAACATCCGGCGCAGCACGTAACCCCGGCCCTCGTTGCCGGGTGTGACCCCGTCCCCGATGAGCATGAGGCTGGAGCGGACGTGGTCGGCGACGACGCGTAACCGCACGTCATCGGGGTGGCTGTGCCCGGCGTCCCGGCCGGAGTTGGCGCCGTAGATCTTCCCGGTGAGCTCGGCGGCCTTGTCCAGGACCGGGTAGACCTCGTCGATCTCGTAGAGGTTGTCCACGCCCTGCAGGATGGCCGCCATCCGCTCCAGACCCATGCCGGTGTCGACGTTCTTTGCCGGAAGGTCACCGAGGATCTCGTAACCCTCCTTGGCGCCACCGTCGCCGCGGATGTTCTGCATGAACACGAGGTTCCAGACCTCGAGATAGCGGTCCTCGTCGACCGCCGGACCCCCTTCGCGGCCATAGTCCGGACCGCGGTCGTAGTAGATCTCGCTGCACGGACCGCACGGGCCGGGAACGCCCATCGACCAGAAGTTGTCCGCCATGCCGCGCTTGACGATCCGCTCGCGCGGGATCCCCGTGTGCTTGACCCACAGGGCCGCGGCCTCGTCGTCGTCGAGGTACACCGTGGCCCAGAGCCGCTCACCGTCCAGGCCGTAGCCACCCTGCTTCTGTGAGGTGGTGAGCAACTCCCAGGCGGCCTTGATGGCGCCCTTCTTGAAGTAGTCGCCGAACGAGAAGTTGCCGTTCATCTGGAAGAACGTGCCGTGTCGGGAGGTCTTGCCGACCTCCTCGATGTCGCCGGTGCGCACGCACTTCTGGACGCTGGTGGCGCGCTCGAACGGCGGGGTCTGCTGGCCGAGGAAGTACGGCTTGAACGGCACCATCCCGGCGTTGACGAACAACAGGTTCGGGTCGTCGTAGAGCAACGGGGCGGACGGGACGACCGTGTGCCCCCGATTCTCGAAGAAGGTGAGGAATCGGCGCCTGATCTCGGCGGTCTCCATGGTGGGTCCTTGCGTTCGGGTCACGGTATGCCGGCTGCTCACCGGCGCAGTGAAAGTCTGGTCCAGGGGGCGGTGGCGGGGTGGCACGCCCGGTGCTGCGGGGGCGGGCTACCCCTGGCGAGCTCGCCAGCCGGCGGGGTCATCGAGCAGGTCGCGGGTCGCCTGCGGGTCCAGGCGGGCTCCGCCCGACTCAGCGTCCAGCCCAAGGGCCAGGCGCAGCTGCTCTTCCCGTTCGGCCATCCCGGCCCGAATGTCAGCCACAACGGAACTGGCCTCCACGAGCGCCGCGGCAAGGACGTCCGGGGGTCCGCCTTCGGTGGCGTACCGATCGGCGAGCAACCGATAGCCGTAGACGGCGCCGACCCCGACCAGGGCTCCACCGGCCAGGATGAGCAGTTTGCGGCTCATCGCTCGTGCCTTCCTCGGCGGGTCACGCGCGCGGAGGACTGCCCTGACGCCCCGGCAGTCGAGGCAGCCGTGCGGCGCTGGCCCACGGCCGAACGCACCCCGTAACTGAAGGCCGCAACCTTCACCAACGGGCTGCCGAGGGTTGCGGCGAAGAGCGATGTGAGGGCGCTGACATTGCTCGACATGCTGGCGATGTTCGTTGTCACCGTGTCGATCCTGGCCAACTGCTCGTTGGTGGTCGACACCGTCGTCGTCACCTCGCCGAGCAGCGGGACGCTGCCATCGGCCAGCCCTTTGACCCCGATTCGCGTCTCGTCGAGGATCTGGCCAGCCTTGCCGACAACCGAACCCAACCGCCACACGAGATAGGCGAAGGCGAGCGCGGCGATGACACCGGCAATGTCTCCGACGGTCACGGGCGCGATACTCACCGGCCCACCCTAGCCGAACGGCATACGAGGCTGCGCACGGCCGCCCTGCGGCTCAGCGCGCGGCCCCGGCCACCAGGGTGCTCTTGATCTCCGGGAAGTGACAGGCGATGAGGTGCTCGTCGCCCGTGCCGGGCCGATCGTCGTCCCCTCCGCCGGGCTTGTCCTCCAATGGCGGTTCCTGGGCCGCGCAGATCTCCTGCGCCTTCCAGCACCGAGTACGGAACCGACAGCCGCTGGGCGGGCTGATCGGGCTTGGCGGGTCGCCGACCAGCCGGATCCGCTCCTTCGGCGGTATGCCGCGCACGACGTTGATGTCCGGCGCAGCCGACAGCAGGGCCTGGGTGTACGGGTGCTGAGGGGTGCCGTAGATGTGCGGCTTGTCACCCAGCTCGACGATCTTGCCGAGGTACATGACCGCGACCCGGTCACAGAAGTGCCGGATGACCCCGAGGTCGTGGGCGATGAAGATGAACGACAACCCCAACTCGGAACGCAGCCGGGACAGCAGGTTCATCACCTGGGCCTGCACCGACACGTCCAGCGCCGACACCGGCTCGTCGGCGATGATCAGCTTTGGCTCGACCGCCAAGGCACGGGCGATACCGATGCGCTGACGCTGGCCGCCGGAGAACTCCGACGGGTAGCGGTTGATGTGCTCGGGGTTGAGGCCGACCAGCTCAAGGAGCTCCTGTGAGCGGGCCTTCTCCTTCCCTTTCGCCAGGCCGTGGACCCGCATCGGAGTGCTGAGGATGGCGCCGACGGTCTGTCGGGGATTGAGTGAGCTGTAGGGGTCCTGGAAGATCATCTGGATCTCGCGACGCAGCGGACGCAGTTCCTTCTCAGGGAGCTTGGCGATGTCGCGGCCCTTGTAGCGGATAGCTCCCGAGGTCGGCGTCTCCAGCCGGGTGATGCAGCGGGACGCGGTGGACTTCCCACAGCCAGACTCGCCGACGAGCCCCAGTGTCTCGCCCTGGGCGAGCGTGAAACTGATGTCGTCAACGGCCTTGACCGTGTTGCGCACCATCGACAAGCCCTGGACTTCGCGCACGGCGAAGTGTTTGACGAGGTGTTCTACCTCGACAAGCGGCGCCGACGCGGAGGTCGGGGTGACGGTCATGACAGCCCTTCCTGCTCAAGCACAGACTCTGGGTTGGTCAGGTGACAGCGGATCAGACGGCCCGGAGTGCTGACCCGCAGGTCCGGCAGGATCGTCATACACGCGTCGCCGGCCACCCGGTCGCGAACCGTGCATCGGGGGTGGAACGAGCACCCGGACGGCAGATGAACCAGGCTGGGCGGGCTGCCCTTGATGGTCTCGAGTTGATCGCTGTCCTCGGACGCAGACGGCAGGCTCTTGAGCAGCGCGTGGGTGTAGGGGTGCTGCGGACGGGCCAGGACGTCCTTGGCCAGACCGCGCTCGACGGCGCGGCCGGCATACATCACGAGGATGTCGTCAGACACCTCGGCCACGACTCCGAGGTCGTGGGTGATGAGGATGACCGCAGACCCGAACTCACGCTGCAGTTCTTTGACCAGGTCGAGGATCTGGGCCTGCACCGTGACGTCGAGAGCGGTGGTCGGCTCATCGGCAATGAGCAACTTCGGGTTGTTCACCAGGCCAAGGGCGATCATGGCGCGCTGGCGCATCCCACCGGAGAACTCGTGGGGAAACTGCTTGGCCCGGCGAGCCGGGTTGGGGATCCCGACCAGCTCAAGCATCTCGACGGCGCGCTTGCGGGCGACGTCCTTGGAGACGCTGTTGTGGGCGAGGTAGGCCTCGGCGATCTGGTTGCCGACCTTGTAGAACGGGTGCAGGGCCGAGAGCGGGTCCTGGAAGATCATCGCGGCCGTGCGGCTGCGCACCTGACGCAACAGCCCCTCATCGGCGCCCACGATCTCCTGGCCGTCAAGCAGGATGCTGCCGGTGATCTTGCTGCGCTTGGGGTTGTGCAGGCCAAGGACCGCCATGGACGAGACTGACTTGCCGGAGCCGGACTCGCCGACGATCGCCAGTGTGCGGCCGAGCCGGGCCTCGTAGGTGAGGTCCTGGACAGCGTTGACCGGGCCCTCGTCGGACGGGAACCGCACGCAAAGATCGGTGACCTTGAGGACCACGTCACCTAGCGGCGCCTCGCGGGGGACGGCGCCCTGGGGGGCGGACCCGGCCACGGCGCCGGGCGCCGTCGAAGTCTGCGGGTTCACGGGTTGGGCGCTCACGAAAGCCTCACACGCGGGTCGAGGAAGGAGTAGGCGATGTCAACGACGAGGTTCATCACCACGACGAGGACGCAGCCGATGAGGACCGTGCCCATGATGATCGGCAGGTCGTCGTTGCGCAGCGACTCGATGGCGAACTGACCGATGCCGTCCACACTGAAGATGTGCTCGGTGATGAGGGTTCCCGAGAGCAACCCGGCCATGTCGAGGCCGAGGATGGTGACGACCGGGCTAAGCGCCGCGCGAAGCGCGTGCTTGTAGACCACGGCGTGCTCGCTGATCCCCTTGGACCGTGCCGTCCGCACGTAGTCCTGGGTCAGGGTGTCGACCATCGAGGCGCGCGCGTAACGGACGTAGCCGGTGGCATATATGAGCCCAAGAATGATCGCTGGGGCGATGAGGCCGCCCAGCCACGGCCCGATGCCTGCGGAACGATTCGAATACCGAGGCAGCAACGGGTAAAGAACGGTCGTGTACAGGGCGAAGAGCAGGCCGAGGATGTACGGAGGGATCGACCCGAACACCTGGCTGAATCCGACCACCCCCCGGTCCAACGCGCTGCCTCGTCTTCGCGCTGCGAGGACGCCGGTGCTGATGCCGACCGCGAGGAAGATGACCATGGTCATGAGCGCGAGCACCGCAGTATTGGGGAAGCGAGTGGCCAACGCCTCCTTGACCTCGACTCCGGTGCGGAACGAGAAGCCCAGGCAGGGCGCCTCACACGTGCGCGGGGTGCCGGAGACGTAGATATCCCGCCCCACGAAGAGCCCCTTGAAGTATTCGCTGAATTGCTCCGGGACCGGGCGGTCCGTCCCGAGGCTACGCCGGATGTCTTCCAGCCGTTGCGGCGTACAGCGCAACTCACCGCACATGGCCTGCGCCGGGTCGGAGGGACCGGCGAAGAAGAGCAGGAAGGTGGCGACGAGCACGACGAGGATGACGCTCACGGCCATGGCAGCACGCCGAGCGATGTAGATCAGCACGTAGACCTCGCACGAGGAGTGGGTGGTGGCAGCGTGCGGGGCGTGGGGTCATCCCCACGCCCCGCACACACGGGTTACCTGTCAGTCAACGGGCAGCGAGCACAAGCTCACTGGTCAACCCAGATGGAATCCAGGATCGGCATGCCGTGGTTCGGGTCGTTGACGACATTGTGAACCTTGGTACCGAACAGGATGTTCGAGCGGTCGTAGTAGTACGGGATCGCCGGCAAGTAGGTCTCCATGAGCCACTTGTCGAACTTGCCCCACTCCGGGCCCTGCTCAGCAATGGAGAGCTTCTGGATGCGCTCCATCTCGGCGTCGATCTTCGGGTCGGACAGGTTGCCCCAGTTGGTGCCACCGTTCTTGATCTGCGTCGAGGACACCATGGGCGGGAAGATCGAGTCAGCCGACGGCCAGTCGAAGCACCATCCACCAGGGGACTGGAGCATGTTGTGCGGGCCATCGAGCTTGGCGATGAGCTTGCGGCGTTCCTTGCCCGCGACACCCATGTCAGTGACCTTGAAGCCGGCTTCCTGGAGCTTGGTCTTGCGGACCTGGTTGACCTGCTGGGCGACGTTGCTGGGGTCGTCGTTGGTGTAGTAGTACACCAGCTCGAAGCCCTCCTTGCCCGCGGCCTTGAGCATCTCCTTGGCCTTCACCGGGTCACCGTTGCCGGTACCGGTCAGACCGGGGAGCTTGTAGTCCAGCCAGCCCGGGATCTGCGGCGGGATCAGGGTGCTGGCCGGGGTCTGCGACAGCGCGGTGGCGCCGCCGGCCTTGTTGATGTCATCGAACGGGTAGGCCACGGCGATCGCCTTGCGAACTTCCAGCGGGATCTTGCGGCTGTCGAGGTTGACCGCGACGACACACGAGGACTGGCCGTTGACGAACTGGTTGGCCTTGGCCCCGGTGACCTGGTCGGACAGCGACGCGTCGATGGCGTCGATGTTCAGCGTCGTCGCGTCCGGGCCGTTGCTGGCGAGGATGCCCTGCTGGACCTTGATCGAGTCCTGACCGAACTTGAAGACGTAGCTGTCGACGTAGGCCGTGCGAGCAGCATCGGTCTTGGGGTCCCAGTTGGGGTTCCGGACGAGGGTGAGCTCGGTGCCCTGGGTGAAGGACTTGATGACGTAGGGACCGGTCGACAGGGCGGTGTTGCCGTAGTCGCGGTTCTTGGTGTCCTTGGCTTTCGGGATCGGCGAGGTCTGGGTGAACGACGCGAAGTACGGCAGCGTCTCCCAACGCTTCTCCAGGTGGAAGATCACCTTGTTGCCCTGCGCCTCGACGCCGGCGAACGTGTCACCGAAGGTGTCGCTGCGCGTCGGGTCGCTGTCCCACGGGCCCTCGTACTTGGCGCCGTCCTTCAGGAAGTCGACCTGGTAGGTCGGCCCTGTGTCGGTGAACGCGAAGGACCGCTTGACGGCATACGCGATGTCGTCGGCGACCACCGGCGTCCCGTCGGAGTACTTGATGCCGTCCTTGAGGGTGAACGTCCAGGTGAGGCCGTCCGCAGAAGCCTGACCGAGGTCGGTCGCCAGGTCCGGAACGAGCACCTGGTGGCCATCACGGTTGACGAAGGCGGTCAGCGAGCGCTGCGTCAGCTGCGTCATGATCGCGCCGGTGTCCTGGTAGAACTGGGCGCTCGGGTCCATGTCAGCGGGCGTAGACGAGTAGGAAACGGTGAGGGTGCCCCCCTTCTTTGCCCCGGCAACCTCAGGGGCGGGTCCCTTGGCGGTGGGGTCGATCGCCGCAGCGGCCTTGGCTTCAGCCGTCTTCGACGCGCTCGCGCCCGTAGTCGAACCAGGGGTCGACGCAGGGGCTGAGCAGGCCGCCGTCAGGCCTAAGGACGCGACCGCCCCCACGGCCAGGACGTGAGTCCAGCGCATGTCTTTTCTCCTTTGATGGTGAGCACCGAGAGGTTCCTCAGAGCTGTTCGACAGCAACGTTGTTGACGTCACCGACGGGTGTTGGGGTCGAACGCATCGCGGATTGCCTCGCCAAGCAGCGACAGGGCGAGCACCAGCAGTGCGATGGACAGGACCGGTGGCCACAGGAACAAGGGGTAGCGCGCGTAGGCGTTCTGGGCGTTCGAGACCGTGCGCCCCCAGGACGGAGTGGGCTCCACGAGGCCCGCGCCCAGATAGGACAGCGTCGCTTCCGACGTGATGTAGGCCGGGACTGCGATGGACGCGGACACGATGATCGGCCCGACGAGGTTGGGCAGGATCTCCCGGAAGAGGATCTGCCGGGTCGGAACGCCGATGACCTTGGCCGCCTGGACGAACTCGCGTTCGCGCAACGACAGGACCTCACCACGGATGAGTCGAGCCAGGCCGATCCAACCGAAGAAGACGAGGATGGCGATGAGGACCCAGAACCGGATGCCGGAGGTCTCCTCGGCCGTGAGCACCTGACCGGGCTTGGCGAACCGTCCCTGGATGATCGGGACGAGCGCGAGCACCATGAGCAGGAAGGGAAGGCTGAGCAACACGTCGATGATCCACGTGATGACCTTGTCGACCCGCCCACCGAGATAGCCCGCGGCCAGACCCACGACGATCCCGACGATCGTCGAGAAGGTGGCGGCAACGAACCCGATGATGAGTGACGGTCGGGCTCCGAACGCCCACACCGCGAACAGATCCCGGCCGGTGCGTGGCTCGACACCGAACCAGTGCTGCGGCGTGGTGCCGATGATCGGGTAGGTGTCCGTCGCGGAGATGAGGTCGGAGTGGTACTTGTTGAGTTCCTCGCCCTCCAGGGACACGAGCAACGGCGCGAAGATCGCGAC
>Ga0208693_1000548_pt1 | contig 30170 bp, 21 predicted proteins | sample AD_UKC071_MetaG_FD_184438 | JGI IMG/M metagenome (GOLD analysis project Ga0208693, IMG submission 184438) | Active sludge microbial communities of municipal wastewater-treating anaerobic digesters from USA - AD_UKC071_MetaG (SPAdes) (version 2) | ecosystem: Engineered > Bioreactor > Anaerobic >... | reverse complement strand
TGGACACGTTTCTTGCGGGAGACGCCGAGGACCCGGCTTTGCCGGGCCTCTGGCGTCGCCCCCTGCAAGGGGGTTGGCGCAGCGACACGCAGTGCGCGAAGACTGGGGGTGTACTCAATATCGGTAGGTGTCGGGCTTGTAGGGGCCCTGCACCGGCACGCCGATGTAGGCCGCCTGCTCCTTGGTCAGCGTGGTCAGCTGCGCGCCGAGCTTGCTCAGTTGCAGGCGGGCGACCTTCTCATCGAGGTGCTTGGGCAGCACATACACCTGACCGACCTTGTAGTCCTTGGGCTTGGTGAACAGCTCGACCTGGGCGATGGTCTGGTTGGCGAACGAGGACGACATCACATAGCTCGGGTGGCCCGTGCCGCAGCCCAGGTTCACCAGGCGGCCCTTGGCCAGCAGGATGATGCGCTTGGCGGGCTTCTTCCCCACCTTGGGGAAGATCACATGGTCCACCTGGGGCTTGATCTCTTCCCACTGGCAGTTCTTTTCCAGCGCGGCGACATCGATCTCGTTGTCGAAGTGGCCGATATTGCAGACGATGGCCTGGTCTTTCATGGCCGCCATGTGCTCGTAGCGGATCACGTCCTTGTTGCCGGTGGTGGTCACGAAAATGTCGGCCTTGTCGGCGGCGTATTCCATGGTCACCACGCGGTAGCCTTCCATGGCGGCCTGCAGCGCGTTGATGGGGTCGATCTCGGTCACCCACACCTGGGCCGACAGCGCACGCAGCGCCTGGGCCGAGCCCTTGCCCACATCGCCGTAGCCGGCCACCACCGCCACCTTGCCGGCGATCATCACGTCGGTGGCGCGCTTGATGCCGTCCACCAGCGACTCACGACAGCCGTAGAGGTTGTCGAACTTGCTCTTGGTCACCGAATCGTTGACGTTGATGGCGCGCATCTGCAGCGTGCCCTTGGCCGACATTTCGTTGAGGCGGTGCACACCGGTCGTGGTCTCTTCGGTCACGCCGATGATGTTCTTCAGGCGGCGGCTGTACCAGGTGGGGTCCACCTTCAGTTTGGCCTTGATGGCGGCGTGGAGGATCTTCTCTTCTTCGCTGCCGGCCTTGCCCAGGGCCTTGATGTCCTTCTCGGCCGCGGCACCCAGATGCATCAGCAGGGTGGCGTCACCGCCGTCGTCCAGGATCATGTTGGGGCCGTCGTTCTTGCCCTTGGGGCCGAACTCGAAGATGCGGTGGGTGTAGTCCCAGTAATCTTCCAGCGACTCGCCCTTGATGGCGAATACCGGCGTGCCGGCGGCGGCGATGGCAGCGGCGGCGTGGTCCTGCGTGCTGAAAATGTTGCACGAAGCCCAACGCACCTCGGCCCCCAGGGCCTGCAGGGTTTCGATCAGCACGGCGGTCTGGATCGTCATGTGCAGCGAGCCGGTGATACGCGCGCCCTTGAGCGGCTGCGCCTTGGCAAACTCGTCACGGATGGCCATCAGGCCGGGCATTTCGGTCTCGGCGATCCTGATTTCCTTGCGGCCCCAGGCGGCAAGGGTGATGTCGGCAATGGCCTGGTCAGGCGTGGATACAGGCTGAGGGGCTTTGAGAACGGCGCTCATGGAGAACTCCAAACAGGTTTGAAAGATGCCACTGCGTTCGGGGAAAACTCACCGCGAGAACAGCGGGTGAGCGTGGTTGCGATGAATGCCCCGAGCCTCACGCCCCGCAGATGCTGGGGGCGCTGCAACGCTCCTCGGTATGGCCCGTATTCTAGCCCGGGCTGCTCGCAGCCGGAAACAGGGCTCGGCTGGAACGAGGTACCAGCCTGTCTTTCCAGCGCAAGGCCGGCTTCTCCACGAAGTGCCATGAGAGCCAGGCCAGCACCACGGTCACGGCCGTGGCAATCCACAGGCCATGCAATACGGGCAGACGGTTGTCCCCCAGCCAGACCACCGTCTGCTGCACAGGGAATGCATAGATATAGAGCCCGTAGGAAATATCACCAAAGCGCCCGAAGCGACGCAGCACGGGCGTGGACCCGATACCGACAAACACGGCGCCCGTTGCCAGCCCCATGGTCCCGGCCAGCTCATAGAACCCACCATGCCAGAGTGCCAGAAACCCGGCGCCCACGACCGGCACCACCCACAGCCGGCGCGGCAGCCACAGTTGCCGCCAGGCAGACAGGAACACCCCGACACCAAAGGCCACGCCCATCTGCATGGGCATACGCAGCGGATGGTCATACCCTGTGCCCCACCAGAAGAAGAACCACCCCACAAAGGCGGCAAAAACCAGCGAGAACACCCAGCGCCAGCGCAAGACCCGCAACAAGCCCAGCAGCGCCAGCACGGCATAACAGCGCACTTCGACCGGAATCGTCCACAAGGAGCCATTGGCACTGTTCGGCATGGGGTTGCCCGCAAACACGCCCGGCAGATAGGAGTCGAACGACGCCAGGGTCAGCACCTGCAGGAATTTCCAGGTGGGTGCGGCCGACAGATACGCGCGCAGCTCCAGCGCGGTCACCATCGGCCCGAGCACAAACACCAGCAACAACACCGACACCACCAGCCCCGGCCAGAGCCGGAGAAAACGGCGCACGCCAAAACGCCAGAGATGGGGGTCACGCTCCCAGCTCCCTGCCACCAGGTAGCCGCTGATGGCAAAAAAGACCAACACCCCCCAGCCGCCCCAGCTCCCCCCGAGCAGGGTCGGTTCGGGCTGGCCGGAGAGCGCAAACTGGTGGGAATACAGCACAGCGAAGGCAGCGGCCACGCGAACAAAATCGAAGTTATTGTTCTTTTTCAGAATCGGGTCTGGTTGCATGTTCGCGGATAAAAAAGGGGGAAACCACATGGGCGGCCCGGCCCCACTGTAGCGAGCGACCCCGACCGAACGTATGCACAGGCAACTGGCAGATACGCAGGATTATAAAAAACGGGTACGGACGGGGACTGGTGCGAAAATCGCGGGTTCACTCTGCCCGATAAAAGCCTGTGTCGTTCCTCTCCGAAACCCGCCGCCGCCGTACCTTTGCCATCATTTCCCACCCGGATGCCGGTAAAACCACGCTCACCGAAAAGCTGTTGCTGTTCTCGGGCGCGATCCAGATCGCCGGCTCGGTAAAGGCTCGCAAGGCCAGCCGGCACGCGACTTCGGACTGGATGGAGATCGAGAAGCAGCGGGGCATCTCGGTGGCCAGCTCGGTGATGCAAATGAGCTACCGCGACCACGTGGTGAACCTGCTCGACACCCCCGGCCACAAGGACTTCTCGGAAGACACCTACCGCGTGCTCACGGCCGTCGACTCGGCCCTGATGGTGATCGACGCCGCCAACGGCGTGGAAGCGCAGACCCGCCGCCTGATCGAGGTCTGCCGCCAGCGCGACACGCCCATCATCACCTTCGTCAACAAGATGGACCGCGAGGTGCGCGACCCGCTGGACATCCTGGACGAGGTGGAGCGCGAGCTGGGCATGCCCTGCTGCCCCATCACCTGGCCGGTGGGCCAGGGCAAGAGCTTCGGCGGCATCATCAACCTGCGTACGCAGAGCATGACGGTGTTCGACTCCGGCACCGAACGCCGGCCGGAAGAGTTCGAGACCATCCCGCTGTCAGATGCAGACCGCCTGCGCGCACGTTTCGGCCAGGCTTTTGACGACGCCATCGACAGCATGGAGCTGGCGCAAGGCGCCTCCGCCGCCTGGGACCACGAAGCCTTCCTCGCAGGCAAGCTCACGCCGGTCTTTTTCGGGTCCGGCGTGAACAACTTCGGCGTGATGGAAGTGCTGGATGCGGTGATCGACATGTCGCCCCCACCCGGCCCGCGCCAAAGCAGCTTGCTGGTCAACAAACAGCCCGTCGAAAAAACCATCCAGCCCGAGGACCCCGGTTTCTCGGGCGTGGTGTTCAAGGTCCAGGCCAACATGGACGCCAACCACCGCGACCGTATCGCTTTCGTGCGAATGGCTTCGGGCAAATACACACCCGGCATGAAACTCAAGGTGCAACGCACGGGCAAGGAGCTGCGTCCCACCAGCGTGGTGACCTTCATGAGCCAACGCCGCGAAGCGGTGGAAGAAGCCTATGCGGGTGACATCGTGGGCTTCACCACCCACGGTGGCGTGCAGCTGGGCGACACGCTCACCGACGGGGCCAACCTGCAATTCACCGGCCTGCCCTTCTTCGCGCCCGAGATGTTCATGACCGTGGTGCTGCGCAACCCGCTGCGCACCAAGCAGTTGCAACAAGGCCTGATGCAACTGGGCGAGGAAGGTGCGATCCAGGTCTTCCGGCCCGAAGCTGGCGGCAACATGCTGCTCGGCGCCGTGGGGCAGTTGCAGTTTGAAGTGGTACAGCACCGCCTGAACGCCGAATACGACTGCGACATCCGCCTGGAAGGCTGCCAGTACACGGGGGCCCGCTGGATCACCGCCGACACCCCGGCCGAACTGCGCGAATTCGAGAACGCCTATCCGCTGCGTATGGCGCGCGATGCCGCCGACACGCTGGCCTTTCTGTGCACCAGCCCCTATGACGTGCGGCTGGCACAGGAACGCTTCCCGAAGATCCACTTCCACCCGCTGCGTGAACATGCGGGGCTGGCGCTGCAAAACGCTGGCTGAGCCCGCACGATGAAAATCCCGCGCCAGTTCCTGGCCTTCTGCGTCGTCGGCACCATCGGCTTCGTGGTGGACGTGGCCATCCTGCATGCCCTGGCCCCCTGGCTGGGCTGGTATGGCGGCCGTGTGCTGTCCTTCATCGGGGCAGCCTCCGCCACCTGGGCACTCAACCGGGCCTTTACCTTCAGCGCCCAGGCTGCCACTGCACGCTACAGCGCCTGGCAACAGTATTGGCGCTACATGGTGGCCATGCTGGGCGGCGCGGCGGTGAACTACCTGGCCTATACCCTGACCCTGCTGTGGAGCAGCGCCCCCTGGGCGCCCACGCTGGGTGTGGCGCTGGGCAGCATCGCCGGCCTGGCGGTGAACTTCATCAGTGCGCGCAAGGTGGCCTTCCGCACCCACAACCCATCTTCGCCACCATGATAGCTTCTTCTGCGCCCGTGCACGCCATGGACTTCAGTGACACCGCCGGCTACCAGTCGCGTGGCATGTCGCTGCGGCTGTACTACCTTTTCGCCGCCACGCTGGCCACCAGCCTGATCCTCATTTCCGAGAACATCCATTTCCGCGACTTCGGCGACTACGCCCGCGCCATCGACTTCATGGTGAATGCCGTCCGCATCGAGCCGCATCTGCTGTGGGCCTTCCGCGAGGACGGAGTCGGCAAAGTGCACGGAATCGACCTGGCGGCCCTGCTATTCAAGCTGATGGGCACCGTGCAGCACTGGTATTCCGACTTCTACCAGCTGCGGGTGAACTCCCTTGTCGCCAAGCTGGCGCTGGTGCTGTACGCCGACGTGCTGGCCCGTCTCATGTCACGCCACTTCCAGCGCCCGACGCTGTCGCGCGCCATCGTGTTCACCGCTGTGAGCCTGAGCTTCTTCTATGCCCACAACATCGGCATGGCCAACTCGTTTTATGCGGAGTACGCTTTCCTGCTGTTCTTCCCGCTGCTGCTCATCGGGTTCCTGCGTGCACAGGTCAACTACGGCAAACTGCTGATCGTCGCTGGCGCCCTGCTCTGCGGCCTGGCCAAGGTGCAGTATTTCTACATCCCCACGCTGGTGCTGGTGTGTGTGCTGGCGCTTGATTTCCGCGCCCGACGCCGCACGCCGTGGTGGCTGGTCACCGCCTTGTGCCTGGCCCAGGCCCTCTGCCTGCTGCCCCTGAGCAAGAATCCCCATGCGGAGCTGAACCACCACCAGTCCACCTTCATGGGCTCCTACATGATGCTGGAGCCCCAGCAGCTGCGCGCGCTCGGGCTAGACGACGAGCAGATCGCCTGTGTGGGTATCGATGGCTGGGGCCATAAGGCGCTCGGCCCGGGCGGCACCCAGCCGCAGCATGTAGGCAACAGCTGCTATGGCCGCCATCCCAAGTCCACGGCAGACGTGCTGTCTCCTTACCTGCACTACCCCGGCACCCTGCTCAAGCTGATGGCTTTTGCGCTGCCGCACCACTTCACGGTGCACTATGTCCACGTCTACCCAGGTCTGCTGTACATCGTCCCCAGCAACGGCAAGGACTTCAAGGGGGGACGCCTCCTGGTCAAACTGTCCGACCTGCGCGAGCAGACCGTCACCCGGCTGGCTATCGTACTGGTCGCCTTGGGTCTGGTAGCGCCCTTTCTGCGCCGTCCAGGTCAACACCGGGGACTCGGCCTGTCCTGCCTGTTCCTGGCACTGTTCCTCATCAGCCAGATCGTGATCAGCCTGATGGGTGAAGGCATCCGTGACCTCTCCAAACACCTGTGGGCGGCACAATTGGCGCTGGACTTCCTGGTGCTGGCCCTGCTGGCGCAGTCCGTCCTCTGGTTCACCCACGCGCGGCGTGCACGTCGCGCATCCTGAGCTCACCCATGACGCAGAAACTGGTCTCCATCATCGTCCCGGCCTACAACGAAGAAGCCGTGCTCGACATCTTCCACACACGCATCAGCGAGGTTCTGGCCACCCTGCCGGACTACGCCTGGGAGATCATCTTCATCAACGACGGCAGCACCGATGCCACCCAGTTGAAGATAGAAACCCTGCAGCGCAAAGACCCTCGCGTGGGCAGCATTCTGCTGTCGCGCAACTTCGGCAAGGAGATCGCCATGACGGCCGGGCTCGACCATGCCAAGGGTGACGCCGTGGTCATCATCGACGCCGACCTGCAGGACCCGCCCGAGCTGATCCACGACTTCCTGCGCGAATGGAACAAGGGCTACGACGTGGTGTATGGCCGGCGCACCCACCGCGACGGCGAGTCCTGGGCAAAGAAGGCCACGGCCCATTACTTCTACCGGGTGATCGGCAAACTCTCCAAGGTGAGCATCCCCGCCAATACCGGCGACTTCCGCCTCATGAGCCGCCGCTCGGTGGATGCACTGCTCAAGCTGCGCGAGCAGCACCGCTTCATGAAGGGCCTGTTTGCCTGGGTGGGCTACCCCACCACCGCAGTGGACTACCGCCGCCCGCCCCGTGCGGCCGGGGTGACCAAGTTCAACTACTGGAAACTGTGGAACTTTGCGCTCGAAGGCATCACCTCCTTCACCATCCTGCCACTGAAGCTGGCCACCTACCTGGGCATCGTCGTTGCCATGCTGGCCTTCATCGCGGGCCTAGTGGTCATTGCCAAGACCCTGCTGTGGGGTGAGCCGGTGACGGGATACCCATCCTTGATGGTCACCATCCTGTTCCTGGGCGGCGTGCAGCTGTTCTTCATCGGCGTGCTGGGCGAATACCTGGGCCGCATCTACAACGAGACCAAGGTCCGCCCGCTGTACGTGGTGCAGGAATTTGCGGCACCCCAACCTGCAGGCGACCGCCAGACCACCTCTTTCTGATCCAGGCACCATGCAACCTATCCACCGACGCCTCCTCCCTTCCCTGCTCCTGGCCTGCCTGCCTACCCTGGGCGCAGCGCAGGCCCCGTTGCCCACCCGCAGCACTTTCTACATCGCCCCCGTCATCGAAGGCCTGGGCATCTGCGTGGCAGCCCAGCGCTCCGAGGCGGTGCGCAAGGGCACCTCGCCTACCTCGCACTGCGGCCAGGCCCAGTTCGATGCACCCAGGATGCTGAACCAGATCCTGGACCAGTTCGAACCCGGCGGGGCCAAGGGCCAGGTGCAGGTGGGCTACACCGCCACCATCCAGTTGCTCGCGCTGTACGACAAGGGCAAAAAAGCGGATGAGTGGGTGCTGAACACCCAGCGTGTGGACGACTACCTGGCGCTCATCACCAAGGTGGACCGCCCCGTGGTCATCTACCTGGCCGCCAACCATTTCGACACCCAGGGGCCGCTGAGCGCCGAGCTGGCCAAGGACAAGCGCAACCTGCTGCTGCTGGCCAATGGCACGCCACCGGCCACCGCGTACTTCGGTTATGCGGTGACGCCCTTCACGCTGCAGACCGATGAAGCCATCCCGGTCAACCGCTACCGCTTCGAGGCGCTGCGCCATGTGGCGCAGAAAGTGGCCAAGCTGCCCCCTGCCGTGCAAAAACGCATCATCGCCGTGACGCTGGCGGGTGAGCTGCACCACATGTTCCCCGACTTCGAGAACGGCATGGGGGTGTTCGACAAGACCAGCGTCACCGACTACAGCCCCGCCTCGGTGGCCCAGTTCAAAGGCTGGCTGGGCCAGAAATACAAGACCATCGCCGCTTTCAACCAGGCCACCGGCTTCAGCTTCGCCAGCTTCGATGCGGTGCCGGTGCCGTCCAAGAACATCCGCAGCGACACACTCACGTCCTTCGCCGAGCACTACGACGGTTTTGCCCATGGCAGCTTTCCCGTGTCCGGCTGGCTCTCGGCACCCGACGGGCAGATCGACAAGCTGGAGCTGTTCGTGGACGGCCTGCGGGTAGCCGATGTGCCCCGGGGCCTGAACCGGCTGGATGTGTACCGTGCCGTGGAGGAAATCAAGACCGCCAGTGTGGGTTTCCGCTACGACTACGCCTACGACAAGCTGCCCGTGGGCCGCCATGTCGGGCAGGTGGTGGCCCATGCCGGCAAGAACCGCTACCTCGTCTCGCAGTTCGACTTCAACGTGATGGCGCGCGACCAGAGCCCGCCACCGAACCGCCCGGCGCAGTTCATCAAGTCACTCGACAAGCTGGAAAAACTCAAGGGCACCCGTGCCTGGCTCGACCTGCCCCGCCAGCAGCAGGACGTCTACTACAACCCCCTGGCCCGCGACTGGGACCTGTTCCGCGCCTCGCAGGTGCACGCCCTGCTGGCCAAGTTCCACAGCGAGGCGCAGAAGGCCGGAGTATCCCCGTCGCTGCTGTTCTCGCACCAGATCGTGCCGCAGGTCAACTCCAGCTGGAATGCCCAGCTCTTCGCCGTGGGCAGCACCTTCGGCAGCCAGAACCCCTGGCATGACGGCATGAACATGTACGGTGGTGCCACCAACAGCGACTGGGTGCGTGGTTTCATCGCACAGCACCAAATCAAGGACTACGGCGTGCCGGAATTCAATCCGCAGCAATGGAAGCAGCCGGGTGTGCACCTGGACGCGATGCTGGCCCAGTACAAGGGCGGCGCACGTTTCATCAGCCCTTATTTCATCTCGGTCACCTCGGACCAGAGCACGGCGCGCAGCGCGGTCACCAACATGGAAATCCGGCCTGACAACGAAGCCGAAGGTTCCTCCGCCTTCTTCCACGCCATCCGCGATATCGCCGCGCGTTGAGCGGCACAGGCCATGCCCGGGAAGTACCGCTTCTATTTCTCGGCCGCGTGGCTTAGCCTGATCCTGGCGGCCGCCATCCAGCGGGTGGGCCGTGCCTTTCCGGCGCCGGGTGCCGAGCTGAACTCCGATGCGCGCTGGGTCTACCTGCCCAATGCGCGCAAGCTGCTGGAGGCCCCCTGGGCCTTCCTGACCACCGACCCCGCCAGCTACCACGTCGCCCCGCTGGGCTACGCGTGGGCGGCCGCCTGGGGCGCCGACCCGGTGCGCACCCAACTGGCCAACAGCGTGCTGTTCCTGGCCAGTGTGCTGCTGCTGTGGCGCTGCGCCACCCGGCTGGGCGGGCTATGGGCGGGTGTGGTGGCCACCAGCCTGATGGTCTTCAACCCGGAGCTGCACAGCCACATCCCGCAGGTGCTGACCGAGTCCATTTTTCTGTTCGGCCTCATGCTGTGCCTCACTGCGGGGGTGAACTATGTGCTGGCCGACCGCCGCCGAGGCCTCTGGCTGGCGCTGGCCGCCCTGGGGCTGGCCACCACCCTGCTATCACGCCCGGTGCTGCAGTGGCTGGCCCTGGGCGCCCTGCTGCTGGCCGTGGCCGCCACGGCCGCGCTGGAATACCGGCGGCGGCATACACCCGGCAGAGATCCACGCTGGCATCGTGTCGTCAACCGCCGCCTGTGCCTGGCCCTGGCGGCAGCCCTGCTGCTGCCGGCCGCCACCGTGTTCAAGAACGGCGTGTTTTTCGGCGTGTGGGGCATGGGCACGGGCGCCGGCACGGGGCTCTACTACGGTGTCAGCCCCTTCAAGATGGGGCTGGAGCCGGTGTACTCCCACTTCCACTACGATGCCGGTGCCACGGCAGCCGCCGCCGCGCCCGAAACCCGCGGCAACCCGCTGGACCAGCGCGCCGACCAGGTCAACGCCCGTGTGGCCCTGGACATCGTGCGCAACACCTCGCTGCCGGACAACCTCGCCTTCTTCACCCACAAGCTGCGGGCATGGCTGCTCTACAGCACACCCGAGCTGCAGGTGTCCTACAAGCTGCGCGCCATCCGCCTGTTCGAGTGGCTCAGCATCGCTGCCGCCGCCATCGTGCTGGCCTCGCGCTGGCGGCGCGGGACCGCATCGCTGCTGCCCGGCGCACCCGGCAAGACACCGGAGAAGCTGGGCATCCTGCTGGTACTGCTGTTGCTGGCCCTGGCCATGGCCGTGCAGCTGACCCCGGTGCTCTACAACACCCGCTACAACACCTACTTCATGGAGCCCTGGCTGATGCTGCTGTGTGGTGCCAGTGTGGGCATCCTGCTGCACGACCCCGCGCCACAGGCCAGCGCCCCGGCAGGCACGCGCGGGGCCCGTCTCAGCCAGCGGGTGCGGCGCCAGTGGCGCCGCTGGGCGCTGGTGGGCATGCTGGCCGCCCTGGCGTTTGCGCTGGCACGCCATGCGCAGCGCCACGAGACCTGGGGCATGGACCCGTACCGCCCCGGCCCCACAGAGACATTGCTGGACACCACCGCCATGGGCGCCCTGCACAGCCGGCAGGCCACGCCCACAGGGCCCGGGCAATGGCGGCTGGACGCCAGCCCCGCCACGCTGTGGCTGCCGCTGCGCCCAGCTGATGCGGCCCTGCTGCACCCCGACCGCAGCCTGGACGCCCTCTGGCGCCTGCGTTTCGCCGTGGCAGCCCCCGACGGCGCCCCCGGAGCCTGCCGCCAGGCGCTGGTGCAGGTCACCCCCGCCTACCCGTCGTCGCAACCCTGGTTCACGCCCAGGCCGATGCTGCACCTGCGGCTGGACGGGGCCCTGCACACCTATGCGCTGCACGGGAACGACACCCTGCGGCCGGCCGGTGCGGGGGACCTGGGTATGACATTTTCCTGCCCACCCGGCACACTGGTGACCTGGGAGGGCGCCGAACTGCTGCGCTCCACCCTGCCCGAGGCAGCACGCGACCTGATCCAGCACGGCACCCCCATCGACCCGTACCACCCCCGCGAACCACGCCCGACCACACCATGAGCCCCTTCATCACCGCCATCACCATCCTGTGCGTCGTGGGCATTTCGCTGGGCCAGATGCTGTTCAAGAAAGCCGCCCTGGCCATCTCCAGCGCCACCCACTGGCAGCAGTGGGCCTTCAATGGCTGGCTGATCGCGGCGCTGGCCCTCTACGGCGTCACCACGCTGGCCTGGGTCTGGGTGCTGCGCCACGCGCCACTGCACCTGGCCTACCCGTTCATGGGTCTGGCCTTCCTGATCGTTCCGTGCCTGGGATGGTGGTTCCTGGGTGAGCCCCTGCGCCTGCACACCCTGCTCGGAGGCGCCCTGATTCTGGCGGGCATCACCGTGGCCGCCTACAGCACCTGAGACCCCCATGCACATCGCCGTTGCCATCCCCTGCTACAAAGTCACCCAGCATGTGCTGGGCGTGATTGCGGCCATCGGCCCCGAGGTGTCGGTCATCTATGCGGTGGACGACGCCTGCCCCGAGGGCAGCGGCCGCTTCATCGAGCAGCACAACCAGGACCCCCGCGTGCGCGTGCTCTACCACCCCGAGAACCGGGGTGTGGGCGGTGCCGTCCTCACCGCCTACCAGGCTGCGCTGGCCGACGGCATCGACGTGGTGGTGAAGGTCGATGGCGACGGCCAGATGGACCCGCGCCTCATCCCCCGTTTCGTGGCCCCCATCCGCCAGGGCCGCGCCGACTACACCAAGGGCAACCGCTTCTTCCGCCCCGACTCGCTGCAGGACATGCCCCGCGTACGGCTGCTGGGCAACGCCGCGCTGTCCTTCATCACCAAGCTCAGCTGTGGCTACTGGTCGGTGATGGACCCGACCAATGGCTACACCGCCATCCACACCGGGGTGCTGCGGGAACTGCCGCTGGACAAGCTGGAGCACCGCTACTTCTTCGAGACCGACATGCTGTTCCGCCTGAACACCGTGCGTGCCGTGGTCAAGGACGTGCCCATGGACGCGGTGTACGGCAACGAGCAGTCGAACCTGCGCATCTCGCAGGTGGCGCCTGAATTTTTCGCCAAGCACTGCAAGCGCCTCTTCAAGCGCTACACCTACATGTACCTGCTGCGCGACTTCAACATCGGCTCGCTCTACAGCATCGTGGGGACCCTGTTCATCCTGGCGGGCGCAGCCTTCGGCCTGAGCCAGTGGCTCCACGGCATCGGCACCGGCAGGCCCGCCACCAGCGGCACCGTGATGCTGGCCGCGTTGCCGGTGCTCATCGGCATCCAGTTCCTGATCGCCTTCCTGCACTTCGACGTGGGCAACGTGCCCACCGAGCCCCTGAGCACCAGCCTGAACGACAACATCGATTGAGCTCCGAGCCCGCGCCCCTGGCCGATTGGCCCCTCGCTGCACGTGCAGGCCTGGCAGGGGTGATGACCGACATCGACGACACCCTGACCACCGACGGCGCCATCACCTCCGACGCCCTGGAAGCCCTGCACCAGCTCAAGGCGCAAGGCCTGGCCGTGGTGGCCATCACCGGCCGCCCGGTGGGTTGGAGCGAACCTTTCGCACAGCATTGGCCGGTGGATGCGATCGTGGCCGAAAACGGGGCTGTTGCGCTGGTTCCTTCAAACAAAAACAGCCTGCAGCCCAGTAAAAACGCCGACACTCCGCTATCAAAAATATACCAACAAGACGCGGGCACCCGTGGCGTGAACTTCGTCCGCATGCAGCAGGTGCTGGCGCGTATCGAGCGCGAAGTGCCTGGCGCCACCCGCGCCACCGATTCCGTGGGCCGCGAGACCGACATCGCCATTGACCACAGTGAATGCGTCCACCTGAGCGAGGCACAGATCGCGGCGGTGGTGGCGCTGATGCGCAGCGAGGGCATGCATGCCACGGTGAGCAGCATCCACATCAACGGCTGGTATGGCGACCACAACAAGCTGGTGGGTGCCCGCTGGATCGTGCAGCAGCTGTGGGGCCGCACACTGGACGACGAGATGCACCGCTGGGCCTATGTGGGCGACTCCCCCAACGACCAGCTGATGTTCCAGGCCTTTGCGCACAGCATCGGTGTGGCCAACGTGCAGCGGTTTGTGCCGAAGTTGGCGCATCTGCCGCGCTACGTCACCCCCAGCGAGCGCGGCGCGGGGTTTGCCGAGGTGGCGGCTGCCATGCTGCAAGCGCGCCAGCCCGTCTAAACCACTGCGCCTTCGCCAGCCCGGATTCTCGATCAGCGCCTGCTCGCGGCCGAACGTCTCCTGCGCGAAGCGGGGGTAGTCGGCTGAGCTCATGTCGTTGGGCGCCATGTCGTCATCATCGATGATGACGGGTTGCCCCAGCTGTTTGCCCGCGTCTCAGCCCGCTGGCGCATGGTCCCGTCGGTGGGCCAGATGCCCCAAAGGCACGCTACAGCAGATAAACGCCCAACAGCACGAGCACGCCCAGCAGGGAACATACCCTGTCACCCCGCGAAAGCCGGGTAAACAGCAACGCACACAGGAACACCACCAAGCTATCCTGCACAAACATCACCCGCACGCTGGACGCATACAAAGAGGGCGACAGCCCCACCAGGGTGGTGGAAGCAAATGCGGCCACGAGCACCAGCGGCGCCCCCCAGCGGCGCAGTCCGGGGCCCCGCAGATCCAGATTCCACAGCCCCATGCCCGTGCACAACACCCCCATCGACACCAGGAACAGATGGGCATAGAAGGCCGGATTGACCGCGTCGTCGAAGTGTGTGATGCCATACGGCTCATATCCCAAGCCCTCGCGGTGGAATGTCCAGACTTGCACTCCGAATCCCCCCACACTGTCCGCGGCGGGCGCAAGCCGAACCAACACGGCACCGCCCACCCACAGGACCAGCGGAATGAGCGCCAACAAGCGCGGCACCAGTGCCCTGGTGTGCCGGAACAACGACACGGCCAACAACCCCAGCAGCACCACAGCGAGAGGGTTTTGGGGGCTGAAGAAATGGCTGAACCCCAGCTCCGCGCCTGCCAGGAGGCGCTCGTCCAGATGCCATTCCAGGTACTCGGGGAAGAGGTACATCGTCAGCTTGGTGTAGCGCATCACCGAGCCAGCCGCAGCCAGGGTACTGACCAGCCCCAGCAGCACCACCAACAGCAGCAGCCCATGCGACCATTGCCACGCCCCACGCCGCACCAATGCCAGGCCCATCAGCCCCATAAAAGCCAGCAGCACCATGCCCACCTGCTCATGTGAGCCCGCCACAAGTGCCGCGGGCAGCCCCAAGAGGAGCCAACGGGTTTGCGCAGGGCTTTGGCTGAACAGCAACAAAAGCCCCCAGGCGGCCGCTGCGGGCCAGAGGTAATTAAACGAGCCGGTCATCCACCAGGCGGCCTCAGCGAGCACCCCCGCCGACATGAGTGCCGGCAAAACAAACACGAAACCCAGACGGTCCGGCGTGCGGTCACAGCCGCTCAAATGGGCAATGGACCCCAGCATCAGCAGCCAGGCCAGCATGCTCAACACCCGCCAGCACCAGACCTGGTGGACCAACACCAGGGTGATGGCATCGATCACGGTGCGGCCAGACCAAGTGGCCCTGCGCTCTTCCAGCCAGCCCAGGTAGGTGCTCGTGTCCAGGGCATGGGCATACAGGGCGTCATCCCCGTCGCTCTGCGGCCCCAGGAAGGAAAGCTTCCAGAGCAACGCTGCGCCCAGCAACAGGTACAGCAGCCAACGCCACCAGGTCGATTCAGGGCTTCTGACCATCACCGTCCTGCGGCAGTGTTTTGCCAATATCCACCAGCACCCGCTGCCCCTCGCGTTCGACGGACAGGTAGATGCGTGCACCCGCGGCAGCTGGAAAATCCTGCGTCCGCAAATACGCCTGGAAACCACTGTAGGAGACAATCCGCCCGTCCTCCATGGCGGCACGCACATCCTCGCGTACCACAGCGCGGGTGCGTATCTCCACCCCGTGCATTTGCTGCTGCGGCACCACCACAACCCGGGGTTTGAGCCAGCGTACATCGAACCGGTCAGCCACCCAACCCGCCACCATATACCGCCCCTGGGCATCGCGCTGGATAGATGGCACATCCCACAGCAGGCCTGGCAAGGCCACGGGAGGCGAGGACATCACGGCAATCGAACTCAAACGGTCATGCCGAGCATGGAACAGTACCGCACACAGCACCGCAGGCAACCCGATGCAGACCAGCACCTGCCAGACGGCAGTCGTGCGACTGAAGGAAGAGCTTGGGGCCGGCTCCGGCGCTGCGGACACAGCACCCATCCTGGAAGGAAATTGGTTCGCCACAATCAATTCATCATATCGTTCGATCAACCTGCGCCCAGGTTCACTGGCCCGCCTGCTGGACAAAACCCTCCAGCACGTTCACCGTGTTCACGCCCACCTCCGCCACGGCATACCCGCCCTCGAAGACGAACACCGTGGGCAGGCCTGCGCGGGCCAGGTCTTCGCCCATGTGCAGGTAGTCCGCGCTCTGCAGCGTGAAGCCAGAAATCGGGTCGCCCTCGAAGGTGTCCATGCCCAGCGACACCACCAGCGCCTCGGCGCCATACGCATGGATGCCTTGCAGTGCCTCGGCCAATGCGGCGCGCCAGGCGGCAAAGCCGGTGCCGCACGGCAGCGGCAGGTTGTGGTTGCAGCCCAGGCCGGCGCCCTCGCCACGCTCGTCGGCATGGCCCAGGTAATAGGGGTAGTCGGTGCGCGGGTCAGCGTGCAGGCTGGACACGTACACATCGTCCCGTGTGTAGAAGATGGCCTGGGTGCCATTGCCGTGGTGGTAGTCCACGTCCAGCACCGCCACGCGTGCGGCACCTGCGTTGCGCAGCGCCTGCGCGGCCACAGCGGCGTTGTTGAGGAAGCAGTAGCCCCCGAAGAAATCTGCGCCCGCGTGGTGGCCCGACGGGCGGGTCAGGGCAAAGGCGGCGCGTTCGCCACCCGCCACCCGTTGCGCCGCCGTCCATGCACAGGCCGCGCCTTCGCGCGCCGCCGCCCAGGTGCCGGCGGTCAGCGGCGAACCGCTGTCGAAGCAATACAGCCCCAGCCGTGCCGCAAAGCTGTCGGGCAGCACATCGCGCCGCATGCCCGGCGCGGGCCAGTAGGACGGCAGCACGTCGAGCGCCACATTGGCCGGGTCCAGCGCCACCCATTCGTCCCAGGCACCGCGCAGGAAGTCGAGGTAAGGCGGCGCGTGCACCTGCGCCAGCAGGGCGTCGTCCAACGCGTCGGGCAGCTGCACGGCCGCACCCCAGCCGCGCTGGCGCAATTCGGCCAACACGTGGTCGACCCGCTCGGGCACCTCCACGCAAGGCACCAGCTGGCCGCGGAACATTTCCATGCGGCCCCGGTGGAGGCTGTGGAGGTGGTTGTGGATGATGGGCAGCATGGCAGGCCTTTGCGTTGCTTCAGCGTGCCAGCACCGGCGCCAGTGCCACGCCCGTGTGGGTGCCTAGCCGCACGATCTCCTCCGGCGGCGCCGCGGCCACGATCTGGCCGCCGGCGTTGCCGCCTTCGGGGCCCAGGTCGATGACCCAGTCGGCTTCGGCGATCACGTCGAGGTCGTGCTCGATCACCACCACGCTGTGGCCGCCGTCCACCAGGCGGTGCAGCACACGGATGAGTTTTTCCACGTCGGCCATGTGCAGGCCCACGGTGGGTTCGTCCAGCACATACAGGGTGTGCGGCGCCTTCTGGCCCCGCCGGCCGACCTCGTCGCGCACCTTGGTCAGCTCGGTCACCAGCTTGATGCGCTGGGCTTCGCCGCCGCTCAGTGTCGGGCTCGGCTGGCCCAGCGTGAGGTAGCCCAGGCCCACGTCCTTCAACAGCTGCAGCGGGTGGCTGATGCTGGGCATGGCCTTGAAGAAGTCCACCGCCTCGTCCACCTCCATCTGCAGCACGTCGCCGATGCTTTTGCCGCGCCAGGTCACCGCCAGCGTCTCGGGGTTGAAGCGGGCGCCGTGGCAGGCCTCGCAGTGCACCTTCACGTCGGGCAGGAAGCTCATCTCCACCGTGCGTACACCGGCGCCTTCGCAGGTGGGGCAGCGGCCTTCGCCGGTGTTGAAGCTGAAGCGCCCGGCGGCGTAGCCGCGTGCGCGGGCTTCGAGCGTGTCGGCGAAGAGTTTGCGGATGGTGTCCCAGAAGCCGATGTAGGTGGCGGGGCAGCTCCGCGGGGTTTTGCCAATCGGCGTCTGGTCCACTTCCAGCACGCGGTCGATGGTCTCGAAGCCACTCAGCCCCGTGCAGCCGACCAGCGGCGGCGCCTTGCCGGCGTCCATCGCGTCGCGCCCGGCCTTGGTGGAACGCTGCTGTACCCAGGCCTGCACGTTGGCCAGCAGCACGTCGCGGGCCAGGGTGGATTTGCCCGAGCCGGAAACACCGGTAACGGCCACCAGCCGGTTCAACGGCACCCGGGCGGTGACGTTTTGCAGGTTGTGCAGGTGCGCACCGTGTACCACCAGCCAGTGCTGCGCGGGTGCATTTTCCGCATCGTTTTGGCCTTTTTCGACCATTGCACCAAGGCCTGAAGCTATGCTTTCAGGAGCAACCATGCGCCGCACCTGCAGCGGATGCCGGATCGCATCGCGCAGGTAGCGGCCCGTCTGCGAATCGCCCGCCGCCTCGATGTCGGCCACGCTGCCCTGCGCCACCAGGCGCCCACCGCGTTTGCCGGCGCTGGGGCCGATGTCGATGATGTGGTCGGCGCGGCGGATGGTGTCTTCGTCGTGCTCCACCACCACCAGGGTGTTGCCCTTGTCGCCGAGCTTGTGCAGGGCGTTGAGCAGGATCTGGTTGTCGCGCGCGTGCAGGCCGATAGTGGGCTCATCCAGCACGTAGCACACGCCCTGCAGGTTGCTGCCAAGCTGCGCGGCCAGCCGGATGCGCTGCGCCTCGCCGCCGCTGAGGGTGGGCGCGCCGCGGTCGAGCGTGAGGTAGCCCAAGCCCACTTCTTCCAGAAACTCCAGCCGGCCCCGGATCTCAGGGATCAGGTCGCGGGCAATGCCGCGTTCGCGCTCGGTCATCGCGGCGGCAGCGTCCAGCGACTCGACCCAGCGCCGCACGTCCGTCACCGACAGCGCCGCGATGTCAGCGATGCCCACGCCCGCGAATTGCACGGCGCGTGCTGTGGCGTTCAGGCGGCTACCCTGGCAGGTGGGGCAGGCGGCGTCCGTCACGTCGTCGGCGTCAGGCTCGGCAAAAGTCTGCTCGCGGCCCTTCTGGTCGTCGGCCTGCACCGAGTCGTCGAACACCTTGCGCTGCTCGCGGGTGAGCTTCACGCCCGTGCCCACGCAGTCGGGGCACCAGCCGTGTTTGCTGTTGTAGGAGAACAGGCGCGGGTCCAGCTCGGCATAAGAGGTGGCGCAGATGGGGCAGGCACGCTGGGTGGAATAGCCTGTGCAATGGCCAATGCCCGCCGTGGGCGTACCCGCCAGCATGGCGGCGCGCAGGCCGTCGAGTCCGCTCAGCACCTGCACCGTGCCTTTGCCCAGTTCCAGCGCACGGGCCAGGGCGGTGCGCAGTGTGGCCTCGTCGTCGGCGCGCACATCCAGGCTCTGCACCGGCAGCTCGATGGTGTGCTCCTTGAAGCGGTCCAGGCGCGGAAAGCCGGTGGTGGGCAGGAAGTTGCCGTCCACCCGCAGGTGGGTGTAGCCACGCGGGCGGGCCCAGTCGGCCAGCTCGGTGTAGACACCCTTGCGCGCCACCACCAGCGGCGCCAGCAGGCCGATATGCTGGCCGTTGAACTGCTTGAGCAGCTGGGCGGCGATGCTGTCGGGCGTCTGCGGCTGTACGGCGGCGCCGTCATGGATGCAGTGCTGCACCCCCAGCTTCACATAGAGCAGGCGCAGGAAGTGCCAGGTCTCGGTGGTGGTGCCCACCGTGCTCCTGCGCCCCCCGCGCGACAGGCGCTGCTCGATGGCCACGGTGGGCGGAATGCCGTACACCGCGTCCACCTCGGGCCGCCCAGCAGGCTGCACGATGCTGCGGGCATAGGCGTTGAGGCTTTCCAGGTAGCGGCGCTGGCCTTCGTTGAACAGGATGTCGAACGCCAGGGTGGACTTGCCCGAGCCGCTGACGCCGGTAACCACGTTGAACTTGCCGCGCGGGATGTCCACCGACAGGCCCTTGAGGTTGTGCTCGCGGGCGTTGACGATCTGCACCGCGTCCACCACCGGTGGCTTGGGCGCCAGGTAGGCAGGCGGCGCGGCTTCGCTGGCCACCTGGGTAGCGGCGCCCAGGGTGCCGTCGTATTCCCGCAGCGCCTGGCCGGTGTGCGACGTGGCGTGGGCGCGCACATCCTCGGGCGTGCCCTGGGCCACCACCAGCCCGCCGGCGTCGCCGCCTTCGGGACCGAGGTCGATCAGCCAGTCGCTGGCGCGGATCACGTCAAGGTTGTGCTCGATCACCAGCAGCGAATGGCCCGCGTCGAGCAGGCGGCGCAGCGCCCGCATGAGTTTGGCGATGTCGTCGAAGTGCAGTCCGGTGGTGGGCTCGTCGAACATGAACAGCGTGCCCTTGCTGGCCACCGGCTGGCGGCGGCTGCCGGCAGCGCGTGCAGCCTCGGCCAGGAAGCCCGCGAGCTTGAGGCGCTGCGCTTCACCACCCGACAGCGTGGGCACGGGCTGGCCCAGCTTCACATACTCCAGGCCCACATCCACAATGGGCTGCAGCGCGCGAATCACCTCAAGATCACCGTCAAAAAGCGTAGCAGCCTCGTGCACAGTGAGCGCCAGCACGTCGGCCACGTTCATCACGCGGCCACGGCGCTCCACGGTCACTTCCAGGATCTCGGGGCGGTAGCGCTTGCCGTCGCAGTCGGGGCAGCGCAGGTACACGTCGGACAGGAACTGCATCTCCACATGCTCGAAGCCCGAGCCGCCGCAGGTGGGGCAGCGCCCGTCGCCCGAGTTGAAGCTGAACTTGGACGCTGTGTAGCTGCGTTGGCGCGACAGCGGCGCGGTGGCGAATATCTCGCGGATCGCATCCCACGCGCCCACATAGCTCACCGGGTTGGAGCGGGCCGTCTTGCCGATGGGTGACTGGTCCACAAACACCACGTCACTCAGATGGTCGGCACCGAGCAGGCGGTCATGTGCGCCGGGCGCCTCGGTGGCCTTGCCGAAGTGGCGCATCAGCGCGGGTGCCAGCACGTCCTGCACCAGGCTGGACTTGCCCGAGCCGCTGACGCCGGTGACGGTGACCAGGCGCTGCAGCGGGAACTCGACCGACAGGTTCTTCAGGTTGTGCTCACGTGCGCCCTCCAGAATGAGGCGTGGCGTGTTGTCGCTGACGAAGCGCTTGAAGCCCATGCCCACCTGCTTGCGCCCGCCCAGGTAGGCACCGGTGAGGGTGTCGGCGCTGCGCAGGTCATGGGTGCTGCCGTCGAACACGATCTGGCCGCCGCGCTCGCCCGGGCCGGGGCCCATGTCGATCATGCGGTCGGCGGCCAGCATCACGGCCGGGTCGTGCTCCACCACCACCAGGGTGTTGCCGGCGTCGCGCAGGCGCAGCATGGCCTGGGTGATGCGGTGCATGTCGCGCGGGTGCAGGCCGATGCTGGGCTCGTCCAGCACGAAGAGCGTGTTGACCAGCGAGGTGCCCAGGGCGGTGGTGAGGTTGATGCGCTGCACCTCGCCGCCGCTCAGCGTGCGGCTTTGGCGGTCGAGGGTGAGGTAGCCAATGCCCACGTCGTTCAGGTAACGCAGGCGGTGGGTGATTTCCTCGAACAGCAGCTTGAGCTCGCCGCTGGGCGTGGTCGGTGCCATGCGGTCGAAGAAGATGCGCAGCCGCTCGATAGGCAGCAGCATCAGGTCGTGCAGGCACAGGCCAGGCAAAGCCTCCAGCTGCGCCCGCGACCAGGCCACGCCCTGGGGCATGAAACGCTGCGCGGGTGGCAGCACGGCGTCGGCATCGTCCTTGGAGCCGATGCGCCAGAGCAGGCTTTCCAGCTGCAGCCGCGCGCCGCCACACACGGGGCACGGGGTGTAGCTGCGGTACTTGGACAAGAGCACCCGGATGTGCATCTTGTAGGCCTTGCTCTCCAGGTAGGCGAAGAAGCGGCGGATGCCATACCACTGCTTGTTCCAGTTGCCTTCCTTAAAGCTGGGCGTGCCTTCGATGACCCAGTGTTTCTGCTCGGGCGTGAGCTTGTTCCAGGCGGTGTCGCGCGGGATGCCGGCCGTCTCGGCGTGGCGCATCAGGTCGTCCTGGCATTCCTTCCAGGCGGGGGTCTGGATGGGCTTGATGGCGCCAGCGCGCAGGGTGAGTTTTTCGTCCGGGATCACCAGGCCGTAGTCCACCCCGATGACGCGGCCGAAGCCCCGGCAGGTACCACAGGCGCCCACGGCGGAGTTGAACGAGAACATCGAGGGCAGCGGGTCGGCATAGCGGATGTTGCTGTCGGGGCAGTGCAGGCCGGTGGAAAATTTCCAAATCTCCGGCTCACCTTCGTCCAGCACACGATAGACGTTGAGGCGCCCGCTGCCGCGCTTGATCGCCACTTCGATGGCTTCGACCACCCGTGCGCGTTCGGCGGTGCCGATGCGGAAGCGGTCAGCGACCACGTCCAGCACCTTGACTTCGGTGCCGGAGGCCGTGGCGCCCTTTTCGCTCTTGCCTTTGGCGGCTTTGTCCTTGCCCTGCGTGATGGCGCGGGTCTCCACGCGCTCGGCCTGCACTTTGGTGAAGCCGCTGACCGACAGCCACTGCTCCACCTCTTCCGCCGTGGTGCTGGCGGGCAGCTCCACCGGGAAGGTCACCACCAGGCGTGGTCCGGCATCATCAGCCCCCTTCAGCGCGGACCTGTCCAGCATCTGCGCATAGATCGAGTCGGCCGAATCGTGCCGCACCCGCTGCGCCGTTTCGCGGTCGAACAACTCCCCTGCGCGAGCCACCAGCAGCTTGAGGTGGTCGTTCAGCTCGGTCATCGTGCCCACGGTGGAGCGCGACGACCGCACGGGGTTGGTCTGGTCGATGGCGATGGCCGGCGGCACGCCGTCCACCCGGTCCACCGCCGGTTTGTCCATGCGGTCGAGAAACTGGCGTGCGTAGGCCGAGAAGGTCTCGACATAACGCCGCTGGCCTTCGGCATACAGGGTGTCGAACACCAGGCTGGACTTGCCCGAGCCGCTGGGCCCGGTGACCACCGTCAGCTCGCCGGTACGGATATCAAGGTCGAGGTTCTTGAGGTTGTGCTGGCGGGCACCGCGGATGCGAATCTGTCCCTGGGTCATGGATGTCTTTGGTGGCATGAGGCAGAACATTCTAGAAGCCTGTCGTGCCTGGCGCGTCGATAGCGAAAATGGGCCCCAGCGGGAACATTTTTCGCCACATTCGCAGACCCCTGGCCCAGCCCATGTTCTTGCAGCGCGGTGAACCAGGCCACAACCTCCGCGCCACCTACCAGCGCAAGTGAAAGCGGGCGAGATATTTGAGAACTGAAAAGCGCGATATTTTGATCTCGCAATTTTTCCCATCGTGCAAGGAAATTGCACCAGAGGAAAGCCCAGCCCAACTGCGAGTCCTCACGCTCCCATCATCAGCGCCGTTATCACCAACCATTGGACGGTGTACAAGTGGCTGCACACAGGGTGCATCCCGGCCAACCTGATCCGCCCCTATGAGTCGGCCTGCGGCATCGACTACGTGACGCGCTGGATAGCCGCCAGCACGGACAAGATGCTGGTGGACATTCCCACGGGCCGCCGCCTGGAGGGCACCGACGTGGTGGCCCTGCACAACGGCTTCGGCGCAGCCCTGCAGCTGCTGACCGACTTCTACGCCTCCAAGGCCGCCCCCGAGACCGTCATAGCAGCCCTCACGGCCCACCTGCAGGACGTGGCATGGCAACCGTGCCAACATGGCGCAGTTCAGCGCGCCTGAGCTGGATTTCGCTGGGTAGGAGGGCGGCGCCGCGCCGGGCGCCAAGAGGTTAAGGGGAAAAAGTGAGGCGGCACCTGGGCCGCCTCGTGGACGCTGCGTGGCGGGCTCCCCTGACCGCCAACGAAACCTTTGGGCCCCAGGTCTGCCCTCAGCGTATGCCGGGAGACTTTGCCGCAACGTCTTGGCTTCATTCTAGGCCGCCTCAAGGAACCAACAGAAGAAGAGTGCCCACCTGCCAGATGCACCGGCTTGCGCCGCCCCCTGGCTTGATCGTCCGAAACGTTGGTGGGCGCGCCCATCATAGGGTGGCGCGCCGGGCTGTGTCAAAGTGAGGCCGACACCGCATACAGTCGGCTCGCAGGACGCCTCGCCACGGTATTTCCTGTGGCGAAAGGGACTTTCGCGGCGTCATCCCACTTCGTCCCGGATCAGACCGGAAAATCCCGGTTTATCGCGCCGTTCTCTCTTTCTTTATCTCAACAGCCCTCACGCAAGACCGAGACGGCGATCACCTGCCCGTACTTGATGGACATCACCCGCATCGCCGTGATGCTGATGGTGGCCTGGAGCGCCGCCTGTTCTCAGTGTTTTGCCGCCGAGGCGCCGGCAGCGGCCGGGTCCGCAGGTGCGTGGCTGTCGCCACCGTGTTTTTCACCGCCCATGTCGATCTTGTCGCCCCCTTGCAGGATCACAAACAGGGACAGGGCGGCGAATACGATGAATCCAATGATGATCTTCCACATGGCTGGATAGGTAGGCTGGTGTCACGCCACAGGCGCAACGGGGTAAAAAGAAAAGCCCCGCCGCCACAGGACGGACGGGGCTGGTGGGCGGGGCACCAGAACGCTTGCACGCGTTCAGCCACCGCATCAGTCGTTGGCGTAGATATCCACGTCCTTGGTTTCACGCACGAACAGCGTACCGATCACCAGGGTCATGCCGGCCACGATGATGGGGTACCAGAGGCCGTTGTACATGTTGCCGGTGGAGGCCACGATGGCGAACGCGGTGGTGGGCAGCAGGCCACCGAACCAGCCATTGCCGATGTGGTAAGGCAGACTCATCGAGGTGTAGCGGATGCGGGTGGGGAACATTTCCACCAGCATGGCGGCGATCGGGCCGTACACCATGGTCACCAGCAGCACCAGGTAAGCGAGGATGACGATCATCATCAGCTTGTTCATCTGGGCCGGGTCTGCCTTGGTGGGGTAGCCTGCGGCCTTGAGCTGCTCGGTCACTTCCTTCTTGAAGGCGGCGATGGCCTTGACGGACTCTTCGTCGAACTTGAGGTTCACCACGTTGCCGGTGGGCGCCGTGATGGCCTTGTCGCCGATCTTCACCACGGCGGGGCTGCCTGCAGGGCCTGCCACGTTTTCGTAGCTCACCGAGTTCTGCACCAGGAAACGCTTGGCGATGTCGCAGGAGCTGCGGAAGTCGATCTCACGCGCCACCGGATTGCCCTGGAAGGAGCAGGTCGCCGGGTCGGCGGTCACGGTGACAGCGGCCGTGGCCTGGGCCTTCGCCAGCGCGGGGTTGGCCGCCTCGGTCAGCGCCTTGAACACCGGGAAGTAGGTGACCACGGCCAGCAGGCAGCCGGCCATGATGATGGGCTTACGGCCGATCTTGTCCGACAGGGAGCCGAAAACGATGAAGAAAGGCGTGCCGATCAGCAGGGCCGCAGCGATCATCAGATTGGCCGTGGTGGCATCCACCTTGAGCTGCTGCGTCAGGAAGAACAGGGCATAGAACTGGCCGGTGTACCAGACCACGGCCTGGCCAGCGGTCAGACCGACCAGCGCCAGGATCACGATCTTCAGGTTCTTCCACTCGCCGAAGGATTCGGACAGAGGTGCCTTGGAGGTCTTGCCTTCAGCCTTCATCTTCTGGAAGGCGGGAGATTCGCTCAGGGACAGGCGGATCCACACCGAGATGCCCAGCAACAGGATGGAGACCAGGAACGGAATGCGCCAGCCCCAGTCGCTGAAGGCCTGCTCGCCCAGCGCGGTGCGGGTACCCAGGATCACCAGCAGCGACAGGAACAGACCCAGCGTCGCCGTGGTCTGGATCCAGGAAGTGTAGGCGCCGCGTTTGCCGTGGGGGGCGTGCTCGGCCACGTAGGTGGCAGCACCGCCGTATTCACCGCCCAGCGCCAGGCCTTGCAGCATGCGCAGCGCGATCAGGATCACGGGGGCCGCCACACCGATGCTGGCGTAGCTTGGCAGGATGCCCACGATAAAGGTGGACAGGCCCATGATCAGGATGGTGACCAGGAAGGTGTATTTGCGTCCGATCATGTCGCCCAGGCGGCCGAACACGATGGCGCCGAACGGCCGCACCAGGAAGCCCGCCGCAAAAGCCAGCAGCGCAAAGATGAAGGCTGCGCCGGCATCCAGGCCACTGAAGAACTGCTTGGCGATGATGGCTGCAAGCGAGCCGTAGAGGTAGAAGTCGTACCACTCGAACACCGTGCCGAGCGAAGAGGCAAAGATGACCTTCTTCTCTTCCTGCGTCATCGGCCTGTTTTCCGCAACTTTGGTTGCCATAAATTTTGTCTCCATTCTGTGTTGTGCCGCCAGCCTGGCGACGAATCCATTCTTGGAAAACATGCTGACCGTTTTCTGACAAACCAACTACAAAAACTTACAGAACTGGCGAAATACGCTGACTCCTAGTGAATACCCCTAGACGACAACCACAGGGTACGTAAGGCCATGGTCAGTCCACGTTCACAAACTCGTGGCGTTGCGATAGGCAGACGTGCCCGCCACACCTCACACCTTCCCCCAACTCTGGTAGAGAGACACTGGACATGAGTGATTCCATTGACACCATGGTGGCCCGCATCGAGGCCAACCCCAAGTACCACGAGCTCAAACGCAAACGCAACGGCTTCGGCTGGACGCTGACCGTGCTGATGCTGGTGGTGTACTACGGCTACATCGCACTGATCGCCTTCAACAAGCCCTTCCTCGCGCAGCCCATCGGCGCCGGCGTCACCACGCTGGGTATCCCGATCGGTATGGGCGTGATCGTCTTCACCATCGTCATCACCGGTATCTATGTGCGCCGTGCCAACGGCGAGTACGACCGCCTGACCGCAGAAATCCTGAAGGAAGCCAGCAAATGAGCGCCCCGATCAAACTCCTGGCCGCCCTGCTGGCCAGCCTGGCAGCCGGCGTGGCCGTGGCCGCCGGTGGCGACCTGGGCCAGGTGGCCAAACAGCCCACCAACTGGACAGCCATCATCATGTTCGGCATCTTCGTGGCGGGCACGCTATGGGTGACCAAGTGGGCCGCTGCCAAGACCAAATCCGCCGCCGACTTCTACACCGCGGGCGGTGGCATCACCGGCTTCCAGAACGGCCTGGCGATTGCGGGTGACTACATGTCGGCCGCGTCCTTCCTGGGTATTTCGGCGGCCGTCATGGCCACCGGCTACGACGGTCTGATCTACTCCATCGGCTTTCTGGTGGGCTGGCCCATCATCACTTTCCTGATGGCCGAGCGCCTGCGCAACCTGGGCAAGTTCACCTTTGCCGACGTGGCCGGTTACCGCTTCAAGCAGGCCCCCATCCGCGCCTTCGCTGCCAGCGGCACGCTGGTGGTGGTGGCCTTCTACCTCATCGCGCAGATGGTGGGCGCTGGCGCCCTCATCAAGCTGCTGTTCGGCCTGGAGTACTGGATGGCCGTGGTGATCGTTGGTGCGCTGATGATGGTCTATGTGCTGTTCGGCGGCATGACGGCCACCACCTGGGTGCAGATCATCAAGGCGGTGCTGTTGCTGCTGGGGGTGAGCTTCATGGCCTTCATGGTGCTGGCGCAGTACGGCTTCAGCCCCGAGGCACTTTTCACCAAGGCCGTTGAAGTCAAGACCCAGCTCGGCCTGAACGCCGGCAAGTCGCCCGAAGACGCAGCCAAGGCCGGTCTCTCCATCATGGGCCCTGGTGGCTTCATCAAGGACCCGATCTCGGCTATCAGCTTCGGTATGGCGCTGATGTTCGGCACCGCCGGCCTGCCCCACATCCTGATGCGCTTCTTCACCGTGCCCGATGCCAAGGAAGCCCGCAAGTCGGTGTTCTGGGCCACCACCTGGATCGGCTACTTCTACGTGCTGATCTTCATCATCGGTTTTGGCGCCATCACCCTGGTGCTGACCAACCCCGAGTTCGCCAATGTGACCACCGGTGTGATCAACGGCGGCGCCGGTGCGGCCAACATGGCGGCGGTGCTGGTGGCCAAGGCGGTCGGCGGCAACATCTTCTTCGGCTTCATCTCGGCCGTGGCGTTTGCCACCATCCTGGCGGTGGTGGCTGGCCTGACGCTGTCGGGCGCCTCGGCGGTGTCACACGACCTGTACGCCACGGTGATCAAGAAGGGCAAGGCCAACAGCGCCGATGAACTGAAGGTTTCCCGCATGACAACCCTGGCGCTGGGCGTGATTGCCGTGATCCTGGGCATCGCCTTCGAGAAGCAGAACATCGCCTTCATGGTGTCGCTGGCCTTCGCGATTGCCGCCTCGGCCAACTTCCCGGTGCTGTTCCTGTCCGTGCTGTGGAAGGACTGCACCACCAAGGGCGCGGTGATTGGCGGCTTCCTGGGGCTGATCTCGTCCGTGGCGCTGACCGTGGTGTCGCCCTCGGTGTGGGAAGCCACGCTGGGCAACCCCAAGGGCTCGGCCTGGTTCCCCTACTCCTCGCCAGCGCTGTTCTCCATGACCATCGGCTTCGTCGGTGTGTGGCTTTTCTCCGTACTCGACCGCAGCCCGCAGGCCGCCAAGGAACGCGCCGCGTTCAAGGCCCAGCAGGTTCGTTCGGAAACGGGGCTGGGTGCCTCGGGCGCTTCGGGCCACTGAGCGTATCGACGCCCTTATGGTGCGTTGCCACAGAAACCGGGCCTCGCGCCCGGTTTTTTTATGCCTTTGACACACATCAACACAGTGCAGCACACAGGGCCTACAGTTGGCTCTATAACCTGCAGAGACAAACCCCAGCCATGCTGTCCGCCTATATTTCCCATACCGATTGCCTGAAACACGAAATGGGCGCCGACCACCCGGAGTGCCCCGAGCGCCTGCATGCGATTGCCGACATGCTGCTGGTCAAGGGCTACCGCGATTTCATGGTGCCTTATGACGCCCCGCTTGCCAGCGAAGAGCAACTGGGCCGTGCACACTCGGCCCTGTATGTGCGCGAACTGCTGGACCGTGTCCCCACCGAAGGTTATGCCCGGCTCGACCCCGACACGGTGATGAACCCCCACACCATGCAGGCCGCCCTGCGCTCTGCCGGTGCCGCCGTACTGGCCACCGACCTGGTGCTGCAAGGCGAGGTCAGCACGGCCTTCTGCAACGTGCGCCCGCCGGGCCACCATGCCGAACGTGCAGCCTGTATGGGCTTCTGCTTTTTCAACAACGTGGCGGTCGGCATCCGCCACGCGCTGGACGTGCACGGGCTGGAACGCGTGGCCCTGATCGACTTCGACGTGCACCATGGCAATGGCAGCGCCGATATCCTGGAGGGCGACGACCGGGTGCTGATGTGCTCGCTGTTCGAGAAGGGCCTGTACCCGCTCAACGGCGACGAACACCCCGAGGGCCGCAACATGCTGCACGTGGGCATGGACAAACGCACCGGCAGCAGCGAATTCCGCACCCTGGTGGACGAGATCTGGATGCCCGCGCTGGAGGCCTTCCGCCCCCAACTGGTCTATATTTCGGCAGGCTTCGACGCCCACCGCGAAGACGACATGGGCAACCTGGGCCTGGTGGACGCCGACTACGAATGGGTCACCCAGCGCCTGCTGGACCTGGCTCGCAAGCATGCCCAGGGCCGCATCGTCTCCTGCCTGGAAGGCGGCTATGTGATGAACCCGCTGGCGCGCAGCGCCGCCGCCCATGTCAAGGTGCTCATCGGAGCAGACTGACCACCAACGGAAACACCATGGAAAAGCACTTCCTGCAGCCTTTGTTCAACCCCGCGTCGATCGTCGTCTTTGCGGGCGGCCTCGACCCCGACGCGCTGGAGCCCGGCCTGGCACGGCACGTAGCCGACCAGTTGCGCACCAATGGCTACACGGGTGAACTGCGGTTCGTGGACATCCGCATGACCGGCACCCTGGCCGAGCTGGCGCAGTCGCGCGCCGAGCTGGCCGTGATCGCCCTGCCCACGGCGGAAGAGATCGACAACGCGCTGGAGGTGGCCGGGCGCATCAAATGCCGCGCGGCGCTGGTCATCTCCTCCGGCCTGAACGCCGAAGCCGCCGGCCGCCTGCACGCCACCGCCAAGCGCCACCAGCTGCACCTGCTGGGCCCCAACTGCAATGGCTTCCAGCGGCCGCACCAGAAGCTCAACGCCAGCATCATCGGCACCATGGTCAAGCCCGGCCCGCTGGCATTGCTGTCGCAGTCGGGGGCGCTCACCGCCTCCACGCTCGACTGGGCCCAGCGCAGCGGCGTAGGCTTCTCGGCCGTGGTGTCGCTGGGGCCCAATACCGCGCTGGACATTGCCGATGCACTGGACTTCCTGGCATCCGACATCCACACCCACAGCATCGTGATCTACCTGGAGGGCATCCGCAACGCCCGCCGCTTCATGAGCGCGCTGCGGGCCGCCGCCAGCGCCAAGCCGGTGATCGTGCTCAAGGCCGGGCGCAAGCCGGCCGGCAACGAGGCGGCGCTGACCCACTCGGGCGCCATCGTCGGCAGCGACGACGTGTTCGACGCGGCCCTGCGCCGCGCGGGCGCGGTGCGGGTGCGCACCTTCTCGCAGCTGTTCTCGGCCGCGCGCTGCCTGGCCTCACGCTACCAGCCCTCGGGTCGCCATCTGGCCGTGGTCACCAACGGCGGCGGCCCCGGCGTGCTGGCCGCCGACTGGGCCAACGAGCTGCAGCTGCAGCTGGGCCGGCTGGATGCACAGAGCATCGCCACCCTCGCACCGAAGCTCTCGCCCCAGGCTTCGCTGAAAGACCTGATCGACCTGGCCGAAGACGCCACCCCCGAACACTTCACCGCCGCCGTCGAGGCCGCCAGCCGCGCACCGAACATCGACGGCATCCTGGTGATCT
>Ga0208693_1000547_pt1 | contig 30174 bp, 32 predicted proteins | sample AD_UKC071_MetaG_FD_184438 | JGI IMG/M metagenome (GOLD analysis project Ga0208693, IMG submission 184438) | Active sludge microbial communities of municipal wastewater-treating anaerobic digesters from USA - AD_UKC071_MetaG (SPAdes) (version 2) | ecosystem: Engineered > Bioreactor > Anaerobic >... | reverse complement strand
CAAACACGCGTCTTTGCTGTGGATGATGGTGATTGACAACGGTAGCTCGAGGCACTTATCTTGTGAACAGGGCAGAATGCCAAAACCGAAATAGCTCGAGTTGCCAATGGAACGGCTGTAGGTGGCCATATGGCATTGGGATCAAGATCATCTTTAGTTTTTGGTTTGCTGAACAAAACCCGGCCAGTTGTGTGGCGCTCTTTGAAAACGAGGACAAGTACCGAATAGCACCTATCCAAATCGGTGCCTGCGCGCATGAAATGATCCCTGTCGGTCGTCATTAGGCGGGAATCGGACAAGACAAGGGCGACAGTGCGATTTTGTCGTAGTATTTTTTCTTATGCTACGAAAAAACCGTAGCGTTAGAAGTGAAGTTTACATAATATGAATTGGAATGACTTTATATGGTTTGTATTTTCCATACCGACCCGGATATTACCTATTCATGCTATTGTACTGGCCTGCTATGTGGACAAATATGGGGATTCAGCGCCCCGAAAGGTATTACATTCCATTAACTGTCTCTAACTGTAATGCTATCCGCGAAATATTCGTAGTGTCATGCCAAAACACTGCGAATTATTCGCAGCGTTCCATAACCTGGTATCGCCAACAAGCTCTGATCTGCTTTCTTCGACTGACTGACTTATCAGTCCCTAGACTATGCTGTCATCCATACAGCACTATTCTCTCCTACACAAACTACCGTTCAATAGTGGGGGCAATTTTCCAGCGGTTAGACTCGTTCTCTTTGCTTACTATCACATCCACGGGCATTGTCTTTTTGTCATAAATGGCTTTGCGAATCAACTTCACCCTCTCATGTCTACGTTCTCAGGCAGCACCACATAGGTGTCCAAGTCTGATTCCGTGCACGGGACACCCCATGCATAGGAGCCAAACAGGAATATGATCATCAGGATTGCTCGAGACGCTAACGAACCTAGGTCGCCTAGTCCGACCTCATCAGCATGTACATCCAGTATACGGCCATGGCGATCAAGAGGACGCAACCCCGTCTTCCTAACGAATAGAGCCCGGTCAGAAATGGGCCTTTCCCTGATGGGACCGATCTTAAGACAATGGTGATCCAATCAGGCAAGTATATCACAATAAAGGCCAGCATTATCCAGTCCCTGCGCCGATACTCGTCCCTCAACTAATCCCTATCAGAATGGATTTCCGGGAACTCGCATGCCTCAGGCAGACACCTGAAATAGTGGGTATTCGAATAGGATGCCACGTGCTCCCAGCCTGCATCCTGGAAGAGACCGAAATACTCGTCTGCGTCGGGCTTCGATAGCGCTCTATGATCGGTTCTATAGACTGCATTGTTTTGCTCAAAGCTGATGAATGTGTAAAAAGCCCCGCTCCGTGAAACGCCATCCACTGCGTGCGGGATCTGCTCCACTTGACCCCTACAGACCGCCAACGCAAGCTTTGCCTGCGCTGGTAGACTTCCGGCTCCAGCTCACGCTCACCGCATCACACCTTGTGCACTCCAGGCACCTGATGCACGCGTCCGAATTCGGATCTCGGTAAACCTCAAGTTCAACAGGGCAAACGTTCTTGCATGCTCCACACTGAGTGCAAGCTCCCTCGTCCACCTCCAAGCGCATCAAGCTCGCCTTGTTAAATGGCGACCAGATGGCCCCCAACGGACATGCAAATCGGCAGAACGGCCTTTTGATCAATATCGAAGCCGCGATCATCACAGCCAAAAGGCCGATCTTCACCCAGTAGCGCGGTCCGATGAGCACTCTTAGCGCGGGTTTCGTAAGCACCTGCGGTATTCCGCCTTCTAGTGTCCCCGCCGGACATATCTTGCAAAACAGCGGCTGCCCGACTGCGTATGTTCCCACTCCGACCAAGGCGATCAAGACCGCGTATCTGATCCAATTCCCTCGCTGAGATCGAAGAAGTTTCCGCTTCGGCCCCAATTTTGCCAGGAGATCCTGGAGAAATCCAAAGGGGCATACCCACCCGCAAGCAGCCCGCCCCACTACAGCTCCTACCGTCGCAAAAAACCCGGTCATGGCATAAGGGAACTGCCTTGTGGCGATGAACTTCTGAAGCGACCCAATGGGACACGCAAAGGATGCCAAGGGGCAGGCATAACAGTTCAGCCCGGGGTACGGGCAGATCTTCATCTGTGGAAAGCCTGAATTTGCAGCAATCGTCGCCAGCGCCTGCACGATGGAACGGGCCGACGATTTCCGTTTTCGTATAGCCATCTATCACTCAATCCCTATGCACGAAAGGCAGATTAGTTTTGCGTTCAGAAATATCATCTCGAAGTCGCCCAGTCTTGCGCCAACCGCCATCAGCCCCACGCCCGCCGTCAGAATCAAAGCCCATACTGGAACTTGGCGGGTTGGACCAGCTCCAAATCTCTCCGCCACAGCGCTAGTCCCCCAATATCTGTTTGATAGTGTTCTCCATCTTCTGCTCCCAGCCAGGGAGGTATCCTACATACACGTCTCTGATTACACCCTTGCGGTCAATGATGACGACTGTGGGAAATGCGTAGACTCCAAATGCATCCACCGTCCTCGCATCTCCAATTGCCATCGTATAAGTGAGCTTGTTCTCTTTTGCGTACTTGCTTATCGCGCTAGGACTGTCCCCCACGTTTACCCCTACTACCGTAACTCCCTTTGGTGCATACTTTGAATGTAAAGTCTGAAGGTGAGGGGCGAGCCTCTTACAGGGTCCGCACCCTACAGCCCAGAAATCCAGCACATAGACGGATTTCGGGTCATCGCCGAGTGCAATCTTCTTGCTGTCCAATGTTCTCAGCACGAAATCCGGAGATGATTTTCCTATCCATTTTTCGGAGATCTGTGTTGCCGCAACCGTGGAATAGGGGCAGAAGAGTCCAAATAAAAGTGGCGCAAGAACCGCCGCCACTGTTGCCACTTTGACCTTGTTGAGCACTCTTTTCATACAGAATCACTCCAAATTTGCTAATGTGCAATACTTCTTAGCTGAAACCAGGCACTGCACTGAATGAGCCGTCTCATCTATCAGCCGATATTGGCCATTCTCCCTACAAATCAAACCACATTTATTTGGCACTCAGAACTCGAACCAGAGCAACGTAGCGGCAGATATGCCGAAGCCCCAAAAACCATATTGAACAACAAAAAGTGTCTCTTTGTGCCGGGCTCTGCAAATGCCCGAACAGAAGTCCTTTCCCGCCCTATCCTTCTGCAATGATCGACGAGGGCCTGCGCAGCCTCTGTTGAAGGGCCTCTGGCCATTGTTGCTCCGGCGGCTTTCGGCTTCTCCAGATTCGCCTTGGTGATATCATCTGGAAAATGGGACATGCACGTGCCCTCGGGGGTGTTCGAAAGAATGCGTCAACCAGACACCCATAACATCCGCTTCAACACAGCCGTCAGAGCAGGCGAAGCTTGCAAGGCACGGGACGGGGCAACCAAGCCCCTCGATGCAGTTTTACACAACATGCGCTCCCAACGATCTGTTATTTCAGCTTAAATACGGCAGTAACAGGGTTATGATCTGAGTTTTCAAACCCCAAATCAGTGCCTTGCACGGCTACAATCTCCACATTGGGCGACACAAGAAAACCGTCGATCGTCTGCACAACCGTGGTAGCCGGGTTGTAGGGTCGATCCACACATCTGTTGCTGGCGACTTCCTCATCCATGGCCCACTCGAACCCCTCCAGGACAAAATCGTCGGGCAAAAGCTGGAGCCAATCAGGCCAGGCATCTCCGTATGACGCCTTCTTCTCCTTGGGAGTGGCCGATAGTAGGTGGTTCCAGTCTCCCCCTAAAATCACGTAGTTTCCTTTGCCCCACTCTCGCACAGCGTACTCCTTTACGAACGCGAGCTGCTGGGCTCTTATGGTCCCGCCCTGATCATATGCGGACAGGTGCAAATTGACGAGGACTAATTCCTTCCCGTTATCGACAGGAAGCCTGCTTTCCAAAAGACAACGATCGAGCATAAAGAGTTGTTTCAGCCAAGGATACTGCCCGGGCAATGAGAGTCTTTCGGCAGAGTCTACCCGGCGCGTGGAGTATGTGGCAATCCCGGAGTAGATGTTGCCGTACTGGTGGGTGACGGGGATCGGCACCCATGCAACTTTGTAATTCGTAGCGAAACTGCTGCTGTATTCGGGAAAGTCGCGAATGAATCTCTTGTATTGATCGATATTGTAGCTCCTCTTTCCCTTCCGGTCTACTTCCTGCACAAGGTAGAAATCGGAATCGGCCTCCTGAAGGAACTGTGAGACTCTGTCGACGTTGATCTCTGTCTGCTCCCGGCTTATAGACCGCGACATCGTGCCTTTGTCCATGAAAAAGTCGGTGTGCTTGTCCAGTCCGCAATAGCCTATGTTGAACGTGGTCACGCTCAACTCTGCACCCGATTCGGTCACCCATTCACGGCGGTTTTCGACTTCAACTGGCTCAATGTCACAAGGTCTGTAGTCTGTGGCGGCTATAACCACTATGAACGCGACGAGTGCGAGCAAAGCCATGGCTACGACAATCAGTATCGCCTTGGCAATTCTCTTCACCATGATCCCTCCCGTCATCGCGCACATCACCGGCTTGATTCTGCAGATTCGCCTAAATGGCTTCCACTCCTGCAAGCATAGAATGGCATAGGCCATTCCGAGGTGGCCTGCTGATGGAGCAATCAGCTAAGATACTTCCTGCAGGAATGGAATAAAGGAGGAAGCACACGCAGTATCGAAGAATTCTGTAACCTAATGTGAAAGTTCGACCGGATTCGCCAAGCAATTGCAAGCTTCGCTCCCAGTTGCCTGAATCGTCTGCTATCGCATACTCCCCAATCGACGCCTATAAGAATGAGTGGCCGAGGGGCTTCTGGAAGGGTGGGTGAGACATGAATGAGAGTGGAATCCTTGACAGTGAGAATATGCGATGCAGAAATCAAACACGCCCTGCAAAACATGGAGCTGCCTCAAGGGCTGAAGGTAGTCGATGTAAAAATCGCATCGGGTATGATTACGCTCCAGTTGGCACTGCCGTACAATATAAAGTTCCATCCGGTAATCTGCCTCTCGAACCCGACGGTCCAAGGGGCCGTCGTCGCCCTCAGAATCTCCGGGCCACTAGGACTCAGCCTTCCCGACATAGTCCTCAGTTCTATCATGCCCGTTCTGCCGCCCGGCGTTGACTACCTCGGACGGGGGCTCATCCTCATCGATCTGCTCCAGATATACCAGGGCGCCTTCCGTTCGCTCGATCTGGAAGGCATCAGCATCGAACCCTGCTGTATCACTCTGCATGTCGCGTGTGCAGAATTCGATCTCGAGTCGCTACCCAAAGCGGCTTCGTTGCTCCAGACAATCACGATAGACGAATCATGAATCTAAACATGCTTGGCCTCTGGCGCCTGTAACATGGCTAGATCCTCTCGACTAACCCTGCCGAGCCAATCTGCACACGTAAACCATGTCTTGACTGGTCTCCACCAACGGACCTCCGCGCATACCTTTCCATGTTTTGACTATCTCAAAACCACTGCACCTGAGGGCAAGCTCTATCTCGCGGGGAAAATAGAAGGCCCGTTCAGTCTTGACCTCGCTCCATCTCAGCATCGTGCTTTCGTCCCATTCCTCAATGCGCGCCTCGTACGTCTCCATCTGTTTGGTGAAATCGTAGCCTGCGACATATGTATCGATTATGCGAGTGCCGCTCACAGGATGGACCATTTCAAACCTGGCCTCGGCGCCATTTGTCTGAAGCATCCTGAGGATATTAGGTATGGCAAAATCGACTACGAAGACTCCTTTTTGGCTTAGATGCCGACGGGCTCTGGCAAGCACAGCCAGAAGATCATCAATGGTGGTGCAGTGAAGTATCGTATTGCACGCCGCCAAAACCATGTTGAACTTCATGTCGAGATCGAAATCCCTCATGTCTCCATTTACAAGAGTCACTCGCTCCCGTGTAGCCCCGTTTTCCGCCTCAAGCTTCTTCCTGCAGAGTGCGAACATGTCTTCAGCACAATCGAGTCCGGTCACCCTGTATCCAGCCCTGGCAAGAGGAATCAACAGTCTCCCGGTTCCGGATCCTAGCTCTAAAATGGGATCGCCATATTCCTCAGCCAAGTCCAAGTATGTGGGCAGATCAGCATTGTAGGATGAGTGCAGCAAGTCATAGAACTCTGAAAAGAACCCCTCGTACTGCGTTTCACATAGAGAATCGTCTCGTTCTCGAGCTTTTCGACGCATGATAAGCCAATCCCCCTCCAAATATCATAACTTGCCTAGCGCAGACAGGAACTGGCCTTGGGTTTCAACGCTCAACACCAATGAATAACCCTGGCCAGTCAGAATGTACACGACTTCAGCTTTACCAGTCACAAACAGCAAATCCTTCTCACGAGCGAGATCAGCCAACCTCACATTTCATGCGTCGATGGGCTCTCGTAAAACAGCCTTGCCGCATGGTCTTACTCATAAGACTCTCGCAAGAACCAATTTGAAGTCGCTTAGCAGGTGTGCAGGACGAACCTCCAAGGGGCGAGCCTCCGCAGTAACCGGCTGCCAGAAACGGCCTCCGTCTCGCGCGATCGGAGTCTACTCAAAACCCAGGCTGCCGATGATGCAGATTCCTGCACGTTTTCGCGATTCACGCTATCTGGAGTCTTTGCCCCCTTGGCGCTCACCTGTCAATATCCATTGAGCGCTTTTCAAACCTACCAGGAGTTCTGCGTTCCCGTCAGCATTAGCTGTGCTTCCCTTTCGGAGTAGCGCCTGTAAAGCTCCACACATTCCTTTTCGAGTATGCCGCCGAGGTAATTATGGACTCTCCTGTCTACGTATTCAACCGCATCGATGATCTTACGGGCTTGGATGTAGTTGTCGTGCATCCCGAACGCAATATTCCTGATGTTGGCATGTATAATAGCGCCAAGACACATTACGCATGGCTCAACAGTGGTGTAAATGACGCACTCTCGTCCATGGTCATACAGGTAGGGTGCTGCTGATACTAATGCGTTAAGCTCGGCATGGGCAATATAGCTGCTCTCGCTGAAGAACCTATTAGAACCTCTGGCGATTATCTCACCGTCATGCACAATAACGGCGCCTATCGGTCTGTCGCCCCGCTCAAAGGCCTTTTCTGCCTCAGATAGGGCCTCCCGCATGTACCTCTCATGGTCAAGAGACGCAAAAGGCTCCACTTCGTAATTCCCTCCACCTCTTAACGAATTAACTCGAGGGCTCCCCCACGCTCATTCTGAAGATCAATTGGATCCTCGCTACGAACAGGGTTGCCTCGCGCGACCCGCCCGAAACGAGCTTATGAAAGAATATGTCGACAGTGCCGCCAGCGGCAGATGTATGAATACCTGGTATATCCCGAGGCTTGCATTGCCGCCTATGCAAAGAGACAAGCCTATCATGAAATTGAATATGGCCATGAGTATTCCGACAAAGCTTGTGAGTCGAACCGCAGGAAGATTATACCTAGGGCAGAAGCTCAAGACAGAAAGGTAGATAGGCGTCATCAGGCAGAACGCTCCGACAGAACTGGACGTCACTAGGTACCGAAGATGGAAACTCCACGGGACATCAGGTCCCCAAAACGCCAAGACTGCCAGAGGCAGAACCCAATACGTCCACCACGGATGCGGCCCTCGCAGCGTGTAGTCGGTCTTCCCGATCGCTGCATCCCACAACCACATTATCCCGATTACCATGAACAAAAGGACATTGCTGCTGATAACGGCATATCCGAAAGTAGGAGTTACGGCAGTGTTCTGCGCAATGGCTATGAATATATAGTGAAGCCCCATAAAAGCGCTGAAGAGTCTTCCCACCCTGTTTCCGTAAATGCCCACCAACACGACCAGAGCTGCAACAGCAATGTGCAGCATGGGCATGAGAGCGCTATATGCCGTCAACCCCTGAGAAAGAACTTCTTGAACTAAACTGGCTATCTGTTCAGGGGCTACTCCCGTGGATGCATAAGGCGGAATCCCCAGGGCCATAACGACCAAGACGTAGAACCACCATTTTCTACTCACGCGCTCGAAAGCGCCATATATCCTGCTCCGCTCCATTCGCTTTGAGCACCTCCCCGGTCACACAACCTGGGCTTTAGGCATTAGTCCTTCCGCAACAGACACGCGTGTGATACTTCCATCTTCGTCAGCAATATACCTTCAATGAATAGTTGGCCATTCGTCAGGTGTCGGTTGGCGCCATTACCATGCAATCCCAGTAGTGGGGCTGCTCGTTCATGCTCCAATCGGCCCGCACTGATTCAGCGTTTCTGCGCAATCCCCCCGAAATCCCTGGTTGCCTGCGTCAGCAGATCCACTCTGCGCTTCATGAAGTCCTTCCATGTATCGGCAAACCACTTGTCAGCAACAGGGTCGATGACCTTCAATGCATGTGGAAACAGGGTATCGAATTCCTGGAGTCCCTGCGTCATCTCGCCAACAAGGGATCGATAGAGCAACAGCAAACAGCAATTTTGGAGGTATGGCCCGACGTCTAGTTCCAAGATGTCAGTTCCGTATGTAACTATTTCATTTCTCAATTCGCTTATGAGGAACCGGTATACTGAAGCATAATCGCCGGCAGCCGCCACATAACGGTTGTCCTTCGCTTTGCATATGATCGACGCATAAACCATATCGCTATTGGCGTAATACGGCATCCAATACTGTGGAACCCAGGCGATAAGCTCATCCACTCCATCATCATCCAGATCTATGAACGAGGCTGCTCTGGTAATCAACATGTAATTCGGTTTCTCATACATCTTCCCTAGATCGATCGGTATCTGCCGCACCTTCTCGTTCTTATCCACGCGGAACAGGATCGGGCAGGCGTAGGTATTCCCGCCGTACTCCATCGCCAACACTTCAACGAACCCATCCCCGTCAACATCCCGCACCATTTCCAATTCTATGTGGTCACCCGTATAACTCCACAACTTGCGCGGTTTTCCGCTCAGCTCAATCCGGTAGACGGTGAGGGTCATCTCCCAATTTGCCCCCAGGTCAACATCGACTTGAAATCTCTTGCCGCCCTGATAATATGTGGTGCTTGCCAAGGTTTCGCCGCAGTATGCCGGGCTTCCCACTACAAGCCCGAGCGACAGAATGAAAAAACATACAAGGACGATTGCTATTCTTCTTCTGGACATTGACTATCACCTCATCTCGACAATTACAGCCCATTGGCACAAAATGATACATCATTTCCAAGTCACCATCTTCACATTTTCAGCTAACTTAACGGCCCTCCCGAGAATCAGCAAAGAAGGAGGTGTAAGGGTGTGACTCGACGCTTGAATTCACTTTGTAATCACGCTCGATCTATAAAAACCAAGAGATTGATCATGATAAGAATCGGCTCGGAGTCGCCCGCATGACTTAGTTTGGGAATAGGTCGCGAGCTACCAGCACAGGCAGGATGAGGATATGCTTCTGCATGTAAGTTTCGCACTAGATGTCCGAAACTCCTCTGTCTTTTGAGGTTATTGGCGTTCACCGGCTCAGGTTTTTCCGATGTGGCTTGAGATTTGCATAACTGGCAAAGCGGCAGCCTGACGCGGAACATGCCGAGGCTCTAAACTATCTCACCGCAGATATCGGGCAATTGATGGCATATTTCGGACGGAAGATCGAGAAACTCCGAGTTCAGGTGGGTAGTATCGCGATTCTCAACAACAAGCACTACAGAATCTGTGTCGAGCACACACGAATGCCAGACGCCTCGCTTCACGTTGTATGCCTTGAGCGGCTCCATCGCCACAGCATGAAACGTTTCGACACTTGCGTCTCCCTCGCCTATAATGAGAAAGGCCCTGCCTGCCAAGAGCAAAAAGACTTCGTCTGTCTCGTTATGCCTTTCAAGGGACTTCACCCCGTCAACTGCGTTGTGCTCGGAGGAGCATATAGCGGCCACACGCCATGCACCGTAATCTATCAACGGTTCGTAGTCATGCACAAGGCAACTCCGTATCTCAAGCAGTCTTGGACTAATCGCCAAAACGCCCACCTCCGGATGGTTGTTCACGGCTAAGTATAACTATTATATTCCTACAACGGTCAGCCCATCAATGAAGAGAATGTAGTTGGCGGGAGGTTCAACTCTCTTCTTCAGATGTAAAGCTCCGGCCTGGTATCGCAGGACCAAGCCGGAGCCTTGCGTCTTGGAGCCAACCTTGTCGGCCAAATACACCTCCCGTCTGCAGAAAAGTCCCTTAGATAATGTGAAATGTCGACGTCCCTCGCCTTGTTGTCTCACCTTTTTGGGCATGGTGTGGGCAAGGCTGAAGCATTATGACCAATGCAGTTGGGGCGTCGACACACCTAATTCAAGTATCGGGCAATAAAGATTCGACTTGGGGATCGGCCGCACAGTCCGCTATCTCTGCTCCTTAGGCCTCGAGGTACTCGCGGATCACCGGGCGACGGTTCATTTCAGAGTGCGAAAGGCCGCAAGGCCCTGGGCAAGATCCCCAGACACGCTGCGATTGCCATTCCATAGTTTGTGACTGGAACAGCGGCGTCTGCCACGGCCTCAAGGCGCGAACACATCTCTCTCCTGTTAAGCATACACCCGCCACAGTTAATGACAAGCTTGAATCTGTCCAAATCCTCCGGAAAATCGCCTCCGCGTTGCCATTCATATCTCAGCTCTCCGCCGACTTTCGCATTGAGAAGGCGGGGGATCTTCACAGTCCCTATGTCGTCTTCGATGGGATGATGAGTACACGCCTCGGATATGAGCACTACATCGCCAGGCTCAAGGCCTTCTATGGCGCGAGCGCCTTCGACCAAAAGTTCGAAGTCACCCTTATGGCGTGCAAAGAGAATCGAAAAAGATGTCATGGGAACGGATTCCGGGACTACAGGGGCTACCTCCCCGAAGGCTTGGGAATCAGTTACAACCAATCTCGGCAGGAAATCCTTATCGGCGAAGAGCTGCCTCAATTGGTCAATTCTTACGGCGACCGCAATCCCCTCGTGATCTAAAACATCTCTTATGGTCTGGACCTGAGGCAGAATCAACCTGCCCTTCGGGGCTTGGGCATCTGCCGGAATGACCAGAACCACCATGTCTCCACAGCTTACAAGATCGCCTACTATGGGGGGCCCCTCGCCCAGTCCGCCTACGGATTGAGCCAACCGGCTTATGGCACCTAGCAGTTCCTCTTTTCCCCTTCCCGTCCTAGCACTTACACACACACGAGGCGCATCCCCTTCCCCGGAGGCGCCCGCACCGTCACATAAAACGCAGTCGGCATCACAAAGGTCCGTCTTATTCACGGTCACAATATAGGGAACCCTCTTGCGCTCGAGACAGGAATATAGCTGGGCCTCAGGCTCCCCTTCGCCCAACTTGGCATCGACCACAACTACGGCCATATCGGCCTTGTTGATCGCCCTCATGGTCCTGGCAACCCTCGCTTCTGAGAGAAGGCTGTCATCATCTACTCCGGGGGTATCGATGAACACGACCGGGCCGGTCCCATGTATCTCCATCGACTTGTAGACGATATCCGTAGTCGTTCCGGCCATCGGCGAAACCACGGCAACGTCCTGATCTGCTAAGGTGTTAATAAGGCTCGACTTGCCCGAGTTCATTCGCCCGAGGATAGCAATGTGTATCCGATTGGATCTGGGAGCCTTGTCGAAACTCATTTCCGTCCTCCAGTCCGCCTCTGCGGCGCTAGACTGATGTGCATGCGCGAACGCTTGAGGCTCTTTGGCTAAGCAACTTCGGGAAAACATGGGATGTCTTTAAAAGCCGGCCCCTTTTCGGCTGTGGGCAACTGACTTTGAGACATTCAAGGCCTGACTCCGATATTTTCCAAGAACAAACCGCTAAACATTGGCATATATTGATTGTTTGTCACAATCAGTGTCTATGCAGGAGAGTATACCCCCATCTATTGTTTTGTCAAACAAAAGACTCCCTAATTGCCAGACAACCCCTGGCCAAAAACCGATCCTTGCGATCCTCAATTCCACTTTCCGCGCGAAGTCTTGAGCTAGGTCGACCGCCGGCGGCGCTACAAAGCATTCGGTGTGTTCCATTATAGTCAGCCGAAACCTGTTCACTCCCGCGTTGCTGCATATAGCGAGATTTATTTAGAAGTAGAGATCTCTTTCGCCACCTTGTATCCGCTCAATTCTCTTTTCACATTCGTCGCGTAGCTTCGGATCCACTTCTGCCAGGGCCGCGCGGATCGCAGGCTCAGCCGCTTTCACAGTAGCAGGCGATGCATAATCGCACAAGTATTCCTCAAACGTCAGTATTGCGTTGGGCTGGCAGAATTCATGTATGTGGCTGCTTTTCGCCAGAGACATGAACGCCTCCCCCGTCCTACCCGACCTGTAACATGCAGTGCAGAAACTGGGTACGTAACCTGACGGCAAAAGGTCCCTGATTATCTCATCCAGATCACGACGGTCGCTCACCTCGAACTGGGGAGTATCATGCACCTTGCGCCTGCTATACTCGCCTACGCCAGTGCAAGAACCGGCGCTTATCTGCGAGATCCCCAGAGCTATCACTTCCTCGCGGAACTCCGGCGACTCCCTTGTCGACAGGATCATCCCTGTATATGGCACAGCCAGCCTCAGGCACGCCACTATCTTCTTGAAGTCGTTATCGGAGACGAGGCTTGGAAAATTCTCGAGCGACACGCCTGCTGCAGGCCTCAGTCGCGGGAATGAAATGGTATGCGGTCCAACCCCGTATGTCTCATCAAGATGGTGGGCATGGGCAAGCATGGCGACGGTCTCGTAGCGCCAGTCATACAAGCCGTAGAGCACGCCTATTCCCACGTCATCGATTCCGCCTTCTATCGCCCTGTCCATGGCCGTAGCGTGCCAATCATAGTCGGCCTTTGGTCCATCATGGACAGCCACATATGTATCGCGGTGGTACGTCTCCTGGAACAGTACGTAAGTCCCGATTCCGGCGTCCTTCAGCTTCCGGTAGTCATCCACTGTTGTAGCGGCAATGTTCACATTTATCCGGCGAATGCTCCCGTTCCTTGAATGCGTGTCGTATATGGTCTCCATCACCTCGGTGATGTAATCGACGGGACAATTGACCGGGTCTTCGCCGGCCTCCAGAGCGATGCGCTTGTGGCCCATGTCCTCAATGGCAAGGACCTCCTGTCTGACCTCATCCATACTCAATCTTCGCCTAGGCTGCCGATTGTCCCTCTTGTAGGCACAGTATCTGCAATTATTCACACAATAGTCGCTCACATACAGAGGGGCGAAAAAAACTAGTCTTTTCCCATAAATGGTCTCCTTGATTTTTCTAGCAACGGCGTAAATCTCTTCTTCGAGGGCCAGGTCTTCGACCCAGAGCAAGGCTGCCAGCTCCTCAAGTTCCAAGCCCTGCAATTCTCGCGCCTTCGCCAAGACATCTCTGACCGCCGCTGGACTGTACCTTGCCCCTTCCTCGAGGGCTCCGCGGATCTTCTCATCGTCTATGAAGGTGCACTCGGTTCTACCTGTCAACACCTTTACCTCCCCTTCCCCAAGGCATTTTCGGACTGTCGCCCTTGCCAGGGCAAATCGTCATATTCAAAGCGTCAATATCCTCTTTTGCCTGCCTCACGAAATCCGAAATCACATCACCATCGGCTCCAGATTTCCCAGGGTAGATCGTGTAGAACTCGCGATACTTCGCTGGAGTCACATCCAACATCAACACATTTGCACCAGATACAAGGGCCAGACTCCGGGCATCTGTCAGTCGAGGAGATGGCGCAATCTCTTTCCACGAAGCATCATTCCCGCCCATAACCGCAAGAGCCGTGGTGGCAGGCATATGGGCACGCGGAACGAGAAGACGGGCCACAGCTACGGCATCTATGGTTGTTCGCACTGAGGCTAACACTGCCGCCCCTGTCGACGCCTCCGTCCCGTTGGTGTCAAAGCCCGCTTTTGGGCTGCCACCGGCGACACCGCTTTCCCCATTGCCCAGCGGAGTGTCGGGATGCGGGATGAACGGCCCTATGCTGACCATTTCGTAATCCTCATCCCGGCAGAGCAAGAGATCGGCCGCAACAGAAGAGAGATCCTGCCCAGGAAGGCCGAGGATAATGCCGGATCCTACTTGATACCCCATCCTCCTCAGGGATCTTAGACATCCAAGGCGATGCTCTAACGAGGTGGTGGGCTTCAGTTGTCGGAAAAGCCGTTCATCGCTGGTCTCGAACTTTAAGAGAAATCGGTCGGCCCCCGCTTCCCTGAGAACCCGGTAATCCTCATCGGGCATCTGCCCAATGCTGAGAGTAACCGCGGATCCGGTAGTTTCCGCAATCCTTCGAACCGCAACCGCTAGTTGATCTGCAGCATAACCCGGATCCTCCCCCGACTGCAGCACGAATGTGCCGAATGGGTGGATGCTGTGAGCTTCTATTGCGGCCTCCACAATCTCGTCCGGGCTCATCCTGTACCGCGAAATCCTATTGTTGCTCCGGCGGAGGCCGCAATAGAGGCAATCCTGGCGGCAGTAATTTGAGAACTCGATTATCGCCCTCATGTGTACACACATGCCCATCACGGAAACCCTGACCGAATGGGCTGCCTGCCACAGCGCCATCTCCTGAGCAGGTCCCGGAGGGTTCAAAAGGGCTATCACCTCGTTGAGGCCAAGCTCTTCAGGATGGGACACGGCCATCCCCAAAACCTCTGTGAAATCTGCGTCATTCACCACTCTCGTTGTCGGAAGGGACCAATGTGACGCGACTTTTGACCCCGGGGATCGAGCCAAGTTTCCCGGTCATGGCCCCGATCGCATCTGTGTCGCCGTCAACGATGAGGGCAATCACAGAGACGTGCCTGTCTGTATAGGGAATGCCCATGCGTCCCACTATGATCTCGCCGTATTCGCTCAGGATCTTGTTTACAGCGGGCGCCGCATTCAGCCGGTCCTGAATTATGATGGCGGCTACACCCACTCTCTTGGCCTCTGGATGGCCGGATCTCCTATCTTGCTTTTCACACGCCATTTCAGTTGAACCTCCTTTGGAACTGTCAGATAAGATCTGACGTTTTCTCAGGTAATACCTTCGGGAAGGGAACGTTGATCAGCGGCTCGTTGCCAGACTCCGCTGGGTATGCACCAATCAAAAAACCCGTCGCGAGGACGGGCTAATGATCCTTGGTGCTTAAGATCGGATATCACAGATGGATAGCGCGCCCCCTAGCTTCAGGAACCCGTTTTAAGCATTCCCCAAAAGCTTCGGACAGGCACACACAAAAATCACCAGCCCTAGGTTGAGGCGTTAACCCTACCCGCAGGCATACCTATTCAGTTGTGTCAATAGCTCAGCCAAACCTTATGGCTTTACCCAAAACTATTGTATCACAGGGCAGCTCGCGCCGCCTAGAAGAATTCCTTTTCGTCTGACAGCAGAATGCCTGCTCCGTTTGAAGCTACCGATGCTCGCAGGGGCCGAATGCTAACCCCAGCTGCCGTTCTATGTAGTCGGCAATCAACTTGAGTATATCTTCGAGCCCCGGCTGGATTTCCCTGTCATCTATCTTCTTGTATACATGTCCCGAATTCTTGATACTGATCAGCATCACATCGGCTCCCACAACCATGGCCTGTTCGTACATACATTGCGCCTGCCCATAGGGGACAAGGCTATCCTCCTCGGAATGCAAAAGGAGAATTGGGGGACTTGCGCTGGAGACATACGCTGCTGGACTCGCTGCACTATACAGATACGAATCGTTCTGGAAGGGTTGACCCACAAGCTCTGCAACCAGAATTTCGCGGATAGGCGTGCGGTGCTGTTCGATACGCAAATCTGTCGGACCGCACCACGATACAACAGCACGCACCCTGCCGGAATACGTGCATAGCTCGGGATCGCCTCCGAGACTATCGTCCGGCGCCAACGCCGCCATGAGCGCAAGGTGTCCGCCGGCCGATACGCCCATGAGAGCTATCCTCTCGGAATCGATCCCGAGTTGATCGGCGTTTTTCTTGAGATAGCGCACGGTGTCTCTTACGTCCTCAACAGGGGCAGGGAATTTGGTGTAGGTGTTTGCAAGACGGTAATCGGTGCTTACGAAGACGAAACCCTTGCTGCAGAGCGCTTCCAACATGGGCCAGGCAAGCCGGAGTCCGCTCCGTTTGTCCCCAACCACCCAGGCGCCGCCGTGGACATATACCACCACCGGCGCCATGTGAGGGCTGGCCGATATCTCGCTGCTTCTGTAGATGTCGAACCGCAATGACATTTCGCCAATCTCTTTGTAGATGATCTCTTCGCAGACCAATACTGGCTCCATTACCCGCGATGCCATGTCCCCCTCCATCCATGGCACATACTCGAAGAACGACATCGGAATTGTAAGGGCGATAACTACCAGCATGAGCAGACCGGGACAGAGGAGCCTGGCTTTGAACATTATGCCTTTCATCCCTCTCGATCGCGGCGTGCAATTGAACAGCTTCGCCGCCGCGGCCATCAGCAGCCCCCGCGAGAACGATGCCGCCCGCCACGTTATTTGACGCCGATATCAGATCTATTCATTGACATGTTCGTGTTATCACTCGGCAGATAGCGGGCGGGTCAGAGATAAAGCGGTTGAAGAGAGGGGCTAATGCACCAGAGCCAAAGGTTGTGCAGTATAGTCAAAACATGCAATGAGCAGGTGAATTCCATGATCCCGAGCGATCGGATTCTGCCCGAATGGCCCCGAGATATATGAAGATGCATGGAAGAAAGGAGTAGGGGACTAGGTCAGTGAAGGAGATGTTCTGCTTTCGCGTGGCCATTAATGCGCCGTATTCATCGTAGACGCGATCATCAGACAGTTCGGCGGGAATCTTCGCAACACAGGGCTGCTCTTAAACCTTCCCAACAGGGCGTGCCTGTTATGGCAGACCGCAGCAAGATCTGTCGTGCCGTTGCATACGCGCCGCGGTCCTCTCCTTAATCAAGGGCATGACAAGGAGAAGAACCTGGATTCCATATCGCAGTTTGAGATGGTTAGCGCCTAAGCTTGGAAGAAGTATCTTGCCCGGATCAAACAACCAAGGTCTGAGCTGCGGATATATGCTGCATCTATAGGCAATGGCGGTGAGTGTTTGCAATGGCTATTCCCTTGCCCGCCTTGCACACCCACCGCCTAACATAGCCGCGATACTCACCAAATCCTAGCGGCTGAAGCCCTTACGCCGGATGGCGAGCGCGATTCAACAGTCGCGCAAAGAGCGCTGAAATGCTCGGCTGCCCTTTGAGGCCCGGACAACAAGTGTGTGGCGATGACCAAGGTCTGCTGCGAAGAGAAGCGGGGGTTGTCAACGAACCTGGCCAACTTCGAGACACATCCCATTGAGGCGAACCAGCGGATACCCTTTTGTGGACAGGCTCAATGCATAAACCGGCCGAACTCACAAAAACGAGTCCAATGCGTGTCAATAGGCTGCTTCTGAGCTTTCCCCCGAAAAACGTGCCCCGAGCGCCAATAAAAGCTGCTCAGTCGGCTAAAGATGCATCCTGCATTCCCGACGCCAGCAGTATAATGTTCCTGGCCAGCTCGCCGGCGGCCACCAGCTCGGAAATGGGCAGACTTTCCTTTGTCGAATGAACATCCATGGCCCCCATGCCAATGACGACACTCTCTATGCCCTTGGTGTTGAATATGTTCCCATCGCTGCCGCCCATGGTCGAATCTAAAACAGCCTCCCGGCCTGACATAGCCAACGCCTTTTCGACTCGCCTCACCACTTGGGCATCGCGGGGTATGGTGTACCCGTAGTAGTCCACCGTAGTTGTGACCTCCGCCGAAGCCTCATATCCTCCGGCAGTAGTCTTTATCTGCTCCGCTACCTCCTTCGCAAGATCGAGTGCGCGCTGCGTATCCAAACTGCGTATTTCTCCTTTGAACGAGACCTTCTCGCAGACGATGTTCGTGGCCGTTCCGCCCGAGATTATACCGATGTTCGCAGTCGTACGGTCATCGACTCGTCCAAACGGGAACTTACCGATAGCCTCAGCAGCCACGCGTATCGCGCTTATGCCGCCTTCGGGATTTACCGCTGCATGGGCTGCTCTACCCGTAATCGTTGCATCAACACTGATGTGCGTAGGGCTTTGAACGACAACCACGCCTACCGGGCTCGAGGCATCGAAGATGTAGCCCGTTTTCGATTGTATCTGAGAGTAATCGAGGCATCTGGCCCCTCTGAGGCCCTTTTCCTCGCTCACAGTAAATACTACTTCCAACGGCGGTAATCTCTTGCATGCTGCGCGCGCCATTCTTATACCGGCAAGAATCGCAACCACTCCGCCAAGGTCGTCTGCCGCCAGAACAGTATCTCCCCCCGACACAATTCGATCGCCGTCGATTGACGGCACAATGCCCTTGCCCGGAGTCACCCTGTCAAGGTGGGCGGAAAGCAGAATAGGCTCAAGGCCTGGCACGCCTGGAAAACGTCCAATAACGTTTCCTGCGTTTCCCCCGAACTTGCTCCCGGCATCATCCTGCGTTACATCAAACCCCAAGTTCTCCAGTTTCGCAGCCACTACACTGGCTAGCTCCGCCTCTTGACCTGATTCCGCGTCGATCCTCACGAGTTCACAGAACTCCTCCACCATCGATTCGCGCAGATCAGCGTAGTCAAAGCCGTATTCTGAAGTCGACATACAGACTCACCACTTTCCAAATTCGATCCCCGCGCTTCAACGCGCGGCCTGACCTCTTTCAGTACTTCGCTTGCCCCGAAGGATTCTGCTCGCGCCATACCGACTCCTCCGTCCACATGCTGACCTTAACGCGCCGGCCCACCCCTGCACCCTCCGCGCTCAAGGCGCAAAGGGCGAGAGGCGGGCCGATGCTCTTACCATCTCACGCATCGCAGGCTGGTTTAGGCTTCTACCTGCAATTTGCCAATAGGCCACTTAAAACAGGGCCTGGATATATGTCCACGCGCCCGCGCGTCAGCAATGCAGTTGAAGGCGGCTGAACCATAGTCCCGGTCCACCGACCCTCGACCGTAGCGACCATAGGAACGGAAAACCGCACCCCGTCCGCGGAAAATACTGCAGTGTAGATGTTGGCTCCTAAGGTGGCAGGAGCAGGGAGATCCACGCCTGCCACTGTTATCTGCAAGTTGCCTGCAGCGTTCGTGTCTATCCACAATCTACCCGTGGCACCGGGCGCAGGACTCCCGGCTGGCGCCAGAAGATTCATCGTGCACGAAACACGTCTAGGAGGCGGTGCGCCTGGAATGCATATGACCTGGCCCACGCGGAGTCTATTGGGATCGACGCCCGGGTTGGCCGCAACTAGAGCGCTTACACTAATTCCCGCCCTTTGGGCAATCCTGTAAAACGTATCGCCCGAGCGAATTGCGTAGGGCGTAGAACCCGGCGGACAAGCCGCAGTTGGCGGCGGAGCAGTTGGGATGCATACCAACTGGCCGACACGGAGGTTGTTCGGGTTTACGCGCGGGTTGGCTGCAGTAAGAGCAGCAACGGTGGTGTTAAAGCGCCGAGCAATACTGTAGAAAGTGTCTCCCGAGCGGATTACATAAGGCGTGGATCCAGCTGGACAAGCCCCTGCAGGCGGTCCGGGCGGAGCCGCGGCAACCGGGATGCAGATAAGCTGCCCAACGCGGAGGCTGTTAGGGTCTATACCTGGGTTGGCCCTTGTTATAGCTTCTACTGTTGTCCCGTAACGGCCCGCAAGCGCGTAGAGGGTATCACCAGATCTGATCTGGTATAGGAACCCGCCAGGGCACTGCGGCGCCTGGCGCATTCCTGACTCTTCCCTATCATCTGGCATTGAGATCACTCCCCTGGATAGAGTCCACTGCACCATATGCGTGCCGCCCACAGTCTGCGCCGGCGCTATGGGTACATATGCTGTTGTCAGACCCTACAGGAGAAGATCTCTTCTCCACAAACGACAAAACCCATTTCATCTAGGCGTTTGGCAACATCGGCGAAATACTGTCCAATGTCGTCAGGTTTGTGTGCATCCGATCCTATCGTCACCTGCGTTCCCCCGACCTCCCGGTAGAGCTCGAGTATGTCCCAGCTAGGATAGGGTTCCGGAAAACCTCTTCTTATGGCTGACGTATTGACCTCGAGAGTAGCTCCGTTTTCCACGACCAAATGGAGTATATGCCTGATGTAATCCTCCCATTTTTTCAAATCGAAAGGACCATACTCTTTAGGCCTGTGATTCTTTATATAATCCATGTGGCCTACTCTCTTGATGAGGCCGCTTTCCATCATGGCAATCATCTCTCGCCAATAAGGCTCATAGGCTTCCTGCTCAGTCTTGCCGATAAAATGTTCTTCGCTTCCTACGAAGACGTGGTCGATTATGTGTATCGAACCGAGGACATAATCGAACTGGTGCTCCGTAAGGAACTGTCGGACATCATCGGCGTACTCAGTCAGATAGGTGATCTCCACTCCCGACTTGATTATCAGGCGGTCACCGTATTTTTCTCTGCATCTCGCGGTATCTTTCATAGTTTCAGCGTAGTCATAACTGCCATAGGAGCAATAGTGCGGGTCCAAATCGACATGTTCTGTGAAACATATTCCGCGTAGTCCTGCGTCGATCGCAGCCTCACACATTTCGTCCATCGTGGCGTCAGAATCGGGTGAATGTACAGAGTGCATATGACAATCGATCAATTCTTCTAATAGGGCACCTCTCTTTCTGTAGCACAGCCTTTAGTATAGCACAGACTTTGCGGGAAAGGGGTGCCTCTTCGAGGGGACAGACTATACACTCTCTCTTCGAATATGCGGATCTTTGCGCGGCCAGAGCCTGTCCGAAAAGTACAACAGGCCAACGCAATAGGAAACTGCCTTATCTTCTCTGTCGACGAGTCACGGGAATCTGAATTCACACTCCAAACAGGCGTCGAGCCCAATCTGGTCTCTACTCTTCTCGCCCAACCGGCGGTGGCTCTCAGCAAATGCTACGCAATGCCCTCTCCATCAATCTTGCAAGCGAAAATCCACATGGCACATCCATCAGAACGCAGAATAGCACGGGACCCTCATAGATCTCCTCCATCCAAATCTCCCAGTGCAAACATGAGTTCTGCCTCTGCAACAGGGCTGCCGTCTGTCAGCTGTGCGATGGAACGCGCACGGCCGAAATTGCCCCATGTGCCCAGCAATTCCGTTTCCAGAGCGAGTGAATCTCCCGGACGGACCGGTCGGCGGAACCTGGCTTTGTCCACTCCCGCAAACAAGGGCAACAGGCGCCGCCCCTTCGCGCTCTCTTTGGGGTTCTTCCTAACACCGTCTACGTCTTTAGCCAACAGCGCCACTGCACCCACCTGCGCCATGGCCTCTATTATCAACACCCCTGGCATGGTCGGCCGATCTGGAAAATGCCCAGGCACCCAAAATTCGTCCGGCCTGACCCTTTTGATCCCTACAGCCTTGACTCCGGGCTCCAAATAGACGATCTCGTCAATAAATACAAATGGGTCTTTATGGGGGAGTAATGCAACCGCATCATCTAGCGAACGCAACTGGCCCGTCTCACCCATTTCCTTCGCCTCCGTCCGATTCATCCGATTCTGCCTATTCCCATCGGGTAAAAACTATGCAGCAGTTGTGCCCGCCGAAGCCAAAGGAATTGCTCATGGCTCTGCGAACTTCCATCTTTCGTCCTTCGTTTGCCACGTAATCGAGGTCGCATTCGGGGTCGGGCTCCAGGTAGTTGATCGTCGGCGGCACAAAGCCTTCTGTGATCGCGCCTACACAGGCAATAGCCTCCACTGCGCCTGCCGCGCCCAACAGGTGCCCGGTCATGGACTTCGTCGAGCTCACCGCGAGCCGATAGGCATCGTCTCCGAAGACTGCCTTGATAGCTTGGGTTTCATAAAGATCATTGTACGGCGTCCCTGTGCCGTGGGCGTTGATGTAGTCGATATCGCCGGGCGCCAATGACGCGTCATGAAGCGCCTCTTGCATGGCGCGAGCCGCTCCCTCCCCTCCAGGAGGAGGACTGGTAATATGGTGCGCATCTGTGGAAAACCCGCAACCTATGATCTCAGCATATATCCTAGCCCCTCGGGCCAATGCAGAGTCAAGCTCCTCCAGTATTAATGCGCCAGATCCTTCGCCCATCACGAATCCGTCGCGCCGCCGATCGAAAGGACATGGCGCAGCTTGAGGATCCTCACTTCGGGATAGGGCCTGCATGTTGGCAAATCCAGCCATGGCAAGCGGAGTGATCGCAGCTTCAGCGCCCCCTGCTATCATGGCATCAGCCCGTCCCTCTGCTATGAGCCTGTAGGCGTCGGCAATGCTGTGCGACGACGCCGCGCAGGCAGTTGTCTGACATTCGCTTGGACCTTTTGCGTTAAACATGATGGCAATATTGCCGGCCGCCATGTTGGCGATCATCATAGGCACGAAGAATGGGCTAACCCACTCTGGTCCACGTTCGATGAGCCTTTTATGCTGCTCTTCGAATGTCTCCATACCTCCCACGCCCGAACTGAAGGCCACACCCAGCCGCTCGGGGGCTGGCGCTCCCCCTGCCGCAAAACCCGCATCCTCCATGGCCTGACTGGCAGCAACTGCAGCATATTGCGCAAACTTGTCCATTCGCTTTCTATCCTTGCGGTCAAGATACCGGTCTGGATCAAACTCGCGCACCTCCCCTGCAATCTTAGCAGGGCACGTGCTCGGATCGAACCGCTCAATCCGACGAATGCCTGATTGTCCGGAACTGATGGCCTCCCAGAAAGGACGCCATCCGCATCCCACGGGCGTCACTGCCCCCATTCCGGTAACCACAACTCGTCTTCTCATAACAAACACCTCAATTACGCCCGCATACTGGGCACCCGAGAAATATCAAGTTACAAAACGAGCCCTCCGTCTACTCGAAGAACCTGGCCCGTGATGTAGCTGGCCTCTTCAGAAGCGAGGAACGCTACGGCATCGGCCACTTCCTGAGACGACCCGATCCTGCGGAGAGCAGCCCGGGCGATGCACGAATCGCGCATCTTCTCTGGAAGGGCCCTCGTCATGTCGGTGTCGATGAACCCAGGGGCGACTACGTTCACGGTGATCCCGCGGGACCCGAGTTCGCGAGCGAGCGACTTTGCCAGCCCCACAAGCCCGGCCTTACTCGCAGCATAGTTTGCCTGTCCCGCATTTCCATCCAGTCCGACAATTGACGAGACCAGCACGATCCTGCCTGATCGCTGCCGCAACATGGCCCGGGCCGCCTCTTTGGCACAGAGAAAAGCGCCGAGAAGATTCGTCTCGATCACGTCCATGAAGGCCTGAGATTCCATCCGCACAGCCAAGTCGTCGCGGGTTATCCCCGAATTGGCTACCACGATATCGAGACGGCCCAACTCGGACATTGCTTGCTCGAACATGTGCCCAACCTCTTCATGTTTGGACACATCTGCCCTATAGGCCCGCACTTTCTGCCCGGCCCCGGCCGCTGCGCTTTCAATAGACATGACGGCCTTTTCAACCACTTGAGGGTCTGAGGAACAATAATTGATGGCAACGCGAGCGCCATCAGCGGCAAGCCGTTGGGCAATGGCAAGGCCTATCCCCCGGGCCCCTCCTGTTACAAGGGCTGCTCTGTTGTCCAGTCTCGGCGTAGTCATCAATATGCCCTCTTCGAAGAAGACACGAGCTCGGGTTGGGTTGCGTACGAAACCTTTCGCAAGGACGCGGGCTCCTTTTTAAGTGCTGCAGCCGCAACCTGCGCTACCTGAGAGGGAAGATGCACGGATGCATGCTCGGCCAAAAACTCTCTGAGCGCCTCAAGGGAAGACAAGTCTTCCACGTTCATTGCCACCGCATGGGGCACAGTCTTCTTCACAAGGCCTGTAAGCGTTCTGCCCGGGCCAACCTCGATGAAAACGTCTATTCCAGCTTCAGCCATGTTGGCAACAGTCTGCTCCCACAGTACGGGACTGGCCACCTGCCTCACAAGCAACTCCCGGATTTCATCCGGGTCCATTGAAGGTCTCGCGGCTACATTGGAGTAAACTGGGATTGTAGGGCTTGTGATATCCACCTGCGCAAGTTCGCTGCGGAGCCGCGTTCCCGCCGCAGAAAGCAGGCTCGAATGGAAAGGCCCTGATACATTCAGTCTTATCACCCGGCGAGCGCCTCTCGACTGAGCAAGCTCAGCCGCGCGTTCCACCGCTGCCGTCTCGCCGGAGATGACGATCTGCCCAGGGCAATTGAAATTGGCAGGTTCAACGATGCCTGCGCCTGCCTTCTGTGCGTCAAGGCATATGTCTATCACACAGTCGCGGTCGAGTCCGAGAACTGTGGCCATTGTACCGGCGCCGGCCGGACAGGCTTCCTGCATGAACCGTCCGCGCTTGCTGACAAGCATCACAGCGTCGGCAAAATCAACTGCCCCTGCACAAACGAGCGCAGAATACTCACCCAGGCTTAGCCCTGCTGCAGTATCCGCCGAAAGATTCAGGGACTCGTGCATAGCCGCCAGAACCGCACAGCTCGCAGTGACCAGTGCAGGCTGAGTATACTCAGTCAGGTTCAGTCTGTCGCCTTCCTCAAAGCACAGGCGCTCCATGCTGTAGCCCAGAGTTCTGCTGGCAGTCTTGAAGACTTGACGGGCCGACGCGAACTGATCGTAGATTTCTTTGGCCATCCCCGGATACTGTGCTCCCTGTCCGGGAAAGACGTAAGCTATCTTCAAGGGCAACACTCCCCTTTTTGACATACTCGCAACGATTCCAGGACACGCGCGGCATCTTCCACGAGACCGCGCACGATCTCCTCAGCCGTTCGTTCCGCAGTTACAAGCCCCGCGATCTGGCCGGCCATAACCGAGCCCCATTCCACGTCTCCATCACGGACAGCGGCAGCAAGTCTGCCCATGCCATAAGCCGTTATTTTGTCGGGATCTGCGCCTTCGCGCTCCATGCGGGCAAATTCGCGCGAGAATCGGTTCTTCAGCACGCGCACAGGATGCCCCAGGCTGCGCCCTGTAACCTGAGTGTCTGAGTCCTTGGCCTGCAGCACCTTGCGCTTGTAGTTGCTATGGACAGTGCATTCGCGAGCCGCAAGGAATGCGGTGCCTACCTGGACCCCTGAAGCGCCCAGGCAAAAGGCGGCAGCCATGCCACGGCCATCGGCGATACCTCCTGCAGCCACCACCGGCACATCGACCGAGTCGACTACCTGAGGCGTCAAAGCCATAGTGGTCAACTCGCCTATATGCCCTCCGGCCTCGTAGCCCTCTGCTATCACGGCATCAGCGCCCGCAGCCACTGCTCTTTTAGCCTGAGCCGTTGAAGCCACCAACGGAATGACCAGGATGCCCGCATCCTTCATTTCCCCTATCAACTCGCCTGGATGGCCAGCACCGGTCGTCACGACCTCGACTTTCTTCTCACGGCACACCCTCGCGACATCCATAGCATTCGGGCTTGCCAGCATTATGTTGACTCCCAGAGGATGACTGCCGGCGAAGCTTCTAGCCAATTCGATCTCTTCCCGAAGCTCATCGGGGGACAAGTGAGCCGATGCAATAATCCCAAGCCCTCCGGCGTTCGACACCGAAGCCGCCAGCCGTGCATCGGCCACCCAAGCCATTCCGCCCTGCAGCACCGGATACTCTATGCCAAAAAGACGCGTCAGCTTCTCTCCCAGGCGCCTCACAGGCATCCTTACATCACCCGCCTCATACCATATCCGGCCCGCCTACTTCACAGCCTGCTTGTGCGCCTCGATGTACGACACCACATCTCCCACGGTAACCATGTCCTTCACTTCCTGCTGCTCTATGCGGACCCCAAGCTTCTCCTCGATCGCCATGATCAGTTCCACCATGTCGAGGGAGTCGGCTCCTAGATCCTGAACGAATCTGGTTCCAGTCGATATTTCTTCCGGGGATACCTCCAGCTGATCGGAGATGATCGCCTTCAATTCATCCAATGTCATGTAAGTAACCCTCCTCAGCCTTGCGGCTCTCTCTTCTTTCTCGTTAGGTCAAGGTATTGTCGCCCCTCCAACGGAGCCTTATCATTACCGCGTCCATCGAACCATACTTGCGCCCCACGTCAGACCTCCGCCAAACCCCACAAGCACCAGATGCATTCCGGGCAAGAGCAGGCCCGCTCGATTCATCTCATCCAGGGCCATCGGAATGCTGGCGGAGGACGTATTCCCTCTGTGATCGAGGTTTGTGAAGAATTTTTCGCGGGGGATTTTCATCCTGCCCGCAACCGATTCTATGATTCTGTTGTTGGCCTGGTGGGGAATGATGTAGGAAATGTCGTGAAGGCTAGAGCCTGACAGCTCCACTACGCGGCGTATAGACGATTCCATGGTTTTGACTGCAAACTTGAAGACTTCCTGGCCATTCATGCAGATCACGCTCTGGGAGCCTGTCTCCGACTCCCCAACATGTTGAGCCATCCACGGATTAGCCAGTGGGATACCGGCTATCTTGAGAACGTCGCCTCGGGTTCCATCAGAGCCGGATACATGAGTCACAAGGCCTGGCTGGCTGGAAGAGCTTAACACCACTGCTCCCGCCCCGTCTCCGAAGAGGACGCATGTGCTACGATCTTGCCAGTCGACCAGTTTTGAAAGAACTTCAACGCCGATCACGAGCGCATGCGAAAAGAGGCCCGATTTCACCAGCGCATCGGCTGTCATTAGAGAAAAGATAAACCCGGTGCATCCCGCCCACAAGTCAAAGCATGTCGCCCGCGAAAGGCCCAAGGCCTTCTGCGCCTCGCACGACACAGTCGGAGTGAAGTTGTCAGGTGATACTGTGGCCGAAATCACCAGGTCTATTTGAGAAGGCTCCACATCAGCGTCTGCAAGAGCCTTGGCTGCCGCTTCTGCAGCCAGGTATGACGCGCTCTCTCCAGTGGATATCCATCGCTCCGATATGCCGGTGCGTGACGTTATCCACTCGTTCGACGTATCGACGAGCATAGCCAGATCCTCATTGGTTACGCGTTGTTTCGGAAGTGCGCTTCCGGTTCCCAGGATCTTTGTGTACATCTTGCATGCCCCCGAGGCCTGCCGCTCCTGCCTTGGAGGTTCGCCCAAGACCAGAAAGCAGCATGCCGCGTTCTTTACTTTGTGCTTCAAATTGTTTGTTATTCAAAGTTTAAGGCCAAAGCAAGACGTTGTCAAGTGCAATTGATGGGGGCAAAATGTCTTGGGGACAGAACATTGGGGTCACTGCCGGGAATCGTTATCCAGCAGCAAGTCTTCAGGCTTCACCCGTTCGAAAAACTCGTATAGCTTCTCAGCAGCCACTATGATAGCATCTTGGCTCTCCTCATCAAGATCCTGCAATATCCCATTGATCATCCGCCTATGAAACCTCTCATGGATTGAATGAGCAAGACGACCATCCTCGGTGAGGGTCACAAGAACAACTCGCCGATCTTCCTCCGGACGGAACCGCGAAACATGGCCTTTGTGAACCAATCTGTTGACAGAAGCAGTTAGCGTGCCCATTGTTACGCCTAAGGTTGAGGCGACTTCCGACATCGACTTGGGCTCATCCGTACCTATTGCCTCGATGACATGGATTTCAGACATCGTAACCCCTAAAGCGGCTGCCTTCGTTATCGCCTCTTCCTCGATCGACAATATCTTGTTGAACAGCTTTACCAGTACATCGTTTAAAACTTCAGCCTTGTCAGCCATTCACCCGCCCCTCCTCATTCCAAGTGCATCTTTCAACACCATCTTACCGTACATCCGGCCATTGCAGGAAGAGCATCAGGGATTCTTCTCAGGAGGGGCAGGCGCGACGCTGTAGGATGCTTCGTCGGGGGCAAAAAGGCTCAAGAGCGCGCGCTCGCTTTCCTCAAGCAGTTCCGGCATGTTGTCAAAACCATCTCAGCCGGCAAACAATTGAGACTCTACAGACGTTATTATGAAGTGAGTCTTCTTTCCGAAAACTCGAAGGACAGAGGCCGGAGAAGAGTTAATGTTGATATTTGAGATTGCGTCTATGTAGGAGATAATATCAAAATAGATGTACTCCCTTGCATAGAGGCGGGCACGGACAGCATCTGGCTGAAAGGGAAAGATGAAAACCTGACATTACCGGAAATCACGATGATACATACCTTAACTGAGTTAGAGGACGCATTGTCAAACCCGCAGAACTCCCGCTCTTTACCGGGCAGGTGATGTATCGCCGGCTAGACCGGCGCAGGCGCAGCCTCCCCAGTGAACGCGCCTCCCTGCACTGACCATTTTGCGGCAACGTCGTGGTGTGGCGATGTGACATGGTTTTCGGGCATCTCTGAAAGCACTCGGCACTTCCCAGCATCTTCGGTTCGACCCTGTTCACCCAGCTATTGCGCCCCGAACCGAAGACAGTACTTATTCAAGGAGGGTGATGTAATGCTAGATTTGTTAAAGTCAGTCATCTCAGGCTGCAACGACTACGCAGAAATCAGATATCACAAGCGCATTCAGGATATCATCGAAGCCCGAAATGGCGCGCTCACAAAAGTGGAGCATAGGACCCTGGCGGGGGCGGGTATCAGAGTTTTAGCGGACGGAGGATGGGGATTTGTCTCCACTAACGACGTGACCGAGTCGGGGCTGAAAAAGGCTCTATTTGAAGCCCAAGCCGCAGCCCGGGCCGGAGCGGCAGTCCGGAAAGACAAAGCTCAACTGGCTGCTGTTGAACCTGCCCAAGGAGAGCTCGTCTACTACGATGCAACCGAGGAGCCCGACATCGCAGAGAAGATTCGCGCACTCCTTGAGGCCGAAAAGCGCCTTCGCGAGCGATCTCCTCTCATTGTAGGCAGCATTACAAGGTATACACAGTATGAAGACGAGAAGTACATAGTCACCTCAGACGGGTCCGCCGTCCATGTGCTCGATAACAAGCCGAGCTTCCATGTGTTCGCCACTGCCGGGCGCGATGGCCAGCTTGAAACGGCGATCAAGAGCGCTGGCGTTACAGGCTCCTGGGCTGATTTGATGCGCAAGGGCGACCTCAACACACTTGTGGATGAAGCTGTGGACCTGGCCGTAAAGAAGCTCGATGCGGAGTATGCCAAAGGCGGACAGTACATAGTCATACTCGACCCGGGGCTCGTTGGAGTCCTATCGCATGAGGCCATAGGCCACACCGTAGAAGCCGATTTCGTGATGAGCGGTTCGGTTGCCAATGGCAAGATCGGGAAGGAAGTAGCCTCGGAGCTGGTGACCATGGTGGACGACGGGACTGTAGCCGGCGCCGCCGGAATGGTTTTGGTGGATGATGAGGGTGTGGCCGGAAAGCGCACGGTCATCATCGACCATGGCATCCTCAGAGATTACCTGCATTCCCGCGAATCAGCAGCAGCCTTCGGAATGGAGCCAAAGGGCAATGCGCGGGCCTTCACTTATCGCGATGAGCCCATAATCAGAATGACTAACACTTTCATACTACCCGGCGAGGACAACTTAGACGAGATGATTGCCGGGATAGACGACGGGTTCTTTCTTAAGGAACTTGGTCAGGGCGGCCAGGCCGACGCCACGGCAGAGTTCATGTTCGGCGTCGCCGAGGCCTACCGAATAGTGGACGGGAAGGTTGGAGAGATGGTCAAGGGCATCACCATCTCCGGCCAGGCATTTGATGTTCTTGAGAGCGTCGATGCAGTATCCTCCGATTTTGAGATGGCGATGGGCGCAGGACACTGCGGCAAATTCCAAGCTGCCAAGGTGGACGCTGGAGGGCCTTATCTGCGTTGTCGTGTAACCGTTGGAGGACGCCATGAGTAGAGGAGGGAGCGAAACATTGAAGGAACTCGAGCTCTGTGACAGCCTGGTAGAACGTGCGCGCAAGATGGGCGCCGACGATGCAGAAGTGTTCTACATCAAGTCCAGACAACTTGGGGCAGTATTCGAAAAAAACGACCTGCAGGTACCCAAGGGCGACGACTATGACGGCCTGGGCATACGCGTGCTCCTTTACGGCAAGGGCGGAGCAAAACAAGGCTTTGCCGCCACGAACATGCTCTCCCCCGACTCGCTTGAGGAGACGCTCCTGGCCGCGATAGCAATAGCGAATGCGTCGCCTGATGATCCCAATCACTGGATGCCTGAGCCGTCCGCGATCGAGCCGGTTCCCGGCCGATACGACGAATCTGCTGAAACCATGAGCCTTGAAGACGCAGTAGAGCAG
>Ga0208693_1000536_pt1 | contig 30378 bp, 37 predicted proteins | sample AD_UKC071_MetaG_FD_184438 | JGI IMG/M metagenome (GOLD analysis project Ga0208693, IMG submission 184438) | Active sludge microbial communities of municipal wastewater-treating anaerobic digesters from USA - AD_UKC071_MetaG (SPAdes) (version 2) | ecosystem: Engineered > Bioreactor > Anaerobic >... | reverse complement strand
GCCTTGGCATAGGATTCGGCCTCGACCGACGAGAGCTTCATCAGGTCGGCAGCCCAGGCGCCCAGCAGGCGGTTGCGACGCGCGGTGATGCGGAAGTGCATTTCCTCGTCATGGGCGAACTTGGCTTCCTCGGCGCGCTCGCGGTCGTTGAAGTCGGTCATTTCTGCTCCTGCCTAAACGGCCCGCCGGACCTCAATCCGCCTTGGGAGGCGGCGGCGGCGGGGCCTGATACGAATCGTGGCAGCCCTTGCACGATGCGCGGGTAGAGGCAAGCGCCGCGGCGAAGGCTTCCTTGTCATCGGCCTTGGCGGCATCGGCCATGGCCTGGGCGCCATCGGCCAGCACGGCGGCCTTTGCGGCAAAATCGGCCTGATTCTCGAACACCGCCGGAAGCGCGCGGCTGGGCACGTCCCTGGTCGCCGGGCCGAACAGCGCGGGCATGGTCCGCGCCCAGTTGGCAAGGTTCTGCGCCGGGAATTCCAGGTTCTTCACCGAGGGAGCATTGGCGCTGCCGCCGCGCAGCAGGGTGACGCTGGTCAGCACCATGCCCATGCCTGACTGGCGCAGCCTGACCTGTTCTTCCGGCGAAGGGCCGAACAGCCCGGTTTCCGCTGGAGCGGGCGAGGCCGCCACGCCCCAGACCGTGAGGGCGAGGGCGGCAGCGGCGGCGATCCGGGCAGATTTCATCGTCGGTTCCTTGCTGCGGGCCTCAGCCCATCGTCACCACTACCTTGCCGATCGCCGCGCGCGCGCCAAGCATCGCGATCGCCTCTCCGCCGCGTTCCAGCGGGAAGGTGGCGGAAACGCGTGGATTGATCCTGCCCTCCTTCAGGAGGTCGAACAGCTTGGCGATGTGCACGGCGTTGGCCTTCGGATCGCGCGCCGCGAAGGCTCCCCAGAACACGCCGCACACGTCGCACGATTTCAACAGCGTGAGGTTGAGCGGCATGCGCGGGATGCCGGCGGTGAAGCCGACCACGCAGAACCGGCCTTCCCATGCGATCGAGCGCAGGGCGGGTTCGGAATAGTCGCCGCCGATGATGTCATAGATCACGTTGGCGCCCTCGGGGCCGCAGGCGGCCTTGAAGGCTTCGGCCAGGGCCTTGGACTGGTCCTTGTCGAGCGTGCCGCGCGGGTAGATCACCGTCTCGTCCGCGCCATGTTCGCGCGCGGCGGCAGCCTTTTCCTCGCTGGACACGGCGGCGACGACGCGCGCGCCGTAAGCCTTGCCCAGTTCCACCGCCGCAAGACCTACGCCGCCCGCCGCGCCCAGCACCAGCAGGGTGTCCCCGGCTTTCAGGTGCCCGCGATCGAGCAGGCCGTGCATGTTGGTGCCGTAGGTCATCAGCAGCGAGGCGCCGGTTTCAAAGCTGACGCCTTCGGGCAGGGGGAACAGCTTTTCGGCGGGAGCAAGCACTTCTTCGGCCATGCCGCCGTTGCCCATCATCGCGATCACGCGGTCGCCGGCCTTCCACTGGGTCACGCCTTCGCCAACCGCGTCGATGATCCCGGAAAGCTCGCCGCCCGGCGAATAGGGGCGCTGCGGCTTGAACTGGTAAAGGTCCTGAATCATCAGCACGTCGGGGAAATTGACGGCGCAGGCCTTTACCTTGATCCGCACCTGGCCGGGGCCGGGCTGGGGAGTCTCGACCTCGTCGAGGCTCAGGGTTTCAGGTCCGCCAACGGCGTGCGTCCTCAGTGCCTTCATGCAGCTACTCCCGTTCCCTTGGCGAGCCATGGCAGCTCGGCCCGGCTCTTGTTTTCATAGGTTGAAATCGCGGTGTCGCGGGCCAGGGTCAAGCCCACTTCGTCCAGACCGTTAAGCAGGCAGTGCTTGCGGAACGGGTCGATCTCGAACTCGAACCGGTCCTGGAACGGCGTGGTGACGGTCTGCGCTTCCAGGTCGATGTGGATCGGATCAGTCTGCGCCACTTCCATCAGCCGGTCGATCGCGGCCTGCGGCAGAACCACGGTGAGGATGCCGTTCTTGAAGGCATTGCCCGAGAAGATGTCCGAAAAGCTGGGCGCGATCACGGCGGTGATGCCCAGGTCCAGCAGCGCCCAGGCGGCGTGTTCCCGGCTGGAGCCGCAGCCGAAATTGTCGCCCGCGATCAGGATCGGCGAGCCCTTGAACTCGGCCGAATCGAACAGGTTGGCGGGATCCTTGCGCAGCGTTTCAAACGCGCCGCGCCCCAGCCCGTCGCGGGTGATGGTCTTCAGCCAGTGGGCCGGGATGATCACGTCGGTATCGACGTTCTTGAGGCCGAGCGGGATCGCCCGGCCTTCGACTTCGCGCAGTGCTTGCATCAATCGGTCTCCGGCGCGTCTTCGGGGTGGGACGGCTTCTTTTCGGCGCGTCCCTTGCGGCGCGAGGCATAGAGCAGCGCGGCGGCCAGCGCGGCCGAGCCGATCGCGGCCCCCGCGAGAGCGGCCTTGCCGGTCCAGCCGGACTTGTCGGACTTGTCGGAGCTATCGGTCATGGCGTGTTATGTGGTCCGTTTGGGAGAACGCGCAAGGGTTCGTTGCAGGCCCTGCTTCAGGCGAGCGTGCGCACGTCGGTCAGCTTGCCGGTGACGGCCGCCGCCGCCGCCATCGCCGGGGAGACGAGGTGGGTGCGCGCGCCCGGTCCCTGCCGGCCGACGAAGTTGCGGTTGGACGTGCTGGCGCAGCGTTCGCCTGCCGGCACCTTGTCCGGGTTCATGGCAAGGCAGGCCGAGCAGCCCGGCTCGCGCCATTCGAACCCGGCGGCGAGGAAGATCTTGTCCAGCCCTTCCGCCTCGGCCTGGCGCTTGACCAGGCCCGAACCGGGGACGGCGATCGCCCAGCGCACGTTCGGTGCCTTGGTGCGCCCCTTCAGCACCGCGGCGGCGGCGCGCAGATCCTCGATCCGGCTGTTGGTGCACGAACCGATGAAGATGTTCTGGACCTCGATCTCGGTCAGCGGGGTGCCGGGTTCGAGCCCCATGTAATCCAGGCTCTTGCGCGCGGCATCCTGCTTGGACGGGTCTTCGAAGCTCTCGGGCGCGGGGACCGTGGCGGTGATCGGCAGGACGTCTTCCGGGCTGGTGCCCCAGGTGACGTTGGGGGCGATGTCCGCCGCGTTGATCACCACGACCTTGTCATAGGTCGCGCCGGGATCGGTCGCCAGGCTCTTCCACCAGGCGACGGCCTTGTCCCAGTCCTCGCCCTTGGGGGCATAGGGGCGGCCGTGCACGTATTCGAAGGTCTTTTCGTCGGGCGCGATCAGGCCGGCGCGGGCGCCGTGTTCGATCGCCATGTTGGAGACGGTCAGGCGCCCTTCGATCGACAGGTCGCGGATCGCGCTGCCGGTATATTCGATGACATAGCCCGTGCCGCCCGCAGCGCGCAGTTGCCCGCAGATGTGGAGCACGATGTCCTTGGCCGAAACGCCGGGGCCAACCTTGCCCTCGACGCGCACTTCCATCGTCTTCGACCGCTTGAGCAGCAGGGTCTGCGTGGCCAGCACGTGCTCGACCTCGCTGGTGCCGATGCCGAAGGCGAGCGCGCCAAGCCCGCCGTGGCAGGCGGTGTGGCTATCCCCGCAGACAATCGTCGCGCCGGGCAGGGAGAAGCCCGATTCGGGGCCGACGACATGGACGATGCCCTGCTCTGCATCGGCATCGCCGATCAGCCGCACGCCGAATTCGGGCGCGTTGCGGGTCAGCGCCTCAAGCTGCTGCGCGCTTTCCGGGTCGGCGATGGGAATCGGCTGGCCGGCCGCATCGCGCCGCGCGGTGGTGGGCAGGTTGTGGTCCGGCACGGCCAGGGTCAGGTCCGGGCGGCGGACCTTGCGGCCCGAAACGCGCAGCGCTTCAAACGCCTGGGGGCTGGTAACCTCGTGGACGAGGTGGCGGTCGATATAGATCAGGCTGGTGCCATCGTCGCGGGTTTCGACAACGTGGGCGTCCCAGATCTTCTCGTAGAGCGTGCGGGCTGTAGTGGTCATGACCGCGCCGGGTTAGGCGCGGCAAACGGGCAATTCAAGCCCGATGGAAAGAATCTTCGTATTCTAAGTATCAAGCGAGTGCCCGGACCCCTCCACGGGGGAGGAATCCGGGCGATTCGTTACCCGCGATAGCCGTCGCGGTCGCGGCGCTCGTTCTTCAGGCGCTGCTCGATCCGTTCGGTGCGCTGCGTCAGCTGACGCGCTTCGGACCGGTCGAGGCCATTGGCGCTCATGCGGCGGAAATCGCGCTTCAACTCGCCAACCTGGCGGTGCAGCCCGTTCGCTTCGCGCTGGGAGATCGTGTTGCGCTTGTCGGCCCGGTCGATCTTGCGGTCGAGCTCGGTGATTTCCTGCCAGACCTTGTTGCCGTTCACCCGGTCTTGGCGGTCATGGCCGGCGTGCGCGGCGTTGCCCTGCCAGTACTGAGCGCTGGCCGGCGCGGCGAAGCTGGTGGCGGCGATAGCGGCGGCAAGAGCCAGGCCGAGAGCGTTGAATGACTTCATGGTGCAATCCTTCCTGCGTTGCGTCCCTGTTGCCGATGAAGGATATAAAGCACGGGAAAGCGCGCAGTTCCCGTCACCAATTGTCGCGATTGGTCGCGCTATTCGGGCCGGGTCCAGATCCAGGTGCCAGCGGTGGCCAGCACGGCCAGCGGGATCAGCGCCCAGGTCCAGCCGGCCAGCGTGGCGGTCAGCACGGCGCTGGCCGCCATGGTCGACAATGCCGCCAGCTTCGCGGTGCGGGATATCGCCCGCCGCTCGCGCCATTGCCGCAGCGGCGGGCCCCAGCGCGGATGGTCAAGCAGCCGCGCCTCCCATGCGGGGTTGGAGCGGGCAAAGCAGAAGGCCGCCAGCAGCAGGAACGGCACGGTCGGCAGCACCGGCAGGACCGCGCCCGCCGCGCCCAGCGCCAGCGCGGTCAGCCCGGCGGCGCCCCACAGCAGGCGGGCAGGGTTCAAGCGGCGGCGATCCGGGCGGCCGTCTCGCGGATCAGCGCGATCATGTTCGGCACGCCCTGGGTGCGGTTGGAGGAGAGCTGGTTCTTGAGGTCGAACGGTTCGAGCCGCGCGGCGATGTCGGTCTCCGCCACTTCGGGCGCGGGCCGGTCCTGCACGGCGGCGATGACCAGCGCGACGATCCCCTTGGTGATCGCGGCGTTGCTGTCGGCCAGGAAATGCAGCGTCCCGTCGCCGCGCGGGGCGGGATAGACCCAGACCGAAGCCGAGCAGCCGCGCACCAGCGTGGCGTCGGTCTTCAGCGCATCGGGCATCGGTTCCAGTTCGCGGCCCAGTTCGATCAGCAGGCGATAGCGTTCGTCGCCTTCGAGGAATTCATACTCTTCGCGGATGTCGTCGAGGCTGCGCACTGTGTCTCAATTCTTCATCGTTGCGGGCGTAGCGATACGGGTCCGTGGCGGGTGCCGCGACGCCCTGGATTGCTTCGTCGCTGCGCTCCTCGCAATGACGAAGCCGGGGCGGGGCGGGCCTAGCCAATTCGGCGGGGCGGGGAAAGGGCCTTGCCTAAAGGTCCACGCCCGCCGCGATGGCTTCCAGCTTGCGGATGCGCTCCTTGAGATCCGCGATCTCGATCCGGGCCATGCCCGCGCCGGCGCCGGCGCCGGGTTCCAGTTCCGGTTGGCGGCTTTCCAGTTCGCGGGTCTTGAGCGTCAGCCAGCCCTGCCAGCCCCGCAGCGCCGCAACCGCGACGATGGCAAGGCCGAGCAGCGAAGTGCTGGCGGTGACGAGGATTTCGCTGGGCATTGCAGTGTCTCCCTCGTTCGGTTGCGGTTCAGTTGCGGGGCAGCTCGCGCAGCGCGTCGATCTGCTGGGTCAGGTGATAGCCGCTGTCGGTCACGATCCGCTCCACAGTGCCGAGCCGGTCCCTGATCGAGCCAAGCTCCGCGCGCAGCTGGGCGTTTTCCTGGCTGAGCAGCTTGATCCGTTCGGCCTCTTCGGAACTGGTGCGCGGATAGACCGCCTTGCCCCAGGAGTTTTCCAGCGGATAGCCGTGCTTGACCCGCATCCAGGTGGTGATCACCCAGCCGGCAACGCCGATCACGCCCAGAATCGAGGCCGCCGGGGCCAGGGCTTGCATCACTTCGGGGCTCATGCGCGCAGGTCCTTCTCGCGGCTTTCCAGCAGCGCATCGACCTTGCGGGCATCGCGCAGCGCCTCGATCTGGGTGGCAACGTCATAGCCGCGGTCGGTGACGATCCGCTCCAGCACCCGCACCCGCTCTTCAAGCTCGGTGGTGTGGCTGGCGTACTGCGCGGCGGTTTCGGCCGTCGACTTGATCTGAAGTTCGGCCATCTTGCGCTGGTGCTTGGTCCAGACGATGAAGGCGACCATCAGGAAGGGTGCGAGCGGCACCAGCAGTCCAAACATTTCCATTGTGATTCCTCCCCTTCGGCGGGTTTCAGCGCAGCCGCTCGATCTCGGCGGACAGGCGCGGGTTGCTGGTGACGTAATAGGTTTCAAGCTCGGCCAGGCGGCGATCGATGTCGCGGAACTGTGATCGCACTTCGCGCGCGGTGCGGGCCGGGCTCTGCCGGACGCGCTGCCAGTACTGCTGCTCCTGCCGGTCGACATAGAGGTGCGGCGGCTTCTTGTTGGCCAGCAGGCCGACTGCCAGGTAGGGCAGCAGCAGGAAGCCCGAAGTCATGAACAGGCCCATGACAAAGCCCAGGCGAACCCACAGCGCGTTGACCCCGGTGTAGTCGGCGATCCCGGCGCAGACCCCCATGAACTTGGCGTTCTGCTTGTCGCGGTAGAACGATGTGCGCGGGCTGTTCACTGGCGGGGTCCCCTCTTGGCAAGCATGGTTTCAATGGCGGCAAGGTCGGCACTGGCTCCGGACAGCTGATCGAGCGGCTGTTCGTGCCCGATGCGACCGGGGCGGAAATCGGCGTGTTCGGTGGCCACCAGGCGCTCGACCGTTTCCAGCCGGTCCTCCAGCCGGCGGGCGAGCTGATAGAGTTCGCCCAGCAGGGCCTCATCGTCGGTGGTCAGCGTCGCGGCGGTCTTCCACTTGGTGACATAGTGCAGGATCAGCCAGGGCAGGCCGATGAAGATCCCGCCGATGGCCATCATGGGGACAAGAACGTCTTCCATCGGCTCAGCCCTCCTGCTTGTCGGCGCCCAGGGCGCGCTTCATGGCTTCCAGTTCCTCGTCGATCTTGTCCTGCCCGGCGAGCGCGGCGATCTCGTCCGCCAGGCTGGGCTTGGCGCTGCCATCAGCCAGGCTCAGCGCGTCGGCGCGGCCCTCGGCATAGTCGACGCGGCGTTCCAGCTGGTCGAACCGGGCCATCGCCTCGTCGACGCGTTCGCTGGCCAGCAGGGTGCGCAGCTTGACGCGGTTCTCGGCGCTTTCCAGCCGTGCGGCGATCGCGCCCTGGCGGCTGCGGGCTTCGCGCAGGCGGTTCTGCAGCTTTTCGATGTCGAGCTCATAAGCGCGCAGCGCATCGTCCAGCACGGTGATCTCGGCCTTCAGCTGGTCGGCCATGTCGGCGGCCTTCTTCTTTTCGACCAGGGCGGCGCGGGCCAGGTCCTCGCGGTCCTTGGACAGCGCCAGCTGCGCCTTTTCCGCCCAGTCGGCCTGGAGCCGGTCGAGCTTCACCGTGTGGCGGTGCATTTCCTTCTGGTCGGCGATGGTGCGCGCCGCGCTGGCGCGGACTTCGACCAGGGTTTCCTCCATTTCGAGGATGATCATCCGGATCATCTTCGCCGGATCGTCCGCCTTGTCGAGCAGGTCGTTGAAATTGGCGGCGATGATGTCACGGGTGCGCGAGAAAATGCCCATCAGGGGAACTCCGGTATGTCGGGAAGCGGTTTCGGGATTGCGGCGGAGGCGTTCGACCTCGGCCTCGAGCCGGGAGCCCCGGCGGGCGGTGCTGTCCGCCGGGGTCTGGGCCGGAACGCCCGTGAGGCGGGGGGACTGAGGTCCGCCTGAGGGGGTTCCGGAGCGTTCCGGCCCAAGGGGGTCGAGGGGGTCGCGGATCATCGCGGCTCAGGCCTGCTGCGCGGTCTGTGCGGCGGAAACCAGCGCGACGCCCGGTGCGGATTCGACCTGCTGGGCCAGGACGATGATGTTCATCGCCAGCATGGCGCCGACCGAAAGGGCAATCGCCTTGTCGAGGAGCGTGAAGCGGGAGAAGGGCTTGGTGAACATGGTGAGCCTCGTTGAAGAGCGTTTGCCTGGTGTTTCGCAAGCGCCGTGCCAAACTGCGGCAAGGCCGGATTTCCGCCATTCGGGCAGTCATTCGACGAACGATATGTGGGAATGGTTGCCGACCCTTGGGAAAATCCGCTATAAGTTGGGCATGGATCGCGATGTCCAGTTTCTCGGCCAGTCCGGCGCCTTTCTCGACGCGGTCGAACGTGCCAGTCGCGCCGCGCCGATGCGGCGCCCGGTGCTGGTGATCGGCGAGCGCGGCACCGGCAAGGAACTGGTGGCCGAACGCCTCCACCGCCTCTCCCCGCGCTGGGGCGAGCCGCTGGTCACGCTGAACTGCGCGGCCTTGCCTGAGACATTGATCGAGGCGGAACTGTTTGGTCATGAAGCGGGTGCCTTCACCGGCGCTACCAGAGCGCGCAGCGGAAGGTTCGAGGAAGCCGACAAAGGCACGCTATTCCTCGACGAACTGGCGACCCTGTCGATGGGCGCCCAGGAACGCCTGCTGCGCGCGGTCGAATATGGCGAGGTGACGCGGATCGGCTCGTCCCGTCCGATCCGGGTCGACGTGCGGATCGTTGCCGCGACCAACGAGGATCTGCCGCGCATGGCGGAGCAGGGCCGGTTTCGCGCCGACCTGCTCGACCGGCTGAGCTTCGAGGTGATCACCCTGCCGCCGCTGCGCGTGCGCGAGGGCGATATCGAGGTGCTGGCCGACTATTTCGGCCGCCGCATGGCGACCGAGCTCGATTGGGAAACCTGGCCCGGCTTCTCCGACACGGCAATGCGCGCGCTGGAAGAGCACCAGTGGCCCGGCAACGTGCGCGAACTCAGGAACGTGATCGAGCGCGCGGTCTATCGCTGGGACGACTGGACCCAGCCGGTGGGGCACGTCCAGTTCGATCCCTTCGACAGCCCGTGGAAGCCCGCGCCGATGCCGGCCGCGCAGGCGGAAAACGCGCCCGCACCTGCTCCGGCGCCGCCACAGCGGGCGGATCTCGATGCGATTACCGATCTGCGCGCGGCGGTCGATGCCCACGAAAAGGCGATCGTCGAACATCACCTCGGCAGGAACCGCTACAACCAGCGCCAGACGGCCAAGGCACTTGGCCTCAGTTACGATCAGCTGCGCCATTGCATGAAGAAGCACGGGCTGGGCGAGCGAGGGTAAGTTGACATTCCCCTGGGCCAGGTATCTTGCTGTGCGAACAACGGCTTGGGAAAGGCGGGTGATGCGGGTGAAGCTAATGGCAGGGCTGGCCGCTCTTGCGCTGTCGGTTCCGGCACTTGCGGCCCCGGGCGCGCAGGAGAACGCCGCCGCTGCGGCTGCATGGGCGCGCGGCCAGCAGATGTTTGCCTATGACCAGGCCGCCTGGCACGCGAGCGATGCCTTCCAGGCCGACATCGCCCGCGAAAGCCGCGATCTGGCCGCGCTGGTCCGCGAGGAAGGCCTTGCGGGCTATGTCGTCGAGCCGGAAGCGGGCGGCGCGCTGCGCGCCACGTTCTACGGGCGCAGGCAGGCCGAACCGCACGCGGTCGCGCGCTATGTGGTGGCGGCCGGCAAGGTGGCTGGCGGCGGCTTCGTCAGGCGCGGGGAGGAGTCCGCACTTTCGCCGCTGGCGCTGCGGCTGATCGCCGCACGCGATCTTGCCTTGGCTGCCATGCAGCAGGGTGATCACCCGCTGTGCTCGGCCGACCAGCCCAACACGCTGGTCCTGCCCCCGGACGAGGACGACGTCATCTCGGCCTATGTCCTGACCGCGACTACGCAGGCCGGAGTCTATCCGGCCGGCGGCCACTATCGGTTCGACGTTGGCGCGGATGGCAAACTGGCGGGCGAGCGCCGGTTCATGAAGTCATGCTTCCCGGTCGACTATCGCAAGCAGGGCGGCAAGGTTGCCGAAGGGCTCTTTCTGACCCACCTGCTCGATCCCCAGCCGACGGAAATCCACGCCTTCGTCAGGCTGAACATTCCGGCGGAGCTTTACGTCGCAACGGTGGGCAACGGAGCGATCTGGAAGGTCGGCCCGGACCGGGTGACCTACGTCTCGGACGTTCCGCGGAAATAGCGGAGTCCGAAACTGACGGCGCAACCGCCGGTCCGCTGCCTGCCGGGGCCTACTTGGTGGCGTATTGCCCGGCCTTGGCGTTGAAATTGTCGCGCGCCCAGTTCTTGGCGGCGGCGGCGGTGCGAAAGCATTCGTCCTGCAGCACGCCGGTGACGATCGGGTAGCCTTGCGAATTGTAGCGGATGTCGCGCACGGTCAGGCGGAAATTGCCTTCAATGTCCTGGTTGATCAGGAAGGGGCGGGTCGCTTGGTCGGTCATCGGATGTCTCCTGCTGTCGGACCGTCTCGCGCGCCGCGCGCCCGGCCTGTACTTCGATGTCGCGCGCCGCGAGCGCAAGCCATGCGGCTCGCGAACGCAGGAACGTATCGCGCTGGTTTCCAAGCAGCGTCGCCGCCGCCGAACGGGCGCAGATTTCGGCCTGTTGGAGGTAGAAGGCGGATGGAGCTGCCATGGTAATGGACCTTTCGTCAGAGGGGCGGGCAGGTCAGCCCAGCACTTCGATCACGGCCTTGCGCAGTTCACGGCGCGAAAGCGTGGCCCCCGTGGGCGCCGCACCGGCTGGTGCGGACTTGGCATGACCGGCCCGGGATGGCGCGAAGCCGGTGCGGAGCAGGTCGATCAGGTATGTCAGTGTCATGGTGTACTTTATCTATTCTTATTCCGCTGCCTGCCGGGCCGGGATGATCCGGCATTGTGGCAGGCAGGGGGGGCAGACACCGGGCGTCCGGCCTAGCGCCGGAAGCCCCCGCGCTTGCCCGGAGGTCCGCCGCCGCCGGGGCCCTTGTCGCGGAACACGATGCGCCCCTTGCTGAGGTCGTAAGGCGTCATTTCGACGCGAACCCGGTCACCAACCACCGATCGGATGCGGAATTTCCGCATCTTCCCGGCGGTGTAGCAGATGATCCGGTGCTCGTTCTCGAGCGTGACGCCGAAGCGCCCGTCCGGCAGGATCTCGTCGATCTGGCCTTCGAGGGTCAGCAGATCCTCCTTGGCCATCGGATCAGGCCGATTCGAGCTGGGCGGCGGAGGTCTTGCCGCGGCGGTCGGTTTCCAGCTCATACTTCACGCGCTGGTCCTTCTCCAGCGTCGCCATGCCGGCGCGCTCGACCGCGGTGATGTGAACGAAGCTGTCGGGCGAGCCATCGTCAGGCGCGATGAAGCCATAACCCTTGTCGACATTGAAAAACTTTACGGTGCCAATCGGCATAACCAGGTTCCTTTCACGAAACTCGGGTGATCCCCCGGCAGGTTGCCGAAGGAGCAAGTGCGGCGTGAAATGGAACGAGAAGCCGTTGAAAGGCAGAAAGTCCCGTCGCAGGCGACGTGTGCAAACGGTCATATAGGCCGGGTGCCGCCAAAAAGCAAACAATAGCGCGCCGCCCCCACGCAGCCCTTGCTTTTGCACTGGCACGCTACTATGTGGCGCTCATCCCGACATTGTGACGCAACGGAGGGGCTGGCGCCGGAAGGGGCCGGCGCCTCGCGGCATTGCATGGTCCGGAAACAGGAGTTTGAATGGCGGATATCGCGCGCATCATCGAAATCGTCGAGCCGGAGGCAAAGGCCCTTGGCTTCGATCTCGTGCGCGTGCGCTATTTCAAGGGCGGAGAGATCGGCCCGCTGTCCGATGCCGAGGAATATACCCTCCAGATCATGGCCGAACGGCCCGACACCGGGCAGTTGGTGATCGAGGATTGCGCCGCGCTTTCCCACCGCGTGTCCGATGCGATCGACGCGCTGGAAGAAGCGGGCGAAGTGCTGATTTCCGATGCCTATCGCCTCGAGGTATCCTCGCCGGGCATCGACCGCCCGCTCACCCGTCCGGCCGACTATGTCAACTGGGCCGGACACGAAGCGCGCGTCCAGCTGGTCAACCCGGTGGAGGGCAACCGCAAGGCGCTGCAGGGCGAACTCATCGGCCTTGATGGCGATACCGTGACCCTGGAAGACAAGAAGTCCGGCCGGGTTTCCTTCCCGCTGGCCGATGTTCATTCCGCCAAGCTGGTCCTGACCGACAAGCTGATTGCCGCTACCCGGCCGCTCGATACGTCCGGGGCAGACGATATTCTCGAAGTAGAAGAACAGGAAGACTGATATGGCCAGTCCGATTTCCGCCAACCGCGCCGAACTGCTTGCGATTGCGAATTCCGTCGCGACCGAGAAGATGATCGACAAGTCGATCGTTATCGAGGCGATGGAAGAGGCGATCCAGAAGTCCGCGCGCAACCGCTATGGTGCGGAAAACGACATCCGCGCCAAGCTTGATCCGCGCACCGGCGACCTGCGCCTGTGGCGCGTGGTCGAAGTGGTCGAGGTGGTCGAGGACTATTTCAAGCAGGTCGATCTCAAGGCCGCGCAGAAGCTTGATGCCAACGCCAAGCTGGGCGACTTCATCGTCGATCCGCTGCCGCCGGTGGACCTGGGCCGGATTGATGCGCAGTCAGCCAAGCAGGTGATCTTCCAGAAGGTCCGCGATGCCGAGCGTGATCGCCAGTACGAGGAATTCAAGGACCGCGCCGGCGAAGTCGTGACGGGTGTGATCAAGTCGGTCGAATTCGGCCACGTGATCGTCAACCTGGGCCGCGCCGAGGGCGTGATCCGCCGCGACCAGCAGATCCCGCGCGAAGTTGCCCGCGTGGGCGAACGCGTCCGCGCGCTGATCCTCAAGGTCGAGCGCCAGAACCGCGGTCCGCAGATCTTCCTCAGCCGCGCGCACCCCGAATTCATGAAGAAGCTGTTCGCGCAGGAAGTGCCCGAAATCTACGACGGCATCATCACCATCCAGGCCGCCGCCCGCGATCCGGGCAGCCGGGCCAAGATCGGCGTGATCAGCCGCGATTCGAGCATCGACCCGGTCGGCGCCTGCGTCGGCATGAAGGGCAGCCGCGTCCAGGCGGTGGTCCAGGAACTGCAGGGCGAGAAGATCGACATCATCCCCTGGAGCGAGGACACCGCCACCTTCGTGGTCAACGCGCTCCAGCCCGCGACCGTCAGCCGCGTCGTGATCGACGAGGAGGAAAGCCGGATCGAAGTGGTGGTGCCCGATGACCAGCTGTCGCTTGCCATTGGCCGCCGCGGTCAGAACGTGCGTCTCGCCAGCCAGCTCACCGGCTCGCAGATCGACATCATGACCGATCAGGAAGCCTCGGAGAAGCGCCAGAAGGAATTCGCCGAGCGTTCCAAGATGTTCGAGGAAGAACTCGACGTCGACGAGACCCTGTCGCAGCTGCTGGTCGCCGAAGGCTTCAGCGAGCTGGAGGAAGTCGCCTATATCGAACTTCCCGAACTGGCCGCGATCGAAGGCTTCGACGAAGAACTGGCCGAGGAACTGCAAAGCCGCGCGGCCGAGGCGCTTGAGCGCCGCGAGGAAGCCAACCGCGAGGCCCGCCGCGCGCTGGGCGTCGAGGATGCCCTGGCCGAACTGCCGCACCTGACCGAAGCGATGCTCGTCACGCTCGGCAAGGCGGGGATCAGGACGCTCGACGATCTCGCCGATCTCGCCACCGACGAACTGATCGCCAAGAAGCGCGCCGAACAGCGCCGCCGCGACAATTCCGCGCCGGCCCGCCGTAGCGAACGCGAGCAGGACAAGGGCGGCGTGCTGGGCGAATACGGCCTCAGCGAAGAACAGGGCAACGAGATCATCATGGCTGCCCGCGCCCACTGGTTCGAGGACGAACCCAGCGAGGAGGCCGCCGATGCGGATTCCTCACAATGAACGCCTAGGCTCCGACATCCCCGGCGGTGAAGGCCCGGAAAGGAAGTGCATCCTTTCCGGCTCCCACGGTGCGCGCGATGACCTCGTGCGGCTGGCGATCTCGCCGGATGGCGATGTGCTGCCCGATGCCCTGGCGCGCGCGCCGGGGCGGGGCGCATGGATCGGCGTTTCGCGGGCGGAACTGGAAGCAGCGCTGGCCAAGGGCAAGCTCAAGGGCGCGCTGGCGCGTGCCTTCAAGGGCGCGCCGCTAACTATTCCCGACGACCTGCCGGAACGGATCGAGGCCGCGCTGCGCCGTGCCTTCACCGACCGGCTGGGGCTGGAAATGAAGAGCGGCAAGCTGCTGCTCGGCTCCGACCGGATTGCCGAGCATGCGCGCGGCGGCGCGGTGGCGTGGCTGGCCCATGCGGCCGATGCCAGCGCCGACGGGTCGCGCAAGCTCGACCAGGCCTGGCGCGTGGGCCAGGAAGAAGAAGGAACCGGGCTGGCAGGGATCACCTTGCCACTGGACCGGGCGGCGCTGTCTGTGGCATTGGGCCGGGACAACGTCGTCCACCTGGCGCTGACCGATCCGGCAGCGGCCCACAGGCTGGAAATCCCGCTCCGGCGCTTGCTGCGCTACCTTGGGCAGGCCGAAACGACCGGAACAGAAGAAGGTGAAGCGGCGGCCACAACGGCTGTGGCAGCGCCTGCGACGACGAATTGAGACTGAAGGGCGTAATTGAGCATGAGCGATAGCGATAACAAACCGACGCTGGGCCGCAAGCCGCTGGGGCTGAAGCGTTCGGTAGAAGCGGGCGAGGTCAAGCAGACCTTCAGCCACGGCCGCACCAACAAGGTGGTGGTCGAGGTTAAGCGCCGCAAGCTGATCGGCAAGCCTGGTGCGCCCGAAGGCGGAGCGCCCGAGCCGGTCGCCGCCGCCGCGCCGGCCCCGGTTGCTGCCGCACCCGCGCCTGCGCCCCGCCCGGCTGCCCCGCCGCCGCGTCCGTCTGCCCCGGCTGGCGAGACCCCGCAGGAGCGCGTCGCCCGCCTTCAGCGCGAAGCCGAGGAAGCCCGCCTCGCCGTGCTTGAGGAGCAGACCCGCCGCGAGATCGAGGAGCGCCAGCGCGCGGCCGAGGAAGAGCGCCGCCGCGCCGAGGAAAACCGCAAGGCCGCCGAAGCCGAAGCTGCCGCCGCCGTTGCTGCCGCTGCGGCACCGGCGCCGGCCCCTGCGGCTCCGGCCGAAGCTGCACCGGCTGCCGAAGCGGCGCCCGTCGCCCAGGCTGCTCCCGCTGCCGCAGAGCCGGCGCCGGCTCCCGCAGCCAAGGCCGAAACCCCGGCCGCGCCTGCGCCGCGCCGTTTCACCCCGGTTGCCGCGCCCAAGCGTCCCGAGCCCGCGCCCAAGAAGCCGGCCCATCCGACGCGCGACAAGGGTGCCGACCAGCGCCGCCATGCCGGCAAGCTGACCGTCTCGAAGGCGCTCAACGAGGACGAGGGCGCCCGCGCCCGCAGCCTCGCCGCGCTGAAGCGTGCGCGCGAAAAGGAACGCCGCGCCCACTTCGCGGGGCAGAGCCAGCCGCGAGAGAAGCAGGTTCGCGACGTGATCGTGCCCGAGGCGATCACGGTGCAGGAACTGGCCAACCGCATGGCCGAAAAGGGCGCCGACCTGGTCAAGGCGCTGTTCAAGCTGGGCATGATGGTCACCGTCAACCAGACGATCGACCAGGATACCGCCGAGCTGCTGGTCGAGGAATTCGGCCACAACATCCAGCGCGTGTCGGAAAGCGATGTCGATATCGACACCGCCGAGGACGTCGATGCGCCCGAAACGCTGAAGACGCGTCCGCCGGTGGTTACCATCATGGGCCACGTCGATCACGGCAAGACCAGCCTGCTCGACGCGCTGCGCGGCACCGACGTGGTGCGCGGCGAGGCCGGCGGCATCACCCAGCATATCGGCGCCTACCAGATCAAGACCAAGAGCGGCGATCTGATCACCTTCCTCGACACCCCGGGTCACGAGGCCTTCACCGAAATGCGCCAGCGCGGCGCCAACGTGACGGACATCGTCGTGCTGGTGGCGGCGGGCGATGACGGGATCATGCCCCAGACGATCGAGGCGATTCGCCACACCCGCGCGGCCGGCGTGCCGATGATCGTGGCGATCACCAAGAGCGACAAGCCCGAATACAACCCGCAGAAGATCCGCGAGCGCTTGCTTGAGCACGAGATCGTGGTCGAGGCGATGTCGGGCGATGTCCAGGATGTCGAGGTGTCGGCCAAGACCGGCGCCGGGCTGGACCAGCTGATCGAGAAGATCCTGCTCCAGGCGGAACTGATGGAACTGCGCGCCAATCCCGACCGCCCCGCCGAGGCGACCGTGGTCGAGGCCAAGCTCGACAAGGGCAAGGGGCCGCTGGCGACCGTGCTGATCACGCGGGGCACGCTGAAGGTCGGTGACATCCTGGTGGTCGGCACCCAGTCGGGCCGCGTGCGCGCCATGCTGGATGACAAGGGCCGCCAGGTGAAGGCCGCGCCGCCCGCGCTGCCGGTCGAAGTGCTGGGCATCGGCGGCGTGCCGATGGCCGGTGACACGCTGACCGTGGTCGAGAGCGAGGCCCGCGCCCGCGAGGTTGCCGCCTTCCGCCAGGAACGCGCCACCGCCAAGCGCACCACCTCGGCTCCGACCAGCCTCGAGAACATGTTCTCGGCGCTGTCCGCCAAGCAGAGCGTGATCGAATACCCTGTGGTGATCCGCGCCGACGTGCAGGGATCGACCGAGGCGATCATCAATGCGCTGAACCGCCTGTCGAACGACGAGATCAAGGTCCGCGTCCTGCAATCGGGCGTGGGTGCGATCACCGAAAGTGACGTGAGCCTGGCCCAGGCCTCCGGCGCGCCGATCATCGGCTTCAACGTCCGCCCGAACGCCAAGGCGCGCGAGCTGATCGAACGCCAGAAGGTGCGCCTGAAGTACTTCGACGTGATCTATCACCTGACCGACGACGTCGCCAAGGAAATGGCCGGCATCTGGGGGCCGGAGCGGATCGAGCACGTGGTCGGCCGCGCCGAGGTCAAGGAAGTCTTCCCGGCCGGCAAGCGCGACAAGGCCGCAGGCCTGCTGGTGGTCGAAGGCTACATCAAGAAGGGCATCAGCGCGCGTCTTACCCGCAACGACGTCATCGTCTCGCAGACCACCATCGCATCGCTGCGCCGCTTCAAGGACGACGTCGCCGAAGTGCGCGCCGGGCTGGAGTGCGGCGTGGTCCTGCAGGACACGAACGACATCCGCGCCGGCGACCACTTGGAAGTCTTCGAGGTGGAGGAGCGCGAACGCACTCTGTGACCTTTGCCTGCTGAACCGGAAACCGAACCGGACAAGGGGCCCGGATCCGCCAGACCTGGCGGTCTGGGCCCTTCTTCCTTCCGATAGCTCTTGTTGCTTCCGTTCGTCCTCTCGACACCTGGAAACCGATGCCCCGCTACGTCGCCTTCTTCGGTTCGATCAATGTCGGCGCCAACCGCCTGACCATGGCCGACCTGCGCTGGGCGTTCGAGCGCGAAGGCTTCGAACAGGTCGAGACGGTGGTAGCCAGCGGCAACGTGCTGTTCGCGTTCGATGAGCGGCCGACCGCCGGCCTTGAGGAGCTGTTCGCGCACATGATGGCGGAGCGCTTCGACATCGCCAGCTTTGTCGCGGTGCGCAACCGGGCGGAGGTGGCCACAGCGATCGGCGAGAATCCCTTTGCCGCCGATGGCGCGGAAAACCTGGTTCACACCCAGTTCCTCGGCGGCCAGCCCGGTCCGGCGCAGTTCGCGGATCTGGTTGCCGCCTATGCCGGACGCGGGCCGGAAAGGCTCGCCTTGGGGGACCGCTCGCTCTATATCGATTACGTCGATGGCGTGGGCAATTCGCGGCTGACCGGCGCCTTCATCGAACGGCGACTGGGTTTCCCGGGCACCGCGCGCAACCTGCGTTCGCTGCGGCGGATACTGGACAAGATGGACGAGAATTGATGGCCAAGCAGCCCGCCACTCCCGAAACCCGCTCGGTTCGCCTGCTCAAGGTGGGCGAACAGGTGCGCCACGTGATTTCCGAACTGCTGATGCGGCAGGAGGTCCACGATGACGTTCTGACCGCCCATTCGGTCAGCGTCACCGAAGTGCGGATGTCGCCCGACCTGCGCCACGCGGCTGTCTATGTGAAGCCGCTGCTGGGCGCGGACGAGGAGTTGGTGCTCAAGGCGCTGCGCACGCACACGGCCTTCTTCCAGAAGGAAGTGGCTGGCCGCCTGCGGCTGAAATATGCGGCGAAGATCCGGTTCATGGCGGACGAGAGCTTCGACGTGGCGAGCAAGATCGATGCGCTGCTGGCCGATCCGAAGGTTGCCCGCGACCTCGACCAGGATTGAGGTTTCCGGTCTTCTCGTCTTCGGCCCGCTCCGCTCGCAATGACGATGGGTAGGATAGATCCGGGGGTAGGATAGGTCTGGCCTTTTGTCTGCGACTGCTTATCTCACACCCGCATGGCCAAGCTTTACTTCTACTACGCCAGCATGAACGCGGGCAAATCGACCACGCTGCTGCAGGCCGATTTCAACTACCGCGAGCGCGGCATGGCAACCATGCTGTGGACCGCCGCGCTGGATGACCGGGGCGGGGCCCGCGCGATCGAAAGCCGCATTGGCCTGCATGCCGAGGCGCACCGCTTTGACTCCGAAACCGACCTGTGGGCGCGGGTCACCGCCGCCACCCGGGTCGAACCGCTGGCCTGCGTGCTGGTCGACGAGGCGCAGTTCCTCACCGAAGGACAGGTCTGGCAGCTCGCCCGGCTTGCGGACGAGGCGAACATTCCGGTGCTGTGCTATGGCCTGCGCACCGATTTCCAGGGCGAACTGTTCCCCGGCGCCAAGGTGCTGCTGGGCATTGCGGACTCGCTCGTGGAACTGAAGGCCGTGTGTCACTGCGGCCGCAAGTCGACGATGAACCTGCGGGTCGATGCCACTGGCGCGGCTGTCAGGCAGGGCGCGCAGACCGAGATCGGCGGCAACGATCGCTATGTGGCACTGTGCCGCAAACACTTCACCGAGGCGCTGGGACAATGAACGACACCCTTATCCAGGCCGCCGCGCTGATCGTGCCGCTGGTCATCGCCATCGTGTTTCACGAAGTTGCGCATGGCTGGATGGCCCGCGCGCTGGGCGATCCGACGGCAGCGGAACTGGGGCGGCTGAGCCTCAACCCGATCCGCCATGTCGATCCCTTCGGCACGGTGATCCTGCCGGGCATGCTGATGCTGGCGGGCTGGCCGGTGTTCGGCTGGGCCAAGCCGGTGCCGGTGGTCAAGGCGCGGCTGCGCAATCCGCGCCGTGACATGATGATCGTCGCCGCTGCCGGGCCGGGCAGCAACCTGATCATGGCGGCATTGGCCGCCGTGGCGCTGGGCCTGCTGATCCCGCCTGCCACGGGCATGGACGGCCTGTCGCCGCTGATGGCCTTCGTGGTGCTCAACCTCGGCATGTTCATTTCGATCAACGTGTTCCTGGCCCTGTTCAACCTGCTGCCGATCCCGCCCTTCGATGGCGGCCACATCGTCGAGGGGCTGCTGCCCCCGCTATGCCGGGCTCCACAGCAAGGCGCTGCTGATCATGATCCTGCTGCTGGTGGTCGTGCCGCTGGCCTTCCCCAGCCTCAACGTGGTGCGCTGGGTGGTCGGCCCGCCGGTCGAGTGGCTGGTAGGGCGCTACATGGAGCTTGCCGCCCTCGTTGCCGGCGCATGATGCCGCACGGCTGGATCATCCTCGACAAGCCGCTTGGCCTTGGTTCGACCCAGGCGGTCGGCGCGGTCAAGCGCGTGTGCCGGGAAGCGGGGCTGGGCAAGGTCAAGGTCGGCCACGGCGGCACGCTCGACCCGCTGGCCAGCGGCGTCCTGCCGATCGCGCTGGGCGAGGCGACCAAGCTGTGCGGGCGGATGCTGGATGCCAGCAAGGAATATGCCTTCACCATCCGGTTCGGGGTAGAAACCGACACGCTCGACCTGGAAGGCAAGATCGTGGCGGAAAGCGAGGTGCGCCCCACGCTGGCTGAGATCGAGGCGGTGCTGCCCCGCTTCACCGGCCCGATCGAGCAGGTGCCGCCGGTCTATTCCGCGATCAAGGTCGATGGGACACGCGCCTACGACCTCGCCCGCGCGGGCGAGGCGGTGGACCTGAAGTCCAGAAGTGTGACCATCCACTCCCTCTCCGTTCGTGTCGAGCCTGGTCGAGACACGTCGGGCGCAGGTGTCTCGACCAGGCTCGACACGAACGGAGCTTTGAACGAAGTCACCCTGGTCGCCCACGTTTCCAAGGGTACCTACATCCGCAGCATGGCCCGCGACATCGCCCGCGCGCTGGGCACGGTCGGGCACGTCACCATGCTGCGCCGCCTGCGCGCGGGGCCGTTCGGGCTGGATCAGGCGATTTCGCTGGACAAACTCAACGAAATCGGCAAGGGCGCGCGGCTTGAGAACGTACTCTTGCCGCTGGAGGCAGGGCTGGTCGACATCCCGGCTCTCAACCTCGGTCCGCAGCAGGCAGGCATGGTCCGACAGGGCCGGGTTCTGAGCGGACTGCCCCATGATGACGGGCTGCACTGGGCGCTATGCGGGACTGTTCCCCTGGCGCTGATGGAGCTTTCGGGTGGAAACGCCCGCGTGGTCAGGGGGTTCAACCTTCCGGATGTCGCGGAGTAAATGATATGTCGGTTAGCCCCGAAAAGAAGCAGGAAATCATCACTGCCAACGCCCGCCAGGCCGGTGACACCGGTTCGCCGGAAGTGCAGGTCGCGATCCTCACCTCGCGGATCCTGACGCTGACCGAACACTTCAAGGCGCACCACAAGGACAACCACTCGCGCCGCGGCCTGCTGATGATGGTCAACAAGCGTCGCAGCCTGCTTGACTATCTCAAGCGCAAGGATGTGGACCGCTACAACGCGCTGATCCAGAAGCTGGGTCTTCGCAAGTAATCAAGCGGAGCGGCCCCTAGCGGGCCGCTTTTGCTTTGGGGGCACCGCACAGGCGGTGCCGCCCGCAACATGGGGTTCCCCTGCAATTCGGCGGGGAGCGCCACGGGGCCACAAGCGCCCCACACCGGACCGGGACGGAATCCCCGGCAGAAAAACCCGCGCGCAATAGGGCCTGCGGGCTGAAGGAAACGAAATGTTCGACGTAAAGACCGTATCGATGGAGTGGGGCGGAAAGACCCTCACCCTGGAAACCGGCCGCATTGCCCGTCAGGCCGACGGCGCGGTGCTCGCGACCCACGGCGAGACCGTGGTGCTCTGCGCGGTGACCGCCGCCAAGAACGTGAAGGAAGGGCAGGACTTCTTCCCGCTCACCGTTCACTACCAGGAAAAGTTCTTCGCCGCCGGGCGCATCCCGGGCGGCTTCTTCAAGCGTGAGCGCGGCGCGACGGAAAAGGAAACGCTGGTTTCCCGCCTGATCGACCGCCCGGTCCGTCCGCTGTTCCCCGAAGGTTTCTACAACGAGATCAACGTCATCGCCCAGGTGCTGAGCTATGACGGCGAGACCGAGCCCGATGTGCTGGCGATGATCGCCGCCTCGGCCGCTCTCACCATCTCGGGCGTGCCCTTCATGGGCCCGATCGGCGCCGTGCGCGTCGGCTTCAAGGACGGCGAATACACGCTGAATCCCAAGCAGGACCAGGCCATCGCCGATGGTGAACTGGACCTGATCGTCGCCGCCACCGGCAATGCCGTGATGATGGTCGAATCCGAAGCCAAGGAGCTTTCGGAAGAGGTCATGCTGGGCGCCGTCATGTATGCGCATGACGAGTGCAAGAAGGTCGTCGACCTGATCGTCAAGCTGGCCGAGAAGGCCGCCAAGGATCCCTGGAACATCGCGATCAGCGACAATTCGGCGATCAAGGCCAAGCTCAAGGATCTGGTCGGCAAGGACGTTGCCGCCGCCTACAAGCTGACCGACAAGTCGGCCCGCTCGGCTGCGCTGAACGCCGCCCGCGACAAGGCCAAGGAAGCCTTCGCCGGCGAGGACGCCCAGACCCAGATGGTCGCGATCAAGACCATGAAGAAGGTCGAGGCCGACATCGTGCGCGGCGCGATCCTCAAGGATGGCCAGCGCATCGACGGCCGCAAGGTCGATCAGGTCCGCCCGATCGAATCGATGGTCGGCTTCCTGCCGCGCACCCACGGTTCGGCGCTGTTCACCCGCGGTGAAACCCAGTCGATCTGCACCACCACCCTTGGCACCAAGGACAGCGAGCAGATGATCGACGGGCTGGAAGGCCTGTCCTATTCGCGCTTCATGCTGCACTACAACTTCCCGCCCTATTCGGTCGGCGAAGTGGGCCGCTTCGGCGCTCCCAGCCGCCGCGACACCGGCCACGGCAAGCTGGCCTGGCGCGCGCTCCAGGCGGTGCTGCCCAGCAAGGAAGAGTTCCCCTACACGATCCGCGTGGTCTCGGACATCACCGAGTCCAACGGTTCCTCCTCGATGGCGACCGTCTGCGGCGGCGCGCTGGCGATGATGGACGCGGGCGTGCCGCTGAAGCGCCCGGTTTCGGGCATCGCGATGGGCCTGATCCTCGAAGGCGACGAGTTCACCGTGCTGTCCGACATTCTGGGTGACGAAGATCACCTGGGCGACATGGACTTCAAGGTGGCCGGCACCAGCGAAGGCATCACCACGATGCAGATGGACATCAAGGTGGCCGGCATCACGAAGGAAATCTTCGCCGCCGCGCTGAACCAGGCCAAGGGCGGCCGCGCCCACATCCTGGGCGAGATGACCAAGGCGCTGGGCTCTGCCCGCACCGAACTGTCGGCCCATGCCCCGCGCATCGAGACGATCCAGATCGACAAGTCGAAGATCCGTGACGTCATCGGCACCGGCGGCAAGGTGATCCGCGAGATCGTCGCCGAAACCGGCGCGAAGGTGGACATTGATGATGAGGGCGTGATCAAGATCTCGTCGTCCGACCTTAGCCAGATCGAAGCCGCCAAGAACTGGATCCTCGGCATCGTCGAGGAACCGGAAGTCGGCAAGATCTACAACGGCAAGGTCGTCACGATCGTCGACTTCGGCGCTTTCGTGAACTTCATGGGCGGCAAGGACGGCCTGGTCCACGTTTCGGAAATGCGCAACGAGCGCGTCGAGAAGCCGACCGATGTCGTCTCCGAAGGCCAGGAAGTGAAGGTCAAGGTCCTCGAAGTCGATCCGCGCGGCAAGGTTCGCCTGTCGATGCGCGTCGTCGACCAGGAAACCGGCGCCGAGCTGGAAGACACCCGTCCGGCCCGCGAACCGCGCGAGCCCCGTGGTGACCGCGGCGACCGTGGCGGCGACCGCCGTGGTCCCCGCGGCGATCGCGGCCCGCGCCGCGAGGGTGGTGACCGTGGTCCCCGCCGTGAAGGCGGCGATCGCGGCCCGCGCCGTGACCGTGAAGAGGGCGGCAATCCGGATCACCTGCCGGCCTTCCTCAAGGGCGACGACTAAGCACCGTCTCCCGTTCGGGAAATTCAGGAAGGGGGTCGCTGCGGCGGCCCCCTTTTTGCTTGCAAGACGGGGACTTGCGCGGAACATATCGGCAGGCGCGCACCTTTGCCCGATGCGAGGAACACCCGATGAAGAAGCTTGCCCTGCTTGGCGCTGCGGCCCTTGCCGCGCTTGCCGTTCCCTCTGCCTTGCAGGCCAGTGCCGACACGACCTGCTATCCCGAGTGGCGGCTCGACATCCGCGACCTCGGCTGCGCCGGCAAGGCGGCGATTTCGCCCGGCAACGATACCCGGATCAACCTGCTGCTGCTGCTGCGCGACCGGCAGGGCATCGCCGCGAAGAACCTGACACTGCCCAAGCCCGGCTGGGACGAGGCAGGCTATGGCGGCACCTTCTTTGACTGGAACTACCTGCGCGCGACCTTCTATCCGCGCCCCGAGACCAGCGGGGAGGCAAGCTATGGAGGATCGCGCTGCGACAGCGTGAGCGCCGCCGCCCCGGCCTTCGAGGCCGCGCTGGCTGCCAACCGCGCGCTGGGGGAGGGGGAGCGCAGCGTCCTTGCCGCAGCGCGCGGGCGGCTGGCTCAGACCTGCTCTTCCGCCGAGAACCTCAGCCCCTGGCCCGATGCTGCCGTGACCAGCGCGGCGGGGCGCAATTTCCTGGGCTACCTCAAGGCCGCCGACGCCTTCTACGGCGCGCGCTGGGACGAGGCGACTCCGGCCTTTGCCGCGCTGGCCGGCGGTGCCAGCGATCCGTGGGTGCGCGAGGCGGCGAGCTACATGGTCGGGCGCAGCGCGCTCAATGCGGCGCAGGACAAGGCCTTCGACGAATGGGGCGGGTTCGGCGGCCCGGCCAGGGTCGACAAGGCTGCCGCCACTGCCGCGCGCGATGGCCTTGCTTCCTACCTCAAGGCCTGGCCGCAGGGGCGTTACGCCGATTCCGCGCGTGGCCTGCTGCGGCGGGTGCTCTGGCTGGAAGGCGATCTCTCCGGCCTGTCCGGCGAATACGACCGCCTGCTTGCCGCCGCTCCGGCGGGCGAGGACGCGGCGGCGGAACTGATCCAGGAAATCGACAACAAGTTCCTGATGACCAAGGACGCTGCCAGGGCCAGCGCCAGTCCCATGCTGCTCGCGACGCTCGACCTGATGGCGCTGCGCTCGTGGGAGGTCGATCCGGAAACCGGCGAGACGGTTGCGGCCAAGGGCACGATCAGCGCCGACGAACTGGCCAGCCAGCAGGCCGCGTTCGCCGCCTGGCCCGAGCTCTATGCCTTCCTCCAGGCAAACCACGCCTATTACGCGGCGGGGGATATGCGCTCGGTCCTGCGGCTGCTGCCCGACGATGCGCGGCAGAAGCGCTATGGCCCGCTTGCCTTCAGCCGCCAGGTGCTGCGCGGCATGGCGCTGGCCCAGCTGGACGATCCCAACGAAAGCGGCTTCTGGCGCGAACTGCTGGGCGGGGCCGATCCGCTGCATCAGCGCCCGCTGGTCGAACTGGCCCTGGCCATGAGCCTTGAGCGCGACGGCAAGCTGGCCGAGGTTTTTGCCAGGGAATCGCCGGTCGGCGATACCAATGTGCGGTCGCAGCTGCTCCAGCATTCCGCCGGGCCGGACCTGCTGCGGGTCGAGGTCGGCAATGCCGCGCGGCCCGCGCGCGAGCGGGACATCGCCCTGTTCACCCTGCTCTACAAGCAGCTGACGCGGGGTCGCTATGCCGCCTTCGCCAGCGACATGGCGCTTGTGGCGCGGGGGGCGAACGCGGATGCCGGCCTGTGGTCGTTCACCAACCAGGAAGAGATCCCGGTGGGCCTGTTCCGCGCGGGCCGGGTCAGTGATGGCTACCCATGCCCGGCGCTGGTCCAGACCGCGCGGACGCTGGCGGCCAAGCCATCGGACGTGAAAGCGCGGCTGTGCCTGGGCGATTTCCTTCGGTTGGGCGGTTTCGACGATTTCGACACGCTCGATGCGCGGCCCGACAAGCGCGACCTTGGCGGGGCAGCCAATGAGTTCCCCGGCCAGCCGCTGCAGCGCGCGGCGATCTATGCCGCCATCATGGACGACAAGGCCGCCGCGCCCGGCGACCGGGCCTATGCGCTCTACCGCGCGGTGCGCTGCTATGCCCCGGCCGGCAACAATAGCTGCGGGGGCGAGGGCGTGGAACAGTCGGTCCGGCGCGGCTGGTTCCAGCGCTTGAAGCGCGATTATCCGGGCAGCCCGTGGGCCAGAAAACTCAGCGTCTACTGGTAGGTCGCCGCGCCGTTCTGGCGGGCGCGCTCGCGGCGGCGGCCTGCGCGCCGCGCGGGGAAAGCCGCGTCGATCCGCGCCGCTACCGCGCCTTCTTCCTCTGGGCCGGGGTGCGCGCGCCTGACTGGCTGGGCGAGGCGGAAGAGGTCTACGTGCTGATGGGCGAGGTGCGGGCGGGCGATCCCGATGGAATCGTGCCGCTGCGCCCCCAGCCGCCGCGCGCAGTAAGGCCGCGCCTGTGGCTGACCCTGCGGGCAGAACGGCTGGACTGGGGGGAGGGGGTCTATGCGCGCCTGCTGGGCGAACTGCGGCGCTGGGAAGCGCTCGGCAACCGCGTGACGGGCCTCCAGATTGATTTCGACGCGGCAACGCGCGGGCTGGAGGGCTACGCCGCGTTCCTGGCCGCGCTGCGCCGCCGTCTCCCGCCGCGCTGGCGGCTGTCGATCACCGGCCTGCTCGACTGGAGCGCGCACGGCACGGTTGCGCTGGGCAGCCTGGCCGGAGTGGTCGACGAGATGGTGGTGCAAACCTATCAGGGCCGCGCGACCATCCCGCGCTACGCCGATTACCTGGCGCGGATGGAACGGGTGCCGGTGCCGTGGAAGGTCGGCCTGGTCGAGGGCGGCGAGTGGCGGGAACCGGCGGGGCTTGCCGCGCACCCGCTGTTTCGCGGCTATGTGGTATTCCTGGTGGACCGCGCCGGGCAGCAGTGATGCCCTGATTCAAGCCGCCAGCGCCGCAGGCGCGCAGTCTTCGGGCTGGGCGATGCAGATCCGGTTGCGGCCTTCCTGCTTCGCCCGGTACAGCGCGGCGTCCGCCGCCTTCAGCGCGCGGCGCGGATCGCCGCAGGCGAAGACATCCGCGATCCCGCCGGAAAAGGTGATCTGCCCGAACGGCACGTCGGTCGCCCGGTTGACCAGCCGCCGCTCGGCCAGTTGCTCGCGCAGCTTGTCCAGCCTTTCCAGCGCCTGTTCGGCTGTGCAATCGCGGAACAGCAGCACGAATTCCTCGCCGCCGTGGCGGGCGACATGGCAGCTGTCGCCCGAGATGCGGGCGAGGGATTCGGCGACGACTTTCAGCACCCGGTCGCCTGCGTCATGGCCGTGGGTATCGTTGACCGCCTTGAAATGGTCGATGTCGCAGAAGGCCACGCTCAGGGCCTCGGCGGCAGCGCGGGCCTGGCGGAATTCGTCGGCAAACCGGGCTTCGAAGGCACGGCGGTTGGGCAGGCCCGTCAGGTGGTCCTCTTCCGCGCTGCGCCGCGCTTCGTCGAGCCGCTTCCGGAGGGTCCGGGTCTGAGCCTCGCTGCGCAGCATCTGCTGTTCGATCCCGCGCGTGCGCTTCAGCATCACCCGGGCGATCGTTGCCAGTTCGGAAATGACCGCGCCCGCGCGGGTCACCTGCTCCAGTTCGGTGACGTGCTCCTCCAGCGCCGAATGATATTCGCTGGTGGCCTTGTGGGCATCGCGGCTGGTCTTGCCGAATTCGTCGATGGTCGTCTCGAGCCGCTGCATCAGCCTGGTCAGCGTGGCGATCTCCGCGTCGATCTCGTCGGGCCGGGTGAGGACTTGGTCCAGCCATGCGAGCGTCACCGGCTTGCGCGCCTGCATCTGCCGGTCGATCAGCCGCGCCAGCTGCGGATCGGCGCCCGACAGGTAATTCCAGGCGATGGTCAGCGTGTTCGCGCTCACCTCCAGCTGGTGGTAGGACAGGAACGAGCCGATTTCCTCCAGCTGGCGCAGGCGCGGCGGCTCGGGGCGTTCACTCTGGAGCGGGGGGGCGGCGGCGTGCCGGCCTGCGGTGCGGCCGGCTCCGAGGCCCAGCCAGCCGAAAAGCCCGCCAGAAGATCGGGCCAGCGAAGGATCATGCGCGGTCATGCCATGGTTAACGGACGGCGCGGCGGGTTTTTAAGCCCGCACCGCCGTGCGCTGACTGGCCGGGCCGAAAATCCCGAAGCCTAGCGGACCCGCGGTCCGCCGAACGGCATCGGCGGGGTCGGGCGGCGATGGCCGCGCGGCAGCTGGGCCTGGAAGGCGCGCCCGCAATGCTCCACGCAATAGGGGAAGCCGGGGTTCACCTTCTCACCGCAGAAGTGGAAGTCCGGTTCGCCCGGGTGGCCCATCGGCCAGCGGCAGATCCGGTCATTGAGATCGAGCAGGCTGGTCTTGCCGGCGATTTCCGGGCTGGGCTTGGCCGGAACCAGGCGGCGCGGCGGCGCGGGCGGGATCGGCGCCTGCTGATCGCCGGGGCCCTGGCGCAGGAAGCCGCCGGGACCGACCGAAACGATTCGCGGCTGGGGCGGTGCCGGGGGAGTATCGCCCATGGGGGCGGCGGCAACCGGGGCCGGGGCAGGCGGGCGCGGGGCGGCGATCGGCGCGGCCGCAGCGACCGGCGCGGGGCGCGGCGCGGGCGCGGCGCGCTGCACAGGCTCAGCCGCTGGCTTGACCGGCTTGGCCGCAGGTGCGGGGCTTTCCGCTTTTTCGTTTGCTTTCACAGGGCTGGGACGGGCCTTCAGGCCCAGGCGGTGCGCCTTGCCGATCACGGCGTTGCGGCTGACCCCGCCGAGCACTTCGGCGATCTGGCTGGCGGTGGAGCCGCCTTCCCACATCTTGGTCAGCTTTTCGATCCGTTCGTCGGTCCAGCTCATCTGCGTTCCACTTCCTTCGACGCGCCCAGCGCGGGCGCGCGCTTGCCTTGCGGCCGGTGTGCGGATAGTCGCCACACCATGTCCGATCAACCTGTTCCTGCATCCGCAGCCCCGCCAAGCCCCCCGCCCATGGGCAACAGTGCGAGTAGCGGCTTTCCGGCCCAGGGAGTGCCCGTGATCCACCAGGTCAACTGGCTGGGGCTCTGGACGCTCTATATGAAGGAAGTGCGCCGATTTTTCAAGGTGCAGACCCAGACGATCTGGGCGCCGGCGATCACCACCCTGCTGTTCCTGGTGATCTTCACGGTCGCCATGGGGCGCGAGGGGCGGATGGTGCTTGGCGTCAATTTCGCCACCTTCATCGCGCCCGGACTGATCGCGATGGGGATGATGCAGAACGCCTTCGCCAATGCCAGCTTCAGTTTCCTGGCCGGCAAGATCCAGGGCACGATCATCGACTACCTGATGCCGCCGCTTTCGGAAGGCGAACTGATGTTGGCGATGAGCGCCGCCGCAGTGACCCGTTCGGTGCTGGTCGGGCTGGCGCTGGCCGCCGCGATGCTGCTGTGGCCGGGAGTGCACCTGGGCATGGCCCACCCCTGGGCCGTCGCCTGGTTCGGCCTGATGGGCGCGATCCTGCTGTCGCTGATCGGCCTGCTGACCTCGCTTTGGGCGGAAAAGTTCGATCACAACGCGGCGGTGACCAACTTCGTGATCGCCCCGCTGTCGCTGCTGTCTGGCACCTTCTACGTGATCGACAACCTGTCGCCCGCGTTCCAGGCGGTCAGCCGGCTCAATCCCTTCTTCTACGTGATCTCGGGCTTCCGCTTCGGCTTCCTGGGGCAGAGCGACATCGGCTCTACCAACACCGCCGTGCTGCACGGCGCGCTTGGCCTGGGCGTGCTCAACCTGGTGGTTGCGCTGGTGCTCTACCGCCTGCTGCGCAGCGGCTGGAAGCTGAAGAGCTAGGCCTGCCCCCATGATCCAACCCCTGCTGGACCTGCAGCCCACGGCTGACCCCATGCGCTTCCGCCTGGAAGTGACCCCGCGAATCTGCGTCGGCGAAGGCCACGTCTTCATGTTCGGCGGCGTCGGCCTTGCCAGCGCGGTCGAGGCGGCCAAGCGCGTGACCGGGCGCGAACTGATCTGGGCGACCGCGCAATACCTCTCCTACGCCCGCCCCGGCTCCATGCTGGAAGTGGACGTGCGCCTGCCGGTGCAGGGCAACAACATCACCCAGGCGGTGATCAACCTGCACTGCGGGGACGAGGTGATCATCTCGGCCACGGCCGCGCTGGGCGACCGGCCGGACTGCCCCGAACACCAGTGGTTCGACCTGCCCGCCATGCCCGCGCCCGCAGACTGCACCCCGTGGAACGTCTGGAACAACCAGACGGGCGAACTGATGCGGCGGCTGGAAATCCGCGTTGCGCCCGGCAGCATTGCGCTCGCGCCGCGCACCGGGGTGCCTGATCCGTCAGGCCGGATGCAGATGTGGATGCGCCCGCGCGAGGATTTTGTGGTCGATGCCACGCTGCTGGCGCTGCTGGGCGATTTCGTGCCGACCGGGGCCGGGGTGGCGCTGGGCATCGATGGCGGCGGCAACAGCCTGGACAATACCCTGCGTTTGCGCCGGGTGGTGCCGACCGACTGGATTCTGTGCGACATCCAGATGAGCAGCGCCGACCGCGGCTTTGCCCATGGCCACCTGCGCCTGTTCTCGCAGGACGGCACGCTGATGGCGACAGCATCGCAATCGCTGGTGCTGCGCTGGCGGAAATGAGACTCCGGCGGCCCTCAGTGCGTCAGTGAACGGCGCAGCGGATAGCGGGCGCCGTCGAAATCCTCGAACAGTTCGGCCAGGCTGGGGTGATCCACCGGCCCGCCTTCCGCGTCAGCCAGCAGGTTCTGCTGGCTGACGTAGGCGACATAGCTTGCCTCGCCGTTCTCGGCCAGCAGGTGGTAGAACGGCTGTTCGCGGTGCGGCCGCACTTCCTTGGGAATGGCTTCGTACCATTCCTCGCTGTTGGCGAAGACTGGATCGATATCGAACACCACGCCCCGGAAGTCG
>Ga0208693_1000531_pt1 | contig 30514 bp, 29 predicted proteins | sample AD_UKC071_MetaG_FD_184438 | JGI IMG/M metagenome (GOLD analysis project Ga0208693, IMG submission 184438) | Active sludge microbial communities of municipal wastewater-treating anaerobic digesters from USA - AD_UKC071_MetaG (SPAdes) (version 2) | ecosystem: Engineered > Bioreactor > Anaerobic >... | reverse complement strand
TCTCAGGGCGAAGTGCTGCTCTTCGTCGATGGGCTCCGTATGGACATCGGCCGCCGTCTTGAGGAGCGGTTGCAGAGATCTGGCTGCACATGCACCCTGACTTACCGTCTCTCAGTCCTCCCCACCATCACCGAGACCGCAAAACCTGCTGTCATGCCCATCGCAGGAGAACTCGCTGCAGGGCAGAACCTCACCCCCGTAACCAGGACTGGAGCAGTCGCACAGATCTCTGCACTGAGAACGCTCCTTAAAGAACAGAAGATCCAGGTGCTGGGGGATGACGATTACGGCGACACGGAGGGCAGGGCATGGACAGAATGCGGGAACATCGATCGGGCGGGACATGAGAGAGGCGGCGAACTGCCAGCGGCCCTTGACGACGAACTTGCAACGATCGAACGGCGGATCATCGACCTCCTTGACGCCGGGTGGCAGCAGGTCCGCGTCGTCACCGACCACGGTTGGCTCCTCCTGCCGGGTGGTCTGAACAAGACCGATCTCCTCCAGTCGCTCGTCTCGGTCAAGAAAGGCCGGTATGCGGAGCTCCTGCCCGCCAGCACCACCAATCTCCCCACTGTAGCCTGGTTCTGGGATAGAAATGTCCGGATTGCCCTCGCACCCGGGATCACCTGCTTCGAGGCAGGCAGGGAGTACGACCATGGAGGGCTAAGCCCGCAGGAGGTTGTCGTCCCCGAGATCATCGTGACCAGAGGGTCGGGTGCAGCACAGAGACTGGTCATCCAGACACCCTCCTGGAGAGGCCTGCGCTGCCAGATCACGGTCGATGGTGCCGAAGGCTACACCGTTGACATCCGGTTAAAACCGGGTGACCCGGCGACCAGCGTCACCAAGGATGAGAAAACAGTTCCACGTGAAGGGGTGGTCTCGCTTCTTGTTCCAGACGACACCCTTGAAGGAAAGGAAGCCATGATCGTCGTTCTCGATGAGAATGGAAACACAGTGACCCAGCGCAAGACGATCATAGGAGTGGAATAATCCATGACGGAATTAGATGCCCTTGATCAGGTGGCGGCTGACGTTTTTCCCGGCTACGTTGTCAGAAAAGACCTCGCAAAGAAGTTCAAAGACAATTACCCGGTCCCCACCTACGTTGCAGAGTTTCTAATCGGAAAATACTGTGCCACAACCGATGAAGATGAGATTAAGGATGGACTTGAGATAGTCCAGCGCCAGCTTGGTGAGCGCATCGTCCGTGCAGGAGAGCAAGAATTCTACAAAGCACAGGCAAAGGTACACGGCACAGTTAAAATCATAGACCTCATCACCGCCAGGCTCGATGCCAGGTCAGACTCCTTTCTCGCCACGGTCCCATCCCTCCTCCTGAACGATGTCCATATCTCATCAGACCTCGTCTATGAGCATGAACGGATGCTTACCGGCGGGTTTTACGCGGAGATCGATCTTGCATACGCCGATCCGGAGAGCAACCGCCCGTTCTCTATAACTCGCCTGCGCCCAATCCAGCTCTCGAAGAGGAACGTCCTCGACGATGTCGCCCGTGGGCGTGAGAAGATGTCAATTCAAGAGTGGAAGGATTTCCTCATCAGGAGCATCGGGATAGAACCCTCCTCTCTATCCCCAAGAGCACAGGACGTCCTCTTTCTCCGCATGGTCCCCTTTGTCGAGAAGGGTTACAACATGATCGAACTCGGCCCCCGTGGAACAGGAAAGAGTTACCTATATCAGCAGATCAGCCCCTACTCCCATCTGGTCTCGGGTGGAAAGGCAACGGTTGCAAAGATGTTTGTAAACAACGCAACCGGTCAGCGCGGTCTCGTATGCCAGTATGATGTTGTCTGTTTCGACGAGGTTTCGGGGATAAACTTTGACCAGAAAGATGGCATCAACATCATGAAAGGGTACATGGAAAGCGGGGAATTCTCCCGTGGCAAGGAGAGCATCAGGGCGGAGGGTGGAATTGTTATGCTCGGCAACTTTGAGATTGATGTCGAGCACCAGCAGCGTGTGGGCCACCTGTTCGGTCCGCTGCCAAGAGAGATCCGAGATGATACCGCGTTCATGGATAGGATTCACAGTTATGTGCCGGGCTGGGATTTCCCGAAGATCCATCCAAACATGATGACAGAGCACTATGGTCTCGTCAGCGATTTCCTGAGCGAGTGCTGGAGGCAACTCAGAAGCGAGGACAAACTCCACCTCATAAACGACCGCGTCTTCTTCGGGGATGCCCTGAGCGGACGCGACCGCCGGGCCGTGAACAAGACGGTAAACGGTCTCCTGAAACTTGTCTATCCCTCGTCAGATATGGAGATCTCTGATGATGTCCTTGAGTGGGCGGTGCGTCTGGCTCTCGAGTGCCGTCGCAGGGTCAAAGAGCAACAGAAACGGATCGGTTCTGCGGAGTTCCGCAACACCATGTTCAGCTACAAACTCGGTATGGACGGGATTGAACAGTACGTCGCAACCCCGGAGTTACATAACGAAAATGAGATAGGGCAGGACCCACTACCGCCAGGCCAGGTCTGGGCGATCGGTCCGGGGGAGGAGAACGAAGGAAGCGGCATTTATAAGATTGAGGTCACGGTGACACCGGGTTCATCCGTACGCCTGATCAATGTAAAAGCACCGGCCGGACTTCGCGAGGGGCTCCGCGCTGCAGAACAGGTCTTCTATACGCAGGCCAGATCGCTTATAGGTGACCGGGACCCGAGGGGGAGTGAATTCTCCGTTCAGGTCCGTGCACTCACCGCGGTAAAAGGTGCCTCTTCACTTGGAATACCGCTTCTCCTTGCCCTCTGCTCAGCAGCGCTTGGTAGAAGCCTCAAAGGCGGCGTGGTGATTGGTGGGGGCATGAGCGTGGGCGGAACCGTCGAGCCGGTCTACAACGCACTGGACATGGTGGAGTTAGCCGCAGAAAAAGGGGCTACGGCAATCCTGCTGCCGGTATCCTGCCGGAGGCAACTCAACGATATGTCGGACGACCTGGCGTCCCGGCTGATGATCATCTACTATAAGGACCCAAGGGACGCCCTGTTCAAGGTTCTTGGTGAGTGAGGTTGCTCGAGCAGGCTAGTTCCATCTCCCCTTTCAACCTACACCCTAACCTCCCGCATATGTCAGGCGCACGTGGCAATTATTCTCACGATAGTGTAGTGGCTCATTTCACCACCACTCGCTTCACCTCCTTCTTGTATGCTCAAGGTTGCCAGGATATACTGCGCCCATACAATTCGATTCTAATAATTATATAGAGGCATTTCCCGGAAGTTAGGGGGGGGCGGGCAGACCGATATAAACGGCTGGACTGAGAAAAGCCATCATTTCACAAGTGTCCCCTCGATGCCCCGGAACTGCCCCAGTAAAACCTGAAGAGGGTCATCATATAGCCGTTCTCCTGCGCCGATGCATACACCAGCCACAGCAGGTTTCCCGCAACCCAGCACCCAAACCGCGCCCGCCGAACGCCCCTCGATGGCGATTCGCTCGCCCTGGTGCCTTCGCGGGTCATCCGTGAACGGACCTCGACAATCGGGATTATCCGGCCGTATAAGAGCAGGCTCTTTTCATCCTCTGGCTTGATACGGTAGTGCTCGGCATCAACGGATATGCGGAGCGCTCCGCCGACGCCGTGGCTGAGGGTTCCGGGCTCAGTCATTGCTTGCGGCCTCCTGTTCTGTCTGGACGACGGTGACGGTGTAGCGGTGGCAGTTGGTCCGAACAATGCGGATCTCCCGCAGTCTCCAGCCGCATCTCTTAATCTCGGTGGCCACGAGTCGCGGGACCAGGTAGAGGGGGACGCCCCCGGCGGAACCGCAATCCATAGCCGGCAGACCGCCCACGGCGGTGGTTCCGGCTTGGAGCCGGACGCTCGCGATTGCCGCAGGGTCGGGAAGAGGTTACAGCACTACAGCAGATACAGGATATACAGTCCCACACCGCCTTCGGGGCGGGTGAGGTACGGGAAGTTGCTATGGCATCGATCGCCGACACGATCGGAGGGCTTATGGTCACCCTCATAGAATACCCTTGATCGGCGGGTTGCTCTGAGGTGTGAATATGAAAACAGCAGTTATTGCCCCACTGGGCATGAGCCCTCCGGTTGTCAGCACCTTCATTGACGGATTGGGCGAACCTGTATCGGATCTTGTCCTGCTCACAACAAACAACGCGAGCGTTCGTGCCGGGGCCCGCCTGCTCACAACAGGGCTTGCACGCCGCTACCCGTGGCTCCGAGTTCATACCGAAATGCTCCCCTGGGACGATATCGCAACAGAGGAGCAGAATTTCAAATTTATGTCAATAGCGGCGAAAATTTTCCGGAAAGAACGGGATATCCACCACTGCGATGCCATCTATCTCAACGTCTCCGGCGGACGGAAAAATATGTGCATGACTCTATCGCTCCTCGGACAGATCCTGCAGGCAGACGGTGTATACCATATCGTCAACCGTGACATCAGCGTGATAAACGAACGCCTGGAACGGTTCAGGAGCGAGATCATGGGTTTTGCGGACGTTGATGACCCGCAGGAGTTCGAGAAACTCTATGAGATGCATGAAGTGGACTTTGATCACCTCCTCTTCCCCGACCGGCGGACGTATGAGATCATCCGTATCCCTACGCTCCCCTACCCGGCGGACTACCTCCAGTACCTTGTCGAGGGGATGCTCAATAGGGGGGCCGGGCTCACCGCGGAGGACAGGGATCTCCTGGTCAGGCATGGCATCTTTGAGCGGGTTGGCAGTTCTGTGACGCTCACCCCTCACGGAGAGGCGTTGCTGGAGGTGATTCTGGGGCGATGAAGTGCCTCTCGTTTGTCGGGAGCGGCAACCTCCACGAGACCAACTACTGCTGGGAGGGGGAGTGCTGCCGGACAAGCATCGTTCAGGAGGCCCTCTTCCAGTTCTTCCCCGTGGATGAAGTTGTCCTCTTCACCACGGAGGGGGCCGCAGCAACGAACTACCCCATGGTTGCCGGGAGGGTGCCGGGGTGCCGGAAGGTTGGTATCCCGGATGGGAGGGACGAGGAGGAGCTCTGGGAGATCTTCCGGATCATCTGCGACGAGGTTCAGCGCGGTGATGAGATCCTCTTTGATATCACACACGGGTTCAGGTCGCTTCCGTTTGTCGCCTTCCTGACGATGGCATACCTGAAAGATACGAAAAAGGTGAGGATCTGCAGGGTGGTCTACGGTGCATACGAGGCCAGGGATGAGACCGGCACCCCTATCTTCGACCTGACGGGCTTCGTCAGCATCCTTGACTGGTTTGCGGCTGTTCGGTCGTTTGTTGAGCACGTTGATGCAACCTATCTCCGTGACCTTCTCGCGGGCATCCAGGCAGAGGAACACCGGCAGAGGGGCGATGGGGCGCCGCCAACGCACCTTGCAGGCTGGTCAAACCGGCTGCAGAACTTCACCGCCGCCGTCAGGCTATCGAGGCCGGTTGATGCCCTGTCTGCCGCGAGAGACATCTTCAGCGGCCTTGATTCTGTCGGGGAGGAGATCGCAGCCTTTGTCCCGGCGCTTGACCCTGTGATGGACCGTATCAGCGATCTGAACCGGCTCGCTGCGGCTCCCCCTGATCCGCAGCGAGGTCCGGACTGGGGCCACGTGGAGCGTCAGCTGCGGTTGATCGAGTACCAGGTGGAGAAGGGTCTCTACCTCCAGGCTGCCACCCTTGCCCGGGAGTGGATGGTGACAACCCTGATCGTCAGGTTCGGTGACGCCGCACCCGATTGGCTCGATCGGGAGTGCCGTTCTGTTGTTGAGCGGACGCTTGCTGGTGGGGCGAAAAAGCAGCGGATGGAGTGGTTCGAACCGACAGAACTCTCCAGCCGGTTCGAGACGCTGGAGGGGTGGGGCGAGATGGCCGCAACCTGGGACTGGGTAACTGGGCTTCGAAACGATCTCGCTCACTGTGGCATGAGCCGGGAGGCCAGCAGAGTCGCAAGTCTCGAACGGCGTGCAAAGGGACTGCCGGAACGCTTACGGGAGTTCTTTACGGCAAACGCCCCGCCTGACCACGGAGCGGAGTGACCTTATAAAGGGATCACGAAAAGTGGCTCACTCTCTTTAAATAGGGGTGATCATTGGAGCCATATGGAAAGATATTTATCGAATCGGAGCAAATTTTCTGCTGTTGCATACGACCTTCCAGCAAAACAAGGACTGCAACGTAGCGGTAGATTATGGCCGTTACCCCTTGACCTACGTTGCATACGACCTTCCAGCAAAACAAGGACTGCAACTTTTGAAAGTGTGTGGATTACGTTGTGCAATCCAATACAGTTGCATACGACCTTCCAGCAAAACAAGGACTGCAACGCAAACCCACCGAACACGGCCACAAATTCGACACTACAGGCGTTGCATACGACCTTCCAGCAAAACAAGGACTGCAACCTGAACCCGATGTGGGTCGAGTGGCTGATGGGGTTCCCGTTGCATACGACCTTCCAGCAAAACAAGGACTGCAACCCTCCTTTGGGATCGGCTTGAACCCCTTTCCTACTGGTTGCATACGACCTTCCAGCAAAACAAGGACTGCAACGGATGTGGGGATACTCGATATTGACTTTGCCATACCCGGTTGCATACGACCTTCCAGCAAAACAAGGACTGCAACTTGGGTGATCCGCTTGGCAAGATCCAGGTCATATACCGTTGCATACGACCTTCCAGCAAAACAAGGACTGCAACGCGGCTGTGCCTGCAGAAAAGGTGATGAGGGGGTCATGTTGCATACGACCTTCCAGCAAAACAAGGACTGCAACTCGGAATCATAGATCCCAGCATCGATTTCCTCATAAAGTTGCATACGACCTTCCAGCAAAACAAGGACTGCAACTTTGTCATTGCGAGTCTTGAAAGACGGGTGGTGCACGGTTCTGTTGCATACGACCTTCCAGCAAAACAAGGACTGCAACAGGTCGGCGCCCAGCAGGTCAATGTTCCGGATATCAGCGGTTGCATACGACCTTCCAGCAAAACAAGGACTGCAACTTGGTGCTCTCGCACACCGGACATCTGACGTTGTTTGCCATGTGTTGCATACGACCTTCCAGCAAAACAAGGACTGCAACTCTGTTCTTTCTGTTTTTTCCATTTTTTTCACCTCTCATCTGTTGCATACGACCTTCCAGCAAAACAAGGACTGCAACTATTCTTCCGTTTCCTCGATTTCTTCGCGCTCCCGTCGTCGTTGCATACGACCTTCCAGCAAAACAAGGACTGCAACCGTAATGGATGAAGTTGTTTCGGGTTTGGTTATAGCGTTGCATACGACCTTCCAGCAAAACAAGGACTGCAACTCCCTGAGTAATGTCCAAGTGGTCATTTTTCTCACCAAAGCAGTTGCATACGACCTTCCAGCAAAACAAGGACTGCAATCAGATAGTAACAAGGTAAAGCGCACTTTAATTAGTGATCTGCATACAACCCTCCCCCCAAAACAGAGCCTCAGACCTGGTATCAGTGATTCAAAATCCTGGCCAGCCACGTGGATGCTGCACCTACACCCCCCGGCAGAGCAACCCGCACTCGATTACGCCGAAGAACTTCGCGACCGTGTGACTGGAGGGTTATCCCGCCTCAGCCGGGGCGGGCGAAGAGACTGCGGCTGCCGCTCCCCGTTCCCGGGGAGAACCGGCCACACCATGGACTAAACCTTATTTTGCCGCCGTATTAAAGTTAAACTGCACCGTCGATCAACAGCCGCGAAAAAAATCTTTCAAAAGACATATGTAGCAATAGATAAATGTTGCAGTGTGGAAGAGACAGAAATTCGTGGGCTGGTGATCGCAGCCCTGCTCCACGACATCGGCAAATTTATGCAGCGAGCAGGTGTTCCCCACGACCCGCGATACGACCGCCTGGCAGGGGAGGACTACGGCCAGCACGGCGCCCACGCCAAATGGGGAGCCAGTTTTGTCTCTTCATGCCTGCCAGACCCATACATCGAAGACCTCATACTCTACCATCACAACCCCGCACGTTCAGCTCACCCCGTCCAGGCAAAGATCATCCAGGACGCAGACCACCTCTCCTCAGCGATGGACAGAAGAACACGCGAATCGAAAGGGAAAGTTGCAGAAGAGCCGTTAGAGAGCATCTTCCCGAGCATATCGTTTACCAGGGAAAGGAGCGAGAAAACACCCCCGCCAGAGCGAGTCTACCCGCTGAAACCGCTCAGCATCTCCAGAGATGCGTTCCCCGTCTCACGCCGGGAGATCGACCTCTGGAAACTGACACCTGCCTATCGCACCCTCTGGGAAGACTTCGCGTCCAGCTGCAACCATCTCGACAACCCCCCGCCGATCGGCACACTGCTTGCGCTGCTGAAGAAGTACACCTCGGCCATACCGTCGGCGGTCTATGTAAACAGGCCCGACATCCCCCTCTACGATCACGCCAAGACCACAGCGGCCATCGCCCACTGTCTCGCCGCCTCAACCGAGGAGAAACCCTTCCTCCTCATCCAGGGCGACCTATCCGGGATCCAGAACTTCATCTACGGAATCGTCACCCCCGAAGACGCCCGAAAACGGATGGCAAAACGGCTCCGGGGGAGATCATACTGGCTCTCACTGCTGATGGACGCGGTGGCGCAGGAGATCAGCCGCGAACTCGGCCTCTTCGAGCCCTCCGTGCTCTGGAACACCGGTGGGAACTTCGCAATCCTGGCGCCGAACACGCCCACAAACAGGGATAGCGTCGAGACCATCGCACGCCGGGTCAACCAGCGCCTCCTCGATCGTTACGGGGGAAGGCTCTTCCTCGCCGTCGGTATGCTGACCTGTAGCCGGAGCGAGATCGAGTCGTTCTCGGATACACTCGAGCGGCTTTCCCACAAAACAGGAATAGCAAAAACCCAGAAGTTCATCGACTGCGAGATCTCCTTTGAGCCCCGGGGTGAGAACTGGCCGATCGAGGGTTGCTGCCCCTCCTGCGGAGAGAGGCTTGAACCTGAGACCGGCCGGTGCCAGGTCTGTGACCTCCACGAGAGGATTGGCCAGAAGATCGCCCGTGCACGATACCAGGTTCGGGGCAGCGGGCTGCCGATAGCATTTGAAGACCTCGGCCTGAGAACCAGTTACGACCTGACGCCGGATATCCCGGCCACCCGCGGCCTGACCGCCGCCCTCTCGATCAACAGCACGGACTTCCCCATCAAAGGAGATCTCACGCACGCGTTCATATTCCTCGGAAACACCGTGCCGACGGTGGGCGACCGCGTTCTCTCTTTCGGTGAGATGGCCCAGTTTGCCAGAGGTTCACAGCGTCTCGGCGTGATCAAGGCGGACGTCGACAACCTGGGCCGAATCTTTGCCTTCGGCCTGCCCGAAGAGCAGAGAACCATCTCGAGAATACACACTCTCAGCACAAAACTTGAGTTCTTCTTCTCAGGTTACCTGAACTCCATCTGCCGGGAGTTCCTCCTATACCACGATCTCTGCGCAGGCTGCAGGGAGCGGGCGACCCGCAAGATCAGCGTCACCACGACCGACGACGAAGGGATCGAGAGGAAGGAGACCTACTACGAGATCGAGAAACCCTGTAACGAGTGCGCACGAAAGAGTCTCTCTCCCTTCTACATCACCTACTCCGGAGGAGACGACCTCCTGATAATCGGCCCCTGGGACGCAGCAATCCTCCTCACGGGACGGATCAACGACGAGTTCCGCCGGTTCACCTGCAACAACCCCGATATCACCCTCTCTGCCGGCGTCGCCGTGGCAACCCCCCGCCTGCCTGTCGGTAGGGCGGTTGCAAAGGCAGACCGGCTTCTCGAGAGAGCCAAAGAGAGCGGCAAGAACCGCATCGCCCTCTTCGACGAATGCCTGATCTGGGACGATACAGGGTATGCCGAGAGGGGTTACAACACCCTGATCGCGACCGCCAGGGATATCGAGCAGGCAACCTCCAGCAAGAAGATCTCAAAGAGTTTCGTCTACACACTCCTCGCCCTCTGGAACCAGACCTTTGACGACCTGAAATCGTGCAGCATTGAGGAGGAAACAAAAGAGCGGATCCGGCGGAAACGCTTCATGCCGTATCTCAAGTATGTCATGAAACGGCACGCAAAGACCCGTGATGACCTTGAAAGCCTCGAGCGCCTCGTCCAGCCGGTATTCCCCTGGATCAAGTTCCCGGTCTACTGGACAAGTCTGCGGTTGAGAGAAGAGAGACGCTGATCAAAAGAGAAAACAGGTGAAAATGACCATGGCAAGACCAAATTACCCCACATCCTCTTATGGTGGGACGACCCGGCAGAAAGAGAGTGGCGGAAAAACTCAGGGTAGTATTAAACAGATCGGGCAGTTGAAAAACCTTGCCGAACTGGATATCGAAGAGATTGCAAAGGAAAACGGGATCGCTGAATCGTTTGTTCGGGAGATCAGCGGACAGTTAAAACCAACTCAGCTTCGGAAGTTCTTCGATACCATCGTTCGCAACCAGGAACAGATCCGGGAGAAGGGCTGGGATGCAGCACGGGCTGACTTCCACATGATCCGGCCAAGCCTTGCCTACGCGAAGGGCCGAAAGCTCATCCCCAGCGAGTTCTTCGACCTCGTAGACACCTGCATGAAAAAGATCCCGGCGGAGACCGAAGAACAGACAATAAAGAATTACGACCGGTTTGTAGACCTGATGAAGGCAATCGTGGCATACGCAAAATATCACGGAAAAGGATAGGTGGTGGTGATGATGAAATTTGAGCGCAATTACCGTATTTGCGGTCTGATCGAGTGTTTGACCGGGCTGCACATCGGCGGGGTTGCTGAGGAACTCAAGATCGGGGGTATCGATTCGCCGGTGATCATGGACAGTGTCCTGAACCTGCCCTACATCCCTGGCTCCTCGCTGAAGGGGAAGATGCGGTCGCTCCTTGAGGTTCGCCACTCAGAGGATTGGCTCATGAAGAATGGCGATGTCCACACCTGCTTGGACCCATCCTGCGACCTCTGTGTCACGTTCGGCAGGTCAGCAGCCGAGAAGATCGAGGGAGGGCCAACACGCATAATCGTCCGCGACTCCTACCCCAACCAGGAGACCCGGGCGTTCTGGGACTCAACCGAGGATATCCTCCACGGGACGGAGGTGAAGGGTGAGAACTTCCTCAACCGGATCACCTCGATGGCAACACCAAGGTTTATCGAGCGTGTCCCTGCCGGGTCTTCCTTCGATCTCGAGATCATATTCTCGCAATACGGTGCGGATGATAAAAAACGCCTGAAACTGGTCCTTGAGGCGATGACCCTCCTTGAGGACAACTACCTTGGGGCCTCAGGCAGCCGTGGATACGGGAAGATACGGTTCACCGATCTCGCTCTGATGGAGAAGACGGTGGAGGATTACCGGTGTGGAGCAGACTGGAAACCCCATGAAAAGACCAAAGGGGCGACGACCGCACGCGAGATCCTCGGACTGCTCAGCGCGGAGTGAGCAGACACCATGCGAGCAGTCTATCTCACACCGCATTCGACCTTCCCATCAGTCTTTCCCTCAAACACATTGTTTGGGGCGATCTGCACCGGACTGTTTGACCTTGATTACGATCTCGATGATCTGATCGAGCGTTACCCTGAGGATCCAGCGTTCATTCTCTCCTCCGCCTTCCCGTACCTCAACGCGGGAGGGGCGATCCACCATTTCCTCCCATCACCGCTGCTGCCGCTGCCGAAGATCCGGCTTGAGGAGGACTTTGATAAAGCCAAAGCGTTCAAGAAGGTCAGGTATATCCACGAAGCAGTCTTCCACGACCTGGCCGGCGGCAAACTCCGACGCGAGGATATCATAGGCGATCTCGACAATTACGCCGTCGAAAGCGGGATGCTGGCCAGAAAAAGAGAGTATCTCCCGCTGGGCAGGGCCGAGATGGAGATCCCGCACAACCGGATCAACCGCATCACTTCCGAGTCGGAGGAGTTTTACCACACCTATGGCTCGATCTTCAGGAGAGGCGGCAGATACTTCCTGATCCGGTTTTATGACAGGGCCTGGGAGGCTCCGGTTGAAGCGGCCCTCCGGCTCCTGGAGGATCGGGGTGTCGGCCCGAGAACCTCCGGAGGACAGGGGCAGTTCTCGCTCTCGTTCGGCGAGATGGAGATCCCTGAGGATGCAGGCGCACCATACCTGATGAGCCTCTCGCGGTTTGCTCCGGAGTCGCTTGCAGCCTTCAAAGGACGTGTGTGGTATGACCTGGTCTCTATCCGTGGACGGAGCGGTGACGGTGTCATGAAGAAGAGTGTCAGAATGCTTTCTGAGGGTTCGGTCTTTGCAAACCTGCACCGCCCCTCATACGGCACGATGGCGACCGTCAGGGACTCGCCCCGGGTGATCGAGTACGGGATGGCGTTCCCCGTCGGGATACGGTGGTCGGGATGAGGATCACGCTGAAAGCGCTCTCGCCGGTACATATCGGAACCGGGATCGAGTACTCGCCGCTTGAGTTTGTTCTGAATACGGATAAGGGTAATAAAGACTGGCTCTGGAGGATCGACCCATCAAGGTTTCTCTCCTCGCTAAGCGAAGAGAGGCGGGAGCAGTTTGCTGCGGCGGCGGGCAACAAGGACTTCAGTCTTGAGAGGTTTGCGCAGGGTATGGATCTTCGGCCGATGCGCCGCTATATCGTGAGGGATTTCACAGGGCGCTCAAGCATCCCTGCTGTTCGGGAGTGCATCAAGACGGCCGACCGCGCCTACATCCCGGGATCGAGCCTGAAAGGGGCTTTCAGGACCGCTCTGCTCTGGTCGGTTGCAAAGGATGATGAGAGGTTTGTAAGCGCCATAAGAGAGGAGGCACGGGGGAGGGTGAATAAGAAAACGATCGGGAAGCGTTACGTGGAGTCTGTCTTCAACTGCAGTAATGAAAAATACAACCCGACGCATGACCTTCTCAAGTTCCTGGCTGTATCCGACTTCATGCCGAAAGCCGTCAACAACATCCGTCTCGACAAGGTGCGGACGCTCTCACTCAGGGATGGGAGGCTGGAGGAGAAAAAGTTTGAGATCTTTGTCGAGGCGGTGATCGGGTCGTTTGAGGGAACGATCGGGGTCTCCGAACAGATCGCAGCGGCCGTCAACCACCCTGAATACAGGAATCTTGGGCAGAAACTGTGGATCCTCGGGATGGACGGCCCTGGCGATACCGACGCGGTCATCCCCCACCTGAAAAAGGTTATGCGGGAGTTCAACCTCTGGTGCTTCGAGAAGGAACGACGGCTGACCGAAGAGGCCTATGACGAGGGTATCGAAAAGGGGATGAAACGTATAGGGAGTCGACCTGGCAAGAGTGACCTCATCAGGGTTGGGTTCGGCGTCGGGACAACCTACCAGACGGTCTTTGGACTGATCGAGGAGAAGGATCCAGAACTTGCGGCAGAGATCGCGAGCAGCATCGGGCGATACCCGAGGAAGGTCAGCGCCGAGGGTTGCCTTGAACCGCCATACCCGAAGACCATCGAAATGACGGCTGCGGGATATTTTCTCGGCTGGCTTGAGTGGCTGAGCGCCGACGATCCCCCGCTCCACAGTGCATGAAGCGATGAAGGTACGCACGCTTTACATGGTCCTGCAGACTGACAGGCCGATGCAGGAAGACGCAACCAGGCTGCGTGGGTATATTGGAAACCGGTTTGCGGGCTACCCACTCCTTCACCACCATGCCGAAACCCCGCTCCTCACCTATCCCAGGGTGCAGTACAAGGTGCTGGAGGGCACCCCTGCCATCCTGGGTATCGAGGAGGGGGCAGCGCTCCTGAAGGAGATCTCGGACGAGATAACCGAGATTGCCCTGCACACACGCACCTACCGTGTGACTGGAAAGGTGATGTACGAACATATGGTTGAGATTGAGGCGACCCGGAGGCCGCTGCAATACCGGTTTCTCTCCCCCTGGCTTGCCCTGAACTCACGAAACTACGAGGAGTTCCAGTCCATCGCAGACTGGAGCGAGAAGAAGCAGTTTCTCAACAACATCCTCATCGGGAACATCCTGAGTCTGGCAAAAGGGCTCGGGATTGTCCTCGATCGGCGGTTGTATGTCCATTCACGGCTGGATGCGATGCGGGCACGCTACAAGGGGATCGAGATGACGGGGTTTCTGGGGGAGTTCAGGGTCAACGCCCGTCTGCCGGACTACATCGGGATCGGGAAAGGCGTCTCCCAGGGGTTTGGGACGCTATACCGCGTGAAAAATCCGGATATAGATGTGGAGGAGACCTGAAGGGGATGCCAGAGTGTATGCCCGGGGCATTCCTCTGAGTCTCCGGCAGGGTCTGGTAGGGGGAGAGGCCGCAGCAGTATCATGTTGCATGTCAACGATGCCGGTGAGTCTCATGGACATTGTCGTCAACGGTTACGGAGCGTCTCTCAGGAAGAAGGGCAATCGTTTTGCTCTCGAACATGGCGGAGAGGTGCAGGAATTTTCCGCAGATATGGTAAGACAGTTCATCCTCTCCGATTCGGTCAGCATAACCAGCGGGGCGATGAAACTCGCTGCAGAGAAGGGGATTGATATCGTTGTCCTCTCGCGCAGCGGGATGCCGGTCTGCAGGGTCTATCCGTGCGAGCCCTGCGGGACCGTTACAACCCGGAAGAATCAGCTCGCTGCAGCGTCGACGGCGGCAGGCTACCACCTCTCTGCGGCGATGGTCTCTGCAAAGGTCACGAATATGGCAAACCTGCTTGCAGCGCTTGGGAAGAGCCGCAACAACCACGATCTCCGGTCTGCCGCGGAAGAGATCAGGCGCCTTGCGGACGCGATACCACCGGAGGGGACTCCTTCGATGCAGGGTGCTCTTATCAGGGGTATAGAGGGGCGGGCATCCCGGGTTTACTTCGCTGCCCTGAGCCTGGTCATCCCCCCTGACCTCTACCGGGGCAGGCGCTCGCAGCACCCTGCAGAGGACGTATTCAACGCGTACCTCAACTACTGTTACGGCATCCTCTACAATGAGGTCGAGAAAGCCTGTATCCTGGCCGGGTTAGACCCCTACATCGGTTTTCTGCACGCCGAACGATACGGGAAGAGGTCATTCGTCTACGACGTCATTGAGCAGTTCAGGCAGCCAGTCGTTGACAGGATGGTTATAACGCTGGCGGTCAGGGGCCGGATGCAGAGGGAGGACACGGACGAGCGCTGGTATCTCGTCGGGGAGGGGCGGCGGAAGGCAATTGCCTCGACCCTTCAGCGTCTGGACGAGGAGAGGGTGATTGGCGGCAGGACGACCTCTTTCAGGAGCGCCGTCCTTGAGAACGCCCGCAGCATTGTTAACTACCTGAATGAAGGGGCGGTGTTTGAACCGTTTGTCTACAGGTGGGGTTGATGTTCGTCTGGGTCGTCTACGATATCTCCGATAACAACCTGAGAACACGCATCGCCGATCACTGCAAAGACCTCGGGCTTGTCCGTTTCCAGAAGAGCATATTCTTGGGCGAGTCCGATCGGGCCACGCTCCAGATGCTTGCATCGCTCATCCGCCGTGAGATGGAAGAGAATGATGCCAGCGGGGAGGATGACAGTGTTGCGATTGGCACACTCTGTGGTTCATGCCAGAAGAGTCTCATCACCCTCGGAAAACCGGTCGATGAGAGCAAGTATCGGAGAAGGCCGTTTGTCATCATCGGGTAGACCGGGGGATGTCTCCCATCGTGGATCGTGGACGGGCGATGGAGAGGGGGGTGCACCGCTTTGCCCGTAGCGGAGTGACCTTATAAAGGGATCACGAAAAGTGGCTCACTCTCTTTAAATAGGGGTGATCATTGGAGCCATATGGAAAGATATTTATCGAATCGGAGCAAATTTTCTGCTGTTGCATACGACCTTCCAGCAAAACAAGGACTGCAACGATACGGTTGTCTAGCTTGACAACAAACTCTCCATAAGTTGCATACGACCTTCCAGCAAAACAAGGACTGCAACCTTGAACTCCTCCCTGTACCCGAGGCCGTAGATACGGTTGCATACGACCTTCCAGCAAAACAAGGACTGCAACTATTTGATGTTGATGACACCGTATGCCATGTTTACTCAGTTGCATACGACCTTCCAGCAAAACAAGGACTGCAACTAATCACATGGAGGTGATGTATATGGCAAACACAAGTTGCATACGACCTTCCAGCAAAACAAGGACTGCAACTTGCGACGCTGCGACGCAATCTGTATGTTCGGCTACTGTTGCATACGACCTTCCAGCAAAACAAGGACTGCAACCCCGTGGGTTCCTTTGGTGATCCGCTTGGCAAGATCCAGGTTGCATACGACCTTCCAGCAAAACAAGGACTGCAACCGGTCTGATGCCACAATTTCTGCTGTGTCTGTATCATACAGTTGCATACGACCTTCCAGCAAAACAAGGACTGCAACACCCATTGCCACACCGCCAGGATCCGACCATCTGTCGTGTTGCATACGACCTTCCAGCAAAACAAGGACTGCAACCTCCTGGCCGCGTGGTTACGGCCGGCGGTTAGAACGTGGTTGCATACGACCTTCCAGCAAAACAAGGACTGCAACTATCGTATGCTGGCGCAGGACTGTCCAGCTTGTCTACCGTTGCATACGACCTTCCAGCAAAACAAGGACTGCAACGGCGTAAAGACGGATCTGATCAATGTAGACACCCATACGTTGCATACGACCTTCCAGCAAAACAAGGACTGCAACATATTGGCAATCTGGATATATCGGGTAATGCTGTATGTTGCATACGACCTTCCAGCAAAACAAGGACTGCAACGTCTTTGCCCCCCCGTGGAAATCGCCGTCCCACTTGATGCGTTGCATACGACCTTCCAGCAAAACAAGGACTGCAACGCCAGGTCCTTCAGCGCCTGCTGCGCCGCCAGGCAGTCACGTTGCATACGACCTTCCAGCAAAACAAGGACTGCAACCTCGACAGCGGCATCGTACCGCTTCTTCGCGGTACGAAGTTGCATACGACCTTCCAGCAAAACAAGGACTGCAACGTCGGGAGCTGCCAGGACAGGATCTGCGCTTCGCGCTCTCGTTGCATACGACCTTCCAGCAAAACAAGGACTGCAACCCCTGGTATCCAGGGACATTTTCGGTGCGTCTATTCTTGTTGCATACGACCTTCCAGCAAAACAAGGACTGCAACTTGACCAGGTCTGTGACCTGGTAGACAAGCTGGACGTTGCATACGACCTTCCAGCAAAACAAGGACTGCAACGAGAGGATATCGCCTGGATCGATACCGAGGCTGTCGAGTTGCATACGACCTTCCAGCAAAACAAGGACTGCAACGTTGTGAGACTCATCGCGCGCCTCCAAACGAGAGCCAGTTGCATACGACCTTCCAGCAAAACAAGGACTGCAACGTTGTGTAGAGGGTAGCGGATGTGATGATTACTTGCCATAGTTGCATACGACCTTCCAGCAAAACAAGGACTGCAACTTCTGTCCCGGAGACGTCCAGCTCGACGGGCTCGATCTCGGTTGCATACGACCTTCCAGCAAAACAAGGACTGCAACGCCGTCTGTCGTGATCCGGATGGTCCTTGCCGATCCGGTTGCATACGACCTTCCAGCAAAACAAGGACTGCAACTATTACTATGGCGCTCCCGTGGTGGTGAGATCCCGGGGTTGCATACGACCTTCCAGCAAAACAAGGACTGCAACCTTACGCTGCAGGTCGGCGCCGAGTGTCACCGCCGATGTAAGTTGCATACGACCTTCCAGCAAAACAAGGACTGCAACGAGAGATTACCTCCCCGGCAATTCCCCGTGTCTCTAACGTTGCATACGACCTTCCAGCAAAACAAGGACTGCAACTCATAGGCAGCAATACTTACAATCGCTTTGTCAGCCTCTGTTGCATACGACCTTCCAGCAAAACAAGGACTGCAACAATTATATTAGTTTTACGTATTTGTTTCACTCCAAATTCGTTGCATACGACCTTCCAGCAAAACAAGGACTGCAACCCATTTTTTGCCATTTTGTTGCCTCCTTAACTCCACTGTTGCATACGACCTTCCAGCAAAACAAGGACTGCAACGATTCCCTCTATCGTGCGGACAACCAGGAATACTCCCAAAAGTTGCATACGACCTTCCAGCAAAACAAGGACTGCAACGTCACCGCTGTCGTCGCTGCTAAAATCGATCCGGCAGAAATGTTGCATACGACCTTCCAGCAAAACAAGGACTGCAACCCCGCAGTCAGTTCTGTAGAACCATAACTCCCTGAAAGTTCAGGCGCCTATCTACACCAATTCTGGCGCAAATCAATTTCTTTTCAAAAATGCTCCTATAATGCGTGAACAATCCGTATTATAGATGTAAAGGAGACCAGAAGAGGGGAGGACCTCCGCGTCTTTGAGGGGCAGCTCACTTTCAAAAAGAGGAGGCGAACTACGGGAAATGCCCATATGCCAGACGTGTAGCGGGGGCACCCCTCTTTTCAGTACTTTAAATCCGTACACCCCTCTTCATCACGGTCCATCTCCTCCCTCCCGCTCACGCCACCTTCAACCCGGCAACGGTATACCGAACCCCTCCCCCACAGGGAGGACGCTCACCCCACCTTACCCCTCTCCCCCGCCGACCTCATCCTTCCGGAGTTTCGCCCGCACCGCCGCACCGGCGACCCCGGCGGCTGTCCCTAGGATTATGTAGAGATACCCGAGAGCGATCATCAACATCCCCGCAAGCCCGGCGACAAACCCCTCAACATACGATGCCGTCCAGAGGAGCGGGAGCGAGCAGAGCCCGGTCCCAAAGAGCGCCGTCACAAACCCGGCCTCGATGCCGTCCCTCGCCCCACCCACGACACCGAATCCCGCTATGAAACCGCCGACGATTGGTGCGGCGATGAGCAGCGGGCCGGGGGCGGCGAATAGAGTTGAGGCGGCGATGAAAAAGGCGACGATAACGATCGTGCCGATCACGACCCCGGTCCACGGCGTTCTGGCCGGGGTGCCGCCTCCCCGGATTCCGTTTCGCACCAGGGTCCCGGCAGCCCCACCGATGGCGTTGTAGGGGAGCAGGAGTATGATGAGGAAGAGAGCGTAGAAGCCAAACGTCGCCCAGGGCGCTGGATACCCTGGATCGGGCGTTCTCAGGCCCATGATGGCTGTTATAGCGGCCACGATAATGGCCGCAATCACCCCGCAGACGGCACCGGTGATGGCACCCTCCTTCACTGCCCCCTCCGTGAGGAGCCCGGCGATAAGCCCTCCGCCGAAGAGGAAGACAAGCATCCCGGCCTGCTCAGGGATGCAGTTCAGCACGCCGGAAAGCGAGACTGCACCGATCAGCAGCGCCCCCAGGATAGCCCCCCGCCATCCACTGGCACTGGTTGCCATGCAGGGGTCTTCTCCTGCCGAGGTATTTATCTGTTCCGACCCGTGTTGCACGGCAGGGCAGCGGCGAGCAAAACCCTTCAAGCACCCCGGATGCGGGTATGATCGAGAGCAGAACGCCCGGCAGCATCCTCAGTCAGAACTAATACCTCCCGGTGCCACATATCAGAAGAGTTGATCGATCCCATGCAATACTCAGAAGGAAAGGTCGGCAGGGTCTTTACCGTCCGGATCGACGACGGGAAAGACTTCCTCCAGGAGATCCAGCGGTTTGTCACGGCGATGGCGATCCAGAGCGGCACCATCCAGTTCCTGGGCGCCGTCCGGTCGGCAAGACTCGTCACCGGGCCAAAAGAGCCGGTCATCCCACCCTCCCCCCACGGCGAAGAGATCTTCGGCGGCTGGGAACTCATCGGGTTTGCAACCATCTACCCCGGCGACGACGGCCCCTCCATCCACCTCCACACCGCCGCGGGGAAGGGGATGCGCTCGCTCGCCGGCTGCCTCCGGGATAGGGCAGAGGTCTACCTGGTCATCGAGGCCATCATCACCGAGTTCATCGGCATCACCGCAAAACGGATCCACGACGAGAAGACCGGCGTAAACCTCCCCGTCTTTGACCGGACACTCCAATGACCGGCCGGCAGCCAGAGTTCCTCCCCATGACCCCGGAGGGGAGAGACCGCTTCGAGATCATCCTCGTCACCGGCGACGCCTACGTCGACCACCCCTCTTTCGGAACCGCCATCATCGGCCGGGTGCTCGTGGACGCCGGCTACACCGTCGGCGTCATCGCCCAGCCAGACTGGCGCACCGAGATCGATCTCAGGCGTCTCGGCGAGCCCAGCCTCTTCTTCTCCATATCAGCCGGAAACGTTGACTCGATGGTGAACGCATTCACCCCTAACCTCAAACGCCGGCGCTCAGACGTCTACTCCCCCGGCGGCCGACTCCTCCGGCCAGACCGCGCAACCCTGGTCTACACCGACCGCGTCCACGCCCTCTTCCCCGACACCCCCATTGTCATCGGCGGGATAGAGGCAAGCCTCCGGCGGTTCGCCCACTACGACTACTGGTCAGACACCGTCCGCCAGTCCATCCTGGCCGACGCACCCGCCGACCTCCTCGTCTACGGCATGGGCGAACGCCAGGTCGTCGAGATCGCCGGCCGCATCGCCGCCGGAGAACCCCTCACCGGGATCCCCGGCACCGCCCACCGCCTCGACCTCGCCACGTGGCGGAGCGCCGACCACTCCGGCTGCATCGTCCTCCCCTCCTACGACGATGTCAGATCCGATCGCCACGCCTACGCCAGAGCATTCGCGATGCATTACGCCGAACAGGACCCCATCCGCGGCCGCCCCGTCGCCCAGCCGCACCCAAAGACCGTCATCGTCCAGAACCCGCCGGCGATGCCGCTCTCGACCGCCGAACTCGACCACGTCTACGAACTCCCATACACCCGGCGGGCACACCCCTCATACACCGAACCCATACCCGCGCTCGACCCCGTCAGGTTCTCCATCGTCAGCCACCGCGGCTGTTTCGGCGGCTGCTCGTTCTGCGCACTCACCCACCACCAGGGCCGGATCATCCAGAGCCGGAGCATTGACTCGATCGTCCGCGAGGTTGAACGGATGACAGGGATGCCGGAGTTCCGCGGAGTCGTCCAGGACATCGGCGGCCCCACGGCAAACATGTACTCCCTCCGCTGCAGCCGCTGGGAGACCGCCGGCACCTGCCCCGACCGCCGGTGCATCGACTGCCCCTCGCTAGACCGCAGCCACCGGGAACAACTCCGGATGCTCCAGCGGGTCTCCGAGATCCCGGGTGTGAAACGGGTCTTCATCTCCTCCGGCATCCGCTACGACCTTATCCCGCCGGAAGAGGATTACCTTGCCCGGATCTGCGCCCGGCACATATCCGGCCACCTCAAGGTCGCTCCAGAACACATATCTGAACGGGTCTGCGCCTGCATGGGAAAACCTCCCCGTCGGGTCTTTGACGCCTTCCGGGAACGGTTCGACGCCCTACAGAAGGATAGACAGCGACGACAGTATCTCCTCCCCTACTTCATGTCCGGCCACCCAGCGTGCCGGATCGAGGACATGATCGAACTCGCAGTCTACGTCCGGGATACCGGGCTATACACCGAGCAGGTCCAGGACTTCACCCCGACCCCGATGAGCATCTCGACAACCATCTACCACACAGGGCTCAACCCCTTCACCATGGAAGAGGTCTACGTCCCGAAAGGCCGGGAGAAGAAGATCCAGCGGGCTCTCCTCCACTACCGCGACCCGAAGAACTACAGCCTCGTCCGGGAAGGGCTCATCGCCGCCGGGAGGGCCGACCTGATCGGGAACGCCTGGAACTGTCTCATCCCGGCAAAGAAAAGATAGAGGAGGTTACCCGCCCCGCCGGATCGACCCGAGAACAAAACCGGCAGCCGCCCGGCTCCACGGGACGGTTATCGCCGCCAGCGCAAGCGCGGCCGCCAGGTTCTCCGGCGTGCCCGGGGTGAGGGCGGCATCGACCCGGCGCATCGTCATGGAGCGCCACCCGTCTGGCGGCGCCGAACCCTGGAAGAGAGCAGCGGCCAGCCTCAACATGCAGGTCATACAGACGGCAGGTATGCACGGAGGATTATTTATCTCCTCTGGTGCATGGCCAGCAGTTCCCTGATCCGGTGCATGTGCCTCCGGTGGCAGGAGGGGCAGAGAGCCTCAACGTTCCCCGGCGTCCTGGAGCCGCCGCAGATCACCGGCCGCCGGAGGTCAAAATAGGTCCGCCCCGGACGGAGCGGAGCGCCGCACCGGACGCAGCGGCGGCCCTGTCTATCAAGGACTATCCTCACCTCCTCAAGCGTTATGTAGACATCGCCCACAGGCACATCCCGGGGATCCACCATCCCCTGTCCCGCGCGCCCGGATCCCATGCGGAGAGATGCCCCTTCCAGGTGATAAGCGTTGTGCCGTACCGGCGGTAAACGCCTTTCATCGACCACCCCCACCGCCAGCCCCAGGACCCGGGAATTACCGGTTTGATACCCTCAACAAGACTCCCCGCTGATGGGGAAAGGATATTCTTCCCCGATTCAATACTCATCAGCATGCACTACGAGATCACGGGAGACAACCTCCAGATGGTGACCATCCGCCTCGCCCCCGGCGAGAGCGTCTGCGCCGAGGCCGGTGCCATGGTCAACATGAGCGGCAACATGAAGATGACCACCAACGTGAAGGGCGGACTCTTCAAGGGGCTCAAGCGGGTGGTGACCGGGGAGAGCCTCTTCATGACCGAGTTCACCCCGGAGAAGGGGGAGGGGTTTGTCGCCTTCGCCGGGAACGTCCCGGGAAAGATCTTCACCCTCGACCTTGACGGGAGAGAGTTCATCTCCCAGAAGGATGCGTTCCTCTGCTCGGAACCGGGGATCGACCTCGATATAGCCTTCACAAAGAAGCTCCGCGCGGGAGCGTTCGGCGGGGAGGGGTTCATCCTCCAGCGGCTCTCCGGGAGCGGGAAGGCGTTCCTCCACTGCTGCGGCGACATCAAGGAGATGACGCTTGCGCCCGGCGAGGTGGTCAAGGTGGAGACAGGGCTCGTTGTCGGGTTCGACAGCACCGTCGACTACAGCATAGCGCTTGCCGGTGGGGTGAAGACCGTCCTCTTCGGGGGCGAGGGGCTCTTCCTGACCACGCTGACCGGCCCCGGCCGGGTCATCCTGCAGTCGATGGATATCGCAAAACTCGCAAGCGCCCTGATCCCCTTCCTCCCCACCCAGAACTCCTCGGGACGGTAACCTGATACCCCGCAAAGTCCCAATCTCTCCAATGAACGCGGTCATGGTGGTGCACGGCCCCGCGGCCTTCGATGCCGGCGACGTCGAGCGGTTGATGGGGCTCCTCTGCCCGCGGCGGGTGCTCGTCGCCGGGGTGATGGCCAGAACCGCCGCCGAGGAGTCCGGGCTCCCGGTCACCTGCACGGACGAGCGCCCGAGCAGGGTGCTTTCAGATCTGCGGGAGCCCGCTTTCCTGCTCAACCGGGGAAAAACCCCGGAGTCCGGACGGATCTTTGGCGAGATCGTTGCCGGGAGACTCCCCGGGCTCGTCCACGTCGAGACCTCGAGCGGCACCGTCTACTGCTGGAACCGCGGCGATGCCGCTCTCGCAGAGGAGATCGCGCTCCGGACGGGTTGCGACCTGGTTTTCGCGAGGAGCACGGCGAAACCGCAGGACGGGCTGCGGGAGATCCGGGGGTGCATCCCCGGGGAGGCGGTCTTTGTCAACGGGATAGTCATAGGTACAGCAGCCGCGGATACGGTCGTCCTGGCAATGGAGGACGGGTCGCTGAAGGCGGTCTCCGGTCTCGACCCCAAACCCCACGGGTTTGAGAAACTCCTCCGCTCCGGTCTCCCGGATATCACCAGGGCCTGGTGCAAGAGCGGGCCGGTGCGTTCTGCACCCCCGCGGCAGGGCAGCCGGGTCTGCCGCGGCGGGAGGGTGGCGGTCGTCGACCACTGCGGCCACACCCTCTATACGGCGATCGGGGATGACGTCTGCGGAGTGCTTGCCATCGGTGATGATACCACCGCCGTCTGCGGGCACATCTGTTCTCATGCCGGGATCCCCGTCTTCGGCGTGGTCGACGGGGACGCCGACGCCATCGTGGAGCCGGGGTATGCCCCGGGCTCGGTGGTGGTTGAGGTTATCGACGGCCGGGACGACGATCTCGGCCGGGAGATTGCAGATGGAAGAGACCTCCAGGCTTCGACCTGGGAGGACTGGGTGGAGGAGACGCTGCGCGAGATCGATGGAAGGGTGCGTATACTCCTCGACCTCCGGGAGCGCTGAATGATGCGCTGTGCCGAGTGCAAAGGAAAAGGGCTCTGCGGGCTTGAGAGGTGCCCCGTCATGAGCCGGTTCTACGCCAGGCTCCAGGTCAGGCCGAGCGACCACTACCAGGGCACGGCGCCCTCGGTCTTTGTCGGGAGTTACGCTTACCCGAAGGTTTCGGCGGGGCCGCTGATGATCGACGACACCGACAACCCGCCGGACTGGGTTGCGCGGGGCCTCCAGATCGACGATATAGTCGGGCTTCGGGCGCGGACGATCCGCGGCGCCGGCGAGTCAAAGAGCGTTGCCGGGAGTATCCAGGAGATAGCGCTCTCGAGCAGACCGCTCGATGTCGAGGCGCAGTTTGTAAAACCCGTCACTTTCGACCTCCGGTTCGACGGGACGATCGCACCCATAGGCCTCACCGGCGCCATCCGGCGCCTGGACGTCCTGGACAACCCACAGGTGGAGAGACCGGTCGACCGGGTGACGTCGGACACCGACCTCTCCGCGACAGAGGCCTGCGGCCTCCTCCACTCCTCCGGGACCGACGTCTACCGGATAACCCAGCTCCTCACCGCCGGGTTGCTTGGAGGCGAGAAGAAACGGCATATCGTCCCGACACGCTGGGCGATCACGGCGGTCGATGACACCGTCTCAAAACGCCTCAAGAAAAAGATTGTGCGTTACCCGCCGCTCGACGGGATCAGGGTCTTCTCGGCATCGTTGTATGGCAACCATATCGTCTGCATCCTGGTTCCGGGCGACTGGAAGTTCGAGATGATCGAGGTCTGGGGCAGGCAGTCGCTCTGGGGGCAGGGGGACGAGACGATCGCCCGCGACGGCGAGGAGGGGCTGACAAAATCCGGCTACTCGCCGCTTGCGGGGGCCTACTACTCGGCACGCCTGGCGGTGGCGGAGTACCTGGACGGCGTGCAGCGTTCCGCACGGGTTCTGGTCCTCCGGCATGTCACAGGCGAGTACTGGGCGCCGCTCGGCACCTGGGTCGTCCGGGAAGCCGCGAGAAACGCTATGCGCGGCCCCGGGACGCCGTGCGCCAGCCTCGACCAGGCGGTCGACCTGGCCTCAAGGCTGGTCGGGTTCTCCCACTGGCAGCCCTACAGCCGCCTCATCCCGGAACTCAGAACGCAGAAGACGCTGTTTGATTTCTGAGCTGGGGCGGCGAGTGGCCCGGAAGGCCGTGCAGGGGGAGGGTTTCACCGTAACCGCCGGAGATGCTCCTCCCGGACACGGCATCGATGGCGAATCGCTCCCGTCTCACTGCCCGCTCTCTTTTCAGGCAGGGCACTGAAAACACCCCCACAACCCGGGTCTCAACAACGCCGCCCCCGCTCAGCACTCCAGTTTAGATATGACAGCATCGGCAAACTGTGCCGCAGCCTCAGGACCGTTCCCGGTTACAACCTGCCTGTCGGCGACGACGGGGACGCTCACGAGGTTTGCCCCCGCCTTCTTCATCTCCCTTATGGCGTCCGGGCTCGGGTAGACCGTCGCCTGCCGCCCGGCCAGGATCCCGGCGCGCGCAAGCACGACCGGCGATAGACATATGGCAGCGACAACCTTGCCCTGCTCAAAGAACGCCCGAACAAGGCTCTGGAGTTTCCGGTTCCCCCAGAGGTAGTCTGGAGAGCCGCTTCCGCCCACCAGAACGATCCCGGCGTAGTCGTCGGGATTGACGTCATCAAACGTCAGGGATGCCACCGCTGTGCCGCCGAGCATCCCCCTGCACCTCCCGGTGACCGTTGAGGCGATATCCACATCTATCCCGGCCTCCAGAAACGCCCGCCTCGGGACATCCAGCTCCTCATCCCTGAACCGTTCCGGTGCAATCGCAATCAGGAGTTTCATCTAACCTCACCGATCACTGGATCTGTTCATCCAGTTATTGAGTGTTTGGGAGCCGCAGCAGACCCGGCCGGCATCACTGGTGCTTCGTAGCGTGCTGCCGGAGCATCGTCCCCGGCCGATAGCGGTCGGCGATATCGAGCGCCGTCGCCCGGAGAGCCACATGTTCAGCGATACACGACTCCGGCGGCGGCGCCCGCCTGAGGATCCCGGACGTGTTCTCCGTGATCTGGATCAGTTCGGTCGCGATCAGGGCATTGAGCCAGATGAGGTCGCGCAGCATATCCTTGAGTTCTTCATCCTGCTGCATCAGTAAGGTTTAGGGATCACAACCACATCAATCATGCAGAACCGGACAGAAGGGTTGATTCTCCCCACCGGGAAAGTTACTACAGAAGGGATATGGGTATGCAGTTTCTGGAGTTCGCCCGCATCTGCGAACACCTTGAAGGAATCTCCGGACGCCTGGAGATGATCGAAGAGGTCGCCACCGTCCTCCCCGGACTTGACGAGACCGACCTCCCCATCTTCGTCAGGTTCATCATGGGCAGGATCTTCCCCGACTGGAGCACCAGAAAACTTGGCGTGGGTCCAAACCTCCTCTACGACGCCGTGGCCTACGTTGCAGGGGTGAAGCGCGAGACCGTTGTTGAAGCGGTCAACAGAACAGGCGACGTGGGGCTTGCGGTCGAGGAACTCCTGGCAAAGAAAGAACAGACCTCTTTCTTCATCCAGGAACTCGAACTCCTCGACGTCTACCGGGGGTTCGAACGGATGGCGGCCGCTGAAGGGCAGCGGTCGCAGCGGGAGAAACTCCGGGTGGCAGAGGGGCTCTTTGGCAACGCCCGCCCGATAGAGGGGCGTTACCTGGCCAGACTTATGCTCGAAGAGCTCCGGATAGGCATGGGCGAAGGGAACGTCCGCGACGCCATCGCCCGGGCTTTCGGTGTAGATGTCCACCTGGTTGAGCACGCCCAGCAGGTTATAAACGACCTCGGGGAGGTCGCCCTCCTCGCCCGGAACAATCCCGAAGAACTCTCCCGCGTCAGGATCAGGCCGTTTCGGCCGGTGAAGATGATGCTTGCGCAGGCTGGCGCCATCGCCGACCAGATCGCCGAACACGGCACCGTCGCCGTCGAGTACAAATACGACGGAAGCCGGTTCCAGTTCCACAAGGTCGGCGGCAGGTGCCGGATCTACTCGCGAAAACTCGAAGAAGTCACAGAGAGCATCCCTGACGTCGCACGCCGCCTCATGGAATCTACCGATCATGACGTCATCCTGGACGGCGAGGCAATCGCCGTCCGCGAGGGGAGACCCATGCCCTTCCAGTACGTGATCCGGCGGTTCCGGCGGAAACACGAGATCGGCTCTATGATGGAGCAGATAGAACTCGTCCCCCAGGTCTTCGATATCCTCTACCTCGACGGCGAGTCGCTGGTCGACCGCCCGCTCTCAGAGCGGCGAAGATACCTCGAGGAGAGCCTCCACGACCACGTCGCCCCGCAGTTCCAGACCGGCGATCCCACCCGGGCAGAGGAGATCTACGCCGACGCCCTGAACCTCGGCCACGAAGGGGTTATGGTGAAGGTCCTTGACTCCCCCTACACCCCCGGCGTCCGCGGCCGGCTCTGGGTGAAGGTTAAGCCCGGCGTCGAGACGCTCGATCTCGCCGTGATCGGGGCCGAGTGGGGAGAGGGCCGGAGGGCCGGGATGTTCGGGTCGTTCCTGCTCGCCGTCCAGGACGAGGGCGGCCGGCTCCTCCCGGTCGGGAAGGTGGCGACCGGGATCACAGACGAAGTTCTGGCAGACCTCTACGACCTCTTCAAGGATCGGGTGATTGCCCGATCAGGAAAAGAGGTCACTTTCGAGCCAGGTGTGGTCTTTGAGGTTGGTTACTCCGAGATCCAGACCAGCCCGAACTACGAGAGCGGGTATGCCCTCCGTTTCCCCCGGTTTGTCCGGGTGCGTGAGGACAAGAGCCTGGACGAGGTCGAGACGCTGGACTCGCTTGCCGAACGTTACGCCCGGCAGAAGGGTCAGACGGGGTCAGCCTGACCCTCGCCGGCAAACAGACCACCGGGTTTTAAGTGCCGTCCGCGACAGAACTCTCTCTCAGGAGTGCTGGCCACTGTGGTCGATAAGAATGTCTTTGTCGGGGAGATAACCGGCGGTGTCCCGGTCGACGCACCATTCGTTGTGGATTCGGCAGAAATCCGGGAGAAGAAGGACGGCGGGAAGTACATCCACCTCACCATATCCGACCGCAGCGGCCGGGGAGCCTGCAAGGTCTGGGGGACAGGCAGCCAGAGCGCCGAAGAGATAGAGGCGTTCTGCCGCGGTATCAGGCCGGGAGAGGTCTACCGCATCGCGGGCTACGCGAAGGTCTACAACGGCACGTGCGAGGTCAACGTCAACGAGGGCATCTTCTCCCTGGCAGAACCGCTGCCCCTGGAGGGGATCGAGCCCTCCCTCTTCGTCTACGCCCCCGTAGACACCGCCGCCGTCCGCCAGGGGCTGGCACGCATGGCCGCGATGATCAGCGACACCGGCATCTCCTCTCTCGTCGGCCGGGTTCTTGAGGAGACGCCGGGTTTCTTCGAGGCCCCGGCAGCGAAACGGCGCCATCATGCCTGCACCGGCGGGCTTGCCGAGCACACCCTTGAGACCGCGGAGAACGCGGTTGCACTGGCGGGAGGCGTCAGGCGGGCGGCGATGGATACCGATGTCATCCTCGCCGGCGCCCTCCTCCACGATGTCGGGAAAGCCTCCTGTTTCCGGCGCCAGGGGTTCTCGTTTGCCGCTCTCCCCGAATACACCCTGATCGGGCACACCGCGATCGGGGCCGCCGCGGTCATGCAGCACGCCGACGGCGTCGACCCTGCACGGTTCGCGCACATCCTCCACATCATCATGTCGCACCACGGACCCCACGGCGAGATCCAGCCCCGGACACCGGAGGCCTGGACTGTCCACTTCGCCGACAACGCAAGTGCTGTCCTCCGCGGCGTCTGCGACGATACCACCGACCTCGCCCCGGGAAAGGGGCGGCACGGCGGGAGGTGCGGCGGCGCGGTCTACAGGTTCTGATTGCGCCGCCGGAAAGGGATCACGACTTCTTCAGGTAGGCCTCAGGGTCGCGCTCGAAGAGTTTCTTGCACCCCGGGGCGCAGAAGTAGTAGGTCCTGCCCCTGTACTCAGTTTTGAACCTGGCGGCCGCCTCATCGACCTCCATCCCGCATACCGGATCAACTGCCATCTGTATCAACCTCCAGTTTCTTTGCCGGGGGTATATAAGTCTTGAGCATCAGGGAGAGCGAGACAACCGTCACCGAGGAGAGCGCCATCGCAAGCGCCGCAAGTTCCGGGCGGAAGGTGATCCCGAAGAATGGGTAGAGCAGACCCGCGGCAATAGGGATCAGAGCGGCGTTGTAGGCAAACGCCCAGAAGAGGTTCTGCCTGATCCGGGAGATCACCTTCCGGGAGACCTGGATGGCCGCGACCACGTCGGTCAGGTCGTCGCGGATCAGGACGATATCCCCGCTCTCTATCGCGACATCCGTCCCGCTCCCTATGGCGATCCCGACGTCCGCCTGCGCAAGCGCGGGGGCGTCGTTGATCCCGTCGCCGACGAAGGCCACAACCTCGCCCCGCTGCTGGAGGGCGCGGACCTCCTCGACCTTCTCCTGCGGCATCAACCCGGCACGGACGTTCTCTATCCCGACCTCCCGGGCGATCGCGGCGGCCGTCCGCTCGTTGTCGCCGGTGAGCATCATCACGGCAAGCCCCATCCTCTTCAGTTCTGAAACAGCGCTCTTTGCCGTCGGTTTGAGGGTGTCGGCGATGCCGATGACCCCGGCAAGCGTCCCGCCGACGGCGACCAGGACCACGGTCTTCCCCTCGTCTTGGAGGGCGGCGATCCTCTCCGCCACCTCCGGCGGGAGGGTGACGCCGTGCTCGGTGAGGAATGGCGGGTTCCCGATCAGCACCTCCGCGCCCTCCACAAGGGCGCTCACACCCAGGCCGCCGAATGTCGTGAACCGCTCCGAAGGTGGAAGGTCAAGACCCGCGCTCTCCGCCCGGCGCACGATCGCCGCCGCGAGCGGGTGCTGCGAGTTTGACTCGACCGCCGCAGCAATCGAGAGAAGCCTCTCCTCCGCAACCCCTAACGGGACGATATCGGTGACGTCCGGTTTCCCGCGGGTGAGCGTCCCGGTCTTGTCGAAGACGACCGTGGTCAGCTTCTCCGATATCTCGAGCGCCTCGCCGTTCCTGATGAGGAGCCCCAGTTCTGCGCCCCGGCCGATCCCGACGGTCACAGCGGTCGGGGTGGCAAGACCGAGCGCACAGGGGCAGGCAACCACCAGGACAGAGATCAGCACCGTGAGAGAGAAGAGGAGAGAGGCGTCGAGGACGAGGTACCAGACAAGGAACGCGGCGGTGGCGACTGCAAGAACGGCCGGGATGAAGTAGGAGACCGCGACGTCGGCGATCCGCT
>Ga0208693_1000523_pt1 | contig 30737 bp, 24 predicted proteins | sample AD_UKC071_MetaG_FD_184438 | JGI IMG/M metagenome (GOLD analysis project Ga0208693, IMG submission 184438) | Active sludge microbial communities of municipal wastewater-treating anaerobic digesters from USA - AD_UKC071_MetaG (SPAdes) (version 2) | ecosystem: Engineered > Bioreactor > Anaerobic >... | reverse complement strand
GAATGGATCTGTCCTGACTGTGGTACCCACCACGACCGCGACATCAACGCGGCGATCAATATCAAGAAATTTGCCTTACAAGATCAGAATCTTGTTGGGGTATCAGGTGTGGAACGCACCGTTGAGCCTGTGGACTCGCTCCCGATAGGGAGGAGAATGAAGCAGGAAGCCCCGCCCTTCAGGGCGGGGTAGTTCACCGCCAGAGCCTACGTCGTTACGTCGTCGAGGCGCGGGTTCCGGGATTCTTCCGGGGCAGGGAGGACGGGTATTTCGCAGCGAAGTTCCTTGATGCGGAGCGCCGGCGGGAGAAGACCGACTCCGCCGCGGTTCTCGCGGCCGTCCGGGCGAAAGTCGGCGATGCGCGACCGACCGCCCTGCTGCCGGGCTTCACCTGTGTCTCCGCAACCCCGGACAACGCGGAGGAGATCGCCGCGCTCTACCGGGGAGTCTTTGCCACCTACCCCTTCCCCATCAAGCGATCCGGGTTATCTGCGGGAGACGATGGCCGGGGACTACCGCTACTTCATCGTCCGCACCGAGGACGGCCGGGTTGCGGCGGCCTCCTCGGCGGAGATCTACCGGGAGGACGAGAACGTCGAGATGACCGGCTTCGCCGTCGTCCAGACTTCCTCCTACCCGGTTCACGCCATGTTTTCCCGGGTGGGACCCCTCGTTAACAACACCAGTATCCGTGGCGGATTTGAGAGTGTGAACATCCGGTTCCGGTAAGGGGCAGGGTACCCTCTCTCCCCTCACTCATCCCGGACTCGCTCGATGATGGTCTTTTGCAGGTAGTTGATGAGCGGCATATCAGACCCGACCACCGCGTACCGCCCTGACCCCGCGATCACAATAGTGAAGAAGTCCCGGCCGTCTACCAGGATCGAGCACTCGTCCTGTACCACGCCTCCTGGCCTGATCTCATCCATCATCGGCCTGGTCTCCAGGAGTTCGATCACGGTCCCCCGGGCCTCGTAGATCGGGAGGTTGATGTCGGCGTACTTCTCTCTCCCCCGGACGACCACGTAGAGGTCGATCTTGCGCTCAAGCGGTTTGATGGCGTTGTAGTGCTTCTGCAGAAACTCGGGGCTGTAACAGAGGATCACCATGCTCTTCTTCACCCTCCGGAAGAGCGATGAGATATGGTTCTCGATCGCCCAGTCGCTCCGCAGGATAAAGAACGAGACCGGGGGAAGATGCGGCTTTATCGAGAGGCTCTTGAGCGCCTCCCTTGTCTCCTCAAGAGAGTGGATGTAATCGGCCTTCAGCCGATCAAAGACCTGGTCGATGTCCAGAACATAATAGGAGGTCGGAGATCCCTCTTCCACACCGATGAACCCCCGCCTGGCCAGGTCGTTTAAGATCTCGTAGATCCGGCCCCGGGGAACTCCACTCATCTCGTGGATATCCCGTGCGGTCGCTTTCTGCAGCCCGGCGAGCGTCGAGTAGACGCGCGCCTCGTATTCGTTCATCCCGAGAGCTCGGAGCTTTTGGATAATCTCCGGCGTCATTGCATCTCTATTTAGTTGCAACAGATTTATGGTTTGCGAAGAAAAACCAATGTTCTGGCGAGAGAGAAACCATCTCCTCGCAGGATAAGTCCACCGAAGAGCAGCCTGGTTGTCTATGGGGGTCCACTCATCAGTAACTCGCACGCTCGATGATCGATAAGCCAACCCGGGCATCTCCACCCCCATCGACAAGGACAGCACGCCGGTGAGACGAAGAGAGCAGCACGCAAGCGATAACCGCCAGAATACGACACGGTGCCGGATAAGCCCTGATAAAACATACTCTGGAACTCAAGGAACATCCTTCATCAGCATGCCCGGGACGTGTGCCCGGCGGCGGGCTCAAGCGTGGCTGAGCCGCCGCCCGCACTATTCTCCCGGGAACGGCGGATTTGCAGAGACAAGCAAGTGTTCCCGACCCCGTTCTTCGGGCCGGGCCGGCGCCAGATCCTTCGAAGTTCCTTGGGCTTTGGGCTATCTGCTAAAACCCACCCTGTCCTGGCAAGAAAACTGTCCCGGGACACCACTGTGACTGCTCCCCTGACCGAAGTCGGGGGCATCCGGGGTAAATCATCCCGTTCCATCGCAAGCACTGCTGTGACGTGTTTCCGGGGTTCACCAGGATCACGCGTGAGCCGGTTTCTTCCACAACGCTCCCGGGTGATCATGACAAATAATATTGTAAGCGAGTACGACCCTGTACTTATAATGTATTGGCGGACTGGTTATAGCCCGCCAGTAAAATTATGGGGATTAGCCCTGTCTTGATCCTAAAAACCCTTGATCCTGAAGATCAGTCTTGGTCAGGGGTTGCGGCAGATTCATATTGGACCCATTAAAAAAGATATTCCCAAAAATCAATCATCTTCAGAGTGAGGATACCCGTGAACACTGCAACTACCTTCAACACCGGCCCCCCGCAGGGCCGCGGGCCAGCTCGCCCCGGAATGTCACATCCCGAGGAGACCAGCCAGGTATGGGCCGAGGCCGGGTTTCTCCCCCCGGCTGGCTACCGGCAGGTTGTGGCCCTGCTCCATTGTCTCGCCATGGCTGAAAAACCCGTAACACCCCTGCTCTCGTGCGCTCTTACAGCAGCAGAGAGGCGCAGGAACGCGGATCGTACTCAGAGGTACCGGATCCAGGACACGGAGAGGCTGCGGCGCATCGCCAAGGAGTATGGTATCGAGCCTGCTGGGAGGGGCGACGAGGAGATCGCCCATGCTGTGACCCTCGCGATCATCAGTGAGTACGGGAATGAGATACGCCTGCCGGCCGACCGGGAGGGGCGTGCGTGAAGAACCCCTACGAGTGGCTCGCTGACGCCATCAACGACCATACCTGGACTGTTGTCGGGGTCGCCGTGGCTGTCTTCCTCCTGGCGTCTCTCGGGCTCACGATGGTGACGACGGAGACCGGAGATGACACCTACCTCGACAAGACCACCCCGCGCGGTGCGCTCCTGAGCCACTACAAGGATACCTACCGCTCAGACGCGATCATGCTCGTCTACGAGGCTGACAACGTCAGGAGCCCTGAGATCCTCAGGTACATCGATGACCTCCAGGAAGACCTCAAGAACGAACGTTACGTCGCCGAGGTCTCTGGCGTCATCGACTTCCTCAAACTGGGCAACGGCGGCACCCTGCCGGCATCCAAGGCAGAGATCGACGCGATCATCGGGCAGGCCCCCCCGGAGCTCATCGAGCAGATGATGCCCTCGGATCTCATGACTCTCAGCGTCATCACCCTTGAGCCCGGTGTCCCCTGGGATTCCCAGAAACAGGTCCTCGAGAATATCAAGTCGGCCATCAGAATATCTGATCCGCCGCCCGGCCTTACCGTCACGGTCTCCGGGAGCCCGGCGTTTGCGAAAGAGATGAGCGACGAGATAGGAGGGCAGATGGGCGTGCTGATCATTGCGGCCATGCTCCTCATGGTCCTTGCGGTCTCGCTCCTCTTCTCCCACGTCCGCTACCGGCTCCTCCCGGTCGCGGTCGTGGCTGTCGGGCTCATCATGACCTTCGGATTCATGGGCCTCTTCGGGATCCCGGTCAGCATGACAGTGGTCGGGGCGTTCCCGGTGCTCATCGGGATCGGAATCGACTACGCCATCCAGTTCCAGGCCCGGTTCGACGAGGAGATCAGGCGGGACACGATCCCGGGGGCTGTACGGACAACGATCGTGAACCTCGGCCCCTCGGTCTTGATCGCCATGTTGGCGACGTCGCTCGGGTTCATCGCGATGTTCTTTGCCCCGGTGCCGATGGTGGCCGACTTCGGGATGGTCTGCACCATCGGGGTCATCTCCTGCTACATCGCGGCGCTGATCATCGTCCCGGTCTTTGCGATCATCACCCGCTACCAGCCGAAGACGGGGAATGCTCCAGCCTCCAACCCCGTCCCCGAAACAGGAACCTCTCTCATCGAGCGGTATGACTACCTTCTTGGGCGGGTGGCCTATACCATCGCAAAACATCCGATCCCTGTCATCCTGCTCTTTGCCGTGGTTGCGGTGGGGGGCTATCACCTCGACCAGAGCGTTCCCATCAACGCGGACGAGAATACCTTCGTCCCCTCAGATATGCCCGCCCTCCTGAATATGGAGAAGGTCACCCGGACGATGGGGTCAACGAGCACCATCCCGGTCATCGTGATCGGCGACGACGTCCTCAGCCACGAGATGCTTGAATGGATAGCAGAGTTCGGGGCGTATGAGATCAAACATAACGACGAGATAACCGGAGTTACCAGTATCGCAACTCTGCTTGCTGACCAGAACAACGGCGTCCTGCCCGAAACCCGCGCGGAGATCGACGACGCCCTCGCCAGGATCCCGGCGAAGACCCGGGACCGCCATCTCAACGGAAACATGGAGACGGTGCTCGAGTTCTCCACGATCTCTATGGAGATGGACGTCGCCAAGTCTCTCATCGAGAAGATGCAGCGCGACGCTGCGTGGAATGAACCTCCGGTCGGCACGACGGTGATGTTGACCGGCGGCCTTGAGATGTTCGCCGCCGTCATGGACGATATCAGTGAATCGAGGGTCACGATGACCGTGATCGGGTTCGCTTTCATCCTCGGGTTCCTGATCCTCGTCTACCGCAAAACCAGCGCCATCTCGCCGGTGATCCCGATCGTCTTCATCGTGGGCTGGAACGGGGCCATCATGTACTTCCTGGGCCTCGACTACACCCCGCTGACAGCGGTGCTTGGGTCGATGAGCATCGGGGTGGCCTCAGAGTACACCATCCTGATCATGGAGCGATGTGAGGAGGAGCTTGCCCGGGGCATGGAGTTCCTCGACGCCATCCAGACCGCTGTGCAGAAGATCGGGACCGCGGTGACGGTCTCGGGGATGACGACGGTCTTCGGGTTCGCGGCGCTCACCCTCTCGACGTTCAATATTGTCAGCAACTTCGGGACCGTGACGGTCATATCGGTAGGGTTCGCGCTCGTGGGGGCGATCCTGGTCATGCCAGCGATACTCGCGCTCATGCACCGCTTTACGACAGGCCGATCCACCAGAAGCCGGTCCTGATCGGGGAGATGATGGACCGGTTGATGGCCGGGGTGAAACAGGAGTAACTCAATTTTTTCGAGCAGGCTTCACAGCCCGCCGTACCTCCTGACATGTTCCCTGGCCTGGCGGTGGCGTGGATCTTCACCGCCGGCAGGGGTGTAATGTCGCCGGTCCTCCCCCACCGGGCAGACCGCGATGCAGATGCCACAGGGGGAGATGCGGCGCCGGGCGAGGTCTGCACTGTTTTCGGTGCAGGCGGCCTTATCGGTGCGACCTTCGGGGTAGTCCCGCCCGTCGAGCGCGCCCACGGGGCAGGCCTGGACACACTTCATGCACCGGGTGCAGAGGTCATCTTCCCGTAGCGGGTCGGGCGGGAGGTCTGCGGCGGTGAGGACCGAACCGAACCTGATCCGGGGACCGTATTCGGGTGTGATGATGGCGTTGTTCACGCCGAAGGTCCCAAGTCCGGCAAGGAGCGCCGCGTGTCGGTGCGAGAAGAAGGCGATCGGGTTCTTTCGGAGGATCTCGATGTTCCCGTAGCCGTCCCGAGGAACGAAGATCGAGGGGTAGCCCTGTTCATTGAGGAACGATGCAAGCCGGTAGGTGTACTGGTCAAGCAGGGTGTTGATGGTCTTATACAGCTCGTGATAGTAGATCGAGGGCGCGGTCTCGAGCACCGGGAGGTGGACCGGGAGACCGATGACGATCACCGACCTGGCCTCCGGAAAGATCGCCTGCGGGTAGAACTCCTCGGGCATCCAGGGCAAAAACGGAGGATTCTCCCACCGATCCGTGCCTGCAACCCCGGCGAGAGGGATCTCCATACTCTGGCACCGTGCAAGGACGGCTGCCTTCAGGTCGTGGTTCATGATTACTGGATCTCTTGCACCCGGTGAGGAAAAAGTCTTCCTGGTTCCCGGTGGGAGAAATCCATTTTTATCAGATCTCGTCGTAATTCCTGGTTCACGAGTGAGGAACAGGGGCGGTGGGTCGAGGACCCCCGAATCCGCGGATGATACCCCGGCCAATCAAGGAAGCAGATCCAGGAGACCTCCCGCCCGGGCTCGCCACCACCTCTTCGGGACACAGGAAGGCCGGGAGCATATCGAGCGGATGGTGCGGGCCATCAATGACGTTGCGGAATCAGGCGGGCGTGCGCTGAGCCTGTCTCTTCATTCCTGCCCCTCCCGCTCGCACGATCCCATTAAATACTTGTGTCGCCGATAATTTTGTTAACGATAATTTCGGTGACATTATGATTACACTCACACCAGATAAGGTAAGGGCCCGGTTCGGGCCGTTGTTCTCGATGAAGTTCCTCGTCATGGTCGACCAGAAATCCGGACTCGCGGAGATCCGGGAGCATTGCCGGGCCCGGGGGACCATCGAGTGGGACGCAGCGAACCGGATACGGGCGGGGGGGGCCATCCAGTCCTGCCACGTCGAGGGCACGACGATGACGATGCTCGCCCGGCTGGGGGCATCCCCGGCGAAGTTCGGGGCTGCCGATCGGGAGATCGGTGGGCAGGCGCTTGAGGGGGTCGAGGTCAACGGTAACGAAGTGGTGACAACCTGGTCCGGGATCGCCGGGGCGGGCGTCGGCGTCGCCGCCTGCCTGCCTCAGGCGCCAGGCGTCATCCGGGCGGAGTACCCCTCAGAGGATGACCTCCGGATCGGCGGGGCCCGTGTCTCCCGGGTGCGGATCGTCTCACCCCTCTATGAGAAGGTGACGATCGGGATCGACGACACCGATACCCGTGACGAGGGAGCCACGTGGGTGCTTGCTCTCAAGTGCGCCGAGGCATGCGCTCTCGAGGGCGTGGAGTACCTGGATATGCGCCTTGTGCAGCTCAACCCTGCTGTGCCGAAGAAGACAACCAACTGCGTGGGCTCCGCTCTGAACTTCGCGGTCCGCCCGGGCAGGGTGGACGCGCTCCTCGAGTATGTCCGTGACTTCGTCGAGTCCAATGCGGTCAGCGAGGACGCTGGTATCGCAGTCTACCGGGGGATTGCGTTTGATGAGGAGTCTTCTTACGCCAGAAGAGTCAAGACCGAAATCCTGACGCTCGATGAGGCTGAGGCCGAGGCCGAACGATTGGGTGTCCGGTTCATCGACTCAAACGCACGGAAGGGCCGGATAGGAGCTCTGGGCGCTGTTCTCTGGGGGAATAAAGGCGTTGAGGCGGCAGGTCTCTATGGAGAGACTTTCTGAACCCTACACAATACGATATCCACAGATCGTGGCGGTGGCCGACGAGAGCGGTGAGCATGTGGAACTCATCGAGTTCTTTGACTGCACCGGCGGCGCGATGTGGGTGAAGCGCCACTATGCGCAGAGCCCGCTCGTCCACTCCGTCCGGACCGTGGGAGCGACCAACCGCTACCTTCTTTCGACTGGCAGCGCCGACCTCGCGCTCGAGGGCTCGATCTTCCCGGCCGGGATCGCCGCTGTAGTCGTCGATGGGGACGAGATCGCCATCACCTACCGGGGTCTTGGCGGTGGTGGCGTGGGGGCTTCCATCTGCCGCGCTTCGGCTCCGGGCGTCGTCCGCTATAGAAGCGACCCTGCCGGCGGCGGGCGTCTTGCCGGCTCGACGATCTGGCTCCCGCGCCGTGAGCGGGTGATCATCGGGATCGACGACACCGATACCCCGGAGGAGGGGGCCACATGGACGCTGGCTCACAACATCGCCCGGGCGGTCGAGGACGAGCACTCCCGCTACCTCTCTCACACCATCGTGCAACTCTATCCTGTCCCCCACCGGACCAAGAACTGTGTCGCCATTGCCTGCGAGTTTGCCACATCTGACCCCGATGGGCTAACCCGGCGCTACCACGACTACCTGGAGACCTACACCCTCTCGGAGGAGACCGGGATGGCGGTCTGGCGCGGGTTCGACCCCGCCCCACTCGAGGAGTTTGGCAGGCGCGTCAAGCAGGGTGAGGTCTCAGCCGATGACCTTGCCACGCTCGATGACCACCTCTCCATCATCATGAGCGGCCGGGGCATGATCGGGGCGGTGGCGGCGATCCCGTTCTATACGAGGTATGAGGAGGCGTTAGCGTTATGGAATGGATTCAGCTGAAGGCCCGGCTGCTTGAGGCAGGTTCTGCCCGTCTCTCCGGCGAGCCAGCAGGTCAGTACATCTCCCGCTCTGCCGCCGGCCCATCGGCGGGAACGTCCGGCTCGCTCTTCTTCGCCATGGGCGCTCGAAGGGTCAGACTCGGTCTAGACGAGGCGAGCCCCATAGAGATCGTCCACCAGGGTGGGGGAGAGGCAGACCTCTTCATCGACGGTGAACAATTCTGCGGCCGTCTCGAGCCCGCCGCGCTCCACTGCCCCCGCCAGGCCTACATCACGGTCAGCGGGACCTGTATCTTCCACTGCCGCTACTGCTCGGTGCCGGACCTCCCGGGACGGCGGAAGGGGGTCGCCGAGATCGTTGATCTGGTCGAGAGTGTGGTCGACCGGGTCGATGCTATCGCGATCACGAGCGGTGTTGCTACATCGATCGAGGAGGAAGAGGCATACGTCCTCGACGTCGTGACGGCGCTCCTGCCGTTTTCCATCCCGATCGGGGTCTCGATCTACCCGGGGCCAGAGACCCCGGCCCGGCTCCACGCCCTTGGCGTTGTCGAGGTGAAGTTCAACCTTGAAGCGGCAACGCAGGCGCTCTTCCGGAAGATGTGCCCTGGCCTCTCCCGGGAGGCGATCTGGGAGGCGCTCCACCAATCAGTGCTGCTCTTCGGGCGGGGGAGGGTCTACTCAAACGTACTCGTCGGCCTCGGCGAGACCGATGAAGACCTGGAACAGGTCATGCAGGATCTTGCCGGGATCGGCGTCATCCCCCTCCTCCGTCCGCTCACCCCGGCTGGTTCTCTTGCTGATCGGCCCCGGCCGTCCGCAGACCGGCTGCTCCGGCTCTGCGGCATCCATGAGCGGATCCTCAGGCAGGCCGGGCTCGATCCCGGCCGGGCGCTGACAATGTGTGCGGCATGCACCGGCTGCGACCTTGTGCCGGGGAGGGATACATGAAGGGCACAGAGGCGCTGGCTCTCGCGCTCCGACGGTCGGCAGACCGCTGCTACGCCGTCCCTGGCTACCCGGTCTCAGGCATTGCCGCCGCAACCGGTGCCGCGATCACCACAAACGAGAAGGTGGCGCTCGAGTACGCCCTCGGCGACTCGCTCGCCGGCCGCCGGGCCGCTGTCGTGGTCAAGCACGTGGGTCTCAACGCCTGCGCCGATCCACTGGTGCACGCCACCGCCCAGGGGCTCCGGGCCGGCGTCGTGGTGATCGTCGGCGACGACGTTCGCGCGGTTGCATCAGACGTTACGCAGGACTCCCGCTACTACGGTGAGATCGCGTGGGCTCCGGTGCTGGAACCGGACGGTGAAGCGCTCGCACCGGCGGTCGAGGCGGCGTTTGAGGCTTCAGAGATCTTCTCTCGTGTGGCCATCATCAGGGTCACCCCCGATCTCCTGGACGCTGACGTCCCGGAAACCTCCGCACCACGAAGCGACCGGACGGGGAGCCTTGCTGACCCGGGGCTCACGATGGCAGGCCGAAGACAGGCGAGCGACCAGAGGACCAGGGCGATGTTTGCCTGGTCACGGTCCTCACCCCTCAACCGGTTCTCCGGCGGCACGGTCGGTGCCGGCCCTGCGGGGGGAGCGTCCCGTGCGGTCACCGTCTACCCGCCGCCGGCGGACCCTGAGGCGCTCGCCCTGACCCGGGAGATCGGCCGTCCCTTCCTCTGTGAGCACCGGCTGCTCGTCCCCCCGGAACCCACTGGCGATCCAGAGAGGTTCTCCTCCCGGGGCCACTGCCGGACCTTCTGCCGGGACTGCCCGTTCCACCCGGTCTTTGCCATCCTGCGCGAGCGCAGGATGCAGGCCATCTGTGATGCCGGATGCGCGATCCTCGCGATGAACCCGCCCTACCGCGTCGGGATCGCCACCTACGGGCTCGGCTCATCGGTCGCAGTGGCGGCGACCGGTACCGGGGTAGCGCTCACCGGTGACTACGCGCTCCTGCACTCAGGGCTGAACGCCCTCATCGACGTCTACGAGTGCGGGCTCCCGCTCCTCTGTATCGTCCTTGCGAACAACCGGATGGGCATGACCGGCGGTCATCCCGTCCCTGATATCCTTCGCTACATCGCCTGGGCAGACCCGGTCGTCTGCGCCGCAGACGACGTGGAAGCGCTTCGCCGGGTCCTGGTCCCTCCGCGGCAGGGGCCCTGTACGGTGGTGGTCGAAGGAACCTGCCCTGAGGGGGCACACCATGAAATCCTGGAATATCGAGATCTGTGATGTAACACTGCGAGACGGGGAGCAGACTCCCGGCGTCTCATTTACCCGTGACGAGAAGATGGCGATCGCCCTGATGCTTGACGAGATCGGTGTGGAGGTGATAGAAGCCGGTTTCCCGGTCGTATCTCCAGCAGAGAAGGATTGCGTCGCCGCCATCGCACGAGGCGGCCTTGACGCGCGGGTCTGCTGCCTCGCACGGGCATTACGGCCTGATATCGAGGCGGCGCTCGACTGCGACGTGGATATCGTCAGCATCTTCATCGCGACCTCAGACCTCCATATCAGGCACAAGTACCGCAAGCCCCGGGAGGAGGTGCTCGACGACGCCCTCGCCATGGTGGAGTTCGCCTCTGACCACGGTGTGCAGGTGCGGTTCGCGGCTGAGGACGCCTCACGAACCGACCCGGCGTTCCTCGTGGAGATGTATAACCGGGGCGCCGAATGCGGCGCCGATCTGCTCAGTTTTGCGGATACGGTAGGATGTCTCACCCCGCTCGAGATCTACGCGGTCATCACCAGGATCCTTGAAGAGGCCCCCCACCCGCTCTGTATCCACTGTCATGACGACCTCGGGTTTGCGTCGGCAAACACCATCACGGCCGCAGCCGCCGGGGCGTTCCAGCTCCATACCACCGTCAACGGTATCGGGGAGCGGGCCGGGAACGCGGCACTCGAGCAGGTGCTGGTCGCACTGAGGATGAAAGGAGGCGTCGATCGCTACGACCTCTCCAGGCTCCAGGAGATCTCAAGGCTGGTCGCCCGGCTCTCGGGAATCTACCCGGATCAGGTCAGGCCTATTGTCGGCGAGAACGCATTCGCCCACGAGAGCGGTATTCATATCGCCGCCATCCTCGAAGACCCGTCGACCTATGAGTCCATCCCCCCGGAGCTGGTGGGCGGCGAGCGGCGGTTCGTCCTCGGGAAGCACACCGGAAGGCGGGCGCTTGAGCATATCGCAGGTGCCTACGGATTTAACCTCTCAGATGAGCAGGCACGGTGGGTGCTCAGCCAGATCAAACAGAAGAGTGAAGGAAAGTGTAGCGTCACCCCGGAGGTACTCTGTGGGTTCATTCGGCAGGCGAAAGAAGGGATCCTCCAGTGAGCACACTCTCTGAGCGAATCCTCGGCGCACCGGCAGGCACGTACGTAGACCGGGAGGTTGACCTTGCTTTTGCCCATGACGGGACTGGCATCCTCACCCGGGAGGCTCTTCGTGAGATGGCGGTGGAGCGGCTCGCCCACCCCGATCGGCTACGCCTCATCTTTGACCATATCGTCCCGGCAAACACCGGGACGACGGCGACGCTCCAGGCGGAGCTCCGCGAGTATGCCCGATCCTCTGGAGTCGCTCTCTCTGACGTCGGCGGGGGGATATGCCACCAGGTGATGGGTGAGGGGCTCGTCAGACCCGGTATGGTCGTCGTGGGTGCCGACTCCCACACCTGCACCCTCGGTGCCTTTGGCGCGTTTGCTACCGGGATGGGGGCGACTGATATGGCGGCGATCTGGGCATCGGGGGCAACCTGGTTCCGGGTCCCGGAGACGATCGCGCTCTGGCTCTCAGGCAGGCTCACCGGCGCCGCGGAGCCGAAGGATGTCGCCCTCACCTACGTTGCAAAACTCGGGATGGAGGGTGCAACCTACCGTGCGCTGGAATTCGTGGGTGACGGAGCAGCAGGGATCTCCATGGACGGACGGCTGACCCTCTGCAACATGGCAGTGGAGACCGGAGCAAAGGCTGGTATGTTTTACACTGACGAGGCCACGGTCCGTTATCTCGCGGAGCACGGGGTTTCGGCATCGCCAGAGACCCTGGAAGACTGTCGCTACGAGCGGGAGGTCGATATCGATCTATCGGATGTCGTGCCTCTCGTCGCGGTCCCGCACCGGGTGGACACCGTCAGGGAGGTGGAGGAGGTCGCAGGCACGCATCTCGACCAGGTCTTCCTCGGGACCTGCACCAATGGTCGCTACGAGGACCTCGCCCGGTTCGCCCGGGTTGTCCGGGGGAAGAAGGTGGCTGTTCGCACCCTGGTGGTCCCCGCCTCCCGGGCTGTTCTTGCCCGGGCGATCGCAACCGGCGTCCTTGCTGATATCGTGGATGCCGGGTGCGCGGTGGTCACGCCCGGGTGCGGACCCTGCCTCGGGGCGCACGCTGGCGTGCTCGGGGAAGGCGAGGTCTGCCTCTCGACCGCCAACCGGAACTTCAAGAACCGGATGGGCGTGGGTGGCGAGATCTACCTCTCTTCTGCCGCTACCGCGGCGGCAAGCGCGCTCGCCGGCGAGATCGCGGTTCCGGAGGTGGTCTGATGCGAGGAGCCGGGCCGGCGGTCTGCCTCGGGAGGGATATCGACACCGACCAGATCATCGCGGGCCGCTACCTCCGGACAAAAGACCGTTCGGCCTGGGCTGAGCACGTCCTCGAGGATCTGGATCCAGCGCTTGCCGGGCGCATCAGGGGTGCGGTCATCGTCGCCGGGAGGAACATGGGATGCGGGTCGTCCCGGGAGCAGGCGGTGGTCGCCCTCCGGGAGGCCGGGGTGGTCGGTGTCGTCGCCCCGTCCTTCGCCCGAATATTCTTCAGAAACGCCATCAACGTCGGTCTGCCGGTGATCGAGGCCCCGGTCTCCTCCTGCACCGACGGTGCTCACGTCGCGTTCGACCTTGACGAGGGATGGGTGGAGGTGGATGGGGAGCGCTATCCAGCCCGTCCGCTCTCCGCAAAGATGGTTGCTATCCTCCGTGCCGGAGGGCTGGTCCCCTACTGGAGGTCGCGCCGGTGATCTTTCCCCCGCACTGCAAGTACGTTGGAATGGCGACCGGCACCCCGTGCGGCGATAAGGTCTACTTCCTCTCGCGCTACCTTATCCGGGAGACCGGGAGCGGGCTTGAGGTGCTTGAGGTGGAGACCGACCCGGAAGGCACCGGGCTGATGCGCTGCGTGCTCTCGACCCGGGTGCTTGCTGCTGGCGATGAGGTCTACCGCTACCCCGATCCTGTGAACGTCCATGATCGAACGTGTCTGGTAAAGGAGGCGATCAGATCCGGACACCGGTGCACCGTATTTTTTGGCCACGATGGTCAGACCACGTTCGTCATCGACCCTGACCTCTCGGGGTTCCTCTGCATCCACATCTACGACATCGCCCCGCCCCGTCCCCATCTCTCGGCCACGCTTCAGGATCTCGAGGGAACCGGGCTCTTCGGCGACCTCGAGGTCATCTTTGAGCACCACGTCCAGGATATCAGGGAGATCGAAGCTGATGTCTACCCCTGCCGTGTGGCAGGGTTTTCCCGTACCCTTGATGCTGACGAGCTCCATCCGGGCGACCGGGTTGCGGGATGCCTGACGGCGAGGGAACTGGTGCGGGAGTGTTACGGGGAAGGGATTAGGGTGGAGAACATCTGCCCGCTCGAGGCGGTGGTAGAAGAACCCTTCATCGCCCGGTGCTGCCGGAGCGAGCGGGGAGGGCTCAGGCGCTGGAACGGCCGGTTCGGCGCGGTGGTCCACTGGGGCGCGTCGCCGCGGGATATCGCAGAGGCGGTCGTGCGGGTTGCGACTGCATGGAGGGAGAAGGATGGTGAAGGTAGCGATCGTTGAGGGCGATGGCATCGGGCACGAGGTCATCCCCGTTGCCCGCGACATTCTCGCGGCCGTGCGCCCGGACTTTGAGTTCTTCGACGTTGAGGTGGGCTACGGCCTCTGGGAGCGGACCGGGTGCGCCTGCGGCGAGGAGACGATGGCTGATCTTCGGTCGGCGGACGCCATCCTCTTTGGCGCCATCACGACACCGCCTGACCCCGATTACCAGAGCGTCCTCCTCCAGATCAGGCGCGACCTCGACCTCTACGCGAACGTCCGCCCGATACAGGGCGAGGGAGTTGACATCGTCATCGTGCGGGAGAATACCGAGGGGCTCTACTCCGGCATCGAGTGGAGGGAGCCGGACCGGGCCTGCACGGTCCGGGTCGTCACCCGGCAGGGGAGCGAGCGGATCGCCCGATATGCCTGTACCCTCGCAAAACCTCGCCAGCACCTCACCATCGGCAACAAGGCAAACGTGCTAAAGTCAGACTGTCTCTTCGTCGAGGTCTGTATGGCCGAGGCTGCCCGGGCCAGCGTTCCCTGCAAGGCCTGCTACATCGATGCGCTCTGCCTCGACGTCCTGATGCACCCTGACCGCTACGACGTCATCGTGACCACCAACATCTTCGGCGACATCTTATCCGACGCTGCGGCCTACCTGGTTGGGGGGCTCGGGATGCTCCCGAGCGCGAATATCGGGGAGCGGCACGCTCTCTTTGAACCGGTGCACGGCAGCGCTCCCGATATCGCCGGGCAGAATGTGGCAAACCCCATCGCGGCGATCAGGAGCGCCGCGATGCTGCTTGAGCACGTTGGTGACCCTGCATCTGCGGCGATCGTCGAGGAGGCGGTCCGCCGGGTGGTGGATGCGGGGATCCGGACCCCTGACCTCGGCGGCACCGCCGGGACCCGGGAGTTCGGGATGGCGGTGCTTCGTGAGGTGGAGCGAAGGAGGGCGTGACTGCTCCCACGTTGACAGGTAGACCATGGTGCGGGTAGGATGTCACGTCTCCATCGCCGGCTCGATCGACCTCGCGGTAGGGAGGGCAGGCGAGCGCGGCTGTGATACGTTTCAGATCTTCTCCCGGAATCCCCGGGGCTGGCGGGCAAAGGATCTCGACCCCCGATCGGTTGATGCATTCCGGGCAGCGGTGGATGCATCGGGGCTTGGCCCGGTCGTCGACCACATGCCTTACCTTCCGAACCTCGCCTCGCCTGACGATGCGATCTATGAAAAGTCGGTCGTGGCACTCACCGGAGAACTCAGGCGGTGTGGCCTCCTCGGGATACCCTATCTTGTGACTCATCTCGGGTACCATCGCGGTGCCGGGATCGATGCGGGGCAGGAGCGGGTCATCGCCGCCATAAACCGGGCGCTTGTCGATGCCGGGGAGGATGATGTGATGCTCCTCCTTGAGAATACCGCCGGCGAGAAGAACAGCGTGGGAACGACCGTTGCTGATCTCTCCCTGATCATGGAGGGGATCGATGCGAGAGAACGGATCGGGATCTGTTTTGATACCTGCCATGCCTTCGCCGCCGGCTACGACCTCAGGACGGCGGAGGGGGTCGACGCGGTGTTCGGGGAACTCGACGACCTGATCGGCCTTGAGCATCTTCGGGTCATCCACCTGAACGACAGTAAGGGCGACCTTGGGGGTGGGCTTGACCGGCACGAGCATATCGGGCTTGGGGCCATCGGAGAGGAAGGGTTCTGGCATATCCTCCGCCACCCGGCCGTCCGGAGCCTCCCGCTCATCTGTGAGACCCCGGTGGACGAGCGGCGGGACGATGCCGGGAATATCGCGAAGGTCCGGGAACTTGCGGGGGCGCAAGATCACCGGACCACGGATTTCGCATGAAATTCCCATGAGACAGCGTTTCATGGGGGTTTCATGGAAAAAGGCTCTACCCGCAAAGATGTCCGGATGCGATAGTAGCAGTGCCCGATCCGATTAATATTTTATCTGGATTATAAAAATCAGGATCTTGTTACCCTGTGCCGGGGTATAGTAAGAGATTTATATTTATACTGTTATTCTACCACCCACGAACCCTTTATCCGATGGATTATCGGCGATTCCCGGTATTTCGGAGGTTCTCCGTCTGTCAGCCGGTGGAGAGGGGTTGTCTCTCCACCATGCCTGCAGGCACCATCGCGTGGGACGAAGGGGGCGATCTCATCGTGGTGATAAGATAATGGCTAGATTTAAACCGGCTTTATGGGTCTGCACTGTCATTGTCATCTGGTTGCTGCTGCCATCCGCCCAGGCGGTGGAGACAACAGCCTCGGGGGATCTGGTGTATATTTGTACTGCTGGCGGAGCGCAGGAGCATCCTGATATTGATGGAGGCAGGATCGTCTGGGAAGATAGCCGGAACGGAGGAAGGTACATCTATCATTCAGGCACTTCCGGTGGTGGGGGGTGGAGGGTCACGAGCGAAGACCTCATGTATGCCGACCAGAGATACCCGTCGATCTCAGGGGACTTCATCGTCTGGCAGGACCGACGGCATGGAAACTGGGAGATCTACCTCTTCTCGCGCTCCGGTGGGGAGAGGCGGATTACGGATAGCACAACAGATCAGGAGATGCCTGTAGTCCATGGGAACCATATCGCCTGGTACGACACCCGCCAGGGGAATCTCGATATCTGTCTCTACAACATCGAGACTGGTCGGGAGACCTACATCGACTGCTCGCCGGTGACCCAGTGGAAACCCGCTCTCTCTGACGACTACGTCGTCTGGGAGGAGGAGACCGGGGGCGGAGATATCTGGGCGTACAATATCTGGACCGGCGAGAAGAGGCAGATCACCCGAAACAGCGCACGCCAGACATACCCGGCGATATCAGGAAACCTGATTGTCTGGGAGGATTACCGGAACGGAGCGCCTGACATCTATCTGTTTGATCTCGGCGATCCGTCTGGTGAGATACAGAGGATCACCGATGACTCTGCCGCACAGGTCTCGCCGGCGATCAGCGGCGACCTCCTTGTCTGGGAGGATAAGGGGGACGGCGTGTGGAACATCTACATCTGCGACCTCTCCTTGGGTGTGGAGGTGCAGATGCCTCTTGCCCCGACAGAGCGCGAACAGGTCTATCCTGCCGTCAGCGGGGACTGGATCGTCTGGCAGAACGACCGTGGCGGCCGATCCGATATCTACGCCTTTACCTACGCCAGGGGGATGCCGCCGGTGGCAGAGTTCTCTGTGGAACCGACCGCCGGTACGGTGCCGCTCCATGTCTCATTCACCGATCTCTCAAGCGGCGACCCCGACACCTGGGAGTGGGATTTCGGGGACGGGGAGACCCTGACCTGGCAGAACCCGCTGCACACCTACGAGGCCCCTGGAGAGTACACCGTCTCACTCACGGTGAGCAACCGGTTCGGATCCGACACGATCACAAAGACCGGCCTCATTCATGCAACATCGCCGACGGAGCCTCCGGTGGTCCTCTTCTCGGCGCTGTCGCGGTTGGGGCCTGCGCCCCTCAAGGTGCTTTTCAGCGGCGAATCGTCCGGAAAACCCACAACCTGGCTCTGGGACTTTGGGGATGGCGAGACATCGACGCAACAGAACCCAAAGCACACTTACGTTGATCCTGGCATCTATAACGTCACCCTGACCTGCAGTAACGCAGCAGGCAGTGCAACATACACGGAGTACGGCTACATCATCGTTCTTGAACCTCTGAAGGCCGATTTTGCGGCAAATGTGAGGGAAGGCCGGAAACCACTCTCTGTATCGTTCACCGACCTCTCAAGCGGCGACCCTGACTCCTGGGAGTGGAACTTCGGCGATGGCGGGTCATCGCGCGAGCAGAACCCGACCCACACCTACCAGGATGCCGGCATCTACACGGTCAGGCTCTCAGTCGCTAACGATATTGACCGGGATTCGAAAGAGAAGATCGGCTACATCAGGGTCACCGCCCCTACGCCGGTGGTGGCGGAGTTCTCTGCAAACACCACCGAAGGCAGGGTTCCGCTTTCGGTCCGGTTCAGCGATAGATCGGAGGGTGATCCGGGATCGTGGTCGTGGGTATTTGGGGATGGGGGATCCTCGACCGAGCAGAACCCGGTTCACGTCTTCGAGCGACCGGGTACCTACACCGTCAGTCTGACCGTCTCCAGCGGCACGGACCGTTCTACAAAGACTATGCAGATCCGGGTTCTCGGTCCGCCCATCGCTGGATTCCATGCCAGTCCTCTCAACGGGACGGTACCACTCGGGGTTACGTTCACCGACACCTCGACCGGCGAGCCAGCCTCCTGGATCTGGGATTTCGGGGATGGAGCGACCTCGACCGAGCAGAATCCCATCCATACCTACGTGGCTGCCGGGAACTACACCGTCAACCTGACCGTGGGGAGCGCAGCCGGGAGCAGCACTGTGGTGAGAGAGGACTACATATCAGTCGGTCCTGCCCCGGAAACACCGCCGCCCACGAAACCCGGTGGCGACAGCGGTAGCAGTGGTGGCAGTGGTGGCAGTGGTAGCAGTGGTAGCAGTGGTAGCAGTGGTAGCAGTGGTAGCAGTGGTAGCAGTGGTAGCAGTGGTAGCAGTGGCAGCAGTGGCAGCAGTGGCAGCAGTGGCAGCAGTGGCAGCAGTGGCGGTTCTGCCCGGCCGGTACAGAACGAGACCGCCGCCCCCGGGATCACCTCGCCTGACGGCACGGCCCGCCTCATCGTCGCAGAGGGCGCGAGAAACTCGATCATTGCGAAAGTGACCATCAAGGCTCCCAATCTGGCTGATATGCCGCCGGCGCCTGATGCGCATACATTTACCGGGCATGCCTGCACCATAGGACCTGAGGGAATCACCTTCTCAGCACCGGCGACCCTGGCGTTCAACCTCACGGCAGAAGAGTGGAGCGCCGTCTACAGCAGGGAGAAGAGGTTTGTGGTGCAGTGCTACAACCAGTCAGCAGATGCCTGGGAGGAGGTTCCCACCGACGTCTACCTCGGGACCAGGAGCGTCGCAGCTGGGGTCGCGCATTCCGGCCTCTACGCGCTCTTTGTCAGGGCGCCCCCTGATGGTGCGGGAGAGACTGTTGCGACCGGGGCCGTGCCGGATCCGGCGTACGTGCGTCTCATCCCTGGACTGTTTGGTCTCATCATCGCGGTCGTAGCGATGCTCATCTACCTTTGCGGGGCTCTCGGGGGAGAGCGTGATGGCTCCATCCGCAAGGGGAGGAGGTGAAAGCGGCGCCCCTTCTTCACTTTCACGGCACATGGCCATTCTTAATGTTTAGAGGAGGGTCAACATGACCCTCTCGTATGCTGCGGAGGTACCAGTACCGGTTGTATCCGACGAAGGTTCAGGAGACCCTGATCGCCAAACACCCTGGGTGCTGCCGGTATATGTACAACCGGGTGCTTGCCCGCAAGAACCAGGCGTATCACGACGAGAGTGTCAGCCTGTCCGGGTATGACCTCATGAAGCAGCTTCCGGCACTCAAGGAAGAGTTCCCGTGGCTGAAAGAGGTCAACGCCCAGTCGCTGCAGCAATCGGTCAGCCATCTCTCCCGTGCGTTCACGAACTTCTTTGCTGGTCGTGCAGAAGTGCCGACCTTCAGAGTCGAAGTACGAGAGCCGGAACCAGGCGTTCATGGTCCCACTGGCGTATACCGTGGACTTCGAGCGGGGCACGGTGAAGCTCCCGAAGATCGGCGTGGTCAAAGTCAAGTACCACCGCACCTTCGCGGGGGCGATGAAAACGCCGCGATCAATATCAAACAATTCGCACTTGCAGGCGCGGAACAGCGCCGCTCGAGCCTGTGGACTCGCTCCCGAGGGGGAGGAGGATGATAGCCGGGAAGCCCCGCCCAACAGGTGCGGGGTAGTTCACTTGTAAAAATGGGGTTACCATCGCCGCTTTCTCACCGCAACCAGAAGGAGGAGCGCCGCCCCGGCAGCGGCCGCGCCGAATCCCGGTGTCGTCGGCGCAGGCGTCGTCGTCTCCTCAAGGCCTGCCAGCCATGCGGCGCTGGAGGTCGGCGAGAAGAAGCGAATGCCGGCAAGGGTATAGCCGCCACCGGGAGTGTCGACTGCAGCGTAGATGGCAGCGTCAGGGAATGTTGTTCTCCACTGGACGTTTCCATCCTCATCGATCCCGAGCGCGAACCCCACTCCGCTCCTGATATCCTTGCCCGCGATCATGTAGCCCCCGGCAGGCCGCAGGGCGACGGCGTAGCCGGCGAGCCCCTCCATGTTCCTGAGCCAGACCTCCTCTCCATTCGCATCAACCAGGCCGTACCAGTAGTTTCCGGAGTAGATGAACCCGCCTTCCCCGGTCTCCTTGATATCGAAGATGACCGGGACTTTGTAGTTCCTATTCCAGAGCGTTTTGCCGTCAGCATCGAGGCGGATGAGGAAGGCGTCGCCGACGTCGTAGGTGAAGGGCGATTTTGTGCCTCCGATGACATACCCACCGTCGGCGGTCACCACCGCTGTGTTTGCGGCGGCAGCCGGGAACGTCTGGTTCCAGATAGGCGTGCCGTTTGCGTCGGTCTTCGTGATGAACGCCGTCGTATCATCGGCTGATCCGGGCGGATTCCAGAGCCACCCGATGACGGCATAACCGCCGTCAGCGGTCGGCAGGACGGCCGAGACCTTCTCCCCTGGCAGGACCTGTCGCCAGATCTCTTCTCCGTCGGCGTCGGTCCTGATCAGGAACGAGGTGCCCTGGTAGCCCCGGGAGGTGAGGTTCTCGTCCGGGCCGACTGTGGAGATGTTGTAGCCGGCGACAATGTATCCTCCGTCAGCAGTCTCTACAACAGAGGCGGCTGCCATCTCAGGTAGTTTCTGTGTCCAGACCTTGTTTCCCTGGCTGTCGGTCTTCACGAGCAACAGGTCTTCCCTGCCCCCGTAGGTCTTCGTGAGCGTAGAGCCAAGTACAATGTAGCCGCCGTCCGCCGTATTCGCGACAGCATCGAACTTATTGTTCTCCTCCGGCGAGAACGTCACATTCCAGGTGACCAGCGGAGCGGTCTCCGCCGCAGAGACGACCGTTGCTGGCAAAACCGCTACAACGAGCAGCGTTGCCATGATCACCGGGATCGGTGAACGCCGGAAGTGTTGGTTTCTTCTCATCATTGAATCAATAACTGGTGTGATGCGGCACGCAAAAAAACATAGTGGTCCCGCATCCCCGTGACTGCACGGGTACATCGATGCTCAATAACCCGTACGCTCAGGATGTGGGTGGGTAGTGGATCGGATTTTGCACGAGTCGCCGGGGGCACCGTCAGGTCCGGGCGGGTTTTTCTCCCGTGTCACACACTGCCACTGCCCCGAAGGGCAGGCGGAGTGGGGGACAGGCCCCCCACCCGGGGCGTGATTGGCCAGTGCCCGGAGACGAGCATCCAAACCGAAACAGGGGTCCGGCGGAGCCCGATGGTTCGACTCCATGCACCGGGGTCATCATCCTCCTGCAGATATTCTCACGCACCCCGGGTTTGCAGTTGTGTGGTAGTTTCTTCGCACTCTTCTGCGTGTGACCACCCTTGTCTCCATACCATCGCCCCACGTGGAGGGTTGTGGAGGTGCTGATGATCTGCTCACACGTCAGAGAACCCTCGTGGTGACTTTACACAGATACTGGCAATCCCTTAATGAAGGCAAACCCCCTATAGATCTGCACGTGTTGGCAACATTCGACGGGACCTGGGTGCGCCTTGGCAATGAAGGGCGCATACTCTATGAGCAGGGAGGGTATGGCAGGGTGGAGAGAACCGGTCTTCGACTCGCTCCCGAAGAGGCACTCTACCTCATGGAGCGGGGTAAGATCGAGGTGAAGGATTTCGGCTATGATACCCTGCTTGGTCTCTTTGCGGGGCAGCCGAACTTTATCCGGAGGTACCTCGTCTACCGCGACATCCGTGAGCGCGGCTACGTGATCCAGCCTGGGCCGCACGACTTTCGTGTCTTCCGCCGTGGCCACAAGCCCGGGACCGGGAAGTCCCGGTACCTGATCCGGGTTCTCTCTGAGAGGGATCTCGTCGATTTCGACCGGTTGAGCCGGGACGTGCTCACCGCCGTCAACATGCGCAAACAGTACCTCCTCGCGGTCGTGGACGACGAGGATGAGCTGACCTACTACGAGGTGCGGGTGCAGGACCTCGCCCCTGTCGGGGAGCCGGTCAAATGCAGCACGCCGGTGCAGGCTTCCCTCTTTGGGACCTACGCACTGGCCCATCTGCCGCCAGGAACCGCGCTCGAGGAAGACTGGTACGGCAAACGGCTTGACCCGGAACGGCTGCTCTTCCGGCCGATCGAGTCAGTCTTTCTCATGCGCCGGGGGTGCCTCACGATCGCACAGGATGGTCGACCGATGACCGTAGAGCAGCTCCTCGACATGGCGGCAGAGAAGGACGTCGAGATCCGGGAGAAAGAACGGGTCTTCTCTGACCTCCGGGAGAAAGGCTACATCCCCCGGACCGGATACAAGTTCGGTCACCACTACCGCGTCTACTCAGGAAAGAAGACCCACTCTGAGATGCTCGTCCACGCTGTCCCGTCCGGGACCTCCACACCGATGAGCGCTATCTCCCGCTCGGTCAGGCTTGCTCACAGCGTCAAAAAGAAGATGTTGTTTGCCTGCATATACAATACCGATATCAGATACGTTGAGTTCGCCAGAATTAAACTGTGAGCGTCAGTTCATGCAGTCCGGAATGAATCCCTGGTCGAGTAACCAGACCGTCGATGTAGATCGGCTCTTTGCTGAGTTCGGCATCGAGCCTATCGGTGAGGTCGTGCAGAGGCTTCCCGAGGTACCGCCGTTTATGCGCAGAGGTGTTGTCGTCGGACACCGGGACTACCAGGTGGTCGCCGACGCCATCAGGAACCGCACCCCGTTCCATGTTCTGACCGGGTTCATGCCCTCAGGTCTCCCGCACCTCGGGCACCTGATGGTCATGAAAGAGGTTGTCTGGCACGTCCAGCAGGGTGGGAACGGCTACGTGGCCATCGCCGACCGGGAGGCCCATGCGGTTCGCGGGATCTCGTGGGAGAAGTGCCGCGAGTTTGGCAGGGAGTATCTCAAGGCCCTCTACGCCCTCGGGTTTCGTGGCACAACCTACTACCAGAGCAAAAACGAGCGTCTAAAGGACCTTGCTTTCGAGGCCTCCACAAAGGTGAACTTCTCGGATCTGGCGGCGATATACGGGTTTGGGCCCGAGACCTCGCTGGCTCATGCCGTGAGCGTCGCCACCCAGGTGGCAGACATCCTCTTCCCGCAGCTGGATGCCGGGCCTGCCCCCACCGTCGTCCCGGTCGGCCTCGACCAGGACCCGCACCTCAGGCTTACCAGGGACGTGGCCCACAAATTCAGGATGTTCACGGTCGAGGACCGCGGCGATTATATCAGCGTTCGTTCGAAGAACGCTCCGGTGGAGGCCCTCGAGGCCGTCCACCGGGCGTTTCCGGGTTCAAAGAAATACTCAGGCCACGTGGATATCATGGGCAGGCCATACGCCCTGGTGGACGACACCGCCCGGGAGATCGAGATCGCTCACGGGGGGTTCGGGTTCTACCTCCCCTCTTCGACCTACCATATCTTCATGCCAGGGCTCCAGGGCGGAAAGATGTCGAGCAGTGTCCCTGAAAGCCTGTTTGGGTTCTATGAACCCGACACCTCGGTCAGGAAGAAGGTTATGGCAGCGATGACCGGGGGGCGGATGACGCTCGAGGAGCAGCGTCGTCTTGGCGGGGAGCCGGACCGCTGCTCGGTCTACCTCTTAAACCTCTTCCACATGCTCGAGGACGATGAGGAGTTTGCCGACCTGCGCCGCCGGTGCGAGAGTGGTGAGATGACCTGCGGGCAGTGCAAGAAAGAGACATGGGAACGCGTACAGGCGTTTCTTGCGGATTTACGGGATAAGATGGATGCAGTCGAACACCTGGCAGATGAGGTGTAACAGTGGACCTGACACTGAATGAGAAGAGACTCCTGGTCGCCCTGGAATCGGTGGGCTCGGCCGATGCGGCCACCCTTGCTAACCTGATGGGTACCCACCGGGAGGCGGTGGTGCAGTATGCAAACCTCGCCAGCGAGCGGGGGCTTGTGGATGTGGAGAGGCACATCTCCCGGCGGTATATCCTGACCCGGGAGGGGCGGGCTTACGCTGGTAAAGGTCTCCCCGAGCGGCAGGTGTTTGAGAGTTTTGAGAACGAGATCCCGATGCGGGATCTGCAGGCGCACCCGCTCGCAAAGATCGCGATCGGCTGGATGCGGAAGAAAGGGTGGGTCGTCATCAGGGACGGGGTTGTGCAGAAGACCGGCAGTGCCGTTCCCGGCCCCGACGAGGCCGCGCTTGCCCGGCTCGGCGAGGGGGGTGCGATCACCGATGGGGAGGGGGTCGCCGACCTCCTCAGACGCGGACTCGTGGAGGAGGAGGAAACGGTCACCTACACCGTCTCGATAACCCCCCGGGGCCGGGAACTCCTCGCCCGGGGCCTTGACCTGCAGGAGGAGGTGGGCACGCTCACCCGCGACCAGATCCTCTCGGGTGCGTGGAAGGACCTCCCTCTCCGGCGCTACGACGTGACAAAACTCCCAAAACGCGCCTACCCCGGGAAGACCCACCCTTACCAGCGCCTCCTCGACGAGATGCGCCGTGTCCTCCTTGACATGGGGTTTACTGAGATCGCAGGCGGGATCGTGCAGAGTTCGTTCTGGAACTTCGATGCCCTCTTTCAGCCGCAGGACCATCCGGCACGGGAGATGCAGGACACCTTCTTCCTCGGCGAGCGCTGGCCGCTCCCGGAAGGGTATGAGCGTGTCCGTGATATGCACGAGCACGGCGGGGAGACATCGTCCATCGGCTGGGGAGGGACCTGGAGCGCTGCAAAGGCGGAGCAGTGTGTGCTCCGGACCCACACCACGAGCCTCTCTATCCAGCACCTGGTAGAGCACCCGGAGCCCCCGGTGAAGGCGTTCTGCATCGGCAGGGTCTACCGACGTGAGGCCACCGATCCCACCCACCTCGCCGAGTTCGAGCAGCTCGAGGGGGTCGTTATGGACGAGGAGGTCGACTTCCGTCATCTTCTCGGATTCTTGAAGGAGTTCTACAGGAAGATGGGTTTTGAGAAGATCAGGTTCCGTCCGGGCTACTTCCCTTACACCGAGCCCTCCGTAGAGCCAGAGGTCTACGTCGACGGGCTTGGCTGGGTGGAGCTCGGGGGAGCAGGCATCTTCCGGCAGGAGGTTACCGCACCTTTCGGGATTGAGCATCCCGTACTTGCGTGGGGGCTCGGGGTCAGCCGGGTGGCGATGCTCCGGCTCGGGCTCCGGGACCTCAGGCACCTCTACCGGAGCGATGTCGAGTGGGTCCGCCAGATGCCTGTCTACGGAGGGAGGCGGTGAGATGGCGATAATCACGTTACCCTACCGCTACCTGGAACGGCTGACCGGGACCGATCGGCAGACGATAATCGAGTGTATCCCGATGATCGGGGCAGACATCGAGCGGATCGAGGAGGATCATATGGATGTCGAGTTCTTCCCGGACCGCCCTGACCTCTACTCAGCCGAGGGTGTCGCCCGGGCTATGCGCGGGTTCCTCGGGATCGAGGAGGGGCTGCCGGTCTATACCGTCAGCCACCCGGGTATCGCCTTCTCGGTCGACCCGGGGCTTGCCAGTATCCGCCCCTGCCTCGGTTCAGCGGTGATCCGGAACGTCAACCTCGATGAAGAGGCAGTTGAGAGCCTGATGGGCCTCCAGGAGGCCCTCCACTGGGCGATCGGCCGCGGACGAGGCAAGGTGGCGATCGGGGTCCACGACCTCGACGCGGTCACGCCGCCCTTCCACTACATCGCCTCTCCCCGGCATCGCTCGTTCGTCCCGCTGGACTTCGATCGGGAGATGACGCTTGATGAGATCCTCACCGACCACCCGAAAGGCCGGGACTATGCCCACCTGGTAGAGGGGTTCCCCCGGTTCCCACTGATCGTCGATGCTGACGACCAGGTCCTCTCCTTCCCGCCCATCATTAACAGTGAACTGACGAGGATCACGACGGCGACGAAGAACATCCTGCTCGACTGCACCGGCACCGATAAAAAGGCGGTGATGATGGCGGTAAATATCATATGCACCGCGCTTGCCGAGGCCGGGGCGACGATAGAGATGGTAACCGTCGAGGGAGAAGAGATGCCCACGCTTGCGCCGGCCGAACGGGTCGTCTCGGTTGAGGAGTGTGCTTCCCTCCTCGGCCTCCCCCTTTCCCCCGCAGATATGGCGCGGCTCCTCGCACGGATGCGGTTCGGCGCCGAGCCGGATGGGGACTCCCGCGTCCGGGTCCTCGTCCCCTGCTACCGGGCCGACATCCTCCACGACTGGGATATCTTTGAAGATGTGGCGATCGCATACGGCATCGAGAACTTCGATGCCGCCCTCCCGGCCATTTCAACCATCGCAGAGGAGCACCCGACCATGGTCATCGCGAGGGCGGCGAGGTCGGTGATGGTCGGTCTTGGCTACCTGGAGATGATACCGTTCACTCTTACGAATGAGCGGGTGATCTACGAGAAGATGCAGCGCGATCCTCTGCCCGGGACCCTGCGGGTGCTCCACCCGATCAGCGAGGAGCAGACCGTGGTCAGGACAGACCTCCTCGCGTTGCTCCTGGAGATGCTCCAGGCAAACAAGCACCGCGAGCTCCCGCAACGGCTCTTCGCGATAGGGGATGTGGTCGAGGATTGCATCACCTACCAGAAGGTCGCCGCGGTCAGTATCCACCCGGCCGCAGACTTCTCTGAGGCGTATGCGGTGGCAGATGTCTTCTGCCGGGAACTCTCGCTCTCATACACAGTCGCTGAATCGGCAGATCCTGCATTCATCGACGGCCGCCGCGGTGATATCATCGTCGATGGAAAAATAGTCGGGGTGTTTGGGGAGATTCACCCGACGGTCCTGAACGCCTTCGACCTCGAGCACCCGGTGGCGGCGTTCGCGCTCGACCTCAGAGCCGTACCGGGATACCCCGTCCCGCCAGGTACTCCTTCACCTGGCGGACGGTGACCTCACCGCAGTGGAAGACGCTTGCCGCGAGGCAGGCGTCGGCTTTTCCTTTTGTAAATCCTATGTAGAAGTGCTCGAGCGTGCCCACGCCGCCGCTCGCGATGACCGGGATGCCGACTGCCTCTGAGACCGCTGCGGTGATAGGGATATCAAACCCCTCCTTCGTCCCGTCGGTCTCCATGCTGGTGAGGAGGATCTCGCCGGCCCCGCGCTCCTCAACCTCTCGAGCCCAGGCAACCGCGTCAAGCCCGGTAGGTCTGCTCCCGCCGTGAGTCACGACCTCGTACCAGCACTCCCGACCGTCGGCGAGGGTGATGACGGTCTTTCCGGGCTCCATTCTGTAGTTCCGCCGAACATCTACGGCGACGACGATACACCGGGACCCGAACCGCTCAGCGCCCCGGGAGATCAGGTCCGGGTCCTGGACGGCGCTTGAGTTGATACTTACCTTGTCCGCGCCCGCCTGGAGGATCTGCTGCATGTCTTCGATCGTCCTGATGCCACCGCCGACGGTGAGCGGGAGAAAGAGCTCGTCTGCCGCTCGCTGGATCACGTCGATGATGGTACCCCGGCCTTCTTTCGATGCGGCTATGTCGAGGAAGACCACCTCATCCGCGCCTTGCTCGTTGTAGCGCCGGGCCAGCTCGACGGGATCGCCCGCGTCGCGCAGGCCGACGAAGTGCGTGCCTTTGACCACCCGCCCATCCTTGAGATCCAGGCAGGGAATGATCCGCTTCGTCAAAACCATTGTGTGTATGGTTGGGAGGCGGTAGGTGATGAGGGTTTGGTCCGGGTGAAGAAAGAGGGTGCCTGCAACCCCGGGCAAAGTTCTGTAAAATTGAATTAGCCCTGGTTCCAGCCTGGATTTGCAGAAAGGAGAAACAGGGTCATGAAACCTCTAGCGTTTATTCAGATTATCTTTCCGTTTGGGAGAACAGCATGAAGAACTTCATCACCTGGTTCCTAACCAGGTCAGGTGATGCCCGCTGAAGCACTTGAGCAAATCAGGTCTGGCACCACCTCATTGTGGACGATCAGGTCAGAGTCCTGCCAGTGTCCTCTGTCACCGGTTGCCAGGGCACCATCAACCCTGGTTCCAGCCCTCAACGATAGTAGACAGCAGAGCCGGCGTTATCATAGATCTTGTCCTGGTTCTGGATGAACCGCCTGGCACCGATGTAGTCTGCCGTGGTGATCTCGTGCTCCTGCGTCTCGATCCTTACGCTGTCTCTCACGATATTATACGTGCCAAAGTAGGTATATGACTTTGACTCCATCCATGATGCATTCTCCGGGAGATAGCGCTGATATCTGGGGTTGAACCCGTTCATGAGCCACCAGCGGGTGGCATCAACATAAATGGGGCGCTCATTTCCTGCAGAGATGAGCCACTCTGCTCCGGCCACCTCTCTATTGTTGAAGACCGGTTTATCCTGGGTCGTCTCGAGTGCCACTGAGGTCGGGCTGTCATCCGCGATCTGGTAGATGAAACCCGTGTTGAAGAGGAAGAAGACGACAAAGAATACAGATAGTGCCTGATAACCGATTTGCATGGATAGGGCTCCCCAGGATGCGCGTATCCCCCCCACAAGAGTTTCGTAGAGTGCTATGCCGCCGATGATCGCAAACGGTGCAAGGAGGATAAGGGTTATGTGGTAGAGCCTGCTAGTATTAAGCGCGCTTGCGAAGGATGGGACGACGATGCCGGCTACGTTGATCGAGAAGAAGACGAGCGCGAAGGCGAGGTACTCGGGTTCGATGCGCCACCGTCCTCGCTTGAGCAGGGCTGCAAGCAGCCCCACAGCGATGAGCCCCTGGGTGGCGATGTGGACGATCTTTGCCAGGCTGTGCAGGGGTGTGATGGCCTGCCTGGCGATGATCTGCATGCCCTGGGCGGTACCGGGGGTGGGTGTCTCTGCAAGGAGGGTGGTTGCTATTTTACCCCCGATACTGGTGATGGTGGTAACTACCATGCCTCCGGCTACCGTTGAATACCAGATATAGGCGAGGAGAGCGAAGACGAGGATATAGGGGAGGGCGAGCGTCCTCCTGGTCTCTGTTCCGGGAATGGTCCCCCCCCTGGAGGGAGAGTCGTGCTCGGGGATGTCCCTGGTCCGTTGAAGTCTCTTCCGTACCCCTGCCAGCAGGTGTTCTGAGAAGACCAGCAGCAGCCATGCTGGAACGAGCGAGAGGAGGTAGATGGACGCAAGACCGTAGTGCGAGACGACCATGGCAAATCCGAAGGTGAGCATGAGAAACGCACGTTTACTCCGGGCCATGGACTTGTCGATCATCGCAAGGATCGTCAGCGCCAGAAAGATCTCGGCGATCTGCTGGCGGGCGAGCGAGATCATCTCGGTGTAGAACGTGAAGAACGAGACGAAGAAGAAGGCTGAGAGGAACCCGACCTTCGCGTTCGTCTGTTTCTCGACTGCGCGGTAGATCCCGAGCGGCACGAGCGCAAAGAGGAGGGGGTAGATGATCTTGAAGACCCAGACAGGATCAAGGTTCGTGATGAGCGAGTAGATGGGGGCGAGCGCAACGACTGAGAGCATCCCGTTTGTGTTGTAGGGAATGGTCACATCCCAGATTCCTGATGCGAGCACGCCGTTGACGAGATGAAGTTCGTGATGGATATCGTAGCCGGAGATGTAGCCTGATATCAGCGAGGTATGATAGAGGAGCGCAAGTGCGATGGAGTAGACCGCCAGTGGATAACAGGATGGCGAGATGAGGCGTTCGAACCCGGAGGCGAGGCCGACCAGGGCGATGAGGGTGAGAAGCAGGAAGAGGAATGTGACCATGTGGTACTCGTTGCGCACGTAGGTCCCGATGATCGCAAGGAAGGGGAGCAGTAGCAGGAACGGGGCCGCCGCAGGGGGCGCGGAAATGTCTGCAACAACAGGGTCCGGGCCGGTGTATCCCCGATCCAGGATGAGCGCGAGGAAGAGCAGGGCCTGCACGACGACGATGATGGTGAGGAAGAGGATCCCGAACGAGAACGGCCGGGCATACCCAAGTTTTGGGTAGAGGGTGTTTGCGGCAAGGCCGGTGAGCATGAGGACCACAAGGCTCAACCCGACAGAGTAGAGCGTCGTCTCGACCGTGCCGAGATCGTGGAGTCTGAGTATCTTGAGCACGAGGACTCCGGGCAGGAAGGTGAGGTAGATGAAGGCCAGAACCTCTCGCGCGATGGGTATCTGGTGGCCGGTGAGACCCAGGTAGACCACCCCGATGAATGCGACCTGGAATACCTGAACTACCCATAAAAACGTCCTGTTATTCCAATCGTTCATCTGGAGCGGGTTAAGCAGTTGCATTGTACCTCGTGCGGATGTCGACCGGTTGTGGGAAATGGCATCACACCACCATCCCATCAGTGGTTCGTATGCTGCATCAGCAGAAGCACTAACTACCGGGTTTGTCTATTAAATGTTTGCCCGGTCCCGGGTGTTGTGTTGCATGAGTATTGAAATCCACCGTTGCTTCTTCTGAGTGCCCATATGGAGCCTATACGTTTATCTTGCGGGGGTGAAGGGGGCGGAGCGGGAAGACCCCACCCTTCAGGGTGGGGATGAAAGCAGAGCCGCCCTTCGTCACACGCTTGCCTAAAATTATATCTTGTTGTAAGAACAAATAATCTTTGTATGCTTCAAGCCTACAAGTATCGGATGTATCCATCGAGAGAGCAGGTTACGCTTCTCATGCAACACATCCATGCCTGTCGGTTTGTGTATAACCATTCTCTGGAGCAGAAGATCCGGG